>Ga0078972_1001046_pt1 | contig 109973 bp, 91 predicted proteins | sample YelNatPaOPGAMG01_FD_67568 | JGI IMG/M metagenome (GOLD analysis project Ga0078972, IMG submission 67568) | Hot spring thermophilic microbial communities from Obsidian Pool, Yellowstone National Park, USA - OP-RAMG-01 (SPADES assembly) (version 2) | ecosystem: Environmental > Aquatic > Thermal... | reverse complement strand
TCTTGAAGTGGAGATAGAGGAGCTTTGGGTTTTGGCGAGGAGGGGAGACAGGGAAGGAATCAAGCGCAAACTGAAAGAGCTGATTCCAACTTACACGCCGTGGCAGGAAAATTGCGTGGCCAATCCAACAGGAGAAAAACTCGAAGGAGAAGCAAGTTGAAAGTACTGGTTACCGGAGGCGCCGGGTTCATAGGCTCGAACTTGGCGCACAAATTGGTTTCCGACGGACACGAAGTCAGAATTGCCGATAACCTGTCAACCGGGCGTCTGAGCAACCTGAACGGCATCATCGAGCGAGTGGAGTTCATGCGGGTTGACCTCTCGGACCCGGATGCCGCCCGGCGCGCGGTTTCCGGCACCGAGGTTGTCTTCCATCAGGCAGCTCTGCCGTCGGTCCCGAGGTCGGTGAAGGATCCGCTTGCCACCACGGTCGCCTGCGTTATGGCAACGGTCGCCGTGCTGGTGGCGGCGAAAGAAGCTGGGGTCCGGCGCATGGTGTACGCCGCGTCGTCCTCCGCCTACGGCGACGCAGAAGGTATGCCCCGCGTGGAAACCATTCTCCCATCCCCCCTATCTCCCTACGCCGCCGCAAAACTGGCCGGCGAGCACTTCTGCAGGGCCTTCGCCAAGGTTTACGGCCTGGAAACCGTGGCACTGCGCTATTTCAACGTCTTCGGGCCCAGGCAGGATCCAACCTCCCAGTACGCCGCCGTGATTCCCAAATTCATCAGCGCTTTGCTGGACGGCGCCGAGCTTCAGATATACGGCGACGGCGAGCAAACAAGGGATTTCACATACGTGGATAACGTGGTTGAGGCAAACATCCTCGCGGCAGAAGCACCCGGCGTCGCCGGAGAAACGCTGAACGTGGCCACAGGAGAGCAGTGGAGCATCAACCAGCTTGTAGATGTACTGGAGGGGATAACCGGAAGAAAAGCCCGCCGCGTTTACCTTCCTGAGCGACCGGGAGATGCAAGGCACTCCTTGGCGGATATAAGCAAAGCGCGCCGGCTCCTGGGCTACGAACCTAAAATCGGCTTTAAGGAGGGGCTGGAGCGAACCATCGAGTGGATGCGCACCTCCGACGACGTGCTGGCCAAACCCGCAGAAATCACCGCGAGGGCATAACAAGAGGGGCGCGCTCGCTTCCAAGCGGAATTAAGCCCTTTTCCCTCACAGCGAAAGAGCTGAGAGATTGGGGGCAAATCAAGAAGAAGGAGATTGCAGAGCGAGGGCAAACTTTTTGGTTGCTAGAAAAATGAGCAAACTGCGCTCTTGGTTTGACCACATCTTCCAATTCAAAGGGCTTTTGCGCGCAGTCAGATACCTTAAACCCTACTGGTACTGGCAGATACCGGCCCTCTTCTGCGCCCTCGCCCTCACCGTTGCCGGCCTGGTCTATCCATGGATCAACAAGCTCCTCATCGACGACGTCTTCGTCCACCGCTCTCTACCGGCCCTCAAGCTCTGCGTGCTCGCCTTCGGTGCCGCCATACTCGTCTCCGCCCTCATGAACATGGGCCAGCAGTACCTATACACATACGTAGGAGAGCGCGCAGTCGCCGACATCCGCAAAGACCTCTACCGCCACCTCCAAAAACTCCCAATCGCATACTTCGACTCCGAAAAAACCGGCAGAGTCATGTCCACCTTCACCAACGATGTCGGCACCATGCAGTCGCTCTACACATCAACCCTCGTGGAGCTGATAACCAACACCATCCAGGTCATCGTCACGCTGACGGTGCTCTTCCACCTCAACGCCGGGCTTACCAAGATAACCCTGCCGTTCGTTCCGCTCGTCGGCGTAAGCATAGTCGCATTCAGCAGGTTCCACCGAAAAGTCAGCGGGCAGGTTCAGGAAAAACTCGCCGGCATCAACGACGGCCTCCAAGAGAGCATCTCCGGAATCCGCGAGGTCAAAGCCTTCACCCAAGAGCCCATCCAATACGCCCGCTTCTCTGACCTCTTCATGACCCTGGTCGCCGTAAAGCTGAAGCAGGCCGCGGTTGGCGCTTTAAACAGCGGCGCCAACAGCATCGTCGGCATGGGAGTCATGCTCTTCATCATGTGGACCGGCGGCAAGCAGGTAATCGAGGGTTCCATGACCCCAGGCTCGCTCGTCGCCTTCAGCAGTTACATGGGAAGCCTATACGGGCCCGCCGCGTGGTTCGTCCGCCTCAACGCCAGGCTTCAAAGCGCGCTCGCCGGCGCCGACCGCGTCTTCGCCCTGCTGGACACCGAGCCGCAGGTCAAAGATAAACCCGACGCCATCACCCTCCCGCCCATCCGCGGCGAAGTGGAGTTCCACAACGTCCACTTCGCTTACCAGGAAGGCGTTGAGGTCCTCAAAGGCATAAACCTGCGCGCCGAGCCGGGCGAAATGGTTGCCCTTGTTGGACCATCCGGAGCCGGAAAAACAACCCTCGCCACACTGATACTGCGGTTCTACGACCCGATAAGCGGATGCATCACGATTGATGGATATGACCTGAGGGACGTCACCCAGCAGTCGCTGAGACAGCAGATAGGGCTGGTGTTCCAGGACACGTTCCTCTTCGCGACCAGCATCCGCGAGAACATCCGCTTCGGCAGGCCGGATGCAACAGACGAAGAGGTGGTGGAAGCCGCAAAAGCCGCCAACGCGCACGACTTTATCTGCCAGTACCCAGAAGGATACGATACACAGGTTGGCGAACGTGGAGTTAAGCTCTCTGGAGGACAGAGACAGCGCATAGCAATCGCGCGGGCCGTTCTGAGAGACCCGCGCATCCTGATACTTGACGAAGCAACCTCTTCGCTGGACTCCGAATCGGAGGCGGCGATACAGGAGGCTTTGGACCGACTGATGGCGGGCCGCACGACATTTGTGATTGCCCACCGCCTTTCCACGGTGCTGAAAGCCGACAAGATAGCGGTTCTTGAGGACGGCCGCCTGGTGGAGCTTGGCCGGCACGAGGAGCTTCTGCGGAAAGGCGGCGTTTACCGAAGGCTTTACGAGGCCCAGTTCGCCCGAGTGGAGGAAGCCGGACTTGCATTGGGAACCAAGAGGGTGCTGGAATGAATGGCCTGCTCTTCCCTAACTGCGAGGAGAAGGGAGTCCGGCCTTCTCGCTCACGTAAAACCGCGGGGTCAGGGCAAAACGGCACCCTCAATAATGAGGGTGGTGAACTAGTCGAAAATGGTCTGTTTCATCGGCGCGAAAAGTGCTATAGTTTGTATCGAGGTTAAGGCCTCCAAACAACCGGCAGAAAAACCTGTCGAAAGTGATAGGTTGCTGGTTGTCGGAAATAAGCTGTTGCGCGAACGGGAGATTCGGTTAGCATATAAGCGATAAAGCGTCGGTACGGCTGTTGGAGAGAAACCTGATGCTTGACGCAGTATACCAAAAGAGCCCTGATATGGTCTCTCGCAAGGTCGCCGGTGAATACATCCTGGTGCCGATACGCCGGCACGTGGCGGACCTTGAGAGCATATACAACCTGAACGAGGTCGGCGGCTTCATTTACGACCAGATCGATGGGAAGAAGCCGGCCTCCCAAATTCTGGACGCGATCTGCCAGGAGTTCGACGTAACGCGCGAACAAGCCGAGGCAGACCTGACCGAGTTCCTCTCCACCTTGAAGGAGATCGGAGCCATCACGGAGGCCTAAAGTGGAGTGCCCGCACATCCCGGAGATACGGTACAGCGAGTTCAGCAGGCGCATCCACGAGGCGGTCGCCTCTGAGCGCATACCCATCTCGGGAAGCATCGAGGTGACGGAGCGGTGCAACCTGCGCTGTGCACACTGCTACATCAACCAGCCCGCCGGGGACCGCGAAATCATGGCCCGCGAGCTGACCTACCAGCAGTGGTGCAGTATCATCGACCAGATCGTGGATGAGGGCTGCATGTGGCTCCTGCTGACCGGCGGCGAGCCGTTTGTCCGCCCGGACTTCCTGGACATCTACACCTACTGCAAGAAGAAGGGCCTGCTGATCACCCTGTTCACAAACGGCACGCTGATAACTCCGGAGATTGCAGATTACCTGTCGGACTACTGCCCGTTCTCGGTGGAGATCACCGTTTACGGGCGCACCAAGGAGACCTACGAGCGCGTTACGGGCGTTCCCGGCTCTTACGAGCGGTGCATGCGGGGCATAGAGCTTCTGCTGGAGCGGAAAATCCCGCTCAAGCTGAAGACAATGGCCATGACGCTCAACGTCCACGAGCTGGATGCTATCCAAGAGTGGGTTGAGAGCCTTGGCCTTGAGTTCCGGTACGACCCGATGATAAACGGGCGGTTCGACGGAAAGGACGGTCCGAGCGCCGTGAGGCTTCCGCCCGAGAAGGTTGTGGAGTTGGACCTGGCAACCGAGAAGCGGCGGAAAGCGTGGAAGGAGTTCGCTGAGAAGTTCTGGGGACCGCCGAAGCGCGATACGCTGTTCGTATGCGGGGCGGGCATTAACACTTTCTCCATCACGCCGTACGGAGAGCTCAGCCCATGCATAATGGCAAGGATGTTCCCATACGACTTAACGCGGGGCTCTTTCCGAGAAGGCTGGCGGAACGCGATGCCGGAGATCATCGGTCAGAAGGCGGATCCGAATTCTCCGTGCAGGAAGTGCAGTATCGGCGCCTTGTGCGGCACCTGTCCAGGGTGGGCAGTTATCGACACCGGCGACCCGAATCGACCGGTGGAATACTTATGCCGCGTTGGCCAACTGAGAGCCGAGGCGTTTGGGCCCGGTATGGAAGTGGAAGTGTCCAACGGAGTCAAAATACACTAACAAGGAGGTTGAGAATGGCTAACAGAGCTTACAGCAAGCCCTTGCTTTATAGGGTAGACCTACGACCTGAAGAGGCTGTGCTTAGCGGCTGCAAGCTATCAGGAGTGAATATGGGTAATAGCTGGAATGTTGAGAACCGCGCCTGCTGGGTAAGCACAGTACCTCCAATCATTGAAGTCCGTTGCTTGGAGAAAGGCACGTAGCTTTGAAATCGGACAAGGGGGTGCACTATGGCCAGAACCGGTTATCAAAAGCCGGCTATACAGAGGGTTTGTCTCACTCCTGAAGAAGCCGTGCTGAATGGATGCAAACTAGGTTCCGGCAATATCTATGATAGCTTCACCTACGGAGGAAAGGCTTGCTGGGTATCTCAGGTACCTTATCAAGGCAACTACGTGTATATACTCTGCCACCAGCAAGGCACTTAGTCCGCCTTCCTACGGGTAAGACCTGGGGTTTTGCAGTCGGGTTCGGACGAGCGCGGCTTGGATTGGATCTGCATGTTGCGGAATCCTGCAGGGTTTGATAACATGTTTGCCACGAGTACGGCGCGGGTTGCACGCTTCACTGTGAAGATTGCCGAGCATATACTGGTAGCTGAAGCTGGGCATGAACCAGAATGCCTCTTGCTTAGCCCAGATGAAGCGCACTTGCGATTCTCCAGCGTTTCAGATTTCGAAGACGCGGATGTACGCCTTAGGTTCCTGCTTGGTGAAGGACCAGTCACTGATGGGGCTCCTCTGCTCTTCGACAGCGGAACAACTTGGAAGCTCTATAGGATCGATGATACGTACGCAATACCCATACGATCCGCTCAAAGTGGTAGCAAACCGCTCCTGACCGCTGTCCTAGACGATGGATTCGCTACAGGCCGGGTTTTCGTGCACCCAACCTCTGCAGAAGCTAGCACAAACCCTGCGGCTCCCACCGCGCCTCAAAAAGTGGATCCATTTAGATACCCCTTGGGCGAGATCGTTATGCTGTCGTTTTTATCCAGACATCGCAGAGGCGTAATCCTCCACGCCTGCGGGGTTGTAGATGAGGGGAGAGGCTTCCTGTTCTGCGGCGTGTCCGGAGCTGGAAAAAGCACCATGGCCAACATCTGGAAGCCCACCTACGCCACCCTCCTCAGCGATGACCGCATCATCGTCCGCAGGATGGACGGCGTATTCCGCATGTACGGCACGCCCTGGCACGGGGACGCCAACGTGTGCGACCCAGGAAACGCGCCGCTGGAGAAGGTGTTCTTCATCGTCCACGCAGACCGCAACTACGCCAAGCCCATCTCGCCAATAGATGCCGCCTCAAGGCTTCTGGTCCGGTGCTTCCCGCCGTTCTGGGACAAGGAGGGCATGGAGTTCGTCACCAACTTCCTCGCCGAGATGGCGGAGGAGGTCCCCTGCTACGAGCTCGGCTTCGTTCCAGATCAAAGCGTGGTGGAGTTCGTCAGGAGCATAGAGTGAGAGTCGACCATAAAAACTTCGGTGAGCTGGCCGAAGAGGTGTTTGCGCGCTCTGGCCGTCTGCGCTTCACAGCCGGCGGCCGGAGCATGCACCCGCTCATCAAGGACGGCGACACTCTCACCATCGAGCCTGTCGATCCCCAGCGCCTGCGCGTGGGGGATGTGGCTTTTTACCGGCCTTCGGACTCAAGGGTGGTTGTGCACCGCGTGGTAGGGAAGCTCTTCCAAAACGGGCGCCTTGTTTTCCTCATCCGCGGCGACGCTTCCGACGGTCCCTGCGAGGTTGTGCCGGCAGAGTGCATCCTGGGTCGCGCCGTCCTCCTGGAGCGGAATGGGCGCTCCGTTCGGCTGGACCGCGGTCCCGCGCGGCTTGCCGGAATCCTGTGGGTTAAGCTCAGCCCGTGGAGCAGAAGGGCGTACCTGGCGGTCCAGCGCACACTGCGCTTTCTGCGTCGGGCATGCAGGAAGCTCGTCCGACTGCTAAGTTGGCGGTCTGGTAACAGCCGCCCACACCTGGAACGCCGATAACAACCCTTGTTGCACCCATGTTTACCGAACAGCACGCAGACTCCGCCATCGATTCCTTCTTCTCCCTGTGCGCATGCTTCGTCTGCGGCGGCAGGTGGGAACCACCCCGCAGTGAGGAGGAGCTGAGGCGCCTCTGGGGCCTGCTTGAGTGCCACAGCCTTACGCCCATCCTTTTCCACTGCATTGATGATCTGGAAAGCAGCCTGCCAGAGGATAGGGTTTCTGAGCTCCGCATGCGCCGCCTCGGCCAAGCCGCGCGCAACGTCCTCGCTGTGCACCAGCTTGAGGAGATCGCCCGCGCGTTTGGAGAGCGCGGCATCCCGGTCATCGCGCTGAAAGGAGCGGCGGCCATCCTCTGGCTCTACGACGACATCGCCTGCCGCACCATCACTGACCTCGACCTCCTGGTGCCGCCTTGGGCTGTAAAGGATGCGGAACAAATCATGGCTCAGCTTGGCTACTCCCAAGAACAAGGCCGAACTCCGCCTAACTCACCGGAGTTCGAAGAGATCGAAAAGCTGCAGCGGCTGGAGCGCGGACAGCATTTGCGGCCTTTCGTAAGACCAGGATTCTTCAGCGTTGAAATACACACCAACTTTCTGAAACGCAGGAAAAAGCGCTATATCGCCCAAAGTGAAATATGGAACCGCACTGTTGCTCTTACGCCTGACATTCCAAATCTATACCGATTGTCCACCATCGACTTCCTCCTTCACGCAATCGTGCACTACCCCCAACACCTCGAAAGCGGGATCCCGCCGCTCAAATTCTTGATGGATATAGCCCTTGCTGTTCGCAAAGAAGGCGATCAGATTGATTGGAATGAGTTCTGGAACACAGCCGAGCGCTGGGATATCACCAGCGTGGCCGCTACAGTAATGGCTACTGTAGGGCACAATTGGAACCTGAACATCCCAAACTTGCCGAAAGATGCGCTTACCCTAAACGCCGATACCCTAATCGGAGGAGCCGTGCCGCTCCACCTGCGCGAGCTCATGGCCCCAGAAGGCTTGTACTACCGGAAAGGACATCCGATTGCTGATGTGTTCAGACGTTACTGGAATCGCGTTTCGCTTGCTGGCGCTCTCTCAAACCGCTCGTCTCGACTCCGCTATCTCCTCCACATCTTCTTCCCGGTACCGGATAACATGCGCCACAGGTACAAAATCCCCGAAGGCCGCTCCGTAGCCCCGTACTACCTAATCCACCCGTTCGTGCTGGTCAAAAACTTCTTCGCGGGGCTTGCCTCCGCCGTACGCGCCTCGCGCACCCGCAGACTGCGCTGAAACCCAAAGCTGCGCCAGCCTGCAGACCCCGCGCATGTACCCCATCCACGGCTTTCTCCATCTGCGGAGAGAAGGTGGCTAGCTCACCATTGCCTGCGTGAAGCTTCTATCGGTCTTGCCGGGGCGGTGGTTTGCATCTTATACTAAAAGCGAGCAAAACCTTTATTTCGGAGGGAAGCCAATGCCTTACCGCTACTGGGGCGAGCCGTTTGCCCGCTCGTACATGCAAAACGAACATCTCGCTCAGCCGCTGAGAATTGCTTTGGCCGTCCAGGCGGCATGGCGCGAAATGCCGCTCGACGTCCATCCCGAGCAAACCTTCGTCGGCCATGCGTGGAAGCCGTGCGTTGCCGGATACCACTTCGGCTCCGGAGTCTTCTGCCGCGAAGAACTCGCTCGCGAACTTTTGCAAACCGAATCCGACCCAACCGTCCGCGAACACATCCAGCAGATTCTGGACTACTTCCGCGGCAAAACAACGCACGCCCTCATCTCCGCAGCTCTCCGCGAACGCGGCCTCGAAGGTGCCGAAGGAGTCTTCTGGGCAGGCGGTTGGGGCGGCCACACCCTCCCGGACTACGGCAAAGCCCTCCACCTTGGCGCCGTAGGCCTTAAAGCGGAGGTGGAGCGCCACGCCTCGCTCCGCGGCTTCGACCTGGAAGCCCCTCCCCCGCTCGATGGTCCCCCGCCCTACGGCTCCCCAGAGTACATCCGCCAGTGGTACCAATCCCTCCGCGTTACGTGCGACACGCTGTGCATCGTCGGCGATAGGTTCGCCCAGGAAGCCCTCCGCCGCGCTGAGCAGGAAACCGACCTCGCCACGCGACGCCAGCTCGTTCAAATCGCCAGCGTGTGCTCCAGAGTGCCACGCAACCCCGCCAGCACCTGGCGCGAGGCGCTTCAGGCCTTCTGGCTCCTCTTCTGCTTCGACGGCATCGACTCGCCCGGCCGCTTCGACCAGTATATGTACCCCTTCTACCGCGCCAGCATCGACTCCGGCGAGATTACGCCCGATGAGGCCTTCAACTTGCTGGAACAGCTCTGGTTCCGCTTCGAGGAGGTTCGCGCCTGGAATCTGTGCATAAGCGGCCAAACCCCAGACGGAGAAGATGCCACAAACGAGCTCAGCTACATGATTCTGGAGCTTTGCAAAAAACATCAATTCCGCGCACCCAACATCACCATGCGCGTTCACCCGAAAACACCAGCCAGATTGTGGCGCCTCGCCTGTGAAAGCATCGCAACAGGAGTGGGCATGCCCGCCCTGTACAACGACGAAGCCGTCATCCCCGCCCTTCAGCGCTTCGGCATACCGCTGGAGCACGCGCGCGACTACGCCATGAACGGATGCAACCAAATCGACATCCAAGGCAAATCGCACATGGGCCTGGAAGACGGCGAACTCAGCCTGGTGAAATGCCTAGAGCTCGCCCTAAACAACGGCTTCTGCCCGGTCCATAAGCGCCAGGTCGGCCCGCGCACCGGCGACCCGCGAACCTTTACCTCGTTCGATGACCTTATGCGCGCTTACAAAGCCCAAGTGGAGCACTTTACCAAGCGCATCGCCGATATCGCCAACACGTCTCAAGAGATATATGCCCACCACGCCCCAGACGCGTTCCGCTCCCTCCTAACCGAAGGCTGTATAGAGAAAGGCCTGGACTTCAAAGCCGGCGGGCCGCTGTACAACCACGCGCAGGTCCTAACCCAAGGCATCGCCAACGCCGCTGATTCCCTCGCCGCCATCAAAATCCTCGTTTACGAGAAGCAAGAGGTAACTATGGACCAGCTTCTGGCCGCCCTGTCCGCCAATTTCGAGGGGTTTGAAGACCTGCGCCAAAAACTGCTTCGGTGCCCCAAGTACGGCAACGATGACGACCGCGTGGACTCAATCGCCAAAGAGATTGTGGAGCACTTCTTCACGGAATTGATGAAGTACCGCACCTGGCGTGGGGGCGGGATCTACGGCGGCGGCTCAAGCGTTTTCGTCCGCGGAATCCCGTTCGGGCAGAACGTCGGCGCCACCCCAGATGGAAGGCCAGCCGGCGCCCCCCTCGCCGACTCGGTGGGTCCCAGCCAGGGCCGCGATAAGAACGGCCCAACGGCGGTCCTCAACTCCGTCGCCAAGATCGATTCCAGCCTGTACCAAAGCGGGTACGTGCTTAACCTGCGCTTTGCCAAGTCTCTGCTGAACGGAGATGCCGCCCTGTCCAAGCTGGAGGCGCTCATAAAAGGCTTTTTCGCCGCCGGCGGCCAGCAGGTGCAGATCAACGTTCTCAACGCGGAAGACCTGCGCCGCGCTAAAGAAAACCCAGAGCAGTACCGCAACCTTGTGGTCCGCGTTGGCGGCTTCAGCGATTACTTCGTGAACCTTTCGCCGGAACTGCAGGACGAAATCATCACTCGCACGGAGCACGGCCTGTGAAAGATACCGCTGGCGCACCATCCCGCACCGAAAGAAGCCGAAGCGCTTCCACCGCGGGCCTGGTTTTCAACATTCAGCGATTCTGCATCCACGATGGCCCAGGCATCCGCACCACCGTCTTTCTCAAAGGATGCCCGCTGAACTGCCTCTGGTGCCACAATCCGGAGTCGCAGTCGCCGTATCCGGAGCTTCTATTCTATTCGGACCGATGCACGGGGTGCGCCAGATGCATTCGTGTGTGCACCGGCAGCGCCGTCTCCATGCAAAATGCGCCGCCGGTGCACCTGAACCGAGAGCTGTGCCGAACCTGCGGCGCATGCATCGAGGTTTGCCCCGCGGAAGCCAGGGCGGTTTCGGGCCGCTGGATGACCGCCGAGGAAGTGATGGCTGTTGCCGAACGAGACCGCCGCTACTACAACGCGTCCGGAGGCGGTATCACCATCTCAGGCGGAGAACCCACACTCCAGCTCGATTTCACCGAAGCCGTTCTTAAGCTTGCCAAAAGCGCAGGACTGCACACCTGCGTCGATACATGCGGATTTGCCCGCTGGAATGCCTTCGAGCGCCTCCTGCCGCTTACCAACCTCTTCCTCTACGATCTCAAAGCCGTCTCCCCGGAACTGCACCTTTCCGCCACCGGAGTGGACAACCGCCCAATTCTGGACAACGCCCGCCGCCTTGCAGCCTCCGGCGCCGAAGTGCTGTTCCGTGTGCCGGTAATACCCGGAATTAACGACTCCCCAGAAGAACTGCAGGCGATTGCGGCTTTTCTGGCGGATCTCGGTGATAGAGTTCAAGTGGAAGTAATGCCCTTCCACCACCTCGGGCTCAACAAGTACCGCGCATTGGGCCGCAACTACCCCCTCGAGAACACACAGCCCTCGGAGCAAAGCACCGAAACAGCCAAGCAGGTGCTGAGCGCCGCCGGAATTAAACTGGTTTAAGCACAACCATCTACCGTCAATCTATGTGAAGCAGGTTGTCCACCGGGGCGTAATCGTCGGTCAGCACTGGCACATTTGTGGCCTTCGGCGGCACAGATGGCACGGCCGCCATTATCGTCTCAAGTATCCGCTTTTTGGGAGAGTTTGAAGACTTCACCTTCGCTCTAACATCATCCAGAGACAGCGCTCGCCCCTTCACGCTGATAAGCATGATGTTCCTGCGCATAAACGGATTCAGCTCTTTTTCGTCCTCCTCCAGCACGGGGATGTAAAGGCAGTTACCAAAGGCCTCCAGAATTGTGCGGTACTGAGAGCGCATCAATTCGCTTCGCCGCCCCTCCATGCTTCCGATTACGTTTGCCATCAAAATCCCGCCCGGAGTAAGCCTGTCCCAAACCAAACGCATGAACTCCTTCGTGGTAAGGTGGAATGGAACACCGTCGGCGTAGTAAGCATCCAGCACAATCATATCGTACTTGTTGCGCGTCCTGCGGAGGAACATGCGGCCGTCGCGCACATCCACCTTCAACTGGGAATCAGTTTTAAACCGGAAGAAGCGGGCAGCGATGCGCACCACCTCCGGGTCAATCTCCGCCACATCTATCGTTAGTTCCGGATAAAGCCTTCTAAACTGCGACGGCCCGGTTCCACCACCCAAGCCTATAAAAAGCACCCGCTTCATATCCGGCTTAAGGATGGGACCCAGGTGGAAAACATCTACGTAGCGGAACACGTTGTTCGTCGGGTTGCGCAAATCCAAAGCGCTTTGGCTGGTGCGCCCGAACATCAGGTAACGCACGCCGTTTTCGTCTACCACGCGGATATTATGGTAAAGGGTATCGGCCCGGTAAACCTCGCGCCAGGATTCGGCCTGCGCAAGCGCCGGCGGGGTCTGGGCAACCGCCAAAAAGCCCAAAGCCACAACCAAAGCAATCCCGGCTTTGCTCCAGCGCGATGCCGCCAGCAGAACTATCCCAACTCCCCACAGCAAGGCACCCACAACAAGCAGTATGCGCGAAACCGGAAGCACCGCGATGAGGTAAAAAGCCGTCGCCAGCGTTCCAACTATACTGCCAACGGTGGAAACCGCGTATATTCCCCCAGCCGCCCTGCCGGTGGTGCCGACCGACTTGGCAGACATCCGTATGAGAAAAGGCGAAACAGTTCCCAAAGCGGCCCCGGGAACCATAAACAGCACGACGCACGACAGCAAAGAGCCCATCCTTACATCCTCCACTGCGGTGGATATCCAGCGGGTTACCGGACCGGCGGCAAACGGCAGCGCGCACGTCGCGGCGGCCGCAACAAATACGAAAATGCTCAATACTGCTAAAAACGGATACCTATCCGCCACAACACCGCCAATCCAATAACCAACACTCAAAGCCGCCAAGAACGTCCCAATCAAACTGCCCCACACGTGTATGGAGCTGCCGAAATCCGGAGCCAAAAGACGAGAGCCTAAAAGCTCCAAAGCCATAACCGCCGCACCGCACAAAGCGGCTACAATCATATACAGCATAAGTTCCTCCCACTGCTTACCTTCACCGCGGCACAACCCGGTCCCTCCGAAAGCGCTGAAGCATGCATACGCTTGTACGTTTTGTTGTCATTCTGAACCCTCCGGCGTAAAATAGGTGTGGAATTAAGCCAAAATAAATTGGGGTTGCCCGAGCAAAGCGAAGGTTCAGATGCTTGAAGTCAACAATTTGGAAGTAAGATACGGGGCTATAAGAGCGCTTCGGGACGTAAGCCTGCACGTTTATGCCGGCGAAGTGGTTACCCTAATAGGGGCAAACGGCGCAGGCAAAAGCACCCTCCTGCGCACAATATCGGGGCTTGTGCGGCCCTCAAACGGTTCCATCCGCTTTGAAGGACGCGACATCACCCGCACTCCGCCGGACCGCATAGTCCAAATGGGCATCGGGCATGCCCCGGAGGGGAGGGGCGTTTTTGCCAACCTAACCGTCCGGGAAAATCTTTTGCTCGGCGCATACACAAGGCGCGACGCCGACGGCATACGCCGCGATATGGACCGCATAACGAGCTTGTTCCCCCGGCTCGCGGAGCGGATGAATCAGTTGGCAGGCACACTTTCCGGCGGAGAACAGCAAATGCTTGCCATAGGTCGGGCGCTGATGGGCCGCCCGCGCCTTCTGATGCTCGACGAACCCTCTCTGGGGCTGGCACCCCTGCTCGTCCAAGAGATTTTCCGCACCCTAAAAGAAATCAACCAGGCTGGAACAACCATCCTGCTTGTCGAGCAGAACGCCCACATGGCCCTTCACATCGCCAACAGGGGCTATGTGCTTCAAACAGGCGAGGTTGTTCTGCAGGATACCGCCCAAGCGCTCTTGCAAAACGAACTTGTTCGGGAGGCATACCTTGGGTAAACCAAATCCTCTTGATCCACAAGCAAGAATTGAAGAGCTCAGGCGGCTCATCAACTACCACAACTACCGCTACTACGTCTTGGATAGCCCGGAAATTTCAGACGCAGAGTACGACCGCCTGTTCCGCGAATTGGTCGAACTCGAAACAGCCTATCCATCGCTTGTGACCCCGGATTCGCCAACACAGCGCGTTGGAGCACCGCCAGCTGAACAGTTCGAATCGCATACGCACCTGCTTCCAATGCTCTCCCTAAACAACGCTTTCGACGAAGGGGAACTCCGCGCTTTCGACGCGCGGGTGAAGCGTGCCCTTGCTCTGCCTCCCGAAGCACCAATCGAATACGTCACAGAGCTTAAAATCGACGGCCTTGCGGTTAGCCTCACATACGAAAACGGCGTGCTCGTTACCGGAGCCACCCGCGGCGACGGTTTCTCCGGCGAAAACGTCACCAACAACATCCGAACAATCCGCAGTATTCCGCTTAGGATCCCGCAAAGCCTGGATGCCGCTTCGGACGCACCGCCGGTCCCACGGCTTATGGAGGTGCGCGGCGAGGTTTACATGACCCACGCAGAGTTCCAAAAAGTAAACGAAGAGCGCATCGAAGCGGGCGAACCGGCATTTGCCAACCCAAGAAACGCCGCGGCCGGCTCGGTCCGCCAGTTGGACCCAAGCATAACCGCGCGCCGCCGGCTTCAGATATTCGTTTACGGGCTTGGCTTCGTTGAAAACGGCGGCTTCACCACTCATTGGGAGGTCTTGGAAACCCTCCGCAAATGGGGGTTCCGCGTCAGCGACCACCGCAGGCTTTGCCCATCCATAGAGGAGGCGCTCCAGTTCATTCGCGAGTGGGAGTCCAAACGGGAAGAGCTGGATTACGACATCGACGGCGTTGTGGTCAAAGTAAACTCTCTCGCCCTTCAAGCAGAGCTGGGGCAGGTTTCGCGCAGTCCCAGATGGGCAATCGCCTACAAATATCCGCCAGATCAAGCCACAACCGTAATACGTGAAATACGCGTGCAGGTGGGCCGCACCGGAGCCCTAACCCCCGTAGCAATCATGGACCCCGTTCCGCTTGGAGGCGTTACGGTGAGCAGAGCCACACTGCACAACGAGGACGAAATAGCGCGCAAAGATGTGCGCGTGGGCGACACCGTGGTGATTCAGCGCGCCGGAGAGGTCATCCCTGAGGTCGTCCGCGTGGTGCTGGAGAAACGCCCACCCGGCACCGAACCCTTCAAAATGCCAACCCACTGCCCGGTCTGCGGATCGGCCGTAGAAAGGCCCGAAGGCGAAGCCGTGGCACGTTGCACAGGAATCGCATGCCCTGCTCAACTTCGCGAGCGAATCCGCCACTTCGCATCCAGAGATGCCATGGACATCGAGGGGCTGGGCACCGCCTTGGTGGAGCAACTTGTGGAAACCGGCCTGGTGAAAGACCCAGGAGACCTCTACTTCCTCAAAGACCGCCGAAGCGAGCTGGTATCGCTGGAGAGAATGGGCGAGAAATCGGCCGATAACCTCCTGAAGGCCATCGAAGACAGCAAAAACAGATCCCTAGACCGCTTGATATTCGCGCTCGGCATCAGACATGTTGGCTCTACCGTGGCCAGAGCGCTGGCCGAGCGATTCCGATCCCTGGATGCGCTCGCCAACGCCTCGGTCGAAGAAATCGCAGAAATACCCGGTGTTGGTTCGGTAATAGCATCCAGCGTGCACACCTTCTTCCAACAACCGTCCAATAAAGCCGTCATCGAGAAGCTCCGTGCCGCCGGCGTGAAAATGGTCATGGAGGAAGCGCCCGAAGTGGGCGAAAGGCCCTTCGAAGGCAAAACTTTCGTGTTCACCGGCACCCTCGCCTCGATGACGCGCTCCGAGGCAGAACGCCTGGTGGCTCAACTCGGCGGACATGCGGCCTCCAGCGTAAGCAAAAACACCGATTACGTTGTAGCCGGAGAAAACCCAGGTTCAAAGCTGACCAAGGCCCAGCAGTTGGGAATCACGATTCTAACCGAAGAGGAGTTCAAGCGGATGGCCGGAATCCAATGAACTCCCGGCTTCGGAAGTGCGCCCCGAACCGCACCGCTCCAGAAACCGCAAACCGCTTTGCTTACGCGCCTTAGGTTCCTATTATGATGCCCCGCATCTTCAGCCTCAAATCGCCGGGGCTTTCCGCAAACGCCAGCGCAGCCTCCTCGGTGATGATTCCATCCTTCCACAGTTGGTAGAGGGCCTGATCGAACGTTTGCATCCCCTCCTGGGTACCGGCGGCTATTGCGTCCTTTATAGAGGGCAAATCCCCCCTGCGAATGATATCTTTAATGCGTGGGGTCGCCAAAAGTATCTCCAAAGCCGCTACCCTGCCTTGGCCGTCTGCTCTAGGCACAAGCCTCTGCGAAATCACTCCGCGAAGGTTCAGCGAAAGAAGCATTAGAATGTGAGCCTGTTCGTCGGGGCCGTAAAAGTTCATCAAGCGCTCCAGTGTTTGGGTGGCGTTGGTCGAGTGAAGAGTGCCCAGCACCAAATGGCCGGTCTCGCACATATGCAGAGCCGTCTCCACGGTTTTTACATCCCGAAGCTCGCCCAAAAGGATCACGTCGGGCGCTTGGCGCATGGCATCTCGCATCGCGTCCTCGAAGTTCTCCACGTCGGTACCTATCTCTCGCTGGCTAACAATGCTTTTCTTATCGGTGTGTAGAAACTCTATTGGGTCCTCCATGGTAACGATGTGCCCGGCGCTGTGGCTGTTCCGATAATCCACCATAGCGGCCAAGGTGGTGGATTTTCCCGTTCCGGTGGCCCCGGTAACAAGCACCAAACCGTTCTTCTCCATCGCCAAATCGCACAGCACCTTGGGAAGACCCAGTTCATCGATTGTGGGAATCTTCAAAGCGACCCGGCGCATCACAATGGCCACGGTTCCGCGCTGGGTGTACACATTAACTCTGAACCTTCCAAGGCCGTACACACTCCAGGCCAAATTCACCTGCTTCCTCTCGGCGAAAAGCTGGCGGTCCCGCTCCTTGGTGATGAGCTGGTCCGCATAAGCCTGGGTGTCTTGCGGCTTCAAAACCTGGTCCGACACTGGAACCGCACTGCCCTGGATGCGCAGCATCGGAGGCGCTCCAACCTTGAGATAGATATCCGAAGCTTCTCGATCTATGCACAAGCGCGCTAACTCCAGCAAATCCATCATACTCATAAAACCCCCTGCTTCACGACAGCTTTCTCCATCATTGTTTTTCCATATGTTTCACCGATATAGGCGGGAACAACCGCTGTTTTAGAGAATGAAAAATCGAAGTTTGCCGATTCACCACAAAAACCGGAGGATGGCCAGCTTGAAAGTGCTGATCATTGGTGGAACCGGCCTCATCAGCACGGCTGTAACCAAAGAGCTATTGGAAAGAGGGGAAGACGTAACACTTTTCAACCGCGGGCGCTCGGAAGCTCCTTTTCTAAAACCTAAAGTCATCCACGGCGACCGCTACAACCACCGCGAGTTCGAATCCAAAATGCTCGAGGCCGGCACGTTTGACTGCGTTATCGACATGATATGCTACTCCCCGGAGGATGCCAGAAGCCTTGTGCGCGCCTTCGCAGGTCGTACAGGCCACCTTATCTTCTGCAGCACGGTGGATGTTTACGCCAAACCGGCCTCCCGCTATCCGATTACCGAAGCCGAACCGCACCGTCCACCGGAATGGGACTATGCAAAAAACAAGGAAGCCTGCGAAGAAATCCTGAAAGAAGCCGAGGGACAAGGGTCCTTCCCCCTAACAATACTGCGGCCGGCTTTCACCTACGGCGAAGGACGCGGCTTGGTACACAGCTTCGGCGGAAACAACCACTACTTCGATCGCCTGCTGAAAGGCAAACCCATCGTCGTCCACGGAGACGGCCAGTCTTTGTGGTCATCATGCCACCGGGACGACGTAGCGCGTGGCTTCGTGAACGCTGTATGCAACCCGAAAGCCTTCGGAAAAAGCTACCACCTAACTGGCGAAGAGTGGATGACCTGGAACCAATACCATCAAACAGTCGCCCAAGCTATAGGCGCACCTCCGCCGAAGCTTGTCCACATCCCAACCGATCTGCTTGCTAAAGCGGCAAAACGAGCACATATATGCGCCATCAACTTTCAGTTCAACAACATCTTCGATAACACTGCCGCCAGAACCGATTTGGGTTTCCAATACACCATTCCCTTCGCCGAAGGAGTTCGAAGAATCTTCGGCTGGCTGACAAAGCACGGAAGCATCCCCAACAGCGATGAGGATCCATACGATGACCGCGTTATAGATGCCTGGCAGCGCCTTGGCAGTAAAATGCTTGAGGAGCTTGCCGGGCTCGACTGAGTTCTAAATAAGGAGGCATCTAAAATGGTGAGGATTTTAACACTGTGCGTAGCGTTGCTTCTGACCTTTGTGAACAAACCAACGGCCCAACCTGTGCTGGACTACGTGAACAAACCCGATACATCCTTCCAGTGGAAGTTGGTTTCGCAGCAAACCGCGCCAACCGGAATGCGCACCGCCGAACTGGAAATGGTTTCGCAAACTTGGCAGGGGATACAGTGGCGCCACCACCTCCTCATCTGCAGACCACCAGAAGCAAAATCCACCGATACTTTCCTGCTTTTCATCACTGGTGATTACAACCCCTCGGAAGCCGCCATGCTGACAAACGTCGTCTCAAACGCCTTAAAAGCGCCAATAGCCGTGCTGTTCGATATACCCAACCAACCCCTCTACGACGGCCGCCGTGAAGACGCTTTGATTGCGTATACTTTCGTAAAGTACCTGGAAACCGGCGACAAAACATGGCCGCTCCTCTTTCCCATGACCAAGGCGGCCGTTCGTGCAATGGATGCTGTACAGCAGTTTGCGAAATCCGCTTGGAACCTAAACGTCAGCGGCTTCGTTGTAACCGGAGCGTCAAAGCGGGGTTGGACAACATGGTTCACCGGTGCTGTTGACAACCGCGTTAAAGGCATTGCCCCAATGGTTTACAACAACCTAAACCTGCCCGAGCAGATGCGCCTCCAAGTGCAGTCTTTCGGCACTTACAGCGAGCAAATCTCGGATTACACCGTGCTGAACCTCCCGCAGATGCTGAACGCCAAGGAAGGCGCCGCCCTTGCCGCAATTATCGACCCCTACACGCTCCGCAGTAGAATCAAGATGCCCAAGCTCCTCATCAACGGAACCAACGACCGCTACTGGCCCCTCGATGCGGCGAGCAAGTATTTCCCTCAGCTTGTTGGGCCGAAGTATCTTCTTTACGTGCCAAACTCCGGACACGGATTGGAGGACCGCCAGCGTGTTCTGGAAGCACTTTCAGCCTTCTACTGGTCGTGCGCGGCGGGAGAGCCGTTTCCAAACCTTAACTGGCGCTTCGAACCATACGGCAAGGGCCAGGTTAGGCTTGTCGTGAGGTCAAACCCCGTTCCTGCAGACGTAAGCGTGTGGGTGGCCTCTTCACCTTCCAGGGATTTCCGCGAGGCAAAATGGGAGCGCCGCGCCGCAGCACGCAAGAACGACGCTTTTACTTATCTCATCGACATACCCAAAACCGGCTACATAGCCGCCTTCGGAGAGGCTTCGTACTCCTGGAGCGGCGGAGCCTTCCGCCTATCAACAGATGTGCGTATCTTCAGCAGTTCGTCGGCGCCAAAAGCAGGCAAACCCACCGGCAAGCGCGAATCATTACCTTGAAAGCTGCTTTCAGCTTGCTAAACTCTTAATTCTTGAAAGGAGGCACAGTTAATGGCAGAGGCGAATCCTGTGCGTGTTCTTGTATGGGATGAAAATCCGCCCCACGCTCCGAAAGAGGTTTACCCAAACAGCATAAACGGAGCGGTGGCCGAAGGCATCGAAAAACTCCTTGGTGATAAAGCCATCGTGCGCCGCGCCAACCTGGACGACCCGGAACAGGGCATCTCTCTTGAAGCGCTGGAGCAGACCGACGTGCTCATCTGGTGGGGGCACGCCCGCCACGGCGAGGTAAGCGATACCACCGTTTCCCGCATTGTGGAGCGCGTGCACAAGCACGGATTGGGCTTTATCGCCCTTCACTCGGCGCACTACTCGAAACCGTTCCAAGCTATCCTTGGCGCTCCAGGCCATCTCAAAGGCGGCTGGCGCGAAGACAACGGCCCGGAGGAAATCCGCGTCTGCGCGCCACGGCATCCCATAGCACAAGGCGTTTCCGACTTCACACTGCCCGCCGAGGAAATGTACGGAGCGCCGTTCGACGTCCCTCCGCCTGCGTGCGTAATACTCCAGTCGTACTTCCCCAATGGCGGCGAGTACTTCCCCAGCGGCCTCACCTGGACGGTCGGCGAAGGCAAAACCCCGGGCTTTACCTCGGGCCCCGGTGGCGGTATTGGCGAAGGCGAAGGAATAGGCCGTGTGTTCTACCTCCGCCCCGGCCATGAAACCATACCGACTTATTTCAACGAGAACATCCGCCGGCTTATAGCCAACGCGGTGCTCTGGGCCGCCAAACGGGTTTAAGGTGCTAACGCTGCCAAAGCGGCTCTAAACCGGCGTGGGCGCATCGATCAAGGCAACCGGTGCGTCCACGCCGCCAATCGAAAAGCGTATCCGCCTTTTACCAGCATATCTTCAGAGCGTACGCTTGCAATCCGCTTTTGCCTGCTTGTACTTCTGTTGTCAACGATTGCGCTCTCCGCACCGCCTTCGGAACAACCAAATCCGCCTCCTGCTGCAACTGCTGACTCTCCAATCGGCATAAACGGGATTAAGTGGTTCCACGCCAGAAACTCTCCCCACATCTTGCAGTACGCCGAAAGGCAAATGGTACGGATGAAATCCCTGGGGGTAACTTGGGACCGATTTGACGAATGGTGGAGCGTTATCGAGCCGGAGCAGGGCAAATTTGATTGGCGGTTTACGGACCGCGTTGTCGAATTCTATGTGCGGACAATGCCGATTTTGTGCTACAAAACACAGCTTACGGAAGCCGCAGAATGCGGCGCCCATCCTCAATGCGCTCTGCTCGGGTATTCACACGCGGTAGCGCACCCGGTGGAACAAGCTCCACCTGCACCCTAATCCCAACAACAGCTTTGGCCGTATCAGAAACCTGCATGCGAATCCGACGCGTGCGCTCCTTGTCTTGAAGCGCCAAGCTGTCGCGCACCTCCACAAACAGCGTCACCCTGTCTATTGTACGCGGGCGCTCTATCAACACGCGGTACTCGCCTGTTAAGTCCGGTATCCGATTCAGCTCCTTCTCCAATGCAACCGCAAGAACCAGCTTGCCCGCCACGGTGAAAGATTCCGAAGCGCGGCCGAGTATGTGGGAAATCTTGGGATGTGTGCGTCCGCACGGACACGTTTCCTCCCAGGTAAGCGTGGCCAAATCGCCGCTTCGGTAGCGTATCACTGCACTACCGTCTGCGGCCAACCATGTCCACACCAACTCGCCAACGTAGCCCTCTTCAACCCACTCTTTGGTATCGGGATGCACACACTCTACCAAGAAAGCATCGGCCCAAACATGCAGCCCGTTTTTCTCCTCGCACTCAACCCCAAGACCATGCAGAAGCGGGCGCGTCATTGCCACAGCATCAACCACGGGAACACCAAGCCGATTTTCCAACTCCTCGCGGGTTTCATCGTACAAACCGTCGGGCCACTCACCGTCGCATGCCATTGCCAGCCTCAAGCGCAAAGCTTTGTCCCGCGGACCCAACTGCTCCAGCAGCATCTGCGTCAAATTCTGAAGCGCAACCGGCGAACCGCACACACCGGCCATGCCTATATCGGGAAGGAGCTTCACCTGCTCTTCAAGAGTACACGCCGGCCTTGGAACAACCATCATTCCGGCTGCGTATGCCCCTGCATCATATCCGTGCCCCTGGAAGCCCATACCGCTCGGCATCAGGTTCAAAACCGCATCGCCTTCGCGCAGGCCGGCCGCCACCAAATTCCGGGCGCACAGTTGGGCTCTGTACCTCAGGTCTTTCCTGGTGAGAAAAACCAAAGCCGGCGCGCCGCCGTTTAAACAGCCGGCCACCTCCCTAAACTGCCGCCGAGGCGCAAGGGCCAAACCGTTCGGATATGCATCCCGCAGAGCCTGTTCATCCAGAAACGGCAGGTTTTGGATGTCGTCTATACACTTAATATCGTCCGGTGTAACCCCGCCTTCATCGTACAAGGCCCGGTAAAACCTGCTTGACGAGTAGGCCCTGCTTACCAGGCTCTTAAGCCGCTCCAGTTGGAGGCTGAGGAGCCTGCGCTTCGGCATGCTTTCCATTTCCTCGTCAAAATATCTAGACATGGCCGACTCCACTGCTACCGGTTGTCCGCTTCAACCCTCACCCCGCCGCCGAAAGCAAGATACTACCAGCGAGCAAATTTGACAAACCGGCAAGAACCCATCGAACAACAAAGCCCAAAAATAAGAATAAACCCCAATTGCCCGCGGCTTTAGAACTCCCCGGGTTCCGCACAACGGTTTAGCCCGCGCCCAATGCTCGCTCACCCGTGCTTAATCTTCTCGATAATCGCGTCTGCCATTTCAGACGTTCCAACAGCGGTTGGATCGTCCCTGTTCTCTTTCAAATCGTAGGTAACGTACTTCCCTTCCGCAATAACCGATGCAACGGCCGCCTCCACCCGATCTGCCGCTTCTTTTTCCCCAAGGTGGCGCAGCATCATCACTCCCGACAGTATCAGTGCCGTGGGGTTTACCTTGTTAAGCCCCTTGTACTTGGGCGCCGATCCATGGGTTGGCTCGAAAACAGCAGCGTCAGGGCCTATGTTAGCTCCAGGAGCAACTCCCAGACCGCCCACAAGCCCAGCGCACAGGTCCGAAATAATGTCTCCGTACAAATTCGGCATCACGAGCACGTCGTACAGCTCCGGCTTCTGAACCAACTGCATGCACATGTTGTCAACCAGGCGTTCTTCATACTCGATCTGCCCCTCGTACTTTGCGGCAACCTCCTGGGCCACCCTAAAGAACAGCCCGTCGGTGTACTTCATAATGTTGGCTTTTGTAACGGCTGTAACCTTGCGCCGGCCGTTCTTCAGCGCATACTCGAAGGCAAACTCCACAATCCTCCTACTGCCGGTTACCGATATGGGCTTTATGGAGATGGCAGAGTCGGGCCTGATCTTCCCCTTTCCCATTTCGATGATGTGCGCCGCCTCCGGCGTGCCGAGATCGAACTCCACGCCGGCGTATAAATCCTCGGTGTTTTCGCGTATAACCACTAAATCCACATTTGTGTAGCGCGACCGCACACCCGGATAGTACTTGCACGGGCGAACGCACGCGAAAAGGCCCAACTCTTGGCGCAGCGCCACATTCACGCTTCTAAAGCCCGTTCCTATTGGCGTGGTAATCGGGCCCTTGAACGCAACCTTATTCCGCCGTATAGAATCCAAAACGTGCTCTGGAAGCGGGGTGCCGTATTTCTCCATAACGTCCAGCCCCGCCTCATGAACCTCCCACTCGATGTCAACACCGGTGGCCTCTATTACCCTACGAGCGGCATCCATTAGCTCAGGACCGGTTCCATCACCGGGAATCAGTGTAACGCGATGGCCCACCCGCATCCTCCTTAAAGCCGTTTTTACTTTAGTACATTTGTCTTCGACATTCTTCAGCCTATACCTTCTGACCCTTGGAAAAGAATTCTCGCAAGCCAAGCGCCGCCACGAGATGTGTCAAAGCACCCAGCGCTCATGGCGAAGTGCTGGGTGCAGTTGTAGGAAGACCTGTGCCGCGTCAGCCGCTTATCCCAAAGGAAAGCGCACCTCCCTCCCTTCCCTTGCCGCCAAGTAGCAGGCCTCCAGCATCTCCGTAAGATTGCGCCCATCTTCCACAGTTATCGTCATCGGCTCGTCGCGGAGAATCGCCGCAATCCACTGGTTCATGGGCGATGGAAGGGGTTTCGGCAGTTCTGTCGGCGATATCCAAGCGTTCTGCTCAAGCGGCCTCACCTTGCGGCTTGTGTAAATCAAAGGCTGGCCAGGCATGCCTTGCACAACACAGCCCTCTGTCCCGTATATCTCCCTGAGGTTGGGACCAGCTCTGTGCACCCACGAAACATCCAAAATGCCTATAGCCCTGTTCTTGAACTCCACCACCATCACGCAGTTATCGTCTATGTTGTAACTTCCGGAGAAATTGCTCACTCGGGCAACGGCGGCCTCGGGTTCGCCCAAAAACCAGCGCATAATATCAACCGTATGGCATCCCAAATCAAACAAGGCTCCGCCGCCGGCAGCCTTGGCATCGCCGAACCAAGCACTGCCCCCGTGGAACCACCGGTCCAAAGCCGCGCTGTGCGCTATCCTGGCCCTCATCAGCGTTATCTCCCCGAGGATGCCATCGTCGATTAAGCGCTTCATGAACAGCGTCTCGGAAGCACAACGGCTCGGAAGGGAAATCATGAACTTGATGCCGGCGTCTCTAACGGCTTTTACGACCTTATCAGCATCCTTAGTTGTTACCGTCAGCGCTTTCTCGGTGAACACGTGCTTCCCATGAGCCACCGCGGCCAAAATCAGCTCTGTATGTCTATCAGTTTCGGAATTCAGCACCACACCATCCACCTCAGGATTGGAGAGCACGGCCTCCAAATCGGGGCAGAAGGGCACTTTCCACCTCTCCGCAGCCGCCTTCCCGCGCTCCGCATCGTGGTCCCAAATGCAGACTATTTCCGCCTCCGGATTTTCCGAAATCTGCCTCGCATACCCATCCGCATGCACATGTGCAAAGCTGAGCATCGCAACGCGAACCATAAAAACCTCCTGAAAAATTCTGAATCACAGGAACAGTTTTCCACCCCGCAAGCCGCCTTCCTGCCGCCAGCATCAAAGCAGGAAATGCCGCGCTTTCCGCGAACCAATGGCAGGGAGGAAACCAACTTGGCTAATCGACGTTTTAAACCAAAGCTCCTTTGGCTGGCAGTAGCCGTGGTGGTTTTGGTGGTGCTGGCCGCAAAACCTCTGTTTACCCCCAACCCCAAAACACAGCCCGTAAGGTTTGGCGCCTACACCGACATCCGATACGGCTTTGCCTTGACCGCGCCAAAAGACTGGAACATAGCGCGGGTGCGCCGAACCAAATACCTGAGAGAACTCCTACTCCAGCCGCGGAACGAGAGAGCTGCCAGCGCGCGCCTCTTGCTCTTGAAAAAACGGGCCGAGCATTCGCCCCGCCGCGTCGCCATGAGCTACCTGAAGCAGTTTGAGGAAACATCGGAAAGCTACCAAGTGGTAAGCGAGAAAGATACAACCATTTCCAACCAACCGGCCCACTTCATCGAGGCAGTGGTAACCGATGCAAACCAAAAATCCCAATGGATACGCGCCGCGGCAGTTGATGGGCCAAAAGCAACGGCTCTGCTGGTGCAGCAGGTCACCCCTGCCTCCGCAGAGCCGAAATGGAGACCCGATATGGATGAAATACTACTTAGCTTTAAGTGGCGGTAAAGCTAAGACCTTTCGGCCCCAACCGCCCTCCGCAGGGCTTCAAGCCTGGATTCCGCCAGCCTTTTCTTCTCGGTGACCTCCGCAAGAATTCGCCGCTCTTTCTCCACAACCTCGGCAGGGGCCTTGGAAATGAACTGCTGGTTCGAAAGCTTGCCCTCCGAACGAGCTATCTCCTTTTCAGCCGCGCTTATCTCGGCTTCCAGGCGGGAGATCTCCTTCTCCACATCCACCAAACCCTCCAGCGGCAGATACACCTCGTAGCCGCCTGCCAAAGCCGAAAACGCCGGTTGCGGAACACTGCCGCGCACTGTATATTCCAGTTCAGCCCTTGCCAGGAACGACACAGCCTCGTCCAGCCCCTCCGGCGGCTCCTTGCCCTCCACGGAAACCAGGAAACACTTGACGCGCGGACCGGCCGCCACGCCGGCTTCCGCACGCAGATTGCGGATTGCGCGCACGATCTCCATCAACCGCTCGAACTCCTGCTCAGCAGACTCGTCGCGCACCGCCTCGTCTGCGGTTGGATACGGCGCAACTATGAGAGCCGGGCCGAGAGCCTCGCGTTCAACAGCGCGCCCCTTCAGCACCTGCCAAATCTCCTCGGTTACAAACGGCTGGAACGGATGCAGAAGCCTCAGCGCCGCTTCCAGCACAAAAGCCAGCATTCCGCGCACCAGTGCCGCTTCATCCGGAGAGGCGGAATTAAGCCTCGGTTTCGCAAGCTCCAGATACCAGTCGCAGTATTCGTTCCAAACGAAGTCGTATATAGCCTGGGCGGCCTCATCAAACGCATATTCCGAAAGAGCTTGGTTAACCCTCTCAATGGTGCTTTGAAGCCGGCTGATTATCCATCGGTCCGCAAGCCGCCACGAACTAACCGGCATGGGCGCCGTTCTCATCGAAACAGGCTCATCGCCAAGGTTCATCAGCACAAACCGGCTGGCGTTCCACAGCTTGTTGCAGAAGAAGCGAGAGGCCTCCATCTTCTCGTCGGAGAAGCGCACATCCTGGCCTTTAGCGGCCATTAACAGCAAACCCATGCGCGTCGCGTCGGCTCCGTATCCGTCAATAAGCTCCAGCGGATCTATCCCTGTGCCCAAGGATTTGCTCATTCTGCGGCCGTCCCTAGCCAGCACCGTCGCGTGCACGTACACCTCCCGGAACGGAATCTTCTCCAGGAAGTGACAGCTCATCATGATCATGCGCGCCACCCACAAACGCAGTATGTCGCGCGCTGTTATAAGCAAATCAGTCGGGTAGAAATACTCCAACTCGGGAGTGCTGTCTGGCCATCCCAAAACCGCAAACGGCCAAAGCGCCGACGAAAACCAGGTGTCCAGAACGTCGGGATCCTGCTCAACGGCGCCGCTTCCGCACCTTGGACACTTCTGAACAGCATCAACCGAAGCTGTAACCTCGCCGCAGGATGTGCAGGTGTAGATCGGAATCCTGTGGCCCCACCATATCTGCCGCGACAAGCACCAATCATGTATGCCGCGCAGCCACTCTGTGGTTTGCTCTGCAAAGCGCTCCGGCACGAAGCGCACCTTCCCACTTTCGATTGCTTCTATAGCCAGCTTCGCCAGCTCCTGCATCCGCAGGAACCACTGGTCCGACAGCAAAGGTTCAATGACCGTATTGCACCTGGCGCAGTGCCCAACAGAAAACTGATGCTCCGAAACGCCCTCCAGAAGGCCAAGCTCTTCCAGAGATTCCAGTATCTGCCTGCGCGCTTCGTAGCGGTCCAAACCGGCAAATCGGCCGGCCTCCTCGGTCATGCGGCCGTCTTTCCCGATAACCACAACATGCGGAAGCCCGTTGCGCTGTCCAGCCTCGAAATCGTTAGGATCATGGGCTGGAGTAACCTTCACGGCGCCGGTTCCAAACTCCGGGTCAACAAGAATGGGATCTGCAATCACAGGGATGCGGCGGTTCATAAGCGGGAGGATGGCCGTTCGCCCTATCTTATCCGCGTGCCTGGGGTCGTCCGGATGAACGGCAACAGCGGTATCGCCAAGCATGGTTTCCGGTCGCGTGGTTGCAACCACCACATACTCCGAACCATCCGGGTTGCCGTCATCGCCGCACAGCGGATACTTTATGTGCCAAAGGTGCCCGGCTGTATCTTCGTGGCGCACCTCCAAATCAGACAGCGCCGTCATGCACGACGGGCACCAGTTAATAACCCTCGCACCGCGGTATATCCAGCCTCTGTTGTAAAAATCAACAAAAGCCTGCAGAACGGCGCGAACGTAACCCTCGTCCAAGGTGAACCGCTCGCGGCGCCAGTCGTACGAGCAGCCCATTGTTCTTAGCTGGCGCAGAATATTCCCGCCGTACTGCTCCTTCCACTCCCACATCTTCTCGAGGAACTTCTCGCGGCCCAAATCGTACTTGGATATGCCCTCCGAAGCCAACTTTCTTTCCACCAGCATCTGCGTCGGGATGCCTGCGTGGTCGGTGCCCGGCAAGCACAAAACGTTCAGGCCCTGCATGCGCTTCCACCGCACGATTGTATCGTGAATGGCGTGCTGCAGGCCGTGACCCATGTGAAGATCGCCGGTAACATTGGGAGGAGGAATAGTAATGCAGTAAGGCGTGCGAGAAAAATCTACGTCGGCATTAAAAACTCCCAGGCTTTCCCAAAACTTATATATTCTTTCCTCTACATCTTTCGGATTGTAAGCCTTCGGAAGCACCTCGTTGTTCCTAGTTTCTGAACCCATAGCCTCTCACTCAACCAAATCGATTTTTTAGGTTGGAACCAAAGCTATCTCAAGAACCTCGTCCATGTGCTCCACAAGCTTCAGCTCCAACTCCTGGCGAGCGTGCTGCGGAATCTCGTCCAGGTCCTTCTCGTTCTCCTTGGGTAGGATCACACGCTTAATGCCTGCGCGGTGGGCAGCCAAAACCTTCTCCTTGATACCGCCAACCGGCAGTACCTTGCCCCTAAGCGTAATTTCACCGGTCATAGCCACATCTTTCCGAACCGGTCGGTTGGTAAGCGCAGAAGCCAGCGCCGTGGCCATGGTAATCCCGGCAGAGGGACCGTCCTTCGGAATGGCGCCCGCCGGAACGTGGATGTGCACCTCCGTCTCAGAGTAAAAGCTCGGATCGATGTTCAGCGCCTTGGCGCGCGAACGACAGTAGCTAAGCGCGGCCTGCGCCGACTCCTTCATAACATCACCGAGCTGCCCTGTCAACAGCAACCGACCTTCCCGGCTCGGCAAAAGCGTCACCTCCACGGTAATTACGTCGCCGCCGTACTCGCTCCACGTAAGGCCGGTTGCCGCTCCAACCTCATCCTTTTCTCCAACCACGCCGTAGCGGTACTTGCCCGGTCCAAGGAAAGATGCTATGTCCTCACGCCTAACAATGGTTCGCTCTGTGTAGCCCCCGGCCACTTTGCGCGCAACTTTCCGGCATATGTTGGCAATCTCCCGCTCCAAATTGCGGACGCCGGATTCCCTGGTGTACTCGCGTATTATCGTCAAAATCGCCTCATCCTCAAACACCAGGTTTTCTTCAGTAAGTCCGTGCTCTCTGCGCTGCTTCGGCACGAGAAACTGCTTTGCTATCTCCAGCTTCTCATCCTCTGTGTAACCTGGAAAACTTATAACCTCCATCCTGTCCTTCAGGGCCGGAGGTATGGGGTCCAAAATGTTGGCGGTTGTAATGAACATCACGTTCGAAAGGTCGAACGGAACCTCCAGGTAATGATCGGAGAAAGCGGAGTTCTGCTCTGGGTCCAAAGCCTCCAAAAGCGCAGCAGATGGATCTCCGCGGAAATCCGCTCCCAGTTTGTCTATCTCGTCCAGCATAAACACCGGGTTGCGTGTTCCGCACTGCTTAATTCCCTGGATAATCCGCCCGGGCATGGCGCCCACGTAGGTCCGCCGGTGCCCGCGGATTTCCGCCTCATCGCGAACACCACCCAGAGACACCCTGATAAACTTCCGCCCAAGCGCGCGTGCTATCGACCTCCCGATGGATGTTTTGCCTACTCCGGGCGGTCCAACGAAGCACAGTATCGGTCCCTTAGTTGTGCCGGTCAGCTTTCGAACGGCCAGAAACTCCAGCACGCGGTCTTTTACTTTGCTAAGCCCATAGTGGTCTTCGTCCAGCACACGCTTGGCGTCCTCTATCTCCAAATGCTCCTCCGACTGCTTGTTCCACGGCATGGACACCAACCAGTCCAGATAAGTTCTTATAACCACGCCCTCAGGAGCGGCAAACGGCATCTTTTCAAGCCGGTCGACCTCTTTCAAAGCCCGCTCCGCAACATCTTCGGGCATTCCGGCCTCGGCGATTTTTGCCCTGTACTCCTCAACTTCGGTGGCGCGCTCGTCTCTCTCGCCAAGCTCCTGCTGGATGGTTTTCAACTGCTCGCGCAGGAAATACTCCTTCTGGGTTTCGCCCATTTCGCGCTCAACTTTTTCTCTGATAGACTGCTGCAGCTCCAAAAGCTCCAACTCGCGTTGCAAATACTCGCTCAGCTTCATCAGCCTCTCGCGCGGAGACAGGGTTTCCAAAAGCTCCTGGTGAACCGAAACCTTCACCGGAACCAGATAAGGCGGTATCATGTCGGCAAGCTGTCCGGGGTTTTCTACGTGGGTTACGTTGATAACCGCCTCCGGAGCGATGTTCCTGCCGAGCTCCACCACCTGCTGGAACTGACTGCGGACCACGCGCATAAGTGCTTCAATTTCCAGGTCGTTCTCCTCCGGTTCCTCAAGGGGCTTAACCCGCACAAACATGAAGGGGTCCGTCTGAAGATATTCCTCCACCCGCACGCGCATCAAGCCCTCCAGCATAACGCGCACGGTTCCATCCGGTATATTCAAAACGTGCATGACCTCAGCGGCCACGCCCACGGTGTACAAATCATCCGGCTCGGGATCGTCGATAAGCGGGTCTTTCTGGCTCACAAGGAGGACGATGCGCGTCTGAGAGCGCGCCTCTTCCAAAGCGCGGAGGGATTTCTCGCGGGCCACATTAAGAGGGAATATCATGTGCGGAAAGTAAACCCTATCTCTTATGGGCAGCAGAGGTAAGAACTCAGGTATATATCTTATGTTATCCGTTTCCTTTTCGAGTTTCTTTCTAGTTCGGGGCACTTGAGTCACCTTCTTTCGGGGATACCAAATCGAATATACTCACTTAAGAAGCACAGTCCTCCAAAAACAGCGGTAGAGATAAACCGCAACACTATGGCCCGGACACCAAAAGCCCCTGCCCCTTGCTAGGGTCCGGGCCCTGCACAATGAGATACTCAGGAGGCAGCCTTCAGTTCGTTGATGGTGATGAGAGTGGGACTTTTGCGCTCTCGTACCGTCTCGGCCGTCACGATGCACTTCTTAACATCCTTGCGAGACGGCACTTCGTACATTATATCCAGCATAATCTCTTCTATAATGGTGCGCAGTGCTCTTGCTCCAGTACCACGCTTCATCGCTTCGCTGGCGATCGCCTGGAGGCTGTCTTCGGTGAACACCAGATCAACCCCATCCATGGCGAAGATCCGCTGGTACTGCTTGGTAAGCGCATTGCGCGGCTCCACCAAAATACGCACCAAGGCCTGCTCATCAAGGGGTTCAAGCGTGGCTATAACGGGCAATCTCCCGATAAATTCCGGAATGAGGCCGTAGCGAAGCAAATCCTCCGGCATCACGTACTGCAGAAGCTTTTCCGGAGACTCCAGCTTTGTGTCGCGCATCCGCGCCCGGAATCCCATCGTCTGCCCCTGCATCCGCCGGGCAATAATATCCGTTAATCCTTCAAATGTACCGCCGCATATAAACAAAATGTTGGTAGTGTCTATCTGCACGTACTCCTGCTGTGGGTGTTTGCGGCCGCCCTGCGGTGGAACATTGGCGATGGTACCCTCCAGTATCTTAAGCAGGGCCTGCTGTACCCCCTCACCCGATACATCCCTGGTTATGGATGGGTTCTCGGACTTGCGTGCTATCTTGTCTATCTCATCAATGTAAACGATGCCTTTCTGAGCATTGCTTATAACCTGCTGTAATGTTGCTCCCTCGGACGCCTGCAGCAGTTTAAGAAGAATATTCTCAACGTCCTCGCCAACATATCCGGCCTCCGTCAGCGAGGTGGCATCCGCCATCGCAAACGGCACCTTTAGAATGCGCGCCAGAGTCTGAGCAAGCAGTGTCTTTCCACTGCCGGTTGGGCCTATCAAAAGAATGTTGCTCTTCTGAAGCTCTACATCGGAAGGGGGCATGTGGATGCGCTTGTAGTGGTTGTAAACCGCAACCGATAGAGCCCGCTTTGCCTTCTCCTGGCCCACCACATACTGGTTCAAAAATTTGTATATCTCCTTAGGACGCGGAATGCTCCCGGTTACGCCCGTTTCCTCATCCTGGAACAATTCGTGGCGAATGATATCGTTGCATATCTCAACACAGTCAACGCAAATAGCTCCATACGCGCCGACTATAAGCTTTTTGGGCAGTATTTGGTCCCGAAGCTTTCCGCAAATCAAACACCTTACATTGTCTCGCTCGGAAACGTGTCTAGCCACCGCTTTTCAACCCCCAAGCAGAGCCCTGCGTTCCAAAGGCTTCTGCCTCTCTAAGCAGATTTAACTTTTTCAGAAAGCGCAAATGCCTTCTGCACGGATATCGGCTTATCTTTCGTCTTTCTTTAGTATGTGATCAATAATTCCGTATGCCAAAGCCTCTTCGGCATCCATGAAGTAATCCCGCTCCGTGTCCTGCTCTATTCGGCTCAGCGGTTGCCCGGTATGACGGGCCAAAATCTCGTTCAACCGCTGGCGAAGCTTAATCATGCGCCGGGCATGGATATCGATTTCGGTTACCTGGCCCCCCATTCCGGTAACCCACGGCTGGTGAATGAGAATCTCAGAATAAGGCAGTGCAAATCTCTTGCCAGGAGCGCCAGCGGCCAGCAGCAAAGCACCCATACTTGCCGCCTGACCAACGCATATGGTGGCCACATCCGGCTTAACAATCTGCATGGTATCGTAAATGGCCATGCCTGCTGTAATGAGGCCGCCCGGACTGTTTATGTAGAACTCTATATCCTTCGCGGGATCCTCCTTCTCCAAAAACAGCAACTGGGCTATTACGAGGTTGGCTACCGTATCATCTATCGGCCCGCCGACAAAAATAATGCGGTCTTTAAGCAGCCTCGAGAATATGTCGTACGACCGCTCTCCTCGGGCTGTCTGCTCCACAACAATGGGAATTAGACTCATGTTTCTCCTCCGTGCTCGTCTGCAGAAGCATCTGCAGAAACCGCAACTATCTCGTTGTTGCTTTTGAGAAACTCAACCACCTTCGAAATCCAGTCCCGGTTACTTTTAGACGTCTGAGCATCCCCTTCCGTTGCCTCTTCCGGGGGCTCACCCTGAGAATCTGCGTTTCCATCGTCTTTCAAGCCTTGTTCATTCGCTATTTCGCGGAGCACAAGGTAGGTGCGCAAAGACTCCGCCGTGCGCTCTCTAATCTCCTCACTGAAATCGCTAAAGGTTTCGCCGATCCTCTTCAGGTATCCGCGCAGGCTGTATCCCTCCCGAGACAGCTTCTCGGCCAACTCGGCTGTTCGTCCAGCCGCAATCTCCTCAACCATATCATCGGGGAACTGAACCTCGGCCCTGGATACCACCTCTTTTAACAGTTTGTCCTCTATATCTCGGTTTTCAAGCTCCCGAGCACGCTCTTCCAACTGGCGGCGGACCGATGCTCTCAACTCTTCGGCAGAAGAATAATTGCCAAGCTCTCTTGCCAGCTCGTCCGTCAACTCTGGCGTGCTCCAACTGCGAACCCCAACAACCACAAAGGTGTCTTCTTCCTTATCGTTCTGAGGAGCCGGCAAAACCACCTCATCGCCGGCCTTCACCCCGACCAGCTTCTCTCCGGTGGGACCAAGCTCCGGATCGGCAATAGAAACCCGCTCCGGCGCTCCCTCGCCAGCGCTTTTAGACCTCAACACCACCCAATCTCCAGGTTCGGCAGGACGATCCACAGTCTTAAGCTCTTGGCGCCCCTCCAACATGCGCTCTATCGCAGCATCAACGTCTTCTTCCTCAACTTTCACGGGGACATACTCGATGCGGAGGCCTTTGTACTGCCCCAATTTCACCTCGGGCTGGGTGGATATGACTGCGCTGAGCTGAAGCGGTTCCTGGCCTTCAGGAAGCTCCCCAACTTCCACATCCCGCACACTGTACAAACGCAGACCGGCCTGCTTTACAGCCTCATCAAGCACCCGGGGAACCAGCTTCTCAACCGCCCTCTGCTGCACAACATCCTGGTCTAAATACCGCTGAGCCAGTTGTTTCGGCGCCTTTCCCCTTCGAAATCCCGGAACGTTTACGTACTTAACAAGCTCGTTAACAGCTTCTTGCGAAGCCTTTGCAAACCTTTCGTGTTCCACCTCGATTTCGAGGCGCACGCAACATGCTCCCAAGTTATGAACAGAAACTTGCATGGTTAACGCCCCTATAATCCACAACAGCCGGGCAAGCTGAACCCGGCAACCCTCAACACAAAAGAACGCCCCGCTTCGTCCTCCCACCGAGAACCCTGCGAGGCCTTATATCTTCCGCGCTGCAAAAACAACGCGCGGGATATATAGTTACCAAAAACCAAAAAATGGAGCGGGAGGCGGGACTCGAACCCGTGACCTCCTCCTTGGCAAGGAGGCGTTCTACCACTGAACTACTCCCGCATGCTTGGTGCCGAACACACAAACGCGGGCTACAACCTCCGAGGTTGATTATATATCCGCATGGAACAGCGTGTCAAGCAACCGTGCACGGGACGATTTGCCCCGCAGCTCTTTGGATGCGCATTAAGCAAGCCAAAACCACATCCGCAGTTTGCGAGAAAGGCCGGGGACGAGGGTTGCACATCCGCATCTCATCCCCGGCCCAATGTGCCCCAAGATAAGGCTCGGGTACAGAGCAAATGCCTTGCGCTTTTATCCCTCTTCGGCGGCTGTCTCGCTCTCCCAAGGAGCAACCTCTACCCGCTCGGAGAGAAGATGGCGGGGCATGAAAGCAAACCCAGCTATCAGGGTTGGAACCACGGCGCTCGCAATCACCACTGCCACCAAAAACGAATACTGCGCGCGCGTTACAATGTTGTGCGAGAGTCCATAAAGCGCCGAGATCGTTCCGAAAGTCAGCCCTGTGGACATGAGCAGTGTATAGTACCAGCGCTCATCCCGGTTCTGGCGGAACAACCCGACTACTGGATAAAGCCCAAATATCTTGGAGAAAACCTTTCCGCCCAACAGTACCAGGAAAACAACCGGGGCGGAAATGAGGGCCGGCAGAGACACAAACGTTCCCGCGCGGAGGAAGTAAAACGGCGTTAGAAACCCTACTGTTAGCGTGCGGAGGCGGCGAATCCAGAAGGCGTCTCCGCTCGAAAACTCCGCCAGAACCATTCCCACGATATAGGCCGGAAGCACCGCTTCACTGCCGGACCAAAGCGCCAGCGCTCCCAAACCGAAGAGCACGAAAATCACCCACTTGGTTCGTATTGCCGCCGTGCGGTGGGCGTAAATGCGCGTCAGCCAGTTCGTGGTAAACGGAAGTACAGCCAATACAAACGCGGTCACCCCTATAAAAACCACGGTCTTGTAGGTGAACGGGGCAAAGAGCAACCCAAGAGCGATTACGGTGCCCAAGTCATTGATGAAGCAAGCGCCCAAAATCCCCTTGCCGAAATCGGTTTTGTTGAATCCGGTTTCAAGCATCACGGCGTACACAACCGCCATCGACGTGGTGGAAAGCGCCACGCCACACAGAAGACTGGCGCGGGTGTCCCAATTCAGCAGGTAACGCGCAACCGCCGCACATCCCAAAAACGGCGCCAAGAAGCCAATCAAACCAACAACGGTTACCTCTTTCAGCTTCTTCTGAATAACATCCGGCTCAAGCTCGGCCCCGGCCAGAAACGTCAGCAACACGGCCCCTGACGCGGCCAGAAAACGCAGCCATTCCGAGTTGGAACCCAAAGCTTCTGCCTTTCCAAGGTACCCCGCAACAGCAGCCGTTGCCACACCAACACAGATTTCAACCAAAGCGATGGATACCCGAAGATGATAAGCTATAACTGCCGAAAGTACCGCCAGCCCAAGCCACAGTGCGGCAGTCGAAAAGATGTGTTCCATGATGGAGTCCTCCTTGTGGTGAAGTTTTGTGGCGCAGGCACAAAAAAGCCGCTTTTTACAGCGGCTCGGCAAAAAATTATTCCTACCGCCGTCACTGCCTGCGCGGTAGGAGTCATCAGCCCCACTCGGGCACTTACTTAGGGGGGACTCCATCCCCGTAGTTATATTTTACCAAGCCATCCGAGAAAAAGTCAAACCGGACGGCCAAAATCGAGCTTAAACTTCCGCTTGCCTTTGAACATCAACAGCCGCAGATGTTTCCACCACACACGAAACCAGCCTTAGGGTCTCAAGAACCAGCTTAACCAAACGCTCCACAATCGCGTCAAGCTCTTCCTGGCCTCCGCCAAGCGCCCCGTATGCAGACAGTTTGCTCGACCGTATGTCTTCCAAGTCCGACCATAGGACCGAAAGCAGGCTCGAGCAAAGGGTCGCCGCGTTCTGCCTTTCCACCTGCAGGCCCAGCTTTCCAGCCGCAGAATCGATTTCACGGCGCAGTTGCTCCACCTGCTGCAAAACCCTCTCGCGCACGTCTTCCGAAAGCGGATTGAAGGTCGTATACAGCACTCCCTTTGGCAGAATATCCCTCATCAAAGCCTCTATAGTGCTCAGACCCTGATCCAACTCCAGAAGCACATTGCGCACCACCCGTTTGTGGTTCTCGTTCAACTGCACCATATCGCCAACTTACCCCAAACAAAAAGGCCTCCTGGAACACCAGGGGCCATCAACCTTGCGGTTATTCGGCAGTAATGCACTGGCGGGACCCATCGCCAGACAGGCTTTTGCGCACACCCCACACTTCGGCTTCCGCACTTGCCGCGCTGAGCCTCAAGCTTTTTCAGCCTGCCGGTTACATTTTAACCCCCGGCCGCCGCCGCGTCAACGAAGCGCCGAATTCCCTGCCAGAAGCCCTGCAGGCAGGAATGCGCCAAACTGCAAGAGAAAAAGCGCTTGTCAAAACCAGGCTGGCCTCCAGCAAAACCCGCTCGGCTGAGTCGGCTGGTTGGTGTTCAGCAATGCGGTCGGAACTTCGCGAACTCCTCGAGTCGATTCTGGAACTGGTTTATCCAAAGAAATGCTTCGCTTGCGAGTGCATAGGGCACGGATATATTTGTCCCCAATGCCTAGAGGACATTCGCCCGATTCCGGAGCCTTTCTGCCGCATATGCGGGGAACCCGGATTTGATGGCTTATGCCCCAGTTGCACGCAGAAAACCCCGGCATTCACTTGGGCAAGAGCGGTTGGTTTGTTCGATGGAATACTGCGCGACGCCATCCACAAGCTTAAATACGAAGGTCAAACTTACCTGGCTCAAGATCTGGGACTACTGCTTGCCAGGCACTTGGAAAATTCCCCCTCGCAGAAGTTTGATGCCGTCGTTCCGGTGCCAATACACCGCAAAAGAGAGCGCCAAAGGGGGTTCAACCAATCGCAACTGCTGGCCAAGCAGATTTCCGAACGCACCGGCACACCGCTTTTGGAGCGCGCCCTGGTGAGAACAATTCACACCCGCCCGCAGGTGGATTTGGGCAGAGAAGCCCGACTGCTAAACGTTGAAAACGCCTTCGCCGTTCCAAACCCTCAAAAAGTGCAGGGGCTCCGCATCCTGCTGATCGATGATGTAATGACCACCGGCGCAACCTGCAACGCCGCCAGCACCGCTCTCCTGGCGGCAGGAGCGCGCTCCGTCGCCGTGATGACACTGGCACGCCAGCCCTAGAAACTCAGAGGAGTTCGCTTACTCCTCAACCGTAACCTTAAGCGGCAGTCCGGTGCTTCCGGGGCCGGCCCAGGCTTCCAGTTCTTTCGCAACAAGCTCGCACCGCTCAATATCCCCTTCGTACACCACTGCCGCGCCGGTGAGATGAACGCTCCAAGCAATCTGCTCCGCGTGGTCAGCAGAAATATTGAGGGTTTTTACAAGCGCAAAAATAACCTGCCCAAAAGTATGGCAGTCACAGTTGTGCAACACAACCTTTCTCGGAAGCACCACGCCCTCGGATGTGCCGATGTCCTCTCTTCGCTCCGTGATAGTACCACCGGAAGCTACTGCAACTGCCAATCCCTCTCACCTCCAGATCCTGTTTCTTTACACGCCTTTAGAAGCTCACCTCAATTATACAATTCCCCGGAAGAGCAAATCCCGCGGCAACCTCAACTGCCTTCACAATGCCAACAGGTACAGGGCAGGCTTTGTGAAGCCCAGCGTCGAAGCACACCTGATATACCCTGTCCCCCGCCACGGCATCAAAAACGTGAATTTGTCTCAAGCGTTCAGCGGCACGGCGCACAAGCTCGCACTCCGTCTCCACTGAAATAAGAACCAAATCTTCGCCGTCGGTTTCAGGCGATGCGGTAACCATTGTTGTGAAACCGCAAATTCCGGAATGTATTCGCGATACAGCCATGTTATTTTCTAGTTCGCCGGTTTAGGGTTCGCCTCCTTTTGCAGGAGATTCACCGGTTTCGTTGAAGGCGAGCATTGGAAATCAAAACAAAACCGCAGGTGATGGTAAGTGAGCGAAGTGGTACTCCTCCTGCTGTCTGTTGCGCTTACACTATCATGCATAACCGCAATTGAAGGCGCCGCGCCGGAAGTTCCGAACGAAAAAGACGTGCTCAAAACTCTGCGCCAAGGGCACCCACGGCTGATTGTGCTGGACCCTGACGTTCAGCGGGCGAATCATGCTATCAGCACCAACCCAAGGCTCAAAGAAGCTTTCGAGGCGCTGAAGCGCTCCGGAGAACGAATGCTCACGGAGCCAACCGTGGAGTACAAACTGATTGGGCCAAGGCTCCTGGCCCAAAGCCGTGCGGCCCTCAACCGTATTTACACCTTGGCGGCGCTGTACCGCTTGGAGGGCGACGTGAAGTTTGCCGAGCGCGCACGCAGAGAACTGCTGGCGGCCGCCAACCTTCCAGACTGGCACCCGGCTCATTTCTTGGATACCGCCGAAATGTGCCACGCGGTGGCCATAGGATACGACTGGCTTTACCACTGGCTGTCTCCGGAAGACCGGCAAACCCTCCGAAAAGCCATTGTTGAGAAGGGTCTGCGCCCATCGGAGCCGGAAACCGCCAGCCACAACTGGTGGATGAAGGTCCGCCACAACTGGAACCAGGTGTGCCACGGTGGGATTGCCATAGGTGCCCTGGCAGTGGCAGAGGACGAACCAGAGCTCGCAGCTCGCATCGTGCGGCGTGCCGTTGCCTATGTTCCTTTCGCCATGAGAGAGTACGGCCCGGACGGCGGTTGGGCCGAGGGTCCCGGCTATTGGGGATACGCCACTTCGTACACCGTCTACTTCCTTGCGGCTCTCGAAACCGCCCTCGGCACGGACTTTGGCCTGTCTTCACTTCCGGGCTTCCGTGAAACCGGCATGTTCCGACTGCATTTTGTTGGTCCCACAGGGCTCACCTTTAACTACGCAGACGCCGGCGATAGAGCCGGCTCGTCCACCCACATGTTCTGGCTCGCAAAGCGCTTCCAAAATCCCCTGTACGCATGGGAAGCCAAACAGCGCATGGGAGCAGACCCGCTGGCCCTCTTCTGGTACACAGAATCCGAACGCGGCCCCAAATCCACCAACACCCCGCTCGACGCCTTTTTCAAAGGCGTAAACGCGGTCTTCATGAGAAGCGCTTGGGAAGACCCCAGAGCCGTCTTCGTCGCTTTTAAAGGCGGCGACAACAAGGCCAACCACAGCCACCTTGACCTGGGCTCATTCGTTCTGGACGCCCTCGGAAAACGGTGGGCAGTCGACCTGGGTCCGGACGACTACGACCTGCCAGGCTACTTCGGCAAGCAGCGGTGGACCTACTACCGCCTGCGCACAGAAGGCCATAACACCATCTCCGTAAACGGCGAAAACCAAGACCCTTCGGCGGATGCCCCGATTATCGCCTTCAGCTCTTCAAACGCCCGCGCATACGGAGTTGCTGACCTCACAAAGGCTTACCCGCAGAAAGTAGAGCGCATGTGGCGCGGTATCGCTCTGCTTAACAGGACAAGCGTCCTGATTCAAGACGAGGTTGAAGCCAAATACCCAATCGATTTAGTGTGGACTATGCACACCCCAGCAGAAATATCCGCATCCGGAAGAACAGCCCAGCTCAAGCTGGGAGATGAAGCACTCGAATGCAACCTGTTAGAACCGGCGGGGGCATCCTTTGCGGTGCTGCCAGCAAATCCGCCTCCTCCAGAGCGCCAGCAGCCGGAGATAAAGCGCCTAACAATAAGGGTGAACAACGCAACCAGAACCCGCATAGTTGTGCTTTTGACGCCTCGGGGCCTGCCCTCGCCGCCGAAGGTGGATGTGGTCCCCCTGCTTAAATGGGTGGATGAGGCTCAGTTTAAAATGAACCAGTAAAATTTAACCTGCTGCCTTGGGAGGAAAACTTATGAACTGCATAAGGAAAGCGGTCTCTGCACTGGAGGGCGCGGTGCTTTTGGTGCTGTGCTGTCTCGGCCCTGCATTTGCAGCAACAACCACGGTGAGCAACGGCGATGCTTTTCGCAAAGCGGTTGCGGCCGCAAAACCCGGCGACCGCATACTGCTGGAACCCGGCACATACCAAGGCGTTTTCTACTTCGAACGCATAAAAGGCGCACCAGCTCATCCCATAATCATAGGCGCCGCAGACCCCAAGCGCCCCCCGATAATCCGCGGCGGAACCGAGGCCATGCACTTAACAAGCGTTGCGCACCTGGAACTGCGCGATTTGATAATCGAGGGCGCCAAAGTAAACGGCCTCAACGCCGACGATGGAGGCTCCTACCAAAACCGCACACACCACCTAACTCTGCGCAACCTGCTTGTAAGGAGCACCGGCCCCAGCGGCGGTGGAAACGGCATAAAACTCTCCGGCGTGGATGAAAGCACCGTGGTCAACTGCACAGTCGAAGGATGGCCCCAAAACGGCTGCGCAATCGATATGGTGGGCTGTCACCGCGTGCAGATTCTGGGATGCACCTTCCGCAACGGTGGTGCGGTTGGCATACAAGCAAAAGGCGGCTCTGAGGATGTCCGAATCCGCAGATGCCTGTTCGAAGGCTCCGGAGAGCGCGCAGTCAATGCCGGCGGATCAACGGGCATGAGCTTCTTCCGGCCCAAGCCTCAGTGGTTCGAAGCGCGAAACATAATCGTTGAGGGATGCGTGTTCATTGGGTGGAGAACGCCAATAGCCTTCGTTGGGATAGACGGCGGCGTGTTCAGATACAACACCGTCTACCGCCCGAAGAGATGGGCGCTTCGAATCCTGCAGGAAACGGTTGCGCCCGGCTTCGTGCCCAGCAGAAACGGAGTCTATTCGGACAACATTGTGGTTTTTCGCTCCGATGAGATGGTGGACGCCGTAAACATAGGTCCGAACACGGCGCCCTCAACCTTCCGTTTCGCCAGAAACCTTTGGTACTGCATAGACTCCCCGGGGAGGAGCAAACCGTCGCTTCCCACTGCCGAAAAGGACGGCATCTACGGCAAAGATCCGCTTCTGAAGGACCCCTCCCGGGGTGACTTTGGTGTCAGACAGGGCAGTCCGGCGGCCAAAATCGGCGCCCACGCACTGCCAAATGGACAAAAGTAAACCCAAACGCTACCATCCGGGTTCAGGCGCATACTGAATTTGTATCCCGCTCGGAGCGGTGATGTAAATCGGACTCGGTGAAAGCGGCACAGAAAGCACTTTTGTACGCTGTTCCGACGGAACCATCCGCCGCGTGCCGAAAATATCGTGAAAAACAAGTTGTTGGGAAAAACTCACCCGTATGTACGAATACGGACGCGTTGTCCAGGCAACCACGGTATCCTGTTCGCCATCCGTGAACACCGCGGCGTAAGTGTTTCTGGATCGAACCGGCATGCCCACAAACCGCTTCCCCTCCAAAAGCCGGGTCATCCAGGCGTAGGCGTAATAAGAATATTTCGGAGAAAGGTCAAACCGGCACAGGCCAACCATATCGGCTTGATCGAATTGCCGTGTTCCCTCGTCGGACAGGGTCCACCAAAACACTTTCTCAACGCGGTTGGCAATGGCGAGCACGTAAAATCTAACCAGCAAATCGGCTTGGCGCAGTTCGTTGGTGCCGTACGGATGGATCTGCGTGGTCCAGCAGATTTCGGTTATCCAGATGGGCTTAACAGCACCGCGAAACTCCATAACACGGCGGATGGCCTCCAAGTTGCCGGGAAAATCCTGATGCACAAGGGGATCATCGCTTCGGAGATGGTCGCGCATCCAGAGATCCAGCCTTTCCTCAGGGTCATTAGGCGGGCGGTAAGGATGAAAAGCCAAAATATCGAAGCTGTCCCGAGGAATCAGCCGAAACATCCTCTCTGCCCACTGGATATCGCAGAAGGCCATGTTCAGTCCAACGACCTTCGCCTGTGGGTCTGCCTCGTGAATAGCTTTGGACGCCGCAACCAGAAATCGCGCATACTGGCCCGGGGTGCTGTTCCAAAAGCCGCCGTTAGGCTCGTTCCATATCTGCCAGAATTTGATGCTATCCCTGTAGCGCTCCACGGCAGCCCTGGCAAAGCGGGCGTAAGCATCAACAGCATCCCTGGAATCTATATTCACCCAATTCGGCTCGTAGGCCAGGTTGATAAGGAGGCTAACGCCGTACCGTTGGGCCATCTCCAGCATCTGGTCGCAGAAAGACCAGTTATAGCTTCCAGGAGACGGCTCCACATACCGCCAAACGAAATCCTGCCGCCCCCACTTTATCCCGGCCTCGCGCATAAGCCGCAGTCGCTCCTCTATATCGGTTTGGCCGGGTTCAAACGCAGTGTTAATGCCAAAACTGCTTCCGGGAACAAGCTCGGGATACGGATGCGGCGGCAGATTCACCGTGAAGTTCGAAACCGCAGTTGCAGAATCAGAAGTTGACATAGCAAACTCTTTCGACAACCGTTCAACTTTAAAATACAACAAACACCGCTTCTACACAACAAATATATCGGACACAAAACAAGGAGGCTGTAGCCATGGAAGAGCTTGTAACCAGAAGAGAATTCCTGGAACGCATCGCTGTGGGAACCGCCGTCGCCAGCATTGGCGCAACCGCGGCAGAAGCTTCCTCAGCGCGTCCAGCTCCGCCCTCGGAGAAGGTAACCCTCGGCCTTATAGGCTGCGGCGGCCGAGGCATGACTTTGATGTCGCTTCTGCAAAGCACAGGCCAGGCCCAGTTCGCCGCCGTGTGCGATCCGGACACCAATAGAATGTATGCCGCGCAGAAGCAGGCCGGCGAAAAAGCAAGGGCTTACAAAGATTTCCGCCAGCTTCTGGAGCAAAAGGATATCGACGCCGTCGTAATCGCCACGCCGGACCACTGGCACGCCATTCCCACCATTCGCGCCTGCGAGGCTGGAAAAGACGTGTACGTGGAAAAGCCGCTCGCGCACAACATCTTCGAAGGCCTGGCGATGATACAAGCCAAAAACCGATACAACCGCATAGTGGCCTTCGGTACACAGCAGAGAAGCGGCGTCCATTTTCAAAGGGCTGTGGAAATCGTCCGCTCCGGCCAACTGGGAAAAATCACGCGCTGCCAAACCTGGAACCTGTGGAACGAATCCGAAGGCGCAACAGGAACCGGAAGAGGAGCCGGCATCGGAAACCCACCGGATGGCCCGGTCCCGCCTGGTGTTGATTACGATCTGTGGTTGGGTCCTGCCCCAAAGCGCCCGTTCAACCCCAACAGGTTTCACTTCAACTACATATACTTCTGGGATTACGCCGGCGGCATGATGACCGGCTGGGCCGTGCATCTGATCGACATTGTGCACTGGGCAATGGGAGTGGAGGCACCGGAAACAGTTTACTGCACTGGCGGCAAGTTTGCTCTCACAGACAACCGAGAAACGCCGGATACCCAGGAGGCGCTCTGCACATACCCGGGCTGGATCGGCATCTACAGCGTGCACCACGCCAACAAATATCCGATTTGCGGCCGCGATTACGGAATAGCTTTCCACGGCACCAAAGGAACCCTCATTCTCGATCGCTCTGGCTTCGAAATCGTTCCGGAGGGAGAGCGCATGCAAGCCGCGCGAAGTGGCGGCTCGGACCAAGATGGAGCGCACGTGCGCAACTTCATCGAATGCGTGAAAACCCGGAAGCAGCCAGCCGCAACGCTTGAGGACGGATTCAGCGCCACACTGCCCTGTTGGCTGGCCAACATATCTCTGCGGCTTGGCGGAAGGCTGATCAAGTGGGATGCGAAAGCCAAAACCATCGTCGGCGACCCGGAAGCGAAGAAAATGATGCGCCGCACATACCGCAAACCGTGGACTCTGTAGGCTTTGGCTGCTTGCGATGAAACCCTGCGCCCCCACCGAAGTTCATTGACACCGCAAGCGCCCTGTGGTACACTGAAACAGCAGAAAGGCGCGCCTGTAGCTCAGTGGAACAGAGCACCAGACTTCGGATCTGGGTGTCGGGGGTTCGAATCCCTCCAGGCGCGCCATGCGATTTTAGCATGCTCTTCCATGAAAAAACGGTTCCGGCAATCCCGTACCTCAAAACTTCCCCAAGCAAAAACAACGTCTCCAAAAACCTCCGCAGTAGCCAAAAATTTCAGAGAAACAAATAGCCAGGGCCTTCCGGCGGGAAAACCGTCAAAGCTTAATTTGGAAAACGTACAGCCATCGTACAACCACCGAGAACCAACAGGGTGTTGGCAGAATGGGCACAAAGGGGCCTAAAAAGCGGGGAAATGGGGGAAATCACGCTCAGAAGGCGGCAAAAACAATGGTGCCGAAGGTGGGACTCGAACCCACATGGGTTTCCCCAACGGTTTTTGAGACCGCCGCGTCTGCCTATTCCGCCACTTCGGCACCCAAAAGCACTATCCTCAGCTCGATAAAAGTATACCTCAGCTCGGTTTGGTAGTCAATAGCGCGCCAACCAACCCGCCAAAGGTCGCTTTGTATTGCGTGTGCATCTCTCCCCCACTGCACATCCCCAGCCTCACTCAATCCAGATGCGATACCCAACCCCAGCGCTGAACCGCAAACCCGAAAATCACAAGCAAATTGTCATCAGTTTTTAGCATGCCTATTGACAATACCACACTCAATCATTATAATACAAGTGGACTAAAATCCAGGCGTAAGCACTTTCAAGTGAACTCGCGTAGATTGTAGGGGTAATCCCCCCGGAGGTGGAACAGCATGGGAAGAACCGTAGGCATTGACCTCGGAACTACAAACTCTGTGGTAGCTGTAATGGAGGGCGGTGAGCCTGTTGTTATCCCCAATGCAGAGGGCAGCCGCTTAACCCCTTCTGTTGTGGCATTCACCAAAACAGGAGAGCGGTTGGTCGGCCAGCAGGCAAAGCGCCAAGCTATCTTGAACCCAGAGCGCACCGTCATCTCCATCAAGCGCCACATGGGTACCAACTATCGAGTTAACATAGATGGCAAAGAGTACACCCCAGAGGAGATTTCGGCCATGATCCTCCGCAAACTCAAGGAGGACGCCGAAGCCTATCTGGGAGAAAAGGTTGACAAAGCCGTTATCACAGTTCCGGCTTACTTCAACGATGCCCAGCGAACTGCAACCAAGAACGCTGGCGAAATAGCCGGACTCCAAGTCCTGCGAATTATAAACGAGCCGACCGCGGCATCGCTGGCTTACGGACTCGATAAAAAGAAAAACGAAACCATTCTCGTCTTCGACTTGGGCGGCGGCACGTTCGACGTGTCTATTCTCGACGTTGGCGAGGGCGTATTCGAGGTGCGCGCCACCGCCGGAGATACTCACCTCGGCGGAGATGACTGGGACCAGCGAATCGTTGATTACGTTGCCGACGAATTCCGCAAGCAAACCGGGGTGGATCTCCGCAAAGACCGCCAGGCAATGCAGCGCCTGCGTGAGGCGGCAGAGAAAGCCAAAATAGAGCTTTCCACCCTCATGCAAACCAACATCAACCTCCCGTTCATAACGGCCACAGCGGAGGGTCCACAGCACCTGGACATGACACTGACCAGGGCTAAGTTCGAAGACTTGACCAGGGACCTGGTGGAGCGCTGCAAAGGCCCGTTCGAGCGGGCGCTGGCGGATGCGAAGCTTACAGCGGCGGATATAGACGAGATTATCCTGGTCGGTGGCGCTACCCGCATGCCGATGATCCAAGAGTTGGTCAGGCAACTCGGCGGAGGCAAAGAGCCTCACAAAGGCGTGAACCCGGACGAGGTTGTTGCCATAGGCGCCGCCATCCAAGCTGGTGTTCTGTCCGGTGAAGTGCGGGATGTCGTTCTGCTCGACGTTACCCCGCTTACTCTCGGAATCGAAACCTTGGGCGGCGTGATGACCCCGCTCATCGAGCGCAACACAACCATCCCGACCCGCAAAACCGAGGTCTTCACCACCGCCGAGGACGGCCAGACCACCGTCGAGATCCATGTCCTTCAGGGCGAAAGGCCCATGGCCGCCGAAAACAAAACTCTCGGCAGGTTCCAGCTTACCGGAATTCCACCGGCGCCGCGCGGAGTCCCTCGCATCGAGGTGACGTTCGACATAGATGCGAACGGTATCCTCAACGTGTCGGCTAGGGACGCAGCCACCGGAAACGAGCAGAAGATAACAATCACCGGTAGCACCAACCTGACCAAAGAAGAAATCGAGCGCATGATCCGCGAAGCCGAAGCTCACGCCGAAGAGGACCGCCGCCGGCGCGAGCAGGTGGAAATGAAGAACAAGGCCGAACAGCTCATCTACTCAACCGAGCGAACCCTCAGGGAGCTCGGTGACAAGGTGCCTGCCGACGAGAAATCTCGAGTCGAGACGGCCATCAAGAACCTGAAGGACGCGGTCAACAGCGGCGACATGGAGCGCATCCGCGTCACCATGGACGAGCTGCAGCAGGCCACCTTCAGACTCGGCGAAATCGCTTACCAGAAAGCGTCCCAGCAGTACACAAGCACAACTTCAGGCTCCGAGTCCTCAACAGATCAAAAGCCGGATGACGGTGTGATCGACGCCGAGTTCAAGGCCGAATAAGGAGGGTCGCATATGGAGATCATGAGGTGGAACCCATTTGAAGAGCTTCGCGCTCTGCAAGAGGAAATGAACCGCCTCTTCGAGCAGCGGGTTATGCAACCAGCTCAAAGGAGGGAGCACGTGTCTACCAGGGTTTGGTCACCACCGGTTGACGTTTACGAGGACGACGACGAAATCGTGCTCTACGTAGAGCTGGCTGGAATGAACCAGGATGACATACACATCGAGCTCACCTCGGACACGCTGACCATCAAGGGTGAGCGGAAGTTCGAGGACGGAGATCGAAGGGACAAGTTCATACGCGTGGAGCGGCCTTACGGCCAGTTCCAACGCAGTTTCACGCTGGGCATGCCTGTGAAAACCGATCAGGTGCGCGCAACCTACAAAGCCGGAGTCCTTGAAATCCACCTGCCCAAGGCCGAAGAGATAAAGCCGCGCAAAGTTGAGGTGAAAGTCGCCGAGTAAAACTCGGCTTTGAAAAAGCTGGGCAAAGAGCAAATCTGCTTCCAATTGGGTAAACGTTAGAACTTCTTGCTTGGGGAGGGGTTTGGGGTTAACCTCCTCCCCTCCCCCGCTGGCTTGTTGAGATATGAGCTACAAGGATTACTACGCCATACTTGGCGTCCCGCGCAACGCCACGGAAAAGGAAATAAAGCAGGCCTACCGCCGCCTTGCCAGGAAGTACCACCCGGACGTAAACCCCGGGAACAAAGAGGCCGAGGAAAAGTTCAAAGAGATATCTGAGGCCTACGAGGTGCTTTCTGACAAGGAAAAACGGGAGAAGTACGACCGCTACGGCGAGCTTTGGAAGCAGGCCGCTCAGCAAGGGCAAAGCGGCTGGCCCGGTGGCTTCGACACCGCTCAGCCAGGAGGAGTCTCTTTCGATTTCGGCTCGCTTAACGACCTGTTCGAGACGCTTTTCGGCTCGCGGCAGAAGGAAACCGATTTCTGGAGCAGGCCAACCCGCGGAGCGGACATCGAGCACGAAATAGAGATTTCGCTTGAAGAAGCTTTCAACGGAGCAACCAAGACCATAATATTAACCGCCCCGGATCAGTGCCCGTCGTGCGGTGGCACCGGAAATCAGCCTGGGGCCGGCTTCCGCACTTGCCCATCCTGCCGAGGAACGGGGCGGAGCAGTGGTCTGGGCGGATTTCTGGGCCAGCAGTGCGAGCGGTGCGAAGGCCGCGGGGTAATCGGCCAACCCTGCACGGCCTGCGGCGGAAGCGGACAGACTATTCGCCAGAAGCGCATCGAGGTGAAAATACCTGCCGGGGTTGATACCGGCTCGCGCATACGCCTGGCCGGACAGGGTGCACCCGGGAGAAACGGCCAAAGGGCGGGCGACCTTTACCTTACAGTAAAGGTAAAGCCGCATCCAATGTTCCAGCGCGAAGGGGATGACCTCCATATCGAGGTTCCCATAACCTTCCCGGAAGCCGCCCTTGGAGCCGAGATAACGGTCCCCACCCTTAGCGGTCGGGTAAAAATGAAAGTGCCGCCCGGAACTCAAAGCGGACAGGTGTTCAGACTTGCCGGTATGGGAATGCCGCGAAGAAACGGCACCGGCAGAGGAGACCTTTTTGTGAAAACGCGGGTTGTTGTACCCCGCAACCTCACTGCCCGTGAACAAGAGCTGGTTAAGGAACTCGCGCAGTTGAGGCGCGAATCACCACGCTCTTACTAAGCGAGGTAAAGGCTATGGAACACAGACCAGATGAGCCGCTCTATGTAATCAGCGTTGCGGCAAAACTGTGCGATATGCACCCTCAGACTCTGAGGCTCTACGAACGCATTGGCCTGGTGAAGCCGCGCCGCACAGATAACCGAAATCGCCTCTATTCGGACCAGGATATCGAGCGGCTTAGGCGGATCCAGCGCCTTACCAGGGATATGGGTGTTAATCTGGCCGGGGTTGAGATTATCCTCAACCTCCTCGACCAGATGGAGCGCATGAAAGCCGAGATGGAAGCGGAGATTGAGCGCCTGCGCGCCGAGCTGGTCAAACTCTCTGAAGCCGCGCAGAGGTCGGAAAACTAATTCCCAAATTGGCGCTCAAGCTCTCCGTCCATCTCGTTTGTCTTTGCGGTATGCCCCACCACACCAAAACTGACGGACTTCCCTCCAATCTCACTTAAACATCCTCGTGCACCCGCAAACGGCTCTCCGGAACCAACAACAGAAGCACAAAGGCCGCCGCCACAGCAAACACACACAGCCCAAGAAAAGCTCCTCTTAGGCCAACGACATCGCCCAAAATCCCGGCAAGCAACGGCCCAATAGCCGAAGACGCAGCAAGACACGCGTTCACCAACCCCTGGCCTGAGGCTCGCAGCTTGTCCGGAACAATATCGTTCATATATGCCATGGGCGCCACAACCATTATCCCGAAAGTTACACCGTGCAGGGCCTGCACAGGCAGTACATGCCATGGCTCCACAGCAAACGCATAAGCCACCAGGCGCAGCGGCAGGGCGGCGGCCGCAACCAAAAGCACTGGGCGCCGACCGCTCTTGTCCGAGAGGCGCGCCAGCCACAGCATGAACGGCATTTCGATGGTTGCGGCAACAATCCAGGCCGAAGCCATCATCGCCCTGCCGCCACCGAGGTACTTTACATACAAAGCCACCAAGGAAAAACTTCCCTGCAAGGCCACCCAGTACAGAAAGCAGAACGACAGAAGCACAACCACCCGACGCTGACGCAGAAGAAACAAACCGGCGCGCATCGACACTCTTCGCTCTTGAACGAAAGCGCCGGACTCCCTTGCAACCAGCACAGCCAGGCCGGCGGCAAAGTAAAACGCGGCACCGGCGTAAAACATCTTCGGTGGTTCCAGCAGTTCCGGCCAGATAACAATGCTGACCATCGCCGCCACATATCCGATGGATCCCCAAACGCGGGCTGACGCAAAGCTTCGGCTTGTTTCGGCCGCAGGAGCCAGGTCAAGAACCAAAGATGCGGCGGCGGTCAGCGCTGTGTAGCTTAGAAGTCCCGCGGCCGCGTGCAGAGCGGCAAAACTGAAAACGGAGCGGGCGTAGGGATATACCAAATACAAACATCCCAAAAGCGCGCTGGCACACAAAACAAACGGGGTTCGCCTGCGAACCGCGTCCGATGCCGCACCGGCGATGCTTTGGCTGAGTGCTCCCGCAGTTGCCGCAATGGCAGAGAGCGCACCAATGGTTGCGTAGCCAAACCCGAGGTCGCGCAAGTAAACGGAAACGAACTGCCCAAGCACCGCCACCGCCGCATACGTGAAAAGATAAAACGGACCAACCAACTGAGGCTTCGGCGCAGGCGGGCGCGCTTCACCAGCCTCAGATACGGCAAACGCCTGAACAGCAGGTGGTTCAGAGGCGGCAGTACCCAAGCCTTTGCGTTCGGGCTTCAAATCCCCGTTTGCTCCCGGATATCCGTTCTTCCGCCAACTTGCCAGAGCTGCACCCTCCTAGCCGTCTGCCAGCAAAGACATCCGATACACTTCAGCCTCCATATTGGCTATGGCTTCCACCTCCTGCTCGGTGAGGAAGCGGGGCTGGCCGATAGAGAACGAAGCAACAATGGACGTGGCGGCGTCCTCCAGCACCAACATTCGGTAGTATGCTTCTCGCAAATTGCGGCCAACCGTCAGCGCCCCGTGGTTCTGCATAACCACTGCGTTGTGGCTCCGTATCTGCTCTCCCACCGCCGCGGCCAACTCAGGGCCGGCCGGAAGGATAAACGGGATATGGGCCACCCGCCCTCCCAAATACGCCACAAAATCCGGCGTAAGAGGGCGAATCTCTTTCCCCACATTTGCCAGCGCCAAAGTCATCGGAGGGTGAGCATGGACCACAGCCCCGATATCTTCTCTCGCGCGGTAGCATGCCGCATGCGCAAGGTATTCACACGAAGGCTTCAGGTCGCCGTCAACCTTTTCGCCGGTATCGATGCGGCAGCCAACGTACTGCTCGGCCTCAAGCTCATCAAAAGCGAAGCCGCTCGGCTTAATATACATCAAATCACCAAGCCTTGCGCTTATATTGCCGCCGGCCGCAACAACCAATCCCTTTTCGATCAACAACCTACCGTATTTCACAAGCTCTTCTCGCAGTTTCTGTTTAGCGTCCATTTCAAGCTCCCAAAGAACTTTTCAAGTCACTGCTGCTCCACAGCAGCCGGTTGAGAATTTATGGCGCGTATTATCTCCGGATCGAACTTCGGCCTCCGGTCATAGGTGTGCAGACCGTTAACCTCCTGCTCCACATCGGTAAGCTGTGTATAGCAAAAGGCGCATATGCGCGGATGGCGCAGCAATGTCTCCGTAAGCGCGCGGTATCTGGCCAGGAACTCGGCTTCGCTGTTTGGACGCTGGCCGTAGCCCCAACCTTTCTCATCCTTCTGCCCAGGATTCCACCAAATGCCGCCGTACTCGCTTACCCAGTACGGCTGACCTTGGTAAGGCGCGTCGTGCTGGGGATTGTTCCTGAAAGGCTCTCCGCCCTCGGCAAACGGTGCGTAGCGCGCCTTAAATGTCTCGGGGTTTTGGTCGTAATCGTGCACATCGTACAAATCAGTTTCCACATGCACGTAGCCGCTTGTATCTATGCACGGACGCGTTGGATCCATCGCCTTCGTAAGGCGATATATGGTGCGAAGCGTTTCCGGCCCCTCCGGCCCTGTCTCATTAAACGGGCACCACCCAACAATCGACGGATGGCTGTAGTCGCGGTTAAGCACTGCAATCCATTCTTGGGTGAAGTAATTTATCCCGGCGTAATCTCTCAAACCCAAACCCCACGAGGGCATTTCGCCCCAAACCAAGTATCCGAGCTTATCTGCCCAATACAGAAATCTCGGCTCGAACACCTTTTGGTGAAGCCTGGCCCCGTTGAACCCCATAGCCTTCGAAAGCTCTATATCGCGCCGCAGGGCTTCGTCAGACGGCGCTGTGTACACACCGTCGGGATAGAACCCCTGGTCCAGCACCAAGCGCTGGAAAAGCGGCACCCCGTTCAGCTTGAGCGCGGGGCCATCCCAATTGAGCGACCTGAGGCCGAAGTAGCTCTGCACCGAATCCACAACACCGCCGGATTGATCCAGAAGCTCAACGTTCAAATCGTACAGGAACGGATCCTGCGGCGACCAAGGCCGCGCTTCCGAAATTTTCATCTGCAAGACCGCGGAACGGCCGCACAACACAGCCTCTGCGCTTCCCACATCCTCGCCGTTCGCGGTGACTTTGGCTCTCACCAAAAAGTTCTGACTTTCATTGCGGCGTCCCGGTGCAAAACCGCTTGTCAGCACCTCCACAACAACGGCTTCGGCCTCCATCTGCGGGGTTATGCGCAGATTTTCGATGAAAACGGCTGGAACAGGCTCCAGCCACACCGTTTGCCATATGCCGGTGGTTCTTGTGTACATGCACCCGTATGAATGAAACCTCTCGCTCTGCTTCCCGGATGCCTGAGACGGCGAGCGGGTGTTATCCTCCGCGCATATGGTCAGCGAATTCCAGCCCTTGCCGAGAAAGTCGGTTATATCCACCGCAAACGGGGTATAGCCTCCAGAGTGGGTCCCTGCGCATCTTCCGTTCACGTAAACCGTGGTGTGAAAATCGCACGCGCCAATGTGCAGCAGTATCCGCCGGTTTGCCCACTCCTCAGGTATCGAGAGGGCCCTTCGATACCAAACCGCCGCCATGAAGTCGCGGTAACCAATCCCAGAAAGCTGGCTCTCCGGGCAAAACGGAACCAATATCCTTTCTTTGAGGTGCTCAGCATGCTGGAGGCCCCGCTCCTTGCCCGAACAGCCGTGGTCAATCTCAAACTCCCACTCTCCATTAAGATTCAACCAGTCTTTGCGCACTATCTGCGGTCTTGGGTATTCAGGCCTCGGTATATCCCCTCTCACGCCAAATCTCCTTTCCGAGCAATCATGACCAGCCTTTCATCGCTTCAAAGTTTCTTTCTACGCCCAAAGCCGATAACCTTTGACCGCCGGGTAGTTCATCAAATCCCCGCCGAATAGACGCCGCGGCCGCGGATTGATATAATGAAAATGCCGCAGGCGGCGCTCTCTGCCCGTATTCTTGGAGCTTTGCAGCCTCTCATATGACAGCGAAGTTAACAAAGCCTCCTTCACTGCATCCCCACCGGCGCGCGGGAAAACCTTTGCGCTTTTCCGATAGACCCGCGCACCGGAGAATCTGTTCAATTGCTGTTTTGCTGTGGGCGGCAGGCGCTCTGTCTTCTTGCGCAAAGCGCGGTGCGGACGTTTCCGCAACACCGCCCCAAGCAGGAGCAGTTAGCGTGGCCACTAATCCCAAAGTTGTCTATCGGGATGCAGTGGGGAAGCCGCTTTGGGAGGCGGTGGCGAAAAAATCCACGGCTTTGCAAAACCCAACAAGCATACGCTTGGAGGGCGTAAAAGCCACACTTTATACTGGGGGCAAACCGGCGTGGTTTTGTTCCGCTCCGGTCTTAACAGCACAGCGCCCCTCGGAGCGCGTAATCTTTTCTGGCGGTGTGCGCATCGAATCTGTGGATGGAAAACAGACTTTCAGTGCCCGCACGGTAACCTGGGACGCGGAAAAACAAAAGCTTTATGGAGAAGGAGGGGTAACCGTAACGCTGGAACACACCAAAATCAGCGGGCAGAAGTTCGAGGCAAGCACATCCGACGGTTCGTGGAGTGTTACGGGAGAATCCCAAGCTCAATTCCTCCGCTAGGGTGAGGTAGTTTTATGAATACAGTGCGAAAATTGTTTAAACCAGCCGCCAAACTGGCGATCTTTTCGCTGTGCTTTGCGGCAATCACGGCGGTGCATGCGCAAAAGCAGTCCGCCCAGCAGTATTTAGACGTTGTTATACGCGCGGACGCGTTCCGCGGCAACGCCAAACGCAAACCGATGGTGATGGAGGCGCTAGGGAACCCCAAGCTCAGCGCCCCGGACTCTCAGGTAACCGCGGACCGAATGTCCTTCGTGGTTGCCGGTGAAAAAGGAATAACATCCGCCAAGGCAGAAGGCAAAGTCTCTATGCGCACCCGCCTCCGCTCCAAAACCGCCAGCGGCGAAACCACCGATACGGTCATCACTGGAACCGCCAACCTGCTTAGTATGGACCGCACCGCCGGCATTACGCAACTGCTTGGAAACGTAAAAATCCGCTCTGAAAGCAGTGATGGCAGGGTGCTTACAGCTTCGGCCCAAAAGGCCACCATCTACCGAAGCCGCAACGAGGCGGTTCTGGAAGGCGGCGTTACCTTTACGCTAACCGCCCCCGGCAGTTTGGAGGGACCGGCAACTTTCACTGGGGAAACGTTTGTTTACAACCTATCAACCGGAGAGTGGTCACTGCGCGGCACACCTCAGTCGCAGCCAAACTTGCACTTCAAAGCCAAGGGGTCAAAATCGGGTGAATGAGGTAGAACTCGCAACCGACAATTTGGTCAAATCATATCGGGGGCGGAATGTGGTTGACGGCGTCTCCATCGAGGTGCGCCGAGGAGAAATCGTCGGCCTCTTGGGCCCGAACGGCGCCGGCAAGACCACCACTTTTTACATGGTGGTGGGCCTGGTGAAGCCGAAATCCGGCAGGGTTCTGCTTGACGGCAGAGATATCACGCGCCTGCCCATGTACCAGCGGGCGCGCCTGGGCATCGGCTATTTGGCACAAGAACCCTCGATATTCCGCAGATTAACCGTGGCTGAAAACATTCTCCTCGTCCTCGAGATGCTTGGCGTCCCGAAAGGACAGAGGATGGAGAAGCTGAACTCTCTGCTGGACGAATTGAATATAGGACACTTGAAGAACCAGATCGGCCAGTCGCTTTCGGGCGGAGAGCGGCGCCGAGTGGAAATAGCCAGAACCCTTGCCGCCAACCCATCGTTCGTTCTCCTCGATGAACCGTTCACAGGGGTGGATCCAATAGCCGTGCACGACATCCAAGATTTGGTTGTTGGCCTCAAAAACCGAAACATCGGTGTTCTGATTACGGACCACAACGTCCGCGAAACCCTCAGCATAACCGACCGTGCTTACATAATCTACTCCGGAAAAATTCTCACGTCCGGAGTCTCTGCACAGTTGGTGAACGACCCAATTGCGCGTGAGAGATACTTGGGTGAAAGGTTTGAGCTGTAAAAGTGCGCCTTCTCGACCGCTACATATTTAAGCAGTTAGCCCCGTCTTTTGCATGGGGCGTTGGCGCCTTCACTGTTTTGATGCTGGGCACCCAAACGCTTTACGACCTGGCAAAGCTGGCGGCCCAGGGTGCGCCTTTTGGGGCTATAATACGCCTTTTCCTACTGGGACTGCCGTCCATCATCGTGCTTACATTTCCGATGGCAACGCTGCTTGCGGCGCTCCTCGGGTTTACAAGGCTTTCGTCCGAAAACGAAATTTCGGCCCTCTATGCCTCTGGAATAAGCCTGTACCGCGTGCTTGTGCCTGTGATCGCAATGGCAATCCTTGCCGCAGTGCTCACATTTGTGTTCAACGAGAAAGTGGTTCCGGTAACCAGCGCATCTGCATACGAGATACGCAGTGAAATCTCGAAATCGGCGGCACCGAAGCGGGCGGTTATAATGCCGGAATACGAGGCCAACGAGTTAACCAGATTGGTGGTGGCACAGCACTTCAACCGGCGCAGGCAAACCATGGAGCTGGTTACTTTCTTCGTTTTCAAGCACGGTAAGCTTGTCGGTTATGTGGAGGCCCAGGAGGCTCAGTACGACGGCGCTGGGAAATGGATTTTCCGCAAAGGCACCACCGTGGTCCCCGGAGAACGCGGCTACCTCACTGCCGGCTTCGAACAGCAGACTTTCGCCCTACACCGCACGCCTGCTCAGGTGGCCCAACTGCAAGCCAAACCGGAGAACCTAAGCTTCCGCCAGCTTCAGCAACTCATAGCAACCCAGGAGCGCCTTGGCGTCGACACACTTGAACTGCAGGTGCGGTTGCACGACAAAATAGCACTGCCGTTTGCGTGTCTGGTTTTCGCGCTCATCGGCGCACCGTTGGGCCTTCGGCCACACAGAGGAGGCTCCGCACTCGGCTTGGGCCTGAGTATTCTCATAATCTTTGCTTTCTACGTTTTCGGCCACTATATGCATATCCTGGGTGCCAGCGGATCTGTATCACCCGCCGTGGCTTCGTGGTTGCCGAACATTGTGGGATTGGCAGCCGGAATTGGGCTCAGCATAAAAGCGCCAAAGTAGCCGGCATATGAGGTATTCGATAATCTTCATAGTAGTGTGGGTGCTGGGAAGCGGCGTTATAGCCTACTTGGGAGACAAAATCGGCCGGCGCATGGGCAAACGCCGCCTTTCCGCTTTCGGACTGCGCCCAAGGCACACGGCCACATTGTTCACCGTGGCCACAGGAATGCTTATCGCATCCCTCACCCTTGGCGCCATCTACATGGTCAACCGCCGGGTTGCTGTGGCCATCCTCCGCGTTGAAGACCTGCTCCGCACCACAGCCGAGATCGAGGCCAAGAACCGGAAGCTGTCCGAGCGCTACCGACAAAGTCAGGCGGAGCTGGCCGAAAGCTTGAGAAGAGTATCCAGTGCTCAAGCCGCCGCAGAGCGCGCCGAAAGGGAGAGAGACCGTGAACTCGAGCGGGTTAAAATACTGCGCCGGCAGATTATTCAAAGAACCAAAGAACTGAAACTTCTGTCCATTGAGGTTCGCGCACTGCGCACTGCAGCCGAACAGGCGGAGGCACGTGCAGAGCTGTCCAAGCGAGAATTGGTGGCGGTGCGCAAAACCCTGGATAACGAGCGGCGCCGCCTGGCCGCGGCCGAACTCCAGCTTCGAAGCGCGGAACGGAGGATCCAAGAAGCTTTGGCACGCGAACGTGAAGCCCGCGCCGCCGAGCAAGACGCCGCAAGACGCCAAGCCGAGGCAGAAAAGAGAGCCGGAGAGCTGGAAACCCAGGTGGCCGCCAGAACCGAAGACCTGCGCCGCGTATCATCCGACCTGGAACGCACAAGCCAAGAGTTAAACCGAACCCGGGAAGAACTTAACCGGGCAAAAGGGGCTCTGGACCAGGTTCGGAAAGAGCTGGAGGAAGCCCAAGCCTTTGAAAGATGGGTAACCCGCGGCGCCACAATCATTCGACAGGCGCCTATCATATTCCGTGCAAACGAAGAACTGGCACGCCGTGTCGTTTACAAGCCCGACTCCCCAGAAAAAGTGCGTGATGATTTCGCGCGCCTGCTTGCGGTTGCCGACGTGGTGGCTGCCCAAAGGGGAGCGGCACCAGCAGTTGCCGGCGGCAGAACGGTAAAAACGGTCTCCATTGCTGTACCGGGCTCCCAGTCTGACCTATCGGAGGAACAGCAGGTGGAGCTGTTGGCCAAAAACATCGCCCAAGAGGGCCGCGACGTGGTGCTAAGGGTGGTGGCCGCCGCCAACACCGTTCAGGGCGAGCCTGTGCAGGCAACGCTGGATGTTAGGCCCAACGTTCGGGTGTTCCGCAGGGGTGAAGTGATAGCGGAAACCATTGTGCCTCCGCGTACACCAGAGCCGAGAGCCCTGGAAGCCGTCCTCGACCTACTGCAGGTTAAAACGAGAGCGGCGGCTTTGGAAAAAGGAATGCTGCCAACGCCGTCCGGCACCTTAGGGGAAGCCAGTTGGGACCAGATACTGCAGGCCGTCCGCCGCGCAACCATGCGGCGTTCGCCGTGCCGAGTTCAGGTGTTGGCAGCCGCCGACGTCTGGACCGCAGACCCCCTGCTTATTCTGCTGAGGGTGCAGTAAAAACACACCTTTCGCACGGCGAGTATCCGCACCTTCTGAAAAACTCAGCAACTCTCCCCCAAAAGGCACACAGCGGCCTCCGCCCTGCGCAATAACCAGCGCCACACGGGACGGAAGGCCGCCGTGCACCTCAACCACTTATGCGGCGGCAGTCCGAAATTCTGCCGCACAAAGACTCCGCCCACTCACAGGGCGGTTGCCACGAAACAACCACTTACGGAGGTGTCGGCATATCCAACCAAACGTTCCCGTTCTTGCTGCTCTTAACCGCGGTTTCAACAAACGCTATGCCCATCCAGCCGTCAAGCACGTTGGCGTACTTGGAGCCATCCGCAGACCAAGGCCGGCCTTCCTCCCAAGCCCTCACATCTGCCTCGAAGCAGCGGTGCAGGCGTGCAAAGGCATCGTGGAACGCCTCCGGATGGCCGGACGGAATGGTCGGCTCCGCCATCAGGTCCGCCGGCAGGTCCTTCAAGAAACCGTCGTTCGGCTTCACATCGCCGCGCCAATACACGCGGTCCGGCTGTCCCTGCAGGCAGATAGTGACCTTCTCCGGTTCCTCCTGCCTCCAGATCAAGCTGCCCTTCTCGCAGTTGATCTCGATTCCCAAATCGTTCTTGTGGCCGATGGCGATTTGGGAGGCCCGAATCAAAGCCTTGGCACCGTTGGACAGCTCGCAGTACACCGTGAAGTGATCATCAAGCTGGCGGCCCGGCACGAAAGTCTCAAGGTATGCGCTGAGGCGCTTGACCTCCAGGCCGGTAACATACCGAAGTTGCATCAGCGCATGCGTGCCTATGTCGCCACCGCAGTTGCTGACTCCCGCCCGCTTCGGGTCAACGCGCCACTCAGCCTGCATACTGCCGGTATCCTCCGTGCGGGAGGCCAGCCAACCCTGCAGATAGTAGGCATCAACCCAGCGCACTTCTCCAAGCAAGCCGCTTCGAATGATGAACCTGGAAAACCGACTGGTCCAGTGGCCTATGTAGGTATGCGCCACGCCGAACGGTATGTTCTTCTCTCTAACTGCCTGCACTAGCTTTGTGGCGTCCTCGAGGTTGGTCGTAAGCGGCTTCTCGCAGAACACGGGTATGCCGGCGTTGATCGCCTTCATCGCAGGGTCAAAGTGAAGATGGTTGGGCGTAACAATCAGGATGTAGTCCAGGCGGTCCGGACCAAATGGCTTGCCTATCTGGTCCTGGATCATCTCGTCGTAGTTTCTGTAGCCCTTGATTGGATAAGGCCACTCCTCGGCCATTTTCAAAGCCAGATCTGGGTCCGGGAACAACGCGCCGGCAACAACCCGCCGGGTTCCATCGAAGTGAATGGCTTTCTGGTGGGGCTGCACGATAAACGCGCCGCCGCCGCCACCCACCAATCCCACATTCAGCGGTCTCTGTGCCATAGCTACTCCTCTCGTTCCTCGTGTTGATTTAATCCCGCCTCAACCAAGCGGGCAAAAGACCCAGCGGAGCATTCCAGCCGCGCATCTAACAAACTTCAACGGCACTGCTCCGCCACATAGTACTTCTACCCAAAACCGCAAAATCCTTCTGTTTTCCAATAGAGTCTGCGCAGCAAATCTGGTAGGGAAAATGCAGATGGCACGGAGAAATTATATTCGGGCGCCAACCAAACGCCTCATACCCACAACCTGGTATCTAAAGGAGGCAACCATGCTGAAAAGCTACCGAAGCTTTACGGTGATGCTCTTGGTTTTGGTGGTTGCAGAGGCCGCATTCTGCGCCCCCAAGGTCCGCATCATGCCCCCAGACCGCTCATCTTTTGCGGTGGGGCAGTGGTTTGATATACGCGTCGAAGCCAGCGGAATAACGGGAGACTCCTACGAGTTCAAAGTGGAGATCAACGGCCAACCTGTAGATGCGATAAGCTGGGCGCGCCCGGAATTCACATCCACTGGAGCCGGGCGGCGTGAAGTAACTCTGAGACGCGTATCCTTCGACAAACCGCTTCAGGGAAGCATAAGTGCAACCGTAAAGGATTCCACCGGTGAGGCATCCGCCGTCTCCACGTTCCGCGTAGTCGATGTAAGCGGGCCGGCACCCAAGGTCAAAAACGTTATTTTGATGATTGGCGATGGCTTCGGACTGGCCCATCGAACAGCCGCGCGCATAGTCTCACGAGGGTTAAGAGAGGGGCGGTACAATGCCCCGCTCGAGGTGGATGATATGGATGCCCACGGCTATACATCAACCTCGAGCATGGATTCCCTTGTTACAGACTCGGCAAACGGTGGCACTGCTTTTGCCGGGGGTAACAAAACCAAAAACGGCTCCCTGTGCGTGTGGCCGGACAATACCTCGGACCCAACCGACAACCCGAGGTTCGAAAACATCATCTCTTACCTCAAGAGGACACGCGGATTAGCCGCAGGCGTGGTTACCACCGACTCAGTTGCGGGAGCTACTCCTGCCGCGTTCCTGGCCTACTGCGACGACCGAAACCAAACCGCCAAGATAGTGGCGCAGTATCCTGACTCGGCTCCCGAAGTGCTGATGGGCGGGGGGCGAAACGTTGTAAGCGCTTCGGTGAGAGATAAGTTCATCAAGGCCGGATACGCTTACGTAACAACCGCAGCCGAGCTTGCTGCCCTCCCAGCAAATACAACCAAATGCCTGGGCCTGTTCAGCGGCGACGTCATGGAAACTTACGTCGACCGCGCGCAGGCACAGCGCAAGGGCTCCGGCGCAGGCCTTACCGAGCCGAGTCTGCCAGAAATGACGGAAGCTGCCATTCGGATGCTGTCCCAATATCCGAACGGCTTCATACTGGTTGTGGAAGGGGCTTCCATCGACAAGGAATCCCACTCCAAAGACTCCAACAGAGCTATCTGGGAAGCGATTGAGTTCGACAGGGCGGTGGGCGTGGCAAAGCGCTTTGCCGCATCCAGAAACGACACCCTCGTTGTGGTAACAGCGGACCACGAAACAGGCGGGTTAACCATAACAGGCCTTTCTGGGAATAAGCTCTCACTCGGTTGGGGCACCTTAACCATAACGCCAGGCGAGGGCATGACCGAACCCGCTTACACCGCCCCAGCCACCGGCTCCGCAGACCACACGGCTGTTGACGTTCCCATTTCCGCTTTCGGCCCCGGAGCTTCGGAGTTTGGAAAGTACATGGACGCAACAGAGGTGTTCTTCTGCATACTGCGCGCTGTAGAGGGAGGCTACCGGCGCCCCGAAGCTCAACCTGGCGATGTTAACGGCGATGGAAAGATAACACTGGCAGACGTAACGCTCCTTCTCCGCGCCGCCGTTGGCCTGACTACGATTGGACGCTGATGCTTACGGCAAGAAGCTTTAACCAGTGCTTGTCGATTCTTTGAAGTCACACGATAGGGGTTGGGGGCTTGTAGCAGAGGAAGATGCCACCAACCCCTATCACATACCGCGGGTGAAATGAACAGTTTTCCCTTCACCCGAGGCAAGCGGAAGAACCCAAAAAGCTTCCGCTAAAATTAAGAGGAAGTTGCTTGCAACTTGCCGAATGCTTTTCAGGAACCCTCAGCACAACAAAGCTAAGGAGGTTTCGATATGAGCTTGATGGATCTTAGAGGCCAAGCCAAAAGGCGGTCTCCGGATGAACTGCTTCAACACCTGAAAACCTTCAACCTTGACCTGAAGTTCACAGCCGGAGTCTGGTTCTTCGCACCGAGCGGAGGGCGCTGGCACGAGCGCTACGTCCCTCCGATGACAATGGAAGAAATCCTCGAAAAGGCCGCGGGTCTCATGAAGTACGGCCTGGTTGGCGTGGAAGGCCACTATCCCAACGAGGTCAACGAGGATAACCTCGATCTCTTCAAAACCTACGAAAAGCAAGCCGGCCTGAAACTAGTCACCGTTGTGCCCAACCTCTTCTACGATGCTCAGTTCGAATTTGGGTCGCTTTCTTCCCCCATAGAAAAGGTGCGCAAGGCGGCTATCGAACGCACGAAAACCACTCTCCAGATCAACAAAGAGCTGGATACGCCTTTCGCCATAGTGTGGCCCGGCGGAGACGGCTACGAAAACCCCTTCGGTTTGGACTTCTACGCGATGTGGGACCGCTTCGAAGAGGGCCTTGCCGAGGCCATGGACGCCGTCCCCGGGGTGCGGATAGCTATCGAACCGAAGCCCTACGAACCAAGGGGCGTGAACATATGGCGGCATACTCCAAACGGTATCCTCATGGCCCAAAACGTTGAAAAGCGCTTGAAATCGGACGAGAACAAGAGGCTCCTGGCAGAGGGCCATGCTATGGTCACCCTAAACCCGGAGGTTGGCCACGTCCTCATGGGCTACGAGGATCTGCCATACGCTTTCGCCAGCATTATGCGCGAAGGGCGCCTGGCGCACACCCACTGGAACAGCCAGCCGCTGGGCAACTACGACCAGGATCTGGACGTGGGTGTGGTCTCTCCAGAGCAGGCAGAGGCAGCCCTTTACACCCTCAAGATGTACGGCTACACCGGCTACTTCGGATTGGACCTGGCTCCGGAGCGCCTGCCGGTGGAGCGTGCCCTCATCAACTCGATGGACGCGCTTAAAGCCATGAACGACCGCATCAACTCCCTGGACCACGAGAAGATCCTGGCGTGCATCAACAATCCGGAAAAGAACCGCGGCTACATCGAGGCGATGCTTATCCGCGCAAGGGCGAAAGACCCAAGCAAACTCTCCCCCATGCCTGACTTCGAGTAGTAAAAATAACGGCAGGCCCAACTGCCGAGCTTCTGCTGCGGAACCGAACCTGCCGTTAGCCTAAAAAACGGGGCGCGGAGTTTACTCCCGCGCCCCAGCTTCTCTTCTCTCTGCGCGATTACCTGTATTCTCTGGACAACTGCTTCAGATAGCTCTCCATCTGAGTTTGATCAAACTTCGGATCGCCGGACTGCTTCCACATCTGCTTGGGCACGATGGTATTCTGGATCCTGAGCCACTTGGCGTGGCCGTCAGCGAAGATCCAGTTGCACCCTTTCTGGTGACTCTGGAACCAACCCTTTCCAGGTTCCATATCGCCGGCCAACATCCAGTAACCAAGGTCTGGATAGGAAGCCCGGCTCTCGAGAATGCAGATCAAACTAGCGGGATCTTTGATCTCTGAAAGCTCTCGCGGCCTCATCAGCGGCTCCGGCGGCCTGGTCATATCGGAGCTCACGGTTGAACCCTCATGGAAGAATCCGCCGTTGTACGCGTAGGAGTTCATAATCAGGCCTTCTGCGGCATACGCAGGCCAAGAGTTGCTTTCATCTCCAATGTAGTTGGACCCAACCTCGCCAACACCACCGTACTTCAGGTTGGCCCACATGTTGGATGGGCATTGCCACGCACTAAAGTTCTTCATGTAGCGGGCAATGGCGCGCCGCCAAGTGTAGCGGCTTCCGTGGAAGTTACCCGTGGTGAAGTTTGCCTTGGATGGATCAGGCCACGGGAATCTGTTGAACGGGAAGGTGTCGTCCCAGTCACCTATGTACTGAATCAACGCATGGCCTATCTGCTTCATGTTGGAAAGGCATGCGGTGGCTCGGGCTTTCTCGCGGGCCTGGGCAAACACCGGGAAGAGGATCGCCGCCAAAATGGCGATAATGGCGATCACTACCAGCAGTTCGATAAGAGTAAACCCTTTCTTGATTTTCATGGACCCTCACCTCTCAGCGGGAGCCGTCACAACCGACGGCCAGCAAATTCGAACCCCACAGCAACGCGTGAAAAATACGTTGCGTTTCCGAAGAAAATGATACACAAAACCCCCTGTTTTTACAAGACCAGTCTGCAGTGCAAAGAGCCTGGATGTGAAAAATTCTTTAAGGAGATGCGCGCTCAAGCCAAAAGCGACATCTGGCAGTCTTATCGCGCCAAAGTGTTGACCTGGCAAAATTCATATGCTATACTTTGGAGCGAACACTTAAATATCGCGTACAGGCTGTGAAGAGGAGAAGTAGGCGGGACCGCTGAGCTGCCAGAGAGTCGGGGTAGCTGCGAACCGATGCCAGCACCTGCCGAACGCTCGCCTCGGAGCCGAGGGGCTGAACCCGGTGCGTATTACCGTCAGTAGGTCTCTCCGGTTAGCACCCGTTATCGTGCCAATGAGTGGCCGGTTTGCGCGTTTCCGCAGACCGGCAAGATGGGTGGTACCACGGGTTAACCTCTCGTCCCAGCTTGGCGAGAGGTTTTTTATTTAGGGGACCGCTCAAGAAATAACCAATATTTTGAAGCACGGCCAAAGTAACCATCACAGGAGAGGTGAGACTTATGAAAATGAAAGGCGCGGAGGCTTTAATTGAATCCCTGAAGCGCGAAGGTGTTGAGGTTATCTTCGGCTATCCAGGGGGAGCCTTACTCCCAATATACGACGCCTTGTTCGACTGCGAAGACATTCGCCACATCCTCGTGCGCCACGAGCAGGGCGCCGCTCACGCCGCCGAGGGCTACGCGAAAGCTACCGGACGGGTGGGAGTCTGCCTGGCAACGTCCGGCCCCGGTGCAACCAACCTCGTCACCGGCCTGACGGACGCATACATGGACTCTGTGCCGGTAGTGGCAATAACCGGTCAGGTAGCAACTCCGTACATCGGCAAAGACGCTTTCCAAGAAGCTGACATCTTCGGCATCACCATGCATATCACCAAGCACAACTACCTTGTGAAAAATCCGGAAGACCTGCCCAGAGTGGTCGCCGAAGCATTTTACATAGCCAGAACCGGCAGGCCGGGGCCGGTGCTTATAGACATCCCCCGCGATGTATCCGCGGCAACCATCGATTACGAGCCGGTTACCCAAGTTCAGCTCCGTTCTTACAAACCCACCGTGGAAGAACATCCCCGCCAGATAGCCAAAGCCGCGGAGCTAATCCAGCAGTCCGAGCGTCCAATACTGTACATAGGCGGCGGGGTAATCTCAGGCAACGCATCCGCCGAGGTTCTGGAGCTGGCTGAAAAAGCCAACCTGCCCGTGGTATACACCCTCATGGGCAAAAGCGCCGTGCCGGATGATCACCCGCTGTGCCTTGGCATGCTGGGAATGCACGGCTCGGCATATGCAAACTACGCCGTCGCTTACTGCGACACACTCATCGCCATCGGCGCCAGGTTCGACGACCGCGTTACCGGAAAGGTGGACGCTTTTGCGCCGCACGCCAAGATAATCCACATCGATATCGACCCGGCTGAAATCGGCAAGGTGAAGATCCCGCTCGTGCCTGTTGTTGGCGACTGCAAACGCATAGTGCCGGAAATCACTAAGCTGGTGTCGTACAAACCACGCAGTGAATGGTTCGACCAAATAAACCGCTGGCGGCAGGAATTCCCGCTGGACTACCCGCACAACGAAGAATTGCGCGCCGAGTACGTCATCGAGCGGATATCCGCTCTCACCAACGGCGAAGCCATCGTAACAACCGACGTCGGTCAGCACCAGATGTGGGCCGCTCAGTTCTTTAAATGCAAGTTCCCGCGCCAGTTCATAACATCCGGCGGCCTCGGTACCATGGGCTTCGGACTGCCCGCGGCCATAGGCGCGCAAATAGGATGCCCGGATCGCGAAGTTTGGTGCATAAGCGGCGATGGTAGCATCCAAATGTGCAGCCAAGAGTTGATGACAGCCGTCCAATGCAGGCTTCCCATACGCATCGCCATCATCAACAACGAATTTCTGGGCATGGTCCGCCAGTGGCAGGAGCTCTTCTGGAACAGGCGGTATTCTCACGTGGAACTTGCCGCTGCGCCGGACTTCGTGAAACTTGCCGAGGCTTACGGAGCCGTTGGCCTAAGGGTTGAACAGCGCGAAGACGTGGACACCGCCATCAAACGGGCGAGGGAAGTTACCGACGTTCCCGTGGTTATCGACTTCCGCGTGGCGCGCGAAATCAACGTCTTCCCGATGATTCCGTCCGGCGGCACCATAGAGCAGATGAAGGTGCACCAGATGATATCTGCGGAACTTCCAAAGGCCATTGCCGGCCAGCCGAGCAACGGCGAAACAAACGCTGTTCAAGCAACTTCCACTTCGAAGGAGAAGTCTTAGAATGCAACACACCATCACTGCTCTTGTTGAAAACAAACCGGGAGTGCTTGCGCGGGTGTCAAGCCTTTTCGCAAGGCGCGGATACAACATCGAGTCGCTGGCCGTAAGCATTACAGACGACCCAACAGTTTCCAGGATGACCATAGTCGTCAGCGGCGACGAGCAAACGCTGGAGCAGATTAGCAAGCAATTGAACAAGCTCATAGACGTTATCAAAGTGGTGGACTACACCGGCACCCCAGTGGTCGACCGCGAACTTGCCCTCATAAAAGTTACAGCAGAGCCAGAACGCCGCACAGAAATAATGCAAATAGTGGACATCTTCAGGGCGAAGATCATTGACGTAAGCGAAAAGACTTTCACTGTCGAGGTAACCGGCTCATCCGAAAAGATCGACGCCCTAGAGAGACTGCTCAAGCCGTTCGGCATTGTGGAGATGGTGCGCACCGGGCGCATTGTTATGGCCCGAGGCGCCCGCAACGGCCAGGGCTCGGGGTAGACCATGTCTGGACTGCGGGACCTCGCTCTGCTCATCCTGGGTGGTGTTTTGGGATACATGGTGGCTAAAACCGGGCACCTGAAAGTTCCCACCAACTTCACCACCCGCTTCGAGGAGTACTACAGAACCCATACCGTTGAACTAGCGGTGTTTGGGGCTTTGGTGGCCATCATTATCTATCTCCTGGCCACCAAGCCCCGTGGAATCAAAAGCCGGCGGTGAAAGAAATCTTATCCGAATTCGCCTTTACGCGGTGGTTGGAGGTTCTTGCGGTTCTTACACCAGCGGCAACCGCGGCTGTTTGGGCAAGCACCCGCAAGCTTTGGCCAACTCCCAAGCACAGGTTGCTCGTTCTGCTGATAGGCACAGCAGGACCGTTCGTTTGGGGCGCCTGGATTGTGTACAGCTTCATAGTTGATACCTGCGGATTGGACAGCGTAAAGGCTTTGTTCGTAAACGCAGGCTTGTTCCTTTCCGCAGGATTAGCGGCGGGATGGTTTTGCGGACGCCGCACGAAACAAATAAACGCTAATAAACAGAAAGGAGATCGTTAAATTGGCAAAGATTTATTACGACAGCGACGCCGACCTAGAGCTTTTGAAGGGCAAGCGTATCTGCATCGTGGGTTACGGCAGTCAGGGCCATGCCCACGCCCAGAACCTCCGCGACAGCGGCCTGAACGTCCACGTGGCCGACCTACCGAACTCCGAAGGATGGAAAGCCGCGGAGCGAGACGGCTTTGAGGTGCTTCCAACCCCGGAAGCTGTGCGCATTGCAGATATCGTAATGATACTGGTTAACGATGAGTTTCAAGCCGCCCTTTACAAAAACGAAATAAAGCCCAACCTTTCCGAGGGGAACGCCATTGCCTTCGCCCACGGCTTCAACATCCACTTCAAGCAGATCATTCCGGAGCCAAATATTGATGTATTCATGGTTGCGCCGAAAGGTCCGGGCCACCTTGTCCGGCGCATCTTTAAGGAGGGCAGCGGGGTTCCGTGCCTTATTGCGGTTGCGCAGGATTACACCGGCCAGGCTAAACAGTTGGCGCTGGCTTGGGCAAAGGGAATTGGCGGTACGCGGGCCGGCGTTCTTGAAACCACTTTCGAAGAGGAAACCGTAACCGACCTGTTCGGCGAGCAGTGCGTGCTCTGCGGAGGCGCCACCGCCTTGGTAAAAGCCGGCTTCGAAATCCTCACCGCCGCAGGATACCAGCCGGAAATCGCTTACTTCGAATGCCTGCACGAGCTTAAGCTTATCGTGGACCTGATGTACGAATCCGGGCTTGCCGGCATGAGGTATTCTATTTCGGACACAGCAGAGTACGGCGACCTTACCCGCGGTCCGCGCGTTATAGATGAACACGTGCGCAACACCATGCGCGAAATCCTGGAGGAGATACAATCCGGCAGGTTCGCCAGAGAATGGATTCTTGAAAACCAGGCCAACCGACCATCATTCCTTGCTCTCAGAGAAAGAGAAGCCAAACACCCAATAGAAAAAGTTGGAGCCGAACTGCGCAAGATGATGTCTTGGCTTAAAAAGTAAAGTGAGTGCACCCACGGAGGGCAAAGCCTGCCCTGGAGCCAACGCGCGGCGCCGGCAGGCCGAACCCTCCGTGGATATGCAGGAGGTCTTGAAATGAGTGAACGAGTCATTATATTCGATACCACATTGAGAGACGGCGAGCAGTCTCCGGGCGCCTCCATGAACATCGAGGAGAAGGTGACCGTGGCAAGACAGCTCGCCCGCCTCGGCGTGGACGTCATAGAAGCGGGCTTTCCCATCTCATCCGCCGGAGATTTTGAAGCGGTCAAACGGGTGGCCACCGAGGTGCGCGGCCCGATAATCGCCGGCCTTGCCAGGGCCAACAAAATGGACATAGACCGCGCCTGGGAAGCCCTCCAGCACGCCGAAAAGCCCAGAATCCACACCTTTATCGCCACATCCGACGTCCACCTCCAGCACAAACTGCACAAAACACGCGAAGAGGTGCTTCAAATGGCGGTGGAAGCCGTCAGGTACGCACGCTCGCTGTGCAACGATGTTGAGTTCTCACCCGAAGACGCCACCAGAAGCGATGTGGACTACCTGTGCCAAGTTATAGAAGCGGTTATAGATGCAGGGGCAACCACCGTGAACATCCCGGATACGGTGGGATACACAGTTCCATCGGAGTTCACTCAGCTCATCAAGACCATCCGCGAGCGCGTGCCCAACATCGACAAGGCGGTTATAAGCGTGCACTGCCACAACGACCTCGGCCTGGCGGTGGCCAACTCGCTGGCGGCCATCACAGCCGGCGCCAGGCAGGTGGAATGCACCATAAACGGCTTGGGTGAGCGCGCCGGCAACGCTGCCATGGAAGAAATCGTAATGGCAATCGTTACCCGCAACGACCGCTTCCCATTTATCACCGGCATCAACACCAAAGAGATATACCGCACCAGCCGCCTGGTGTCTGATATAACCGGCATCCCCGTCCAGCCGAACAAAGCCGTGGTTGGCTCCAACGCCTTCGCCCACGAAGCCGGCATCCACCAGCACGGCATCCTGCAGGAGCGCACCACCTACGAAATCATCGATCCATCATCCATAGGACTGCATTCAAGCCGACTAGTGCTTGGCAAGCACTCCGGCAGGCATGCCTTCGAGAAGCGGCTGGCCGAGCTGGGGTACTCTCTATCGCGTGAGGATTTCGAGCGCGCCTTCGCCCGCTTCAAAGAGCTGGCCGACCGCAAAAAAGAGGTTCACGATGAGGATATCGATGCTATCGTGGCGGATGAAATCCGCACCGTGCCGGAAGAGTTCCACCTCGAGTATATGACGGTAACGGTGGGCCTCGGTGGCATGCCGTGCGCCGCCATACGCATACGCCGCGGAGACGAACTGCTTCAGGACGTCGGCACCGGCGTTGGGGGTGTGGATGCCGTTTACCGCACCATAGACAAAATCGTGAACACACCACACGTCCTGGAGGACTATTCCGTCAAATCCATCACCGGAGGCACCGATGCCCTCGGCGAAGTAACCGTAAGAATACGCGACGACGACAGGGTCTACATAGGCCGAGGCGCATCGCTTGATATAATCGAAGCATCTGCCAAAGCATACATGCAGGCGATAAACAAGATGGTTTTCTACCGCAAAGAGCGCAATAAAGCGGAAGGTACCAACAAAAAATAGAACAGAACAGGGACACCAAGCATGGGCATGACAATAACCGAGAAGATACTGGCTCGGGCATCCGGCCGCAGCCGCGTGGAACCCGGCGAAAACGTTTGGGTAAATGTGGATGTATTGATGACCCACGATGTTTGCGGGCCGGGCACCATAGGAATTTTCAAACAGCACTTCGGACCAAACGCCAGGGTTTGGGACCCGGAAAAAGTTGTGATTATCCCAGACCACTATATATTCACCGCCGACGAACACGCCCGGCGCAACATCGAAATACTGCGCGAGTTCGTGCGTGAACAAGGCCTGAAGTACTACTACGACGTCGGCACACCGGCCTACAAAGGCGTATGCCACGTGGCACTGCCGGAAGAGGGCCACACCCGCCCGGGAGAGGTGCTCTTGGGAACCGATTCCCACACATGCACGGCTGGCGCATTCGGTGAATTCGCTACCGGCATCGGCAACACGGAGGCCGGCTTCGTTCTGGGAACCGGCAAACTGTGGCTTAAGGTCCCGCCAACCATGCGCTTCGTCTTCGAAGGCGAACTTCCGCCGTACCTTATGGCCAAGGACCTCATCCTGGCCGTGATAGGCGACATCGGTGTGGACGGAGCAACCTACCGAGCCATGGAGTTCACCGGTGAAGCTGTGCAGGCGCTGAACATAGAGGAAAGAATGACGCTGTGCAACATGGCGGTTGAAGCCGGCGGCAAGAACGGCGTTATCGCGGCGGACGAAACCACATTGGAGTACGTACGCGCACGAACAAACAAGCCCTTCGAAGTGGTCCAAAGCGACCAAGACGCCAAATGGTTTGCCGAGTACGTTTACCGCGTGTCCGACCTGCCGCCAATGGTTGCCAAGCCCCACTCTCCGGATAACAAAGCGGCTGTTACAGAGGTGGCCGGTACTCCTCTGGACAGGGCGTACATCGGCTCATGCACGGGCGGCAAAATAACCGATTTTGAGGCCGCAGCGAAGATTTTGCTCGGCCGGGAGGTTAAAATCGACACCTTCGCGGTGCCGGCGACCACTCAGGTTGCAAGGGAACTGCAAACCAGGCATCTGTTCGGCAAACCGATAGCTAAGATACTCACCGATGCCGGAGTTAAGCTCGGACCGCCGAGCTGTGCGGCCTGCTTGGGCGGACCCATAGATACATTCGGCCGCTTAAACCGCTCCGAAGTCTGCATATCCACCACCAACAGGAACTTCCCTGGACGCATGGGATCAAAATCCGCGCAGGTTTACCTCGCATCGCCGTACACTGTGGCCGCGTCCGCCGTTAAGGGCTGCATAACCGATCCAAGAGAGTTCCTGGCTTAACACCAAAAGGAGAGACTGGAGTGAAGCACATCATAAAGGGCAAAGCATTCGTTCTGGGAGATGATATAGATACGGATCAGATTATTCCGGCACAGCATCTGGTGTACAACCCCGCTATCCCGGAAGAGCGGAAGATGTTCGGCAAATACGCGCTTTCCGGAGTACCGGCTCCGCAGTCGGGTTTGCCAAACGGCAACGTGCCTTTTGTGAAGGAAGGCGAGCTCAAATCGGAGTATTCCGTAATAGTAGCCGGTAAAAACTTCGGTTGCGGCTCGTCCAGAGAGCACGCGCCATTGGCACTGCAAATGGCCGGCGTTGAAGCCGTGGTGGCAGAGTTCTACGCGCGCATCTTTTTCCGCAACAGCATAAACGGGGGCTACCTAATACCCTTCGAATCCGAAGAAAGGCTTTGCGAAGAAATCCGAACCGGCGATGAGGTAGAGATTTACGTAAAGGAAGGTGTGCTCCGCAACCTCACCACCGGCAAAACGCATAAACTTAAGCCGCTGGGCGATGTGCTTCCCATCCTGGAAGCCGGCGATCTGTTCGCTTACGCCAAAAAGACCGGTATGTTGAGCGAAACAGCAGCCTAGCAAAAGTGCCAACGGATGCTTGAAATCTGCGCAGTTCAAACATACTCTCGGGGAGAGAGGTGCTCATGACAAAAGAGATCAAAATATACGACACCACACTCAGAGACGGCGCCCAAGCTGAAGGAATTGCATTCACTGTTGAAGATAAACTGAAGATAGCAACCAAGCTGGACGAGTTGGGGGTTCACTACATCGAGGGAGGCTGGCCCGGCTCAAATCCCAAAGACATAGAGTTTTTCGAGCGCGTCAAAGGGCACAAATGGATGCACGCCAAGCTGGCCGCCTTTGGCTCCACATGCCGCGCCGGCACAGCCGCTTCGAAAGACCCTCTGCTCCAACAGCTCGTCGAAAGCGGCGCCCCGGTGATAACCATCTTCGGCAAATCTTGGGACTACCATGTGACCAAAGTCCTCCGCACCACCCTTGAGGAAAACCTGAGGATGATACGTGACTCCGTGGCTTTCCTCAAAAGCACCGGCCGCGAGGTTATTTTCGACGCCGAGCACTTTTTCGATGGCTACCGCGCCAACCCGGATTACACCATGGCAACCCTCCAGGCTGCATTGGAGGGCGGCGCCGATGTGGTTGTGCTCTGCGATACCAACGGCGGCAGCCTCCCGTGGCAGGTGGAAGATGCCGTTCGGGCCGCGGTGCAAAAGCTGAACTGCCCTGTCGGCATACATGCACACAACGACTCCGAGTTGGCGGTGGCAAACTCCATCGCGGCAGTGAAAGCCGGAGCCACACACGTTCAGGGCACAATGAACGGATGGGGCGAACGCGTGGGCAATGCCAATCTGTGCTCCATCATCCCATCCCTCCAGATTAAAATGGGCTACCAATGCCTGCCTCCAGACAAACTGGCCCAGCTAACCGACGCCTCGCTGTACGTGTACGAAATCGCCAATATCCCTCCGCTGGAGCGGCAGCCTTACGTGGGGCGCAGTGCCTTCGCGCACAAAGCAGGCATGCATGTGGACGCCGTCATGAAAAGCCCCTCCACATTCGAGCACATCGATCCCGCACTGGTGGGCAACTCGCGCAGATTTCTCATCTCGGAGCAGTCCGGCGGCAGTGCCATTCGCGTTAAAGCCCGCGAATTCGGCATCGACCTGGATAAAGGCTCTCCCGAAGCAAGGGCGATTCTGGATCAGGTGGTTCGCCTGGAGAACGAGGGCTACGTATTCGAGGGAGCAGAGGCTTCTTTCGAACTACTCGTGCGCAAGGTGCTTGGTACTTACAAGAAACTGTTCGACCTGAAAGGCTTCCGCGTGATAGTTGAAAAGCGCGGCCACGACGCGGAGGTGGTCACCGAAGCCACACTGAAGATCGCTGTAGACGGCGAGGAGTGCCTCACGGTTGCCGAAGGTGATGGACCTGTGCATGCCCTCGACGGCGCTATGCGCAAGGCCCTGCTTCATTTCTACCCGGAGCTGGCGGATATCCGATTAACAGACTTCAAAGTCCGCGTGGTGAACGTGAAAGAAGGCACCGCCGCGAAAGTTCGGGTGCTTGTGGAGTCCAGCGCGCACGAAGACTCCTGGAGCACAATCGGGGTAAGCACCAACATCATAGAAGCATCCTGGCAGGCGCTGGTTGATGCAGTGGAATACGGCCTTACCCGGCATCAGAGGATGCGGCAGGCAAGCGAACAAAAATCTCAGCAGGAAAATCAGCAGTCAGATGAGCAATAACGGTCTTCAGGAGCGGCTCCGCCCTTACATCGAGGCTGTAGAACAAGAGCTTTCGGTGCTTATAGACTCCGCCTGCACCTGTGAAGAAGCCGCTGGGCTTTACAACATGCTCAGATACCACCTGGGATGGGTGGAACCCGACGGCTCCCCTGTGCCGGCGGAGGACCGCGTGCGCTTCGGTGGCAAGCGGATGCGCCCTGCCATCTGCCTGCTTTTCAGCCAGCTTGCCGGCGGTGACTGGCACCCCGCCCTTCCCGCAGCGGCCGCTGTGGAGCTCATCCACAGCTTCTCACTCATCCACGACGACGTTGAAGACGCCGATGAATTCCGCCACCACCGCTATACCGTGTGGTCGGTTTGGGGTGTGAACCACGCCGTCAATTCCGGCAGCAACACTCAGGCGCTGGTCAATTTGGCCGCCCTAAGGTGCAAAGAGTTCGGGCACGCCCCGGAGAAGGTTCTGGATGCTCTCCACACCATAACAAACGCCATTCTGCGCATGACGGAGGGCCAATATCTGGACATGCGCCTGGAGGGCTCCCGAATCCCAACCCCGGAAACCTACCAAACCATGGTGCGCGGGAAAACCTGCGCACTGCTTTCGGCCGCATGCTCTTTGGGCTGGCTCCTCGGCTCTCCAGAACCCCGCACCAGCGATGTTGAGCTTGCCGCCGCTTTCGGCGAAGCGCTGGGGCTGGCTTTCCAAGCGCGCGATGACTTCCTTGGGCTGTGGGGAGACCCAAACGTAACCGGCAAGCCGGTCGGCTCCGACCTGACGAAGCGCAAGAAAACCCTCCCCATCGTGCTGGCCTACCACCACGCCAACGGCGACCAGAGGAGGCAGATGGAGCGGTTCTTCGCGCGCAGAAGCATCGGGCGTTCCGACGCGGAATCTTTCATGATACTGTTGGAGTCTTTGGGTGCCAAAAACCGCGCCCTTCAGGAGGCCGAAAAACTGGCCGAGGACGCGCAGAAAGCGCTTGAGGCCCTTCGCCCTTCAGAGCCTAGCCCACCCAAAGCCGAAGCGTATAATATTATAAAGGACATGGTTACCTTCGTCCTGCAGCGCAACTATTAGCGGCCCCGATTACATAACCAAGACGTTTTGACAAACGCCAAAACGTCTTGCAGGAAGTAAAACCCGTGAGCAACTGCAGATTAACGGTTTTGCTGGTTTCTCCGCTTGGATACTGCCGGGGGGTTAGCAAGGCTCTTCGGCTGGCTGAGGAAGCGCTTAGCGGCACCGAAAGCGGCCCGGTGTATGCATTGGGTGCACTTATACACAATCCCCAGGAAATGGGCCGTTTGGAGGAAAAAGGGCTTTCAATAGTAAACTCCGTCGAAGAGGTTGACCGCGGTACCATAATCATAAGGGCGCACGGCGTGCCGCCGGAGGTTAAGCAGAAGGCGGAAGCAAAGGGTCTGCGCGTGGTAGACGGCACCTGCGTTGAGGTTACCAAATCGCAGAGGGCTGCACGCGAACTCCTTGAAGCCGGCCGGCGAGTCTTAATCTACGGCGATAGCCGACACCCGGAGGTAATCGGCATAGTTGGAGCCGTGGGCGGCCGCGCCGAGGTGCTTGAAAGCGAAGACGACGCCCGCAAACTCCCCCCTCCCTACGACCGCATGGGCGTCCTGTGCCAAAGCACCAAACAGCCCGAACGCTTCCAGAAGATTGTGGAGATACTGCGCTCCTACGGAGGCGACCTGGAGGTGCGCAACACGATTTGCCCTTGGGTCATCCACCGGCAGGAAAAAACTCGGGAGCTAGCTTCTGCCGTAGATGTGATGATAGTGGTGGGAGGCAAGCACAGCTCCAACACCAGAAGGCTGGTGGATCTGTGCGCCGATCTCCATAAGCCCGTGTATCACGTAGAAACGGCCGAAGAACTGCAGCCGGAGTGGTTTTACGGCGCCAAAACCGTGGGGATAACATCCGGCTTATCCACACCTATACGCTTGGCAGAAGAAGTGCGGGACGCGATTTACCGCATAACGTCCCAAGAGGCATGCCGCACCGCATAGCCATTCTCACCGGACCAACCGCGGTTGGCAAAACCGAAATAGCGGTTTTGGTTGCTGAACAGCTCGGCGCCGAAATCGTCTCGGCCGACTCCATGGCGGTTTACCGCGGCCTGGAGGTGGCAACCGCAAAGCCCTCCCCAGAACAGATGGCCAGAGTTCCACACCACCTCATCAATGTTGTGGATGTGGGCTGTATATTCACCGTGGCAGACTACCGCCGCCTTGCGCTCCAAGCCATAGCGGATATCGAAGCGCGCGGAAAGCTGCCGCTTGTGGTCGGCGGCACGCGCCTCTACATAGTATCACTTACATCCGGCTTCTTCGAAGGCCCGGGCGCAAATCCGGAGCTTCGCCGCCGCCTTCAGGAAAAAGCCAGCCGTGAAGGGCCAGAATCCCTCCACAAACAGCTCGCTCAGGTTGACCCGCGCACCGCCGCGAGACTCGCACCCAGAGACCTCAAAAGAATCATCCGCGCACTGGAGGTGTACGAGCTGACAGGAATCCCCATCTCCCAGCTTCAGGAGGAGTCACAGCGCTCGGAGCCGCCGTGTAAAGGACCGATGGTTGCCCTGGTGCGTGACCGCGCAGAGCTGTACCGAAGAATCGATGCCAGAGCCGACGCGATGATCGAAGCCGGCTTAGAGCAGGAGGTGGCATCCCTTCTCAGCGCCGGATACGACGAAAGCTTGACGGCGCTTCAGGGGCACGGCTACAAGGAGTTCATCGGCTACCTAAAGGGCCGCTACGACCGGCAGGAAGCAATCAGGCTCCTGAAGCGGAATACCCGCCGCTACGCCAAACGCCAGCTTTCCTGGCTTCGGCAGGAAAAAGACGTGGTCTTCGTAGACGCATCCGGCGAACCACAAGATGTGGCAAATCAGGTGGTTGAGCACTTTCGCCGAAAACTGGCATCCGAAAGCGCATAAAAACGGGGCAATCCAATACCGCCCCGCCGCAAATTGAAAAACCGCTTGCCGATTAATCCGAAAGCCCTTGCCTCGGCAAGCGGTTTTTGCCCACCGCCTCAGCCGGTTTGAGCCGGCTGCGGAGGAGGTGGCGGCATCTTCACATTCGGCTTGGCGTCGCCTTTAACCAAACCCAAAGCCCAGCGTATCCCGCCAAGCAGGTGCGCCTGGAAAATCGGGCTTTCCCACATATCCTCGCGGTGCCCCAGCGCGGTGTAGAAAACCCGCCCCTTGCCGTACTGCTTGCACCACGCAATCGGAAACAGCATGGGTTGCTTCGTCTGCGGATGACTGTCCAGCGCCAAAATCAAATGTATCTTGGACATGTCAAGATTTTTGTGTTCGTATATCTCCTCCGTGAAGCTCCAACCCTGAGGCACAGGCTTCCCAGCCGGGTGCTTTGGATCGTAAACATTGATTTTCACATTCACCTGCGGGCCGTGGGTTTGAAACTCGCCGCCTATCATTTCGATGTACGGCATCCATCCATGCCAAGTATCCGTAGCCGCGTGCACACCTATAAACCCCTTGCCCGACTTAATCCACTCCAGCATAGCCCTGCGGTTTTCTTCAGATATGGGGAGATTGCCGGTTGTATAAAAGTACAGGCCGTCGAACTTCTTCAGGTTCTCCGGAGTAATCTGAGAAGGGTCCTCTGTGGCAACTACCTCAAAATCTTTGGATTTCTCCGCCATCGCCTTGATGTATTCGGCGGACGGCGTGGCTGTGCTGTGCCTGAACCCCGAAGAAAGCGTGAAAACCAACAGCCTCTTCTTCGGCGCCGCAAACACCGACGGCGCAGTCAGCACCAAAGCAACCAAAACAGAAAAGATAACTACCCGGTAAGCCTTCATAAGCTGTCAACCTCTCTAAGCGTTTTGGCCAAACTGCTTCTGCGGCCGAACTATTTCGCCAACCGCCAGCCTTTTGCTGTATCTATCTTTCGCGAGCCAGTCGCGCGTTCCCTCCCTATTTTGCCTCCGCCACCTTGAGGAAGTTCACCGACCACGGCGGCATTCTGTACTGGAAGTTCGTGGAAACCCCACTCAACCTCCGCGTAACGGGAGCCACTTTGTTCGGCTCTTCGAAAGAATTCTCGTCCTCTGGATTTTTGGACGTAAGAACTATCGCCGTACCGTAAGGCTTCAAACGGCGCACCCCGCGGATTTCTATAACCGCATCCCTATCCTCGGCCGAGAAGTTTACGGCTTTTATAAGAATCTCGCCGGTTTTCTGGATCTTGGTGGCAACAGCCACAACCTTTGGAGGAGGAGCGTCCTCGAAATCGTGCACAAGCTTGCCGTCAAGGTAACACTGTATGCGCCGGCCCCGGATGCTCACGCGGATGTCGTACCAGCGGTTCTCCTCTATGCGCCCGGGCACGCTGTCACCAATGATACTGCGCAAGCCGTCGGTTTCCTTCTCAACCGCATGCATCGTGTTGCCCCATCCGCCTATATTCCACCAGTACAAATTCCGCGGATCGCTCGCCCCGAAGATTATCAAAAATCCCTCCCTTCCGCCAAGCTTTCTGGCTCTGAGGGAAAAAGAATAATCCGACCAATCGCGGTTGGCGGCCAGCACCCGGCAGTTGAGCGCGCCGCTCGTCTGGCGCAAAACACCGCCTTTAACCTCCCAAGCTCCGGAAACCGCCTCAAACGGCCCCATGCCGCCGGAAAAGTCATGCTCCAACAGCGTCTTGCTCCCCTGAACCACCTTAATGTTCGCGAACTCGGCCTGCGTTGCCCAAGTTCCCACCCCAACTCCGCCTTTGATCGGCTGGAGCTGTCCAGAAACCTCATGAATCACCTGCGTGCCAAGAACCACATCACCCCGGTTGCGGCTGAAGAGCTTCTGAACATGATACGAGGGCGTACCGTACACCCTGGTTGCATCGAAGCATATGGCGTCCGGGTTCCACCTGCGGTCGTTCACATTTACAAACAGCGGCGCGTAGGAAGCCATCTGCACCACGTCTGCATTGCGCTCCATGCCGATCATAAAAGCGGCCTCTGCCACCGCCGCAAGCAGATTGCCCTTTCCGCACCGCTGGGTAACCGCATACTCCCCGACGTATATTTTGGGGCCTTTGCGGTCGTACTTATCGTAGCGGGTGGAATTCGCCATGAACCATTCAGGGGTGGAATAATAGTGCTCGTCCAAAATTTCAACTGGGCGGCTTTTGACCGGTACGTTGGCTATGATCTTAATCTGCGGATAGCGGGCTTTAATCGCATCGTAGAAGCGAGCGTAGCGCTCCTCGTAGGCCGGGCCGGAATTCTCGTTTCCAATCTCTATGAACTTCAAGTTGAAGGGCTTTGGGTGGCCGTTGGCAGCGCGCAGGGCACCCCAAGTGGTGGATGTGCTCCCGTTCGCGTACTCTATGGCGTCCAGTGCATCCTGAACCCACTCATCTATCTTTTCCATCGGCACAACGTCCTCATGTGCCATACCGCAGTTGATAACAAACACAGGCTCCATGCGGAGATCTTCGCAAAGCTGAAGATACTCGTGAAACCCAAGCCCGTTGGTGCTGTAGTAGCCCCAGAGGTTCCAGTGGGTCTTCCTGGCCGCCGGGTCGCCGATGGTTTGCTTCCATCGGAACGCATTTGCAATGCGGTCGCCCTCAACAAAACAGCCGCCTGGGAAGCGGCAGAACGACGGGCGCATATCCGCCAGCATTTTAACCAAGTCGGGCCGCAGTCCGTTCGCCCTGCGCTTGTAAGTCTTCTCGGGAAACAGCGAAACCATATCCAGAAAAACTCTCCCCGGCGACGACACCGAAAGTACCAGTCTTGCGTTGTCGTCCTCGGCTTTCGAAACCAATGCACAGCGAAACTTCTTCCAGACGGCTGAAACCCGCTTCACTTCGGTGCTGGCGTAGACCTTGCCGTCTTTGCCCTCCAAGGAAACGTGGATTGGTCCGGCGAAGCCACCCTCCGACCTGGCGTAGAAGGAACACCTATATCCAGCGCCCTTCTTCACAGGCAGGCCCCAATACCCTTCGTTGAAAACGGCAACGCGCCCACCATTCACAGCCGAAACATCCAAACGAAGGCAACTCGGGTTGTTTTTGTTAATCGGGAGGGATTTATCTATCGACCAAGAAGCAGAAGCGCCTTTGGGAACCAGCAACTGCCAACCAACCGGCGTATCTCCCTCTTCAAAGCTTCGGTTCCGCACAAGCTCCGCGTACAACCCCCCATCGCCCGCGTGGTTGATTTCCTCGAAAAAGATGCCATAGTGCAACGGACCAAGCTTAGGGCCAACCTCACCAACATTTACCGTTATCTTCACCCTTGGTATCTCCGCAAAAACCGCCTGCAAACAAACAACCGCCGCAACAAAGCACCACACCAGCGCCGCACAAGCCCGCTTCACTTATCTCCCCTCCAACACGCTCTCCATTCAAATCGAAATACTCAAAAGGTCCACCGCTATATTGCTTCCATCAGCTCCTCGGCAATCTTGTAATTTCCAAACGGCGGCATCAAATAGGCTCCGGCCGTCATATGCCTCGCCTGCGTCAACAGCTCCTTAGCCACCTCCATTCCGTATGCGCGTGCATCCTGGTCAGACATGCCAGCCATTCGACGGCGAATCTCCTCCGGGATGTATATCCCCGGTACCTCATTGTGGAAGAACTCTGCATGTCGATAACTGCGCAATGGAAGGATTCCCACCAGCATTGGAACCCCCAGCTTTTGGGTCTCCGCCACCGCCCTTTCCAGCACCGAAAGCTCGTAGATTGGCTGGGTGTACACGAGCTGCGCCCCCTCGCCAACCTTTCGGCGCAGTCTCTCGACCTCATGCGCAAAGTCCGGAGCCGTTGGGTTGAACGCCACAGCAATCAAGAAAGCTGTTGGCTCCACGATGCTATTGCCGGCCAAATCAATACCCTCGTTAAAGCGGCTTAAGATGCGCACCAGGCCGATTGAATCGATATCGAAAACCGAGGTGGCCGTTGGGTAGTCGCCAACCTGGGTTGGGTCTCCGGTGATGGCAAGGATGTTGCGCAAACCCAGCGCGTGGGCACCAAGCAGGTCCGACTGAATGGCCAACAGGTTGCGGTCGCGGCAACTGAAGTGCATCATCACCTCGATGCCAACCTGTTCCTGAATGAGGTGGGCAACAGCCATGGGATTCATGCGCAGGCGCGCCCGGGCGCCGTCGGAGATGTCGATGCAGTCGCATCCCCTATCGCGCAGTGCCTGCGCCCCCTCAAGCACCTTGTCGATGCGGGAGCCTTTCGGTATGTCCAGCTCCACAGCTACAACGTACTTCTTCCCAAGCTTCTGCGAAAGGCGAGATGGCTGTGGCCTAACAACCTCAACAACGGCCGAGGAAGCAGAAACCGGCTTGGCCGACGGCTGGGCAGGCTCAACAGTCTGCCGCACGGTTCTGGAAAGTCCCCTAACCGCGGTGGCAAGCGCACGGATATGCTCAGGCGTTGTGCCGCAACAGCCGCCGATTATGGAAGCACCCGCTTCGGCCAATATGCGGCCGTAGCGCGCAAAATACTCCGGAGTGGCGTTGTAGTGCACATGCCCATCGATGATTTGCGGCAGACCGGCGGTTGGCATGGCGCAAACCGGAAGCTCGGTGGAGGATACCATCATCCGCACAATCTCCACCATGCGCTGAGGCCCCACCGCGCAGTTAGCACCAATAGCCACCAAGCCCAAATTGGAAAGCTCCGCAGCAACCCTTGCCGGAAGACCCTCGGCCAGCGTTTCGCCGTCTTCTGTAAAGGCTTTTTCCGCTATTATGGGAATATCAGCCAGCTCTTGAACAACGCGGATGGCCAGCTTAAGCTCTTCAATATCCGAGAAAGTCTCCAGCAGTATGAGGTCAACGCCGCTTTCCAGAAGAACCTCGGCCTGCTCGCGGAATGCGGCCGCGGCCTCCTCCGGATCGATGCGGCCGAGCGGCATCAGCGGCTTGCCTATGGGACCAACAGCGCCGGCAACCAGCACACTCCGACCGGCAGCTTTTCTTGCCGCCTTCACGCCGGCGGCGTTGATCTCCTTTACCAAACCCTCACGCTGAAAAGCCGCCAGCTTAAACCTATTCGCCCCGAACGTGTTCGTCTCTATCATGGAAGCGCCGGAGCGCACATACTCTTCGTGCAGGGATGCAACCAACTCGGGATGGGTGATATTGGCGTACTCATAGGGATGCTCGAAGTGTATGCCCCGCTCGTGCAGCATGGTACCCATGGCACCGTCGCACACCAGCACGTCCGCCCCACGCAGAAGTTCAACAATTCCAGACATCTTGCACCCAAACCCATACTTATGGCTTCCATTCCCGATCTGCCGCCCCGGCTTTGGCGTTCGCCAGCCGCGCCAAAACAAAAAGCAGATCCGAAAGGCGGTTCAGGTAAGGAAGCACGAAAGCATTGATTTCGTAAGAGCGAGATAGGGCAACAGCCGTCCGCTCAGCCCGGCGGCACACAGCCCTGGCGATGTGTAACACTGCGGCGCAGGCCGTACCGCCTGGCAGTATGAAGCGCCTGAGTGGTGGAAGCTGACTGTTGTAGCGGTCTATCGCCTGTTCCAGCTCCTGCACCTGCTTTTGAGTAATCTTGGGTACGCTGTTGGCCCTGTCCGAACCGATGGCGGCGATCTCGGCTCCAAGAGCGAAAAGAGTGCTCTGAACCGCGGCTACAACCTCCGCAATCTCCGAATCCGAAGCGGAAGACACGGCGCAACCAAGAAAGGCGTTAAGCTCATCCACTTCGCCGAGAAGCTGCACGCGCGGATCGTCTTTCGGAACGCGCTGCGGCCCCAAAAGTCCCGTCTCCCCAGAATCCCCAGTGCGAGTGTAAATGTTCATGATGCCTAGATAGACCGCCGTAGTTCAATCTTCTGGCGCCATATGGGTTGCGGCTCCGCCCAGAAAAAACAAGCTTTTTGAGAAACCCTCATGAATATATCATCCAAACGCGCATCCAAGCAACCCAAACCCAAAGGCGCAAGAATTCTATACACCCACCCCTTTTCCCATGCGCAAGAAGGAGATGTTCAAATCCCTTTGCGCGCCAAAACAGGGAACTAGATCGGAGAGCGGACGCAGAGAAGAACGCACAAGCTACACAGACTCGGAAGAACTTTCACAGCCACTGCCCGAGCCGGTATAAAGCTTAGCGGTTTGAATGGCGGCCTGAGCAACAGCCTCCCGAAGCTCTTTCGGTTCCAGCACCTCGGCGTGCGGACCGAAACCCAGAACCCACTTCACAACAGAGTGAAAAGCCGCGGTTCTCATCCTCAGCAGAACACCGCCGTCCGGCAGCTCCTCCAACTGCTGCGTGTGGTGGTAAACTCGGTCCCGCACCCAGCGCGCCCTGAAAGCATCGAAACGAACCACCACATCCATCGGCTCGTCGCCGTGCTCGGCCTGGAAGCCGAAATCTATGTACTGGTTGACGTCGAAGTTCGGATCCGGCGTGAAAGTTTCCCTCAACAGCTCCCAGTCCTTTATGCGGCTTAAGCGGAAATCCCGGAAATCGTTGCGCAGATGGCAGTACGCAATCATGTACCACTCGCCGCGGATGTTCAGAATCCGATACGGATCCACAACGCGTTCGTTGGTTTGACCGGTCCCTGCTGTGTAGTAAACGATGCGCACCTTCCTCCGCCTAGCCACCGCACGCTGAAGAGATGTGAGGAGTTCCAAATCAACATTTCCGCCCTGCGCCCCGGCAAAAACAACAGCATTGATAAGACCGTCCACATCCACGCTGGCACTGTCCGGAAGATAGCCCCCTATCCGCTGTAAGGCGGAAGCAATCTGCTCTGCAAACTCAGATCCAAGGTATTTGCTGGCAAGCTCCTTAACAAGGAACAAAGAAAGCAGTTCGTTCTTGCGAAGCAGGATGGCAGGCAGCGAATACGCGTCATCGGTATAGTACCAACCTCGGTGCTGACGGCTGTAGGCAATGGGCGCGCCCAGCCTTTCCTCCATAAAGGCGCGGTCGAGAAACGCCTGCCGCCGGCTGACCTCGAACACCTCCGCCACCTTGTCGGCGTTCGGGTACTTACCCTGCCTAATCTGCGAGTCTATCCAAACGATTCGCTCCCACTGCGACAATCCGCTTTCACCTCTCTTTGTTTTTCCACCTAGAACGCTTCAATCCTGCCAAAAATACCAGTACAGCACCTATAGAAAAAACCACCAAATCGGAGTGTGTTCGCTTCTGCAGGAACCTGCCCCGTTTTTTAGAAAAGACAATCGGTGCATCCTTATGCAGGCTGCCAACTCCAGTGCCGTACAGACCAACCTGAAGCGCTTTAGAGCGGCGCTGTTTCTCCTCTTAGCGGTGATTTTCTTCGGCACAACCGGCTATCAGGTCCTGGAGGGGTGGTCGTTTCTAGATTCGCTTTACATGACCGTCATCACAGTGGCCACGGTTGGCTTCCGAGAGGTAAAGCCGCTCTCCGTGGAGGGGAAAATACTCACAATAGCCATAACAGTGCTGGGGGTAACCGCTGGAGCTTGGGCGCTTGGCGTAGGGGTAGAGCTTTTAGTGAGCGAAGAGATATACGGCAGTCTTTTCACCAAACGAATGCAGCGCGCTATACAGGATTTAAAAGACCACTATATAATCTGCGGCTTCGGGCGCATGGGCAAGCAGATAGCCAAAGATTTCGCTCGCCAGAACCTGCCTTTTGTGGTGGTGGAGGACAACCCGGAGCAAATCCCCAACCTTAAATCATCCGGCTACCTGTTTGTGGAAGGCGATGCCACCAACGACAGCGTGCTGAGAGCCGCCGGCGTCACGCGCGCCAAAGGCCTGATAGCCGTGGCATCCAGCGATCCGGTCAACGTCTTCATCGTCCTCACCGCCCGAGGATTGAATCCAAACCTTTACATAGTTGCCAGGTCCGTGCTCCAGGAAAACGAGGGGAAACTCCTTCGCGCGGGCGCCGATAAAGTTGTATCCCCCTACGTCATCGGGGGTCACAGAATCGCGGCGGCAGTTCTCAATCCGGTCTTGGTGGACTTCTTGGACAAGCTACTGCTCACCGGAGAGCTAAGCCTCCAGCTCGGCGAAGCACAGGTTTCACCAAACTCGCCGCTCATTGGAACCAAATTTGGGGACCAAGGCCTAACCTGCGACTACGGGATAACAATCGTGGCAGTGAGAAAATCCGGCTTCACGCTCTCACAGCCGGCTCCCGACGAGCCAATAGAAGCCGGCGATACCCTGATTGCAATCGGCAGTCCGGAGAACATCCAAAAATTCATCTCGGTTGCATCCGGAGGCATCGATGGACAAACCGCCGGTTGATATTCGCGCAAACATAGAAAATGTCCGGGAGCGCATCGCCAAAGCCGCAGAGCGCGCCGGAAGAGACCCATCCGAAATCCTCCTCGTTGGGGCAACCAAGCAGGTGCCGGTCGAAAGAATAAGAGAAGCAATCGCCTGCGGGCTCACCGACTTCGGTGAGAACTACGTCCAGGAAGCCATACCCAAGATAGAGCAGATCGGCCCCGGAGTCCGCTGGCATTTCATAGGGTCGCTTCAGCGCAACAAGGCCAAGCATGTTGTCGGCCGATTCTGTCTGGTACACAGCGTGGACAGCCTGGAATTGGGCGCAGAGCTCGGCCGACGTGCCTCTGCCGCCGGATTGGTAATCCCCGTGCTTGTGGAAGTCAACGTCGGCGGAGAAAGCACAAAAAGCGGCGTCCCTCCAGAAGAAGCCTTGGAGTTGATTGAAAAACTCCGAAGCGTGCAGGGAATATCCGTAAGCGGCCTGATGGGAATCCCGCCTCCAACTGCCGACCCGGAACAAGCAAGGCCCTACTTCCGTACCCTAAAGAGCTTGTTCGACCAGCTCGATAATGAATGCAGGCAGTACTTATCGATGGGGATGAGCGCGGATTTCGAACAAGCAATAGAAGAGGGAGCTAACTTGGTGCGCATAGGTACCAGCATATTCGGTCCCAGAACCCGCTGATGCGAACCTGCTCTGCGAGCGGCATTTCGACCAAATAGCACCTTCTTCCCAAAAAATCCGCACCAAGGGGCTTGTTTGCTGCACTCAACTGCATACGAAAAGCGGTTTGCATCCGCGGCCAAACCGTTGATTCACAGCATGAACATCCCCAAACCAACGGCGTGCAAAAAACAGAGGAGGTTGCTTTCGGTGAACAGACGTCAGATGACTGACGAGGAAGAGGAATACGAGGTTTCGGAGAGCTGGCTGACCAGGCTCAAACGCAAAATCGGGTTGGAAGGCGACCCTGAAGATGAATACGAAGAAAATGACCCGAATTTCGACACAAGAAGCTCGCGCGGCCACAGCAGGGTGGTTTTGCGCGTGCAGCAGGCGCGTCCAACCGAGATATCGGTTAGGCTGGCACCCAAAACCCTTACCGATGCCCAAGCCGCCGCCGACGAACTGAAACAGCGCCGCCCTGTCATCCTCAACTTGGAGAAAACCGACGGCGACTTGGCTCTCCGAATGATTGACTTCATCAGCGGAGTGACCTATGCTTTGGATGGGTATTATCAACGTGTGGGCGCAAAGGTTTTCTTGTTCACTCCCAGCAATATAGGCATCTCTGTAGAGGACGAGATAGACCAGGAACAGCGTGAGCTGTTCTTCGACCGAGATTGAATGGTGGACCAAACGAAAAAGATTGCATTTATCGGTGTTGGCGCGATGGGCAGTGCCCTGGCTAAATCCGCGGTGGCATCTGGGGTTTACCGCCCGGAAGAAGTTCTGGTTTGCGACATTGTCGAGTCCCAGGCACGCAAGGTGGCCAACGAAATCGGTGCGGAATCGGAGGTTGACCCCGCCGCCGCGGTGCGCCACGCATCCACCGTTGTGATCGCCGTGAAGCCGAAAGATGTCTCGGGCCTCCTGGAGTCAGTTCGTCCGGCCGCAACTTTCCAAAAACTGTTCATTTCCATAGCGGCCGGAATCTCCATTCGTACTATCGAAGGGCTGCTGCCCGAAGGAACACCCGTTGTGCGTGTAATGCCTAACACCCCATGCCTGGTTGGGGCCGGCATGTCGGTTTATGCTGTCGGCGGTTCGGCAAAGCCGCAACACGAAGAGGTTGTATCCCGCCTCTTCGGAGCGGTTGGGCTGGTCGAAAAAGCCGAAGAGAGCCTTTTGGACGCCGTTACGGGCCTCTCCGGAAGCGGGCCGGCCTATTTTTTCCTTATGCTGGAGGCGCTGGCAGACGGCGGCGTGAAAATGGGCCTTCCCCGCCCATTGGCACTGAAGCTGGCGGCGCAAACCTGCTTGGGAGCCGCGAAAATGGTTCTGGATACCGGAGAGCATCCTGCCGTTCTCAAGGACCGCGTAGCCTCTCCGGGCGGCACCACCATTGCCGGCCTCTCAGCGCTGGAAGAGGGCAGAGTGCGCTGGAGCCTCATCCGCGCTGTGGAACTGGCCGCGCAGCGTTCGCGAGAGATTGGAAGTTGATGCTATGCAGATATTCGGTTTGATCCTCTTGGCACTGCGCATCCTGCAGTTGCTCATTATCATCCACGCAGTAGTATCCTGGTTCCGCCCCAACAGGTACCATCCGGCTCTTGCCCTGCTGGACTCCATCGTGGAACCCATCCTCAGGCCGATTAGGCGCGTCCTTCACCCGTACATGCGCAATGTTCCGCTGGACTTCTCGCCGCTAATCGCCCTGATTCTCATCGACGTGGTGAGGGCGCTTCTCTTTCGGCTCTTGTTCACAGGATGGATACTGGGATGAGGCTCCGTCGCACAGTTCTTTTCAAAGCAAGCTTCTCTCTCCCAAGGCAACATGTCCACGGCTGAGCCCATCGAGCATTCAACCTCGAAACCCAACCCGCGGATTCTCCTGCTCCTCTTCGGTTTTGGACTGCTCGGAGAAATCTCGGCTGGAAGCGCGCTGCCCGATGCCCTCGGTGCGGATTACCGCGAATCACCGGCACTGTTTTTGGCGGCCTCCGTTGCAGGAATTTGCGCCGTTGCTTCAGCCGCTGTGCTCGCTGTCGGCCTCATCCTCAAAAAACAGGGGTTGGGACTATCCGCAGTGGGTCTTGGACCCGCAAACGCTTTGCGTGCCGCCGCGGTGGGGGTATCCTGGTACCTGCTTTTCCTGCCAATGGTCGTCGCCAGCGGTGTGCTTGTAATCACAATACTCCACCTGGCAGGCTTGCCCGTCCCATCCAGCCGCATCCAAGAGGTGGTGCTGTATGCCCTCAAAAACAAGGAGGCCCTCTGCCTGTTCCTGGTGATGATTGCGGTTGCGGGACCGATTCTGGAGGAGATTCTCTTCCGCGGCTTCCTCTTCACCGCGCTGAGGCAAAAGCTTAGTTTTGGCCCCGCAGCAGTGGTGAGTGCATCAACCTTCGCTTTGCTTCATCCAATGGTATATTGGCTGCCGGTGGCCATTTTGGGTTTTATGCTGGCTCTTGTGTACGAACGTGAAAAGTCACTGCTGCCAGCCATCATCGCCCACTCTGTGCACAACGGGCTTATTTTTCTGTTCACAGTGTACGTTCTGAAGTAGCGCACCCCTCAGACATTCGACCCAGCGCCTTCCTACCGGCCAAACTTCCCTTCAGTTGCCCGCATGCCGCTTCAATATCGCGGCCGCGAGGAACGCGCGCCGTGGCCCGAACACCGCACCTCTCCAGCTCCTCCTGAAACCGCTGAATCTGCTCCGGCGGCGACGCCTCAAACCCCTCTATCTCGGGGCATGGGTTGTACGGAATCAGGTTAACGTGCGCCAGCTCTCCCTTCAAAAGCATCCCGAGCCTGCGCGCATGCTTCAAGGAGTCATTCACCCCTGCCAGCATCACATACTCGTACGTCACCCGCCGCCCCGTAATCTCTGCGTACTCATGGCAGGCCTGCAGAAGCTCGTCCAGCGGATAGCGCCTTGCCAAAGGCACAATCTGCTCTCGAAGCTTCTGCTCGGGCGCGTGAAGCGACACGGCCAGCGTAAACGGCAACCTGTACTCCGCCAACCTCCTGATAGCCGGTATGACTCCAACTGTGGACACGGTGAGGCTCCGCATGCTGATTCCCAACTCGGAATTGATAAGCTTCATCGCCTTCACCGTGGCCTCCAGGTTGAGCAGCGGCTCTCCCATCCCCATGAAAACCACGTTGCTGATGCGCGCGTTTTCGCCCTGCTCGCGCACAGCTATATCTTGGGCAACCAAAACCTGCTCAACTATCTCCCCTGCCGTGAGGTTGCGCCGGAAACCCATCAAACCGGTTGCGCAGAACGCACACGCCACCGGACACCCCACCTGGGTTGACACGCACACCGAATCCCTGCCCTCATACGGCAGGTAAACGCATTCCACGCTCTCCCCATCCCGAAGACCGAGGAGAAGTTTAACCGTGCCGTCGCAGGATTTCCGCTCCAGAAGCACCTCGCCCCTGCCTATGGAGAAAGCCGCCGACAACTGCTCCCGAAGCGAAAGCGGCAGGTCGGTCATCTCACCGAAATTGCGTGCTCGGTGCTTGTATATCCAAGCGGAAATCTGCCGCCCCCTGTACGGCTTCTGGCCCATCTCCTCCAAAAGCCGCACAATCTCCTCGGTGCTCATACCAAGCAAACAAGGCATTGTTTTTGAAGAAGCGGAATACATTTGGCTCGAAGGCTGTGCAGTGCCGGGCTTCATCTTCCGGAAGTGTTCGCCAAAAAACACCAAGTCTATCAGCGCCTGAACTGCAGGCCAAACGTGGCGATGTTACGCCGGAAAGCGCTTTCAACGCCGAAATACAGGCTGAGATCGTCGCGGAGCCGCGTTTTCCCGTAAATATCCACCTGGAGGTCATTCGGCCGATACAGGTTCAAGCTGAAACCCGTGGGCCCAGTTAGATTATAATCCAAACCAACGCCCAGGCGGGATGCATAGAAACCGTACCGCACATCCAGACTGCGAGATAGTGACTGCCCCAACTGCAGATTGATTCTGGTGGTTTCCCCAACGTCCCTCAGGCCGAAGTACGCAAACCTTCCGCCGGAAAGCGGCTGCACCCTGTTCACATCCAGCCGGAAGCGTCCGGGGCTAACGGTTTGGTAAACATCAAAGCTGGTTTGCCCCGTCACAGCCGAAACCGGCGGCGGTGGCCCCACCTGCTGTCCGCTCTCCCGCCGCCTGCGGCCCAGCAAGCGGTTCACCGTCTCATTTACCGCAAGCGTTATCTCCTTGGTGTTCTCGGCGGTCTGCCTCAGGTTGGCAATGGTGGCACGAAGGTCCTCGCGCATTTTCTCATCCGCGGTTAGCTTTTCGATGTTGGCAGATGCGCGCTCTATATTCTCGGTTGCCTTCTGCACATTCGCCAGCGTCTTCTCAAGGGTTTCTTTCAGATTGGCTTCGGTGACCAGGTCGCGGATTACGCTGGCCATCTCCTTGAAGCCCTCTGTCGTCTCGGCGATGTTTTGGGTTGCTTGCGACACGTACGGACGATTGGCCGCCACAAGGTTCCGCAAGTCAGCGATGAGCGCATCGGCGCGACGGGTGGCGCGCTCCGCGCTGGCCAAAACAGCACGCAGATCCTTACCGAGGCGCAGATCCCGAACCACACTCTCGATGGAGCCGGCCACCGAGTTGATGTTCTCGGCAATCCGAGACGTTTCATCCGCAAACTTAGAGGCCTTTGCAATCAAATCCTCCAACTGCGGCGTCTCGATTCCGTACACAACGTCTTCTTCGGTCGGCTCTCGCTTCTGCGGCAGGACCACGGCACTCGTCCCCGGCAGAATGTCAACGTACTTCTCCCCAATCAAGCCGCCGGATGAAATCCGAAACACAGAGTTCTTCGGGATGCGGTATCGGCGCACTATCTGTAACACCACCTCTGCCATCATGCGGTTGTCAGGCGTGCGCACCAAATCGATGCGCTGCACTGTGCCTATGCGAACCCCCGCCATGCGCACATACGAGCCCTCATCCAGATCCCTTACATCCTTAAAGCGCACCCTAACAACATAAGTCTGGTTGCGCCAGCCAAAGCCCAGCAGGTAGTACCGCACACTTACAAAAGCAAAAACCGCCAGCAGTACTGCTATCCCCACCTTGGTTGCGGCTCTCATCGCCACATCCTTTCACAGCAAAACAGCGAATCTCTCCCGGCGCACTGTGCGAAAGGCAAAGGAAATCTACCCCACGGCGCTTATAGGCCCCTGGGCGCGCCCTTCCACAAACTGCCGCACAACGGGATCACTGCTGTTGCGCATCTCCTCCGGAGTGCCAGCCGCTATTATGTAGCCGTCGTGCAGCATGGCCACGATATCGGATATTCTAAAAATGCTCGACAAATTGTGGGATACCACTATCGATGTAACGCCAAGCTCGTGCTTCAGCCGCACGATTAAATCGTCGATAACCCGGGCCGTAATCGGGTCCAAGCCGCTCGTCGGCTCGTCGTAAAGCAGAAGCCGCGGTTTGGTTGCCAGTGCGCGCGCCAAGCCAACGCGCTTCTGCATCCCGCCTGAAAGCTGTGCTGGCATCAGGCGCTCAACCCCGCGCAGACCAACCAACCGCAGGTTTTCTGCCACCACCTGATCCAGCTCCTCCCGGCGGATGTTCGGCCTGTGCCTTCGAACCGCAAACGCCACGTTTTCGTATACGTTCATGGAGTCAAACAGCGCCGCGTACTGGAAGACCATCCCGATTTGCCGGCGTATGGGAACCATCTGCCGCTCTGTAAGCGGAACTATGTCTGTTCCGTTGAGGAATATCCTGCCTTCAATCGGCTTTATAAGGCCGGCAATGCACTTAAGCAGGGTGCTCTTCCCACTGCCGGACATGCCCATAACAGAAACTACACTGCCCTTGGGCACCTCCAAACTGGCCCCGCTGAGCACCTCTTTCCCGGATGCTATATAGGTGATGCCCTCCACCCTAACAACCATGGTCCGGCCTCATTATAGCATACCGAACAGCGGAGCAACAAAACCGCCCCTCATGGCACGCAACTGCCTGCCCTCCCCCACTTCCTCTCATACGCTTTAACGCGGGCGAGAGGAACCAATCAACCTCTCTTATCGGTGTAAGGAAGGCCGGAGATGAGTGATTGGCCTGCTTACCCTCACCCCTAGCCACTCTCCCAGTTTTGTGCTGTTCCGGGAGAGGGGAACCAAAGCGCCTCCTTCTCCTCCCTAAATGAGAGAAGGAGAAAGGAGTATGTGGACTCTATAGAAGGGCTTGGAAACTAGGGCAGAGCAAGAAAAAGGGCGGGCAAACGCCCGCCCATCAACGTCCTATCTAGCAGGGGAGGCAATGCCCCCCTTCAAAGCCGCCTTACTAAAGCTTCGCCAACCCCACGGCGGCGCGCAGTATCTGGGTGACCTCGGCTATGGAAACCTTACCGTCGCCGTTCAGGTCTCCAGCCGCCAACTGCTGAGCCGATGCCTTCAGGATTCCAACGGCTATCTGCAGGGCTATGGTGGCATCGGGGATGCCAACCCTGCCGTCGCCGTTCAGGTCGCCCTTAACAACCGCAGGCGGAGGAGGCGCAGCCGCAGGCTCCCAAGCCACCGGGGCCAGCTTGAACTCGGTGAACCGGGCAGTGCGGACGTCACCGCTGGCATGCGAGGTGGCCGCCAAGCCGATGAACAGGTCCTTCGGGAAGTTGGCAACCGTGGTCTCTGCCACCAGCGCCGGCACGCTCCCATCCTCCGACTTATAGAGCGAGAACCGATCACCGCTGCGGGTCAGCATGATCCACGTGCCGAACCTCCACCAGTTGTCGCCGCCAAGGTCATTGGAAGCCGCATCCGCAACAGGCCGCCACTGCAGTCGAGCGCCGTGGTGCGACGTTCCGGCCGCAAACACGTGCCGCGACCCAGCATCCAGCGTCTCGCGCACCATGATTCCGGCCTTGCTCCAATCGCTTCCGCCCTGGGCAACGTCAAGCACCCTCACAACTGCGGTGAAGTCTCCGCTTACCTTGTTCGGCAGGTAGGCATAGTAGAACTCGTCGGCGTTGCCCCAGATATCCGCACCATCCGCCTGCACGATCAGCTCACTGCCGGATACCTTGTGGCTGCCGCCGGAGGAGTTGATGTCCTGGCCCTTGAGCGAAGCGAAGTCCACAGGAGCAAGCTCCTTGGGACCGAAGCCGGCTCCGGTTATCTTCAGCTCGGGCACCATAGCCACCTTGCCGCCCTCCACAGTCAAAGTGACTGGATCAGGCAGTGTCACGGCACCCCTTCCGGACACGGTGAGCTTATACGTACCCGGCGTGAGATTCGTAAACCGGAAGCTTCCATCCGCATCGGCCGTGGTTGTGGAGCTCTTGTTGCCCTTCGAGTCGGTGATCTCAACGGTCAGCCTGTTGGCACCGGCGCCGGTTTCCGAAACAACACGGCCGTAGATGGCGCCCACTTTATCCGAACTGACCCTCAGTCGGCCGGCGCTGTTCTGGCTTCCGGCTCCACCGCCACCTTGGTTGCCCAGAATGGCTATAACGTTCTCGCCGTCCCAATTGATGAATTCGCTGGGCACCAAGTAGTTGCGAATTGCATCCCACGACCACAGCATCTGCCCCACGAAGTGGCCGTTGACGAAAGTGAGGTCACTGTCATCGCAGTTGAAGCCGGACAGGAACAAAGCCCGACCCTTGTACTGCTTGAATTTGTCGGGGATGCGGAATTTGATGCGATACCAGAACCAGCTGTTGTTCGGAACCGGATTGCCGGCCTGCAGGTCGGCGGGCCAATCCACCTGCATCCAGTTCGCGGTCTCCTTGAATTCCGGCTTGGCCGGATCGAAGCTGTCGGGGCGAACCACGGTCGGGTCGTCGTAACCGCCCCAGGCGGTGACGGACACCGTGGTATCCGTGGACGCGGAGGACAAATCGATAAACGGATACGGCTTCACAACCAGGTTCTGGGTAACTTGCTTCCCGGCTTCTATCTTCACCGGCTGGGCACCGGGAACTTCATATTCATCGGATGCCACGGTGAAGGTATAGGTCCCGGGATCAAGGAACATCCGGAAGTTCCCGTCGGCGTCGGTGCGGGCGTTCATCACCAACCCGGTTTCGGAGACAGCCTGAACGGTGGTTCCGGCGGCAACCGGATTGCCCTTCTCATCTTTAACGCTGCCGGTTACCTGCGCCGGAGCGGCGGCATCTCCCGGAAGCTTGCCCGCCTGGTCGATGGTTCCCGCCTGGAAGCTGGCAACAACCGCCTCGCCCATGGCCTGACCGGCGTGCGTCTGCATATGAATGCCGACGGTGAGAGGATCCTCAAACGGCCTCTGCACGTTCTCGGCACTCATATCGATGTCATCGTTGACCTGCTCCCATGTCTTGCCGCCGTCAAGGGAGTAGAAAACGCGGATTATTGTGCCTCTGCGGTCCAGGCGGATCCAGTAGGGCGGTTGGATTCCCTCAATCGTGGTGATGTTTCGGCTCTGGCCCTGACCGCCGCCCTTGGTCTCGCATCGGTTGCGTGTTGCCGCAACCAACCACCAGGTTGGGATGTCGTTCGGGTCCGTGTAGCTGTCCGGAATCGGGCCGGAGCAAACCAGAATTCCCACATGGCTCCACTCGTTGAGCTGTGGAACAGAGATAACCTTAAGCTGAACGGTGAAGTCTCCGGTGATGCCTTCCTGGTAGATGTAGTACGGCTCGAAGCGATTCGTCCACACATCCTGGTCTGCACTGCGCAAGATCAGAAGGCCGTTCCTAACCTCATAGGAAGGCGTGGGATAGGCCGTGTCGTAGATAACCTGCTTGACCTTCCAGAAGGGTTTGAGGGTTGTCCCCTCGAAGTTGTCAGACTGCGGCGGGGCGGCAAACACCGCTCCAACCGCAAACGCTGCAAAAACTGCACACAAGAGCAGGATGTGCAACCTGAACCTTACCATGGTAACCCTCCCTCGAACTTTTGTAAGCGCTTTACAGCGCGGAATCTCAGCGGCCAAAAGCCGCACCGAAACATGGTGAAGTTTCGCTTAAAAACGGCATCACCTCCCTGGAAAAGTGAGATGGGGAAATCCCGCCCGTGCAAAAGCCCCTCTCGAAGCGGGATTGGAGAAGCAAAAGATGTGAAGGCCAAACTGGGGAAATACCTCAAAACCCTGCCCTTCAAACGCCACCAAGGCGGCAACAACCTGATGTACACAGACACCCTCCCAAAGCCCGGTGCCAGACAAAAAGGATGCGCTAGCTCCAAAAATATGCTATCACGCCAGGTAAAGCGTGTCAACCACCCTTGCGGTTTTTTCAGACACTTCTCAAAGTTCCGAACGCCATCACGCAAAACCCTTCCCCCGGTCTGTACACAAACTGGGAGAGGGGCTAGGAGTGAAGGAAGACAGCACCGCGGGAGAGTGGTCAGAGGAGAAAGTGTATGCGCCGCCCATACTTAAGCATCAATATCCAAAAGCTCCGCACAGGTTAAAAAATAGCTCTCCCCTGCTCAGAGTGTACCAAACCGCAGGGGAGAGCTTTCGCGGTCGAGCCGCGCGCGGGCTTGTGATTTTAAGGAGGGGTTAGCTGTTCAGGATTTCTTCCACCTCATCCGCATCAAGCTCTGTGATGTAGGCTATGCCGCTTACATCGGCCGCCTCGCGTGTTATTGCGGCAATATCGTCGCGGCTTATGTACGGCAGTGCGAACTTGCGTGCTCCGGCCATAAGCTGCCGCAAGCCCTGCGCCAACCTCTGGTAGTAGGTGAAGAGTCCTATGGCACCAGGAGGTACATCCTTATACTTTCCGTCGAGCAGTCTCTTCAGCTCAACTGTTCCCACAAACACTTCCTCAATTGTGGAACCGTACCTCTTGTAGATACCGGGAATGTTTCCAGCCGCAATCAGCGAGCCGACGTTCTTGCCGACCATAGCGGCAGCAAGCGGACCTCGGGCCATACCCACCAGCCTCACATACGGAGCGCCAAGAGCAAGCACCTTGAAGATTTGGTCCTCCATAGTAATACCGCCTGCGAATGCTGTTGGCGGCACGTATTCTCCGCGCATGGCCAGGGTGTCCAGATATTTGTAGGCAAGGCTCCATATTTCGACAGTGGGGATGCCCCACTCGTTCATCATGCGCCAGGGGCTCATGCCGGTGCCGCCGCCGGCGCCGTCTATGGTCAGAAGGTCTATCTGGTACTTGGACGACCACTTCACAGCGCGCGCCAGGTCCGCTGGTCGGTAGGCGCCGGTCTTGAGGAAAACGTACTTGGCCCCCATATCGCGCAGTTCCTGCACGCGGGAGGCAAAGCTCTCCTCGTCCACCATGCCGAGGCGGCTGTGGCGCTCGAACTCGCGGAACACACCGGCGTTGAATGCAGCAATTACGTCAGGGTCTCTAGGGTTGGGCAGGACTATGTAGCCGCGGTCGTAAAGCCGCTGGGCCTTTTCAAGGCTGGATATCTTCACTTCACCGCCGATGTCCTTGGCGCCCTGGCCCCACTTAAGCTCAACAGCTACAACCCCAAGCTTCTGAATCGCATACTCCAGAACGCCGAGGTTGGTATCTTCCACGTTCGACTGGACGATGATCTCACCGTAACCGTCGAGCTGCCACTCTTTGTAAAGCCTCACACGGCGCTCGAGGTCCGGACTGCTGACAACACGGCCGTCCTCTATAACGGCAGCGTCATCCATGCCGCAAACGTTCTCACCAATGGTGAGCGGAACACCGGCAAGCGCGGCGCCGATCGCAAGGCCCTCCCAGTTGTTCTTGGCAACGTCTGTGGAACCAAGTCCCGGGATGATAAACGGAAGCTTGCACTTGAGGCTACCGTCCCTACCAACCGCGGTTTCCAAATTCACCGCCGGGAATATGGCGGCATCACTTGTCGGCTCCACCCCGTAGGCACCAACAGCCGTGCCCATGATGTTGAAGTGCGACAGGTCTATCGGATAGTCTTTCTCAGACGCCGCAGTAACAGAACCGAACGGCTGAGGGTAAATAGCCTCAGCACCGCGAATGGCACTGCGCCCGATTTCGCATGTGCCCAAACACCCATCCACACAAGTGGTGCACATGCCGCTGAAAGGACATATAGAGTCTGTTCGGTTTTTGGTTGATGTTGCCCCAGAGGCATTCAGTCTGGTTAAAGCCATAATATCCCTCCGTTTTTACTAAGGTTCAAACTTCTGCATAAATCTCCGCGGTCCAACCCGCGGTAAAACCCCTCTCTTTTCGCTGGATTACTCCCGAATCCACCCCCTTCGGATGCTCCTAGGTTTGTTCAATGCAGTTTTTGCACAGACCACGCATGTATGTACGGGCGTCCGTCCCGAGCGAGTTTCACAATGCCTTGAACGCGCACCAGAACATCCATCTCCGCCTGTGATTGGAACTGAGCGGCCCGCGCACCGGATACGTATATGCTTCCGGTTTCATCCTCCAAAATCCAATCCCTTCGAGAGACCGGAGGCCCACCCTGCACCGACCAACCAGAGGTTGGTGAAGCCCCACGGTAGTGCCCCTGAAGGGTAACCTCTTTGTTCAGCATGGCCCGCGGTGCTCGGACTATATCCTCAACCTTGGTCGTTCGAGCGTCTTCAACCTCGGGTTCGGTTATGCGTATTTCGACTGAGGACCTTGTGGTCTGCTCGCGTCCCTCGGCGGTAAGCCAACCAACTATCTTGTAGCTTCCCGGCGGCACCTGGTCGCCGTCTTTATCGGTTTGGTCCCACGTTTCCTCAAAAGAGATGGTTTCACCGGGGCGAACGTTGATGTTCTGGATTACCTGGGCGAAAGCGCGCCCGTGGGACCAACGCCACAACTCCCTGCCGGAACGTGATGCTGTGAGGTCGTACCTCTGAGACGTGGTGAAGGTAAGCGGCGCCGGCATCCCGCCGCGGTTGGTTACAGAAAGGGTTATGGTTATCGGCTCCCCAAGTCGGTAAACACGGCGGTCTGTAGAAATCTCAACTTGCAGTACGGCAGGTTTCAAAGCCGGTTTTTCTGGAACTCGCTCCAAACTTTTCAATGTCCACGGCATCCCCCGTTTAGCAGGAGCCTCCACCACGGCGATGATGCGGTCGCCCGGCATCAAGTAGTACGACGCCAGCAAACGATAGTTGGCCGGTGAATAGAGGTTAATGGTTCGGCCGCGCACGGCGGTGTAACCCGGCTTCAGCGTAAGGACTTCGCCGGATTTGGCGGCGCTACCCCCAGAGACTCGGGCGGTGATCGTTGCGTGCGGGAACGATTCGCGCTGTACGCTTACCACGGTAGCTTCCAGTGAAAGGGGTTTCGACTGGGCGCTCCACGCCGGCACTAATGCAGCATATGCGCATATAACGACGAGCAGTATCCCACGCATCGCGGACCGGGTTACTATTATATAACCTTAACCTCCAGAAACTAAGTTGCTTATATGATACACAATATATCGCAATTACGCAATAACCTTTCTTGCCCTTTTTCGAATTCAATCCCAAAAATTGCAGATAAAAGGAGATGAACGCGCAGTTAACGAAACAAATATCCGGAAGCCATGGGAACAACCGGCAAAACAAAGTCTGGCCGCAGGTGTGCACGCAGGCTTAACGACCTAGATGCTCGGGAGTGGATGCGGTTCACCAAAAGCTGGTTCGTGTGCAACCCCCCTCCCAGAAACAAAGATGCCGTACTTCATCCAGCCAAGTTCCCTGAAGCGATGGCGGAGGATTTCATCCGGTTCTTCACCATGCCGGGCGAGGTGGTTTTGGATCCGTTTGCCGGAGTGGGCTCCACGCTGGTTGCCGCCGAGGCATGCGGTCGCCGCGGCGTTGGCATAGAGCTTTCGGCGGCGTTCGTGGATGTTGGCAGAAGGCTTCTCGCTGAAGAAGCCCTCCTGATTCAAGGCGACGCTCGAAATGCCGTCAGCCTGTGCCGCGGGGCCGGCATCGAAAGCGTGCAGTACGTCCTCACCTCGCCGCCGTACTGGCGGATGCTGAAAACCAGCCGCGGAAATGTGCTTTCCGCTCACAAAGAGCGAATTCGCAAGGGTCTGCCCACAGATTACTGCGGTGATTCCGCGGACCTAAGCTCCATAGATAAGTACGATGACTTCCTTGCCGCCTTGGTAAGCATCCTGACAGACCTAAGAAACCTGCTGGACCCCGGGCGCTACTTAACGGTGGTTGCCCAAAACATCCGAATCCCGGAAGGGAGGGTTTGCACCTTTGCTTGGGACCTAGTATACGCGCTTTCGGACTACTATACCTTTAAAGGGGAGCGCTTGTGGCTTCAGGATAATAAGAGATTGGGAATGTGGGGATACCCATCCGAGTTTGTAACCAACGTTCACCATCACTACTGCTTGACGTTCAAAAACGATAAGGTGTAAGCTGATTTGGCTCTGTGACAATACGTGCGCTAATGGTGTCTAATTTTGTGGAAGGAAAACTCAATATCCTAAAGCCGCCGCCTCAGGCGCGGTTCCATCTTTGGTAAACGCGCAAAGCAGCCCGCCAAACGTGCGGTGCTGAGCTTAACCACTAAAAACGGTGAAACGGGGAGAAGTTGCGGAGATATGGAAGAAAGAGACTTGCTCAACAGAAGAGATTTTTTGAAAGAAGCTGCGGTCTTTGCCGCCCTTATGTCCATGCTCGGCGGTGAGGAGATAATTGCGGCAGAGTCGGGCTCGGAAGGAGCCCCATCCGGTCCACCTGTATCCATCGGGGTTATAGGTCTGGGCGAGCAGGGACGGGAACTGCTCAAAACGCTGGCCAATGTGCAAGGCGCCAACGTGGTGGCCATATGCGATGTGTACGAACCGTTCGTCACACGCGCGAAGGAGCTGGCGCCCAAGGCAACAACGCACGCAAACTACAAGGAAGTACTGGACAACAAAGAGGTGCAGGCGGTTATAGTGGCAACGCCAACCCATCTGCACAAACAAATAGTGCTGGATGCCCTGCAGGCCGGAAAGCACGTGTACTGCGAGGCCCCTCTTGCGCACACCATCGATGAGTGCAAGGCCATAGCCTCTGCCGGCAAAGCCGCAAAGACCGTGTTCCAGGTTGGCCAACAGCTCCGATCGAGCGGTGTGAGGAACCACGCCATCAAGTTCGTTAGGGCCGGCGCAACCGGAAAAATCGTTGCTGTGCGCGCTCAGTGGAACAAGAAGACAAGCTGGCGCAGAGCCGCTCCTTCCCCAGAACGAGAGAAGGAAATAAACTGGAGGTTGGATAAAAATATATCAACCGGCTTGATGGGCGAAGTGGGCATCCACCAAGTGGATGTGGCTAGCTGGTACCTGAAGGCCCTGCCCGAATCGGTGTACGGCTTCGGCGGAGTCTTAGCCTGGAGCGACGGGCGGGAGGTTCCAGATACCGTTCAGTGCGTGTTCGAATATCCGGGTGGTGTGCGCCTGCTTTACAGCGCCACCCTGGGGAACTCGTACGACGGTGCTCACGAGATATTCTTCGGCACATCCAGCGCCATCATGCTCAGGGACGAGCGCGGCTGGATGTTCAAAGAATCCGATGCGGCCATGCTTGGCTGGGAGGTGTACGCCAGGAAAGACAAGTGGGGAGACGACACCGGCATAGGTTTGATTGCAGATGCAAGCAAACTGCTGGCCGCAGGCAAAGAACCAGCCAAGGAAGCCACGGTTGATCCGGTGAAAACGTCTTTCTACTACGCCATGGATGAGTTCTTAACCTGCATCAGGCAGAACAAAAAGCCGAACTGCGGTGCCGAAGAAGCCTTCCAGGCGGCGGTGGTGGCACTGAAAGCCAACGAGGCTGTTATCAGCGGCAGCAAGGTGACTTATCAGAAAGAGTGGTTCAACCTAGCCTAAACCTTTTTATGGGAGCAGATGCTCCAAAACCCGGGGTTTGCTTTTTCGCTTGAATTTGCGGCAAGCCCGCATAGAAATTTTTGGTTAGGCTCTTTTCCGACAGCAGTGTCTGTCGGCTTGGAAAACGCCTATTCGGGCATGTTGAAATTCCACCAACGTGCCCCAAAAGGCGGGTGTGTAAATTAAGCAAAAGGAGTTGGTCTGAGCTATGGAAGAGAAAGAGGTTAAGAAGCGAACAACAACCAGACGAGACTTTCTTAAGGTCGCCGGCGTAACGGCGGCAAGCTTGGCCGTAACCGGCTTGGCTAAGAGCAAAACGTATGCTGTGGCCTCTCCGCGCGTTATAGGCGCGAACGACCGCATTAATGTTGGGTTCATTGGTGTTGGCGGCCAGGGAACTCATCATGTTAACATCCTCAGAAGCAGAAGCAACGAGTTCAACGCCCAGCCGATCGCCATCTGCGATGTTTGGGAAAAGCGCCGTACAATCCTCAAAAACGCCCTGCAGCTCCCTGACTCTCAGGTCTACAAAGACTACCGGAAGCTTCTGGAGAACAAGGACATCGACGCCGTTTGGATCGCCACCCCCGAACACTGGCACTATCAGCAAACCATGGACGCTCTGGAAGCCGGCAAGCACGTGTACCTCGAGAAACCGATGACCCGCTACCTGGACGAAGCACTCAAGATATACAAAAAAGTAAAAGAAACCGGGTTGGTACTCCAGGTTGGGTCCCAGGGATGCACAGATGCCAAGTGGCACAAGGCTGGAGAGCTGGTTAAAGCCGGCGCAATCGGCAAAGTTGTGTGGTGCCAGGGCAGTTACTGCCGCAACAACCCAAACGGCGAGTGGAACTACTACATCGATCCTGATTTGAAAGAAGACAACGTAGACTGGAACGCGTGGCTCGGCCCCGCTCCGAAAGTGCCATTCAGCCCCGAAAGGTACTTCCGCTGGCGCAAGTACTGGGACTATTCCGCCGGCATTCTCAGCGATCTCTTCCCGCACAGGCTTCATCCTTTGATGATTGCGGTTGGCGGCGGGGAATTCCCAACGCGAGTTATGTGCTCCGGCGGACAGTTCCTGCAGCACGACCGAGACGTGGCCGACACCACTCACGTGCTGGCGGACTTCCCTGGCGGCTACACAATGCTTATCGCCGGCAGCACTATCAATGAGCTGGGACTGCAGGACATAGTCCGCGGCCACAAGGCCAACCTCTTCTTCGGCGGCACCGACGTGGAAATCCGCCCGGAGAGGCCTTATGCGGATGAAATCGAAGCGCGAACCGAGCAGGTTACCGGCCCGCGCGAGGACATCGGAGAGCATCAGAAGAACTTCCTCGACTGCATCCGCGACAGGACCAAGAAGCCCAACTGCGACGTCGAACTAGCAACCAAGACGATGGTAGTGGTGGCCTTGGCCGAGATGTCGTACCGCCAGAACAAGGTGATGCTGTTCGACCCGGTTAAGCTGCAGATTATCAACAAGTAGGCCTGGTTTCTTCCAAACGCAAAAACACCGGCGGCACAGGCGCTTATGTGCCTAGCTGCCGGTTTTCTTTTTAGGCCCTTGCGTTGAAGCGGTTCATGGCGGCCTCCACCCCCTCGCGGATAACAACCATAGCGGCTTCGGCCGCGCGGCAAACCTGCTCCCGCACCGTGGGAAGTTCCGAGCGGTGAAACCGGCTGAGCACGTAGTCAACCATATTTCCGTCCGGCGGCTGCCCGATTCCTATGCGAATCCTGGGAAAAGCCTGCGTGCCCAAACAACCGATTATTGATTTCAACCCGTTGTGCCCGCCGTCGGACCCAGAGGCTCGGACGCGTATGCGCCCCAACGGCAGATTTACGTCGTCGCAAATAACCAGGATTTTGGAAGGCTGCACACCGTAGTGCGACGCCAGGGCCTGTGCCGCCCTTCCGCTCAAATTCACGAAAGTTTGCGGTTTTGCCAAGACTACGCGCGCCCCATCCGCCTCCACTTCGGCAACAAGCGAGTGGAACCTGCGGCTTCGAATTTTGCAGCCGAGAAGCTTCGCCAGCTCGTCAAGCGCCATAAACCCAACGTTGTGGCGCGTGCCTTTGTAAGCCCAACCCGGGTTGCCGATTCCCAAAACAATCCAAACGGCTTGCCCACAAGGGCCAACTGAACCGGCAAACGAACTGCAACCTGTGTCAGGCATACTCCGCGAAAAGCTCGCTGACGGAACGGTTTGTGTGGATGCGGGTTATGGCGCTGGCAAGCAGCGGCGCAACAGACAAAACAGTAAAGTTCGGCGGGCGGCGCTCCGGCGGCACCATGATGGTGTTGGTGGCCACAACGGCTTTTATGGGTGAGTTTGCAATTCGCTCCGCGGCACCCGCAGACAGCACCGGATGGGTGCAGCAGGCGTACACTTCCTTGGCGCCCCGCTCCTTAAGCGCAAACGCTCCTTGAACGATAGACCCAGCGGTATCTATCATATCGTCTATCATAATCGCGCGCCTGCCGGCAACATCCCCGATGATCTCCATAACCTCGGACTTGTTCGGCTCTGGCCGGCGCTTGGTTATAATGGCAATCGGGGCTTTGAGGATCTCGGCGAATTTGCGCGCACGTGCCACACCGCCCACATCAGGGGAGACAACCACCAGATCCGAGTCTGCGAGGCCGTGCTCTATAAGATAGCGCGCGATAATCGGACCTCCGTAAAGGTGGTCAACAGGCAGGTCGAAAAACGCCTGGATCTGGTCAGCGTGAAGATCGATGGTCAGGATGCGATTTGCCCCTGCCACCTGCAGGAGGTCAGCAACCAGTTTGGCGGTAACCGGCTCGCGCGGCTTAACCTTCTTATCCTGCCTGGCATAGCCGTAATACGGCATCACAACAGTGGTTCGAACCGCCGAAGCTCTTTTGAGGGCATCCAGAATGATGAGCAGCTCCATCAGGTGATCGTTCACTGGGGCAGATGTTGGCTGGATAACAAAAGCGTCTGCGCCGCGTATGCTCTCTTCTATCTTCACCTGTATTTCGCCGTCGGAAAAGCGGCAAACCGTCATTTTGCACAGTTCTATGCCAAGTATCCCCGCAATTTCCGCCGCCAGCGCGGGGTTGGCATTGCCTGTTAAAAGCTTCAGTCTTTGCACGTAGTGTCCCCCCTGGTTTGCATGCGTATATCCGCTTGAATGCGCACGTCTGTGTTATCGGGCACATCCGTATCGCTTATGTGAACAAAAGACCCAATGCTCACCCCGGAGCCCACGGTGCAGTTGGGTCCGAGGTGTGTAAAAGGCCCCACAGTTGTATTTTCGCCGATACTGCACTGAAAAATATAGCAAAATGAAGCTTTAACGCCGGCACCAAGCACGGAGTCTGCAATCCAGACCGACGGGCCGATTCTGCAGTTCTCCGCCAACTTCGAACGGCCGGTGATGTGGGTATTTGGCAGAACAACCGTATCGGGAGCTATCTCCACATCCGCATCTATGTAGGTGTTTTTGGGATCCACTATAGTAACACCTGCAAGCATGAAGCGCTTCAGTATGCGCTCGCGCATAACGGTTTCCACCTGAGCCAGCTCGGCTCTGTGGTTAATTCCCAAAACCACACTTGAGTCCTGGCAGGTGATTGCACCAACGCGCCCGCCGGATTTGGCCAGTATCTCGATAACATCGGTTAGGTAGTATTCGCCCTGGTTGTTATCCGGGCGAATTTGCTCGAGGGCCGGCAGAAGCCGTTCGGGATTAAAGCAGTATATGGCCGTATTGATCTCCCGAATGGCAAGGGTGTCTGGATCGGCATCCCTAGCCTCAACGATTCGCAGAACCGAGCCGTCGTCTGCGCGCACAATCCTCCCGTAGTGGCCGCCGTCCGGCAAAACAGTGGTGAGAAGCGTTGCGTCGTTCCGGTTCTGGATGTGGTAGCGAATAAGTTCAGACAGGTTTTCTCCGGTGATAAGCGGTGTATCGCCAGGTAGAACCAGCAGACACTTTGCTGAAGGGGGAACCGCACCCATCGCCGCCATGAGGGCATGTCCGGTTCCGCGCTGCTCGGTTTGCCAGGCGAAGCGAATATCGCAACGCCGGTCCCAATGCGCTTGCTCGGTTAGAGACGAAACAACCGCCTCTCCCTGGTGGCCCACTACTACCACCACTTGGGAAATACCGGCGCTTTCGCACGCATTGATGATGTAAGAGACCATCGGCCTGCCGCAGAGCGGGTGAACCGCTTTCGGCAGACGAGACTTCATGCGAGTGCTTTTACCCGCGGCAAGGATTACAGCAACAGTATCCTCTGAAAGGGGGTTATCAATCTCCATGTGGTGCAGACAAACATGGGTCAGGCCCAAAAAAGAAAAGAGGAAATGGCTCCGGGGCAGGGATTCGAACCCCGATAGGCGGCTCCAAAGGCCGCAGTCCTGCCGTTAGACGACCCCGGATCCGCACCACCCCAAACGCGGTGGCTTCACTCTCGGCAAGCATATTATATCCACTGCGCCGAGCCGTGTCAACGCGCGCGCCGGGAAAGCCGCTCGGCAGGCTTTAAAAACTGCTCAACTCGGCAAACTTCTCCGCAGGCTTTGGGGCAAATTCCCATGGCTTGCATAGCTGTGCTTCGGAGGGAACCGCCCATAAGCGAAGAAATATAAAGTGGTGCTTGGTCATTCAATCGGAAAATGCTTTAGCAAAGGAGATGTAATCATGTCGCGCAAACTAACTCGGCGTGATCTCCTTGAGAGGACGGCGATTGTAGGTGCAACCATCGCCGTGGGAGGGCTTAGCTGGGCAGAGCAGGCCCCCAAACCCAGGCGTATATCTCCAAACGAGAAGCTGAACATCGCAGGCATCGGTGTCGGCGGCCAGGGCGCGGCGGATATGAACGCCGTAAGCACCGAAAACATTGTGGCCCTTTGCGACGTTGACGAAGCTCGGGCGGCAGACACATTCAAGCGCTTCCCAAACGCTCGTAAATATTTCGACTTCCGCGAAATGCTGGAGAAGGAAGACAAGAACATCGATGCAGTGGTGGTCAGCACCCCTGACCACACCCATGCGGTGGCAACCGTTATGGCTCTCAAAATGGGGAAGCATGTGTACTGCCAAAAGCCTCTTACCCGCACCGTTTCCGAGGCCCGCATTGTAACCGAAACCGCCAGGAAATACAAAGTTGCCACGCAGATGGGCACGCAGGGGCATCCTTCTTACGTTCGCCTTGTGGAGTTGATTCAGTCCAACGTAATAGGCCCGGTTACCGAAGTGCACGTTTGGACCGACAGGCCAATCTGGCCGCAGGGGCTTACTCGTCCGAAGGAAACCCCACCGGTGCCTCCAACCCTGCACTGGGACTTGTGGCTCGGTCCGGCGCACGAACGGCCCTACCACCCGGCATACCTGCCGTTTGTCTGGAGAGGCTGGTGGGATTTCGGCACCGGCGCCCTTGGCGATATGGCCTGCCACCTGATGGATGGAGCATTCTGGGCGCTGAAGCTGAAGTACCCGACCACAGTTGAAGCCGAGGGAGAACCTCGTCTGCCGGAAAGCGGGCCTCTGTGGATGATAGTGCACTACGAGTTCCCGCGGCGCGGAGACATGCCTCCGGTGAAGCTAACCTGGTACGACGGCGGGAAAATGCCCCCCGAGGAGCTCTTCGAAGGAGTGAAATTGCCCAAAGGCTCCAACGGCTCGCTGTTCATCGGTGAAAAAGGCAAGATATTGGTAGAACACGGCGCTCCGCCCAAACTGCTTCCGGAATCCAAGTTTGCAGATGCGAAGCTTCCAGAGCCGTACCTGCCGCGGGTGGATAACCACTACCAAGAGTGGATACGCGCATGCAAAACCGGCAGCCCAACGGGTAGCAATTTCGATTACGCCGGTCCCATGACAGAAGCGATTTTGCTGGGCAACGTTGCATTCCGCGTTGGCCAGAAGATCACGTACGACCCCAAGCGGATGAAAGCCGTAAACTGCCCTGAGGCTGACCGGTACATCAATCACGATTACCGAAAAGGCTGGAAACTTTAGCGCTTAAAAAGCCTTTTCTCATGAGGAATCTCGAGACCAAGGCACGCTGTCGCGACCTGGCCCTGGCACGACAGCGTGCCGTTTCAATCGGGGCTATTGAGCAGTGGACGCGCCGGCAGGTTGATACGTACTTCAACGTACCAACCGGAAGGCTTAAACTGCGCAGGCAGGAGGAGGGCCCAGCCGAACTGATCTTCTACAGGAGGCCGGACGAACCACAGGCCCGTTGGAGCAATTACTCGATTGTTACCGTTGTGCGCGCCGCCGAGCTCGGGGAAATTCTCGCCGAAGCATTGGGAGTTGCGGCTCACGTTGACAAGGTGCGCACCCTTTTGACTTTGGGACACACGCGTATCCATTTGGACAGGGTGGCAGGCCTGGGCGATTTTGTGGAACTCGAAACGGTTTTAACAGACCAAGGCGAAGAATCGGCCAAAGAAGAGCACTATCGAATAGCCGCTGCCCTGGGGATAGAGGCTGGCGACTGCGTAGCCGGCTCTTACTGCGACCTTCTGCTTCAATAGACGCAGAAGAGCACAGCCCCGATACCCAAGCATAAAAGTTGGAAACGATATAAAGGCCGCTCCAGCATATAACTCGCTGGAACGGCCTTGCAAGCTCACTGCGCAGGATTAAAAGCGGCGTCGGACTCAGTCATCAGACAGTTTGTTGGATGTACCAACGCCTACTATCCACCAAACTCCGCGCTCTTTCACCAATCTGTAGCTGGCGTAAACGGTGCGGCGGTTGCCGTCCTTGTCCAAAAACACGTGCTTGGCCTTGGCCACCACCTCGCTGTCCGAGACGTTCTCCGTCTTAACCCACTCGAAGGACTTAGTATCGGTGTGCTCTATCGCATCCTTGGTCATGTCCCTGTAGTCCTCGGTGGTCAACGAGTAGGAGTACTTGCCGCGTATGTACACATGTATCTTGCCCTCGGCTCGAACGTGCCTCAGCAACAGGTCGAAGTCACCGTACTCCCATGCCTCTTTTATGTCCTGCAGCGTTTCCTTTAGAGAGGTCCTAACCTCCGGCGAAAGGTAGTAATAATCTACGTCGTCCTCCAGCACTCTGACCTCTCGCTCGATAATGTAGGTGGGCCGCTCAAGCACGATGATTCTCGGTCCGTACACGTACCTCGGCACAGTGCCGTAGTAGAAGTACAGGGACGGGAAGACCGTGTAGCCGGTAACAATCGGTGCCTCACAGTAGTACGGATAATAGAAGTAGTTAACAGAGTAACCCGCGATGGGGATGCGGTACCGCGGATACAGGTCTCCGAAGCCGAGGAAGATGGTTGTGCTTCTGTACGAGTACGGAGGGATAACAACAACGCGGCCCGAGCGCGTGGTTCTGCGCCCCGGCCCATAGCTGTAGATGCGCTTGGTTACCCTGCTTTCGCCCAAGACGGTGCTGATGGACTGCCCCGCAGGCGCACCAAGGGTTTGACCGACAGATGTATCCACCGCTCCACGGCTGTAAGCATCGTCTATGCGCACGGGGCGACCGGTATCCCTAGTTACCGCGTTGGGCCTGGATGCACCACCGAGCACCGCACTCGGGCTGGGCGCCGACCGCGACGCGCCGCGGTGAACCTCGCCCCGCCCTGGCTGAACCGGCTGAGTGGTGGCGCTTGTCTCCTGGCGAACGCGATCCCTAACCGCTCCCAAAACACCGCTCACGGAGGTGGAAGCGCTAACCGAGCCCTCTCCCTGCGTAGGCGCCCGTGGAGCAACCTGGCGAGTTGGCTCCGAACCAAGCACCATTCCCACAGACGGTGGGCTGACCCGCACCTCCTGCCGCCCCGGAGCTATCGGTCCGGGAGCCACAGGCTGACGGGTTTCAGGCCTTCCCATGATAACAACTGGTCCTGGGCTTACCGGCTGCCGCCCCCCAGATGACCCGCCTGTCACAATCTGTGGAGAGGAAACCTGTGGAAGCGAATTCCCGCCAAGCACGGACCCCGGGCTTCTGCTCGGCCTGGGTGCGGAGAATACGCTCACACTGCGGCTTTCGGCAGGAGGGCCAGAAGGAACCCTGGGGCTTCCAAGAACGCCGGAAACAGACCTGGGGCTTGTTGGCTGTACTGACTTTGTTTCAACGCGCTGTGTGTCGGCGCGTGATCGCTCCCTTATGCGCTCCCTCAAGCGCTCGCTGATTTCACCGGAGGCGGAGAGCGCGCAGGAGAGCAGTGCCGCTGTTACAGCCAACAGCAAGAGACGCCCGATATTGAGTCGCTTTTTCATTTTTCAGCCCTCCTTTCAGGGGCCGATAGGCTCCTGGTGAAGACTCCTATTTATGCCTTTTGCCTCGTTTGGACTCTATGCTCCGCTTCAGGTCCAGAAGCCTTTCCTGACTCTCTTTCATAAATCTGGAGAGCTTGTCTTCAAAAGATTCAACTTGAGGCGGTCTCTCAGCAGGAGGGCTCTCAGTATCCACAAGTTCGTCTGGTGCAACAGCTTTCGTTGAGAGCTCGTACCTCCCCTTTTCATTTACCCGCAAAACCTTAACTCGAACCCTATCGTGCTCCTGAAAGTAGTCGCGCACGTCGCGAACATAACAGTCGGCAATCTCAGAGATGTGTATGAGACCAACCTTGCCGTCCGACAGCCTCACGATGGCGCCGTAGTCAACCACCTTGACCACGGTGCCCTCCATCACACTTCCGACAACGTCGGAACCCAACGGTTTAGATGAGGCTTTAGCGCTGCCCACGGTACACCTCGTCTTTGGAGTATAGGCCTGCCGTTTCAGAAAGTGCAAACTGGGTGCCAACAAGCAACGGCAAGCTACCGAAGTCTTACACTCAATTACTACGACCTAGGGCCAGCGCTCCCTTCCTTCACCGTTGGTTTTTTCACAATATTAGACGCATTAAAGAGGCACTGCGTTTCCCAGAAGCGAAAAACCGCAGGAGCCTCTGCCCTGCGGCTTAAAAGATGAACATGGTCGGGGCGGGGAGATTTGAACTCCCGACCTCTCGCACCCGAAACGAGCGCTCTACCAAGCTGAGCCACGCCCCGGTTATGTGCCGAGGCTAATATACACCTTATTTTCGATTGTGTCAATAGCCGCAGCACCCGCTTTCGAACCTTCCCCCCGGTGCTGGAATGTATTACCCTGGCGGTAGGAACATTTTCTGGGACGGGTTTCGTTGCTCCTCTTTACCTACGGACGCTTAAGCAGTACAAAAGGCATGACTGTCTCTTCAACTATTATATCATTCAGCTGCGCTCGCAAAGCGAGTTCTGCATCATGGCGGTTAAAGGCATGACTGTTTCTTCATTATATCACTCAGAGCCTGCTTCCTACCCCAAAGCTACCGGTTTATTACAGACACACGCAATGCGGGCACTTTACAAAGCACCAAAATACCGCTATAATGGTGCCGGTATGAACTCTTTTGTGGGCGGTTGGCTCAGGGGGAGAGCGCTTCCTTGACACGGAAGAGGTCACAGGTTCAAATCCTGTACCGCCCACCATTTTTTATTGGCTTGACCGCTAAATATAGGCCTATAAGGCCGCTATTCCACTAGATATAGGTCCCCTTCTTCCGCACCTCTCAGCTCCCTACTCTTTCCCTCGGCTTTGACAGGAATCCTGACAGGAATCCTGGTAGGAGGGAAATCCTTATGCGTAAACGCAGACCCGGTCAGGGGTCAGTCATTAAGCGCTCTGACGGCCGCTGGCAGGCTGAAGTTATGATTAACGGCATAAGGCTTTTTGCTTACGCTAAGACCAAATCCGAAGCCGAAGCTAAGCTTCGCCAGCTGAAAAAGGAGGCCTTAAGTATCTCATCTCAGGAGAACTCTCCCAATATATCATCCAAAGCCACTGAAACCTCTTCCAATAAGAAGAGTATCGAGACTGTATCTGAGTTGATTTATCTCTGGCTTGAAACCAGCGGCTTCAAGCCGGGAACAATCCAGGGGTACAAGTATGTGATCGATGGACATATAACCCCGAACATTGGGAGCATCAAGCTGAGTAACCTTTCCCCGGCACATATTCAGAAACTGTACAATCAACTCCGAGAAAAGCCCTCAATTGCTGAGAAGGTGCATCGGATTCTACACCGGTGCTTCAGTGTCGGAGTCCTTTGGGGAGAACTTTCGCAGAATCCATGTGACCGGGTTATGAAACCGAAATACCAGATCCCAGTTAAATCGGTGTGGACAAAAGATCAGCTCCAGGTGTTTTTGAACAGCTCCAAGAACCACTGGCTCTACCCCCTATGGCTTTTAATTGTATCCACCGGGTGCAGGCTTGGGGAGATATTGGCCTTAAGGTGGTCCGATGTGGATCTGGAGTCTGGAAAGATGTCTATTTCGAGGACTGCTGTCTGGGTCAAAGGGAAGCCTTTGTTCTCATCACCGAAGACCCAGGCCGGGGTGCGGGTGCTCCAGCTTCCGGAGACTGTTCTGAAGGTACTCAAGGAACTGAAGGAGAGAAACCAAGACTCCGAGCTTGTATTCTTAGGTCCAAAGGCTGGAAGACCCCTTCACCCCTCGGTAGTTCAGCACAATCTAAAGAGATTGTGTAAGAGGCTCGATCTCCCGGAGATAACCCCCCACGGGTTGAGACATCTTCACGCAAGTCTTCTCCTTTCGAACCACGTACCGGTACCCCTGGTATCCAAACAGCTTGGACACGCAAATCCTGGAATCACAATGAAGATCTATGCTCACGCAATCGATCCCGGGAGTGAGGTGGCCCGGACAATCGAAACGGTGATTAA
>Ga0078972_1001044_pt1 | contig 110134 bp, 99 predicted proteins | sample YelNatPaOPGAMG01_FD_67568 | JGI IMG/M metagenome (GOLD analysis project Ga0078972, IMG submission 67568) | Hot spring thermophilic microbial communities from Obsidian Pool, Yellowstone National Park, USA - OP-RAMG-01 (SPADES assembly) (version 2) | ecosystem: Environmental > Aquatic > Thermal... | reverse complement strand
GCCGCTCTGATGAGTCGCTCAAGCGGGTGAGGGATGTGCATCTGGCCACGCTTGCTCAGATCCGGCTGATGAACAATCCCGACACATACGGCCTGGATTTTAAAGTGACAGCCGATTCCTCCACCGCGAAGGTGGCGGTGGCCGCGAATCTCCACGGCGGTGACGCGAAGGTGATGGAGAAAGAAATCCGCTCGGCGCTTTCGGATCTTGTGCCCGCCGGAAAGATTGAGACGCACATCCAGATAGGACAGAGTGCCGGCGCTTAGCCGGCACCGTAGCGGCTGGAAGGGAAGAGTGCTTTTTCTCGTAACCAAAAGTTTGTCTATATCTTCACCGCTGCTGGTGACCGGGCAGAGGATACGGTCATGGGATTTACGTTGGCAATGGTTGGTCTCTCCATGGGGAACGAAGTAACCGTTGTGCTGCTCGGCTACGGTTCTCTGATCGCCATGAAGGGCTATGCCGAGACCGTCCATGCGCCGGAGCGGCAGCCGCTCAAGAAACTACTAACCGAGTTTCTTGAGGGCGGCGGCAAGGGTCTGTGCTGCACTCCCTGTCTTAAGGGGCGCAAGATGGACCCCAGCGACCTCGTCGAAGGTGTCATGCCGGTCACTGCGGCAGGAGTCAGCGAGGAAATTTCCGCTGCCGACAAGGTGATCTCTTTCTGACTGCGCCAGTGAAATCGGCCCAGTTGGCGAGGGCGGGATGAGCAAGCTTGGCAGGGGGATGGTGCGGCGCGCTGGCAAGTGCGAAAGCCGCCTATGCTCCCGATGCGAAACATTCGGGGTGTGCGTTACCCCAGCCAGTGATTAAGGAGTGAGTGCGTTTTGACAGAGAATAACATGGATTTATCCGCCTTGCACAGCTTGATTTCCGATTTACAGCGCAGAGTGGAAGCGTTGGAAACCGGCGCCGAAGCGCTGCTGGCAAGTTCCCCGGAAGATAAGCTTTCGATGGTTGTCATGAGCGGCGATCTTGACCGGATTTTGGCCGCCCTCATCATCGCGACCGGAGCCGCGGCAATGTTCGAAAAAGTCACGATGTTTTTCACCTTCTGGTCCATACCGGCTCTGCGCGATCCCCACAAGACTCCGCCGCCCAAGGATTTTATGAGCCGCCTGTTTTCCTGGATGCTGCCCAAGGGCGCGCCGGCGCTCAAGCTCTCGAAGATGAATATGGGCGGGATGGGCACGGCCATGCTGAAACGGCTCATGAAGAAGAAAAAGGTCCTGGGTGTCCAGGACCTCCTCCGCCGCGCCGCGGAATCCGGCGTGCAGATCTGTATCTGCCAGATGAGCATGGATCTTATGGGGTTCAAGAGTTCAGAGCTGATTGATTATCCGAATCGCACTCTGTGTGGCGTCGCCACTTTCCTCGCCGAAGCCGGAACCAGCAAGGTCTCGCTTTTCATCTGAACGCCGCCGCACTCGCGCGCCTTCTCGAACGCCGGTCAGGGGATCATAGATTTGGTAGGCCGCGCCAGGGCGAGCTGAGCCAGTGGCAGGTGGCTGCGGTCAAGGCCGCAAGCGAAGCGATCGCAGCATTGCCTCCCGATACGCCGCTGCACGTGATGGAAGCGGCTGCGCGCCAAGCGGTGGAAAGGGTGGCTGGGCAGTTTCGAGATCAGCACCAGCGGGCCGAGGTGGTTCGCGCGTGCCCGTTTCTGCGGCGGTTGATGCAGCGACTGCGTTGAGCCTGTGATCTGAAGGACCGCGCCAAGACTGAACCACTCCTCTTGCTCATAACACTTCCCGTCGCAGCTCGCCTCGCTCGCGCAAGGACTTGCCGTTTGGCGCCAGCAGCGGCAACTGTCTCCCTCGCAGTCTCCCTTGGGTGTTGCATCGATCTCGCTAAGTGATTGACTTTGAATGGTGAGCGCGGCAGGAATCGAACCTGCAACCTACTGATTAAGAGTCAGTTGCTCTGCCAGTTGAGCTACGCGCCCTTATGCTTGATGGTTTTGCGACTTGCCTCTGTGCCGCAGACCGCCGGGGTTCGCAATTCTCTTTTATTCTACCATTTCCTATCCCAATCTCAACTGCGGCGGCCGTGGGAAAATGGAATCGTCGGTTCGTATCCTCAGTCCTCATCATGCTGGACCGTATCAGCGTTCACGGGGCGCGCCATCACAACCTCAAAAACATTGACGTGGAGATTCCGCGCAATTCATTGACGGTTGTAACAGGGCTGAGCGGTTCGGGAAAGTCCTCCCTTGCTTTCGACACGATTTACGCCGAAGGGCAGCGACGTTATGTGGAGACGCTGTCTCCCTATGCTCGGCAGTTTCTGGATCAGATGGAGCGGCCGGACGTAGACGCGATCGACGGATTGAGCCCGGCGATTTCGATCGAGCAAAAGACAACTTCGCGCAGCCCGCGTTCCACGGTCGGCACGGTCACCGAGATCTACGACTACTTGCGCGTCCTATACGCTTCCGTCGGCGTGCCCCATTGCCCCCAATGTGGCCGTGAGATCTCACGCCAGAGCACGGAACAGATTTTGCAGCAAATTCTTGCCACCCAGCAGGAAAGCAGGATCATGGTTTTGGCGCCCGTGGTGCGGGGGCGAAAAGGTGAGTACAAGAGAGAGCTGGAAAAGTTCGCCCGCCAGGGCTTTCTGCGTGCGCGGATTGACGGCGTACTGCGTTCGCTGGATGAAGAGATCACGTTGGACAGGCGGCGCAATCATACGATTGAGGTCGTAGTGGACCGACTGGTTGTGAAGCCGGGCGTCGAGAAACGCCTGGAAGCGTCCATCAACACGGCCACCAGGATGGCCGACGGCTTGGTCGCCGTCGTCGAGGTGAACGGCGGAGAACGGCTCTACTCGCAGAAACTCGCCTGCCCGGATTGCGGCGCCAGCGTACCCCAACTTGAACCGCGCTCGTTCTCTTTTAATAGCCCTTATGGCGCGTGCGAGACATGCGCAGGGTTGGGTAGCCGCTGGGCGTTCGACCCTGCGAAGGTGATCGTGGATCCGTCGAAGCCCCTTTTCGACGGCGCACTGGGTCCTAGCGGCAGCTCGAGTTACATGGCGAGCCTCGTGTCGGAATTTGCACGGCGCGCCAAGATTGACCTGTCGAAACCGTTCGAAGAGTTGACTCCGAAGGCGCAGGCAGAGTTGCTCGAAGGCGGACCAAGCTTCCGCGGGATCTTATCCATTCTCGAGGATACGTTCCGAGAAGCGGGCGAGGGGTACCGCGAGTATCTGATGGAGTACATGTCAGCCTCCACTTGCCCAGATTGCCGGGGCGCCCGCCTGAAACCGTCGAGCTTGGCGGTGAAGGTAAAAGGGTTGTCTATCGCGGCATTTACTGCGATGCCGGTAGCGCGAGCGCTGGAGGTTGTTCGCAACTGGGCGTTCAGCGAGCGGGAGGCGCGCATCGCTGCGCGAGTCATCGAGGAAATACGGAACCGGCTCGAGTTTCTCGCAGCCGTCGGTTTGGATTATTTGAGTCTGGATCGGTCGGCGGCTACACTCTCCGGGGGCGAAGCGCAGCGCATCCGGCTAGCCACGCAAATCGGCTCGCGCCTGCGAGGGGTGTTGTATGTCTTGGATGAGCCTTCGATCGGTTTGCACCCGCGCGACAACGACCGTCTTCTCAACACGCTGGAACGTTTGCGGGACCTTGGAAACACGGTGCTGGTGGTGGAGCACGATCAGGAAACCATCGAGCGGGCGGATTATGTGATCGACCTGGGCCCCGGAGCAGGACGCTTGGGGGGACATATAGTGGCCGCGGGACCTCCGTCTGCCATTCGGGCAAATCCCGCCTCCCTGACAGGGCGATACTTATCCGGCGCGGAGCGAATTGCCGCCCCATCCCAGCGGCGGCCGGGGAACGGCAACTCCATCGTGATTCACGGGGCGCGAGAACACAACCTGCGTAACATCGACGTAGAAATCCCGTTGGGAACTCTGACCGTTGTGACCGGAGTCTCAGGGAGCGGAAAATCGACGCTCGTAAATGACATCCTATACCGTGCGCTGGCGCAGCGACTGTATCACGCCAAGGCCGAGCCGGGCGAACACGACTCTATCACTGGTTTGGAATGGATCGATAAGGTCGTGGAGATCGACCAAGCGCCGATCGGGCGCTCACCGCGTTCGAACCCCGCCACCTACACTGGCGTTTTCACCCCCATCCGGGAGTTGTACGCCATGCTTCCGGAGTCCCGCGAGCGAGGGTACAAAGCGGGACGGTTTAGTTTCAACGTGCGAGGCGGGCGGTGCGAGGCATGCCAGGGCGATGGGGTGAAGCGCATTGAAATGAATTTCTTGCCGGACGTATACGTTACTTGCGACGCGTGCCGGGGGCGACGCTACAACCATGAGACGCTCCAGGTGAAATACAAAGGCCGTTCGATCGCCGACCTGCTGGAGTCACCGGTCGAGGATGCTCTGGAAATCCTGGGCAACATTCCTCAAATTCAGGCCAAGCTTCAAACCTTGTATGATGTGGGACTAGGATATCTACATTTAGGGCAGCCGGCGACTACGCTTTCCGGCGGCGAAGCTCAGCGCATCAAGCTGGCTCGCGAGTTGAGCCGTCGGCAAACCGGGCGGACGCTGTATATCCTGGACGAGCCGACGACGGGGTTGCATTTCGACGACATTAGGAAGCTATTGGACGTACTCATGCGGTTGGTGGATCTTGGCAATACTGTCCTGGTGATAGAGCATCAGCTCGACGTCATCAAATCCGCCGACTGGATTATCGACCTCGGGCCGGAGGGAGGAGAGCGCGGCGGGCTTGTCGTTGCGGCGGGTCCTCCCGAGCAGGTCGTGCGCAGCAAGAAAAGCTTTACCGCCCAAGCGCTGGCGAAGGTATTCAAGAACGGGAGACCGGCGTGAGCAGGTACAAGCAAGAGCCATTAGACTTTCAGGGGTTAAGGACGACGCCGCTGGAAGCGCGCGGCGGCAAGGTGCGCGTAGCCGATTTTGCCCGCCCCGCTCTGGGTGGCGGGTGGGCGGCGTGGCTTGACTCTCTTCCCCGGCTGCTGGCGGCAGATTCCCTGCGCGCCGTCGTGAGCGCCTTACGGGAGGCACGGCGATCCGGTCGCGCCATTCTATGGGGCATGGGCGGACACGTCGTGAAATGCGGCTTGGCGCCAGTCTTTATCGCTTTGATGGACCGGGGCTATGTCACGGGGATCGCAATGAACGGCGCCGCGTCGATTCACGACTTCGAGATTGCGCTCGCTGGGCATACCAGCGAAGACGTGGAAGCCGTCCTACCCGATGGAAGTTTTGGATCGGCGGAAGAAACGGGACGCGAGATGAACCTCGCCATAGCGGCCGGCGCCGCCCGCGGCATCGGCATGGGTGAAGCCCTGGGCGAAAAACTGGCCGCCATTGCGCCGCCTGAGTACGCCCCGTTTAGCATCTTGTTGGAGGCTTGGCGGCGGCACATTCCTGTGACGGTCCATGTAGCCGTCGGTACGGACACCCCCCACACGCACCCTGCCGCGGACGCAGCGGCGATTGGCAAGACCACGCACCACGATTTCCGGTTGTTCACGGCGCTCGTAAAAGAGCTGAATGGCGGCGGCGTTTACCTGAATGTGGGCTCAGCGGTCGTGCTGCCGGAAGTTTTTCTAAAGGCCGTATCGACGGTGCGAAATCTAGGGCATCCGCTAGGTGGATTCACGACCGTGAATCTCGATTTCCTTCAGCACTACCGGCCACGTGTCAACGTTGTCGAGCGACCTCACGCCAAAGCCGGCGGGAAGGGATATGCGATCACGGGGCACCATGAAATCTTGATCCCGCTCATCGCGGCGCTGCTGGCGGAGACGGGGGGATGAGGCAGGAAACGGGCGAGGTCCGAGAATCCGATCGGTTCCCATACTGGTCGTACTACGATTTGGCGCTATTCATCGCCCTGGCCATCCCCTGCCTGATTGTCGGCGCGGCAGTAATTCAAATCCTCGCGTGGGCGCTGCCGTTTTATCCACAATCCAAAGCTGCGAAAGCGATTCCAGCTCAATTTCTGGCTTACGGGCTGTGGTTTGGGTGCCTGTACGCCCTGCTGAAAATGAAGTACGGCCAGCCGTTCTGGCTTTCGATGGCATGGGTGGGGCGATGGCAAGAGATCGCATGGGGGCTCTTAAGCGGTCCCTTGGTAGCGGTCACGGTTGCGGTCGTGGGGATACTCCTCAAAACGCCGGACCTCGAGATGCCCATGAAGGAATTCCTGAATAGCCGCGCCTCCATAATCATGATGGGGTTTTTCGCCGTAACCTTGGGCCCCTTTTGTGAGGAGCTGGCGTTTCGGGGCTTTTTGTTGCCCTTGCTGGCGCGCACCTTCGGCAACTGGGGAGGGATCGTGCTCTCGGCCTTGCCCTTCACGCTGTTACACGGACCGCAGTATTCATGGTCGTGGCGTCACTTGCTGCTGATCCTGTTCGCCGGGATTTCCTTCGGCTGGATGCGCTATCGTACGGGCTCTACCGCAGTCGCCGCCGCCATGCACGCCAGTTATAACCTTACGTTCTTTGCAAGCTTTTTGACGCAAGAAAGGATGTACTGATCTCCCATGGTAGAAACGATTCAGTGGACCGAAGACGGGGTGGTGATGATTGACCAGACGCGCTTACCGCGCGAGGAACGGTACGTGAGGTGCCGTAATTACAAGGAGGTGGCTGAAGCCATCCGGAATATGGTCATCCGTGGAGCGCCGGCTATCGGGGTTGCCGCCGCCATGGGAGTGGCGCTCGGCGTCCGTCAAGCGCATGCAGCCGATCTCGACCGGGAATTCGAAACCATCTGCGCCACGCTGGCGGCCACTCGTCCCACGGCAGTCAACCTGTTTTGGGCGATTGAGCGGATGAAGCGCCTTTACAAGAGCCTGCGTGATCGCCCCCTCCAAGAGATCCAGTCTCGCATGGCGGAGGAAGCCCGGCGTATCAAAGAAGAAGACATCGAGATCAACCGAGCCATCGGCCGTCACGGAGCCGCCTTGGTGCCGGACGGCAAGACGGTGTTGACGCACTGCAATGCCGGCGCCCTTGCCACCGCAGGGTATGGCACCGCCTTGGGCGTGATCCGGACTGCGGTGGCCACCGGCAAGAAAATCGAGGTCTTCGCGGATGAAACGCGTCCTTTTTTGCAAGGCGCGCGGCTGACCGCCTGGGAATTGCAGCGAGATGGGATCCCCACTTCCTTAATAACCGATAACATGGCGGGACATTTTTTGAAATCGGGCCGCATCGGGTGTGTGGTGGTGGGAGCGGACCGCATAGCGGCCAACGGCGATGTCGCTAATAAAATCGGCACTTACAGCCTAGCCGTGCTGGCGAAAGAGAACAGCGTGCCATTTTTCGTGGCGGCGCCCATTTCCACACTGGATCTTAGCCTCCCAACCGGCGAGCAGATCCCCATCGAAGAACGGCCTGAGGAAGAAGTGACGCACCTATGCGGCATCCGAATAGCGCCTGAGGGAGTTCCCGCGCGGAACCCCGCTTTCGATGTCACGCCACATCGCTATGTCACAGCAATCATTACCGAACGGGGCGTGGCTTATCCGCCGTTTCAGGACTCGCTGGCGCGATTGGTAGGCGAAATGGCGTGTGGCGGGGACGACGGGGCTCGAACCCGCGACCTCCGACGTGACAGGCCGGCGTTCTAACCAACTGAACTACGTCCCCGCTTGGGACACAATCCGTCCTCCTCATCATAGCACACCCCGTTTCCGGCGCCGCGAAAATCAGGAACCTGCCGTCTGGCTGACTTCTTCCGTTTCGAGGCTTTCCCAAAGCGTTTGGTTACGAATGCACCCAGGATCACCGGCGCGGATGTCGCCCGTATAGGCGAGGGCGCGCGCCCGGCAGCCGCCACAATACGCTCGGTCCTCGCAGACTGCGCAATAGTGCCGCCGATCTTCACGGTTAGAAAGGAGCTCAAACAGGGGGTTGTCCCAGATTTCCTGTAAGCGGGAGGTTCGCAGATTGCCGACTTTAATCTGCGAGATGTACACGCAGGGCGTTACATCCCCGTTCGGCTGGAAGGCGCAATAGCAGCGTCCCGCCCCGCAACCTCCGATGTAACGCGAAAGCACCATGCTGGCTCGCCCGGGACCCGTCCCCGCATGGCCGGTGGCGAAAATCCCGTCGGCAGGGGCGTATGCGACACAGGCCCGACCAAGCTGCGGCGCGGTGGAAATGATGCGCATGCGGCCTTGCTGCATGCGATCCACCAGTCTTTGCATGAGCCACTCCCGCTGCGCAGGCGTGAGGTCTGCATCCAGCATGTCGCGACCCCTCCCCACCGGAATGAAATTGAAATGGGAGAAGGTGTGACATCCCAGCGACTGCGCGAAGTCCATTACCTCATCCGCCGTATGTACGTTATGCCGGGTAAAGCAGGCAGCCAAACCCGTGCGCATGCCCAACTCGACGGAATTGCGGATGCCCTGGATCGACCGCTGCCAGGCTCCGGGCTGCCCGCGAAACCAATCGTGTTCCCGTGAATCCAAGCTGTCGATGCTGACCTCCACATACTTCACGCCTGCATCGAGCAACCGCTTCACGTTCTCGCGGGTCAGCATGGTGCCATTCGTAGCAATGGTGGTGTGGATCTCGTGCCGCCGCGCGCGCTCGAGAACCGCCCAAAGATGCTTTGAGACCAGAGGTTCTCCCCCGGCGATGGCCAAGAACGGGACCTTGAGACGCCCCATTTCGTCCACAGCCCGGAGCTTCTCCTCCAGCGTGAGCTCATCCGGAGCAGGCTTGGGGGTGGCGTTCTGATAGCAGTGCTGGCAGCGCAGATTGCAAGCTTGCGTAAGGTTCCAGACAACCATTAAGGGAGCGTCAAAACGTTGCGGTGCGCTAAGACCGTAACGCGCGATGCTGCGCGCGGTAACGGTAAGCGCTCGAACAGTGGGACGGTGATGGAACAGCTTCGCGGTGATCTTGGCTTTGTCAATATGCGCCGCCTTGAGTCCAGCGTCAATCAGAAACTCGGGAACGCGCCATTTCAACCGGTCCCAACCGGTCAATGAGGGGTTATTATAGTTTTCCGCCAGACGTTCGAAAAAGCATTTCTCGAAGTCATGGGCCGATGTCAGCCATCCGAGAAACCTACGCGTCAGCGGGTGAGCGAGAATATCTTCCAGAACATGATGAGCGGGTTTTCCATTGGCCTGGATCCCGCGCTTCGACGAGTCCGTTGCCATGTTGTCCTCGGAATCAAAAATTGAATTTGAAACCTCACAGCGGGGCCACCAACCACGACCCGAGACTCAATTTTATTTTATATCTCCAGATACAAGACGCACCGCCTTTACAGCGCGTATACCAGGAAAAGGCAGCGCGGCGCCGGCGGCTGCGGTTTCGCCGGTTGGGCGATGAAGGTTATTCCCGCATCTCCGGAGGAATGGGTAGCGTGACTTTGCCCGTGGCCGCCCACTCGGCTCCACGGGTGAACGTGACCACGAACGCAGGGGTCTGCACGGCAGGGACGTCGTGCCCGAGCACCGTGGTGAACACCCGTCCTTGGCCGTACTTCAGCACCCAGAGCATAGGCTGATCCCGTCCCGGTCCGGGCGTGGGCTGTTTAGGGTTTTTATAGAGAGAGTGGTCATCCCAAGCGGTTGCGAGGACCTGGTAAGCGCCGGCAGGCTGCCATTTCAGGTTCGCGTATAGTTCGTCCTTAGGCTGCGGAAACCGTTTTTTTAGGCCCTGGGTTATCGGATGGCTGGCATCTTTAATATCCACGAAGAAATCGTGCGCCGGCGCATGGTGCCCGTTTCCCGGCCGCCAGTTGGCCCCGCACATTTTTTCGTACTCCTCCCAGCCTTCGAATGCGGCGACCGAGAAGTGGTAGACGACCACCCCTTTGCCGGATTTCACAAAATCAAGCAGCGCATTCTGAGCCCGCTCTCCCCACCATAAGGGTTTCTGGCGGCGCTCATAATAATTGAGGACAACCAGATCATAAGGCGCCAGGGTTTCGGGTCCGGCGCCCCGAAACTCTTCGGTGACGCGAACCTCAAAGCGGCCCGTATCCTCAAGCGCTTTCCGGAGTAGCGGCGTCACGCCTCTCCAGTCGTGGCCATTCTGGCCGGTAATGATCAAAGTCTGTATCTTGGGCTGACCGGAAATCGTGGGTTGAGCGTATCCGACGCAGCAGGCGGCGGCGATGAGCAACAGTTTCTTCATGGCGATTCCTTTCCGTGTCGGTCTGTCGGATTATACCCCGGAAAGAGGGGGCTACGGGGCTATGCTAAAATGGTGGCGTTATGGGAATTCCAAACGTGAAGCGCTTCCGCATCACTAGCCCCGAGGGTGAGGTTGCGACCGTGATGGCCGTATTGCCCAAAGGAGCCGACGTGGACACGTACCTGAAGGAGGCTGCGGCGCGCTTTGACTGGAAAGCCTGGCGCGAGATGAAGTCCAGCCACATTAAGATTCGCGTTGGTCAACAGAAACAGCGAAAAGCAAAGTAGCTTGCGGACTTATTGCACGCGGGCCCGGACGCTGCGCAGGGCCCGCAGGCTTTCTTCAGCCACCTGCGTGTCGGGGTCCTTCGTGAGCGCATCTAGGGGTTGTTCGCTATCTTTCCCGCCACTGCGCGCTAAAACGCGAGCGATCTCGATCTTCTCGTCCTTGGTCCCCTGCCGCAGGGTAGGATAAATAGCCCTGCGCACCGGTTCTTGTCTCGCCAGTTCAATGAGATAGCCGGATGCGACTCCGCGCCATGACCGGGAATTCAGGGTGTTCACCAAATAGCGGAGAGGGCTGAACTCGGACATCTCCAGTTTCCCGAGCATCACCAGACCGAAGGCCTGAGCCAGGCGGACGTTCATCTTGCGTTCGGAATTGAAAGCTTCCTCGAACATTTTCAAGTCGGAGGGATTCTTGAGGCGTCCGATCCCCTCATAAGCCAGCGCCCTCAAGTCGTCATCTCTGTCGTGCAGATAGCGAGAAAGGATAGTCCGGTTCGCTTCCTCCGGCATCTGGGCAATGGCTTGAAGCGCAGCGCGCCGAACCCGGTTGCTGCGAGGATTGTCCAGCACCGCGAAAAGATCCTGCATGGCGGCGCGGTTCTTCAGCAGCCCCGTGGTTTCGATGGCGGCGATCTGAACCCTCTCATTCAGATCGCGTAAGAGAAACTGAATGTGGGGGCCGGCCTCAGGGTCTCGGATTTTCTGAATCGCCATAAGACACTCATACATCAGCGTGTCATCCTTAGAGCGCAACCCCTGATAGAGGTCGGCCAGGGCGGCGCGTCCGCGCAAGATGCCTATGGCCCGCGCGGCGTTAGCCCGGGATTCCATGCTGCTGCCGCCGCGAACCAGTTTCCCCAGAGCGGCGATCACCTCCGGGCGGACCTCAATGTACGGATCGATGACCGTATCGGACGCATCGCCAAACTTCGCTCGGATTGCGCCCCCCACCCGCCGTAAAGAGGCCGTCAGCCCGGTCTGGACGTAGCCCGGCAGATAGAAATTTACGAGCCCGTCCGTGGCGCGGATTTGCACCTCCGGATCATTGTCGGTAGTGGCGCGGATCAGCGGATTCAGGCTCCTCACGGTGCCGATCTCCACCAGCGCTTTGACGGCTTCAATCCGAACCTCCACCGCCGGATCGGCAAGCAAAGCATCTAGGCGGGGGATCGCGGCGGATCCCTGTTTAGCCAGTTCCTTTGCGGCTTTCGCTCGCTGTTTAGGATTCGGACTCTGAATGTCCTGCGCAAGCAGAGTGGCGGAAACAAGAAGGAAGCTCACCAGGAGACGCCGCATAATTCCAGCATACAGGAGGGACGCCAGAAGAGCCCGGCCCCCAGTCGTAAGCTTAGCGAACGAATTCCACGGTCACGCGATGGGGAATGACGCCGGCTTCAAAACCGAGATCAAGCAGCTTTTGCGCCGCCTCGGGCACTGACTCCCCGCAGTCCACCGTGTAATGGTTCACGTACATGCCGACGAATTTCTCAGCTTGCGCAGGCTCGAGGTCCCGTGCGAACTGCATGGCGTAATTCAAAGCCTCTTCGCTGTTCTCCAGCGCGTATTGAATGCTTTCGCGCATCAGGCGGCAACACTCAGAGCGAATCTCCGGTTCGAGCGAGCGGGAGATGGCGTTCGCTCCGAGAGGAAGCGGCAGACCGTAGGTTTTCTTCCACCACCTTCCCAAATCGACGACGTTATGGAACCCCCCTTTGGCGTATGTGAGCTGAGCTTCGTGGATCACCAGTCCGGCATCCACCACGCGTTCGCGCACCGCATCCAGAATCTTGTCGAAAGGCCATTCCACCGCTTCAAAATCAGGCTGGAGAAGCCGCAAAGCCAGATAAGCAGTAGTGAGAAGTCCAGGGACGGCGATGCGCTTTCCTTTCAATTCTTCCGGCGCATAGGGGTGCAAAGCGGCGAGCACCGGTCCATACCCGTCACCCACACTCGAACCGGAGGCCATGAGGAAATATTTATCCGCCACATAAGGATAGGCGTGGTAGGAAATCGCGGTCAACTCGTAAGCCCCCTCCATGGCCTTGCGGTTTAGGGACTCGATATCCTCCAGCACATGACGGAAACTCACGAAGCGGGAACGGATTTTCTTGGTGGCGAGAGCGTAAAACATGAACGCGTCGTCGGAATCGGGGCTGTGCGCACAAACAATCTCGTTCACGTCTTTCGGCTTACTATCCACGCAGATAAACACTATAGCAAACGGCGCACCCTCCTTTTGGGGGCTGGCGGGAAATCCCATTGGCGTTTCATCGCTCGGTGCGGTATCTATCAGAACAGAGGCGTCTCGCGCGACCATGATGGGATACTCCGATTCAGTCCGGTTTCTCTACTCGCTGGGTAACGAAGCGAGAATGGCGAAGCTGGGGCTAGACCGCATTTCCGCCGTGCTGGAAGCTCTCGGGCGCCCGGAACGCCGCAGCGGAATTGTGCATGTGGCCGGGACGAACGGCAAGGGCTCGACCTGCGCCATGATCGAGGCCTCATTGCGGGCGGCGGGTTACCGCACCGGGCTCTTCACCTCCCCCCACCTCGTGGAGCCAACAGAGCGGATTTGCATTGCGGGCGAACCTGTAACTCAGGAAGCCTTCGCCGAAGCTTTCGAACAGGTCCATCACACTGCGGAAACTTTGCTGGCGCGCGAGGAGATCGACTGCCACCCGACATACTTCGAATGCGTCACCGCAATGGCGTTCTTGTTGTTTCAGCGTTCGGCCGTGGAGCGAGTGGTGCTGGAGGTGGGGCTTGGCGGTCGGTTGGACGCCACCAATGTAGTGGTCCCAGAGTTGGCGGTCATCACCCCGGTGGACTTTGATCACGAGCGCTATTTGGGGCGTGGCGTCGAATCCATCGCCGCGGAAAAGGCCGGGATTTTGAAACCAAGCGTTCCGGCAGTTTTCGCGCGACAACGCCCGGAAGCCGAGGCCGTGCTGGCTTCGCGCGCCCGGGAACTCGGCGTTTCGGTCTGCCGCGTTGCCGAATGGCAGGCGGAAAACCTACGCCTGAGCGCAAAAGAAAGCTCGTTTACGGTGCGGGGCAAGCAGATCCACTGCGCCCTTCCGGGCGAGCATCAGGTGGACAACGCCCTCACGGCGGTAGCCGCCTTGGAAGTTATGGGGATCCCCTCAGCCGCTATTGAACGGGGTATCGCCGGGGCTCGTTGGCCTGGGCGTCTCGAATACATCGAGGGGCGCCCCGAGGTGTTGCTGGATGGAGCGCACAATCCGGCTGGGACCCGCGCCCTGGCGCGCTACCTGGAACGCTTTTGCAAAGACCGCCGCATTACGCTGATTTATGGCGCCATGCGGGACAAAGCCGTGGAGGAAAGCGCGGGCTGGTTGTTTCCCCTGGCTGAAGATTTGATCTTGACAGCGCCGCGGCAAGCGCGCGCGGCGCGTCCCGAGGCGCTGCGCGAACTCGTCTCGCACCCGCGAGCGCGCATTGCGCCGGACGTGGCCGCGGCGTTGGATCTCGCCGGGGGCGCGGACTTGGTGGTGATTACCGGCTCGCTGTTTCTGGTGGGCGAAGCCCGGGCGCTGCTCGTACAATAAGGTCTTGCCATGCTCCAAACTCTGCGCGCGATTCTAATCGCGGATCCGCTCATTGTGCTCGCTACGGTTGTAATGGGGGCTATTTCATGGGTGGCTTCGCTGCGAGACCGCACCGGCCGCCTCCCACACCAGGTGGCTCGCCTTTGGGCTCGCATTCTGCTGTTTGTGAGCGGCGTCCAAGTAAGGGTGGAGGGGTTGGACCGCATTCAGCCGGACGGCGGGTATGTGTTTGCCGCTAACCACCTGAGCTTGATGGATACGCCTCTGGTGATCGCTTATATTCCCGCACAATTCCGCTTTCTGGCGAAGCGAAGCTTGTTCCGCGTTCCTTTTATCGGCGGACACCTCAAACGCGCCGGGCACATCCGGGTAGACCGTGAGGACCCCCGCTCAGCAGTCAAGGTGATGGGGGTGGCCGCAGAGCTGATTCGCAAAGACGGCATTTCGATTCTGGTCTTTCCCGAAGGTTCACGGTCTGAAGACGGCAAGCTCCAGGAATTCAAAGAAGGAGCTGCGTACCTCGCCATCAAGGCAGGCGTTCCGGTGGTGCCGGTGGCCATCAGCGGCACCCACGCCGTGCTGCCGCCGGGATCCGTGCTGGTGCGTAGTGGAAAAGCTACGCTCCGAATCGGTCATCCCATTCCTACCGGGAGTCTCCAGCTTTCTGACCGGGCCTTACTGACGCGCCGCATCCGAGAGGAGGTGGCGGCTCTGCTGCCGGAAGCAGCCTCTGTGGTTCGCTAAAATTGAGGAATGAGCACCGTCCTCCCTACCTCGACGATCGACAGCACGGAAAACCGCATCAAAGAGCTCGAGCGGGTGTATTTGCTTCAGAACTACGCCCGCTACCCGGTGGTGTTGAGGCGGGGTAGAGGCTGCTGGCTCAGAGACGTCAACGGCAAGAAATACTTAGATCTGATCTCTGGTATCGGCGTAAACGCTTTAGGCCATGCGCATCCCCGCATTGTACGTGTGATCCGGGAGCAAGCCGGCCTCCTGATCCATTCCTCCAATCTGTACTACCACGAGTTTCAAGGTGCGCTGGCCAAGCGGATTGCCGAAACGAGCGGCTTGCAACGCTGTTTTTTTTCGAACTCCGGCGCCGAGTCCATGGAGGGCGCGCTTAAGATCGTGAAGGCGCACGGCAACCGCTCGGCTCCGGACAAGCAAGAGATCGTTTCGCTCGATAATTCGTTCCACGGGCGTACGTTGGGCGCGCTGTCGGTGACCGGGCAGCCCAAATACCGCAAGGATTTCGAACCGCTCATTCCGGGCGTCACCTTCGTTCCCCCCAATGACGAGGCGGCCCTCGAAGCCGCCGTGAACGAGCGAACGGCGGGGATTGTGCTGGAATGCATTCAAGGCGAGGGCGGCATTTACCCGCTGACGCCGGCCTTCCTACAAAAATCGCGAGAACTTGCGGACCGTTACAACGCGCTCCTGGTCTTTGACGAAATTCAGTGTGGCGTGGGGCGCCCGGGCGCGTATTATTCCTATCAACTTTCGGACCCGGTGGTGATGCCGGATGTGATGGTGGCCGCCAAGCCGCTGGCTTGCGGGCTCCCTTTGGGCGTGATCGCCGCTAACGAAAAAGCGGCTTCAGCCATCGGGTTGGGAATGCACGGGTCCACGTTCGGGGGTGGCGCGCTGGCGTGCCGCGTGGCGCTCGAGTTTTTCGAGATTCTGGATGAGCTGTTGCCTTCGATCCGCAAAGTGGGCGCGTATTTTAAGTCGCGGCTGGAAGATTTAGGCCGGGATTACGGTTTTGTCAAAGAAGTGCGGGGCAGAGGCCTGATGCTCGGCATGGAACTGGCCGTGCCGGGCAAGCAGATCGTGCTCGACGCTCTGGCGGCGGGGCTGCTGATCAACTGCACCCACGATGTAGTGTTACGCTTCCTGCCGCCGTACATTATCACCGAAAAAGAAGTGGACAAAGCGGTACGCGTTCTTCGTAAGGTTTTCGCCAAGGTGAAGGCGGTCCCCCCTGCCGCCGCGTAATCTAGGCGGGGAAACGTGACCGCCTGACGCGTTATAATAAAATCACTGTTGCGAAAGGCGGCAGTGTGTCAGAACTCACCCGCTGACCCAAAGTCCTCAGGTATTTCCGAGGTACATGTTCGAGAATCTTTCTGAAAAGCTTCAGCGCGTTTTTAAGAATCTGCGCGGCGAGGGAAAGCTAACGGCGGAAAACATGGAGTCTGCGCTCCGCGAGATCCGCGTGGCGCTGCTCGAAGCCGACGTGCACTTCCGCGTAGTGAAGCAGCTGATCGAAAGCGTCAAGCAGAAAGCGATGGGCGAGGAAGTGTTAACCGCTTTGTCGCCCGCTCAGCAAGTCATTAAGATCGTTCGGGATGAGCTGATCAAGATTCTCGGCAGCCATCAAGCACGGCTGCGGCTGGCGAACGAGCCTCCCTCGGTGATCATGATTGTGGGCCTTCAAGGCTCGGGAAAGACCACCACGTCCGGTAAGCTCGCGCGATATCTCTCCCGGCAAAACCATTCGCCATTACTGGTTTCGGTAGACGTTTATCGGCCGGCGGCGCGAGAGCAGTTGAGTGTGATCGGGCGAATGATCCAGATCCCGGTTTACGAGGGCGCTATGGAAGAGGCGGCCGACCCTGTGGAGCTGGCGCGGGCGGCGCGCCGAGAGGCAATCCAGACAGGACGCGATGTGCTGATTGTCGATACTGCGGGGCGTTTGCACATTGACGACGCCTTAATGGCGGAGCTCCAGCAGCTCAAGCAGGCGCTGGAACCTGTGGAAATTCTCTTCGTCGCGGACGCCATGACCGGTCAGGATGCGGTGCGCTCTGCGGATGAATTCCATAAACGCCTGGGCATTACTGGCGTGGTGCTCACCAAAATGGACGGTGACGCGCGCGGCGGGGCTGCGCTTTCGATACGCACCGTCACCGGACAGCCGCTCAAGTTCGTGGGCGCCGGCGAGAAATTCGACGCCTTGGAAGCGTTTCATCCGGACCGGGTAGCCTCGCGGATCCTCGGCATGGGTGACGTGCTTTCGTTTATCGAGAAGGTCGAAGAAACCATCGATCAAAAGAAAGCCGAAGAGATGCAGCGAAAGCTCATCGAAGATGAGTTCACGCTCGAGGATTTCCGCGATCAACTGAAACAACTTCGGCGATTAGGCCCGCTGGATTCGCTGCTCGGAATGATGCCCAAGGTAGGCATGTTGAAGGATTTGAAGGACGTTAAGGTTGACGAGAAAGAGATTACGCGCGTAGTGGCGATTATCGATTCCATGACGCCGCAAGAGCGCCGGAACCACCTGATTATTAATGGGGCGCGGCGTAGGCGGATCGCGAAAGGCAGCGGAACGTCCGTGCAGGAGGTCAACCAACTGTTGAAACAGTACGCCCAAGCGCGGAAAATGATGAAAAGTTTTTCAGGGGGCATGCTGGGCAAGAAGCTCGGGAAACTCAAGCTGCCATTTTTTGAAGCGAGATGAGCCCGGCGGGAGCCGTTTCGGGCTCCGCTCTGATGCGAGTGGCAAACAGGATTGAGGAGTGAAGCGTAAATGTTGATGATTCGGCTGGCGCGGTTCGGCGCCAAGAAAAAACCTACCTACCGTGTGGTGGTAATCGAAAAAGAACGCGCGCGGGATAGCCGGGCGGTCGAGGTGGTGGGGCAGTACAACCCCCTGAAACACCCGGCTGAGGTGCACCTGAAACACGACCGGATCCAATACTGGATCCAGCACGGCGCAAAGCTTTCAGATACCGTCGCGCGGCTGCTGAAGGGGAACCCGGCTCCCGCAGAACCCGCTGCCTGACGAGCGATTCATCTAAGCGGCTGCGGCGGCGGTGTTATGATCGAATCGAGAGCGAGGGTAGTGGTATGGCAGGGATGAGAGAACTGGTGGAAGAAATCGCGAAGGCTCTCGTGGACATCCCGGAACAGGTGAGCGTGCGTGAAGTGCAAGGCGAGCAGGTCACCGTCTTGGAGCTTCGCGTTGCGCCCAGCGATCTCGGCAAAGTGATCGGGAGGCAGGGCCGGACTGCCCGTTCCATTCGCACCCTGCTTGGAGCTGCCGGGATGAAGCTGAACCGGCGGTTCACGCTGGAGATTCTGGAATAATTCCGCGCGCACTCCGGGCGGTTCGAGATGAAGGAATGGAGTACAGTGGCCCGGATTCTCCGCGCGCGCGGCAACCGCGGTGAAGTGGCGGCGGAGCAGCTTTGCCGTTCTTTTGAACGGTTGAAAGGATTGCGAGTCGCGGTCCTGTTCGCGGAAGACCGCTGGCCGGAAGGAATGCCCGTTGAGGTGGAGGCCGTATGGGAGCATCGCGGTCTGGCGATTTTCAAGTTTCGCGGCGTGGATTCGATCGAAGAGGCCGAACGGCTGCGAGGCGCTGAGGTACGCACTCCATTAGAAGAGCGGCCTGACCCGGTTGAAGGTGAGTATTATTTGTCGGATTTGATCGGCTGTGAAGTTGTAGAGCGATCTTCCGGCGAAAGGCTTGGAACTGTAGAAGGAATTCGAGAGTATGGCGCCGCCCCGCTGCTGGAAGTGACGGGGCCGGACGGAGAGATATTGATCCCGCTGGCGCGGTCGATTTGTGTGACGATCGATGTGGCGGCCAAAAGGATGGAAGTCGATCTACCGGACGGATTGAAGGAGTTAAACCGGTGATGATCTTCCACGTGGTCACCATCTTCCCCGAGTTTTTCCGGGGACCGTTCGACTATGGCGTGGTGGGCAAGGCGGTGGAAGCAGGTTTGTTGCAGATTCGGATACACAACCTGCGGGACTGGACGTTTGACCGGCACCGGACGGTGGACGACCGCCCGTTTGGCGGCGGCGAAGGAATGGTGCTGAAGCCGGAGCCGTTGTTCCTGGCGGTAGAATCGATCCTGCCGGAGCGGACGCCGGATACAAAGGTGGTTTTGATGTCGGCTCAAGGCCGGCTATACAGCCAGGCGGTAGCCCGTGAGTATGCATGCCTGCGGGAAATCGTGCTGCTTTGCGGCAGATATGAAGGCGTGGACGAGCGGGTGGCGCTGCATCTGGCCGATGATGAGATTTCGATTGGTGACTTTGTTTTGAGCGGCGGCGAGTTGGCTGCCGCTGTAGTGGTGGATTCGGTGGCGCGATTGCTACCCGGAGTCCTCGGGAACGAGGCGTCTTCGGTGCGGGAGTCGTTCAGCAGCGGTAACCCCTTGCTCGACTGTCCCCAATACACGCGCCCGGCGGAGTTCCGGGGGTGGAAAGTCCCCGAGACTCTGCTGAGCGGCCACCATGAGGAGATCCGGAGGTGGCGCGCGCGAGCGGCTTTGGAAAAGACCGCCCGGCGCCGTCCAGATCTTCTCGAAAAATATTGGAAAGAGAAGGGAAGCACGAATGAACAACGCGTTGCTCACGAAACTGACAGCCCAGAAAAAGCGCACGGACATTCCTGAGTTCCGTCCAGGCGACACCATTCGGGTTCACGTAAAAATCAAAGAAGGCGACAAGGAGCGGTTGCAGGCGTTTGAGGGTACGGTGATCGCACGTCGCGGCGCGGGTCTCAGCGAGTCAATCACGGTGCGGAAGATTAGCTTCGGCCATGGTGTAGAAAGGATCTTTCCGATTCACGCGCCGGTGATCGACCATATCGAGGTGGTGCGCACGGGTCGTGTACGGAGAGCCAAACTATACTACCTGCGAGGGTTGAAGGGCAAGGCGGCGCGGTTACGAGAGCGCGAGTAAGTTGGTGGGTGCACGCAATCAGGGTTTTCGTTGCACGGACGCGTTGGAGCGCGAAGCGAGAGCCTCGGGCTTCTCCCTGGTGGCAGGTGTAGATGAGGCGGGGCGGGGTTGCCTGTTCGGTCCGGTGATCGCCGCTGCCGTGATCCTAGATCCGGAAGATCCCATTCCGGGCTTGCAAGACAGCAAGACGCTGGGAGCAGGCGAGCGCGAAAGGCTGGCCACGCAAATCCACGAGCGCGCCATCGCGTGGGCTGTGGGTGGGGCGGACCCGTTTGAAATCGACCGCTGGAATATTCAACAAGCTTCCCGGCTTGCGATGAAAAGGGCCGTGGAACGACTGGTTCCCCAACCGAACTTTTTGCTCACCGATGCCGTCACCATAGATGTGCCCGTCGCGCAACAGGCGGTCATCCACGGGGATGCGCTGTGCCATTGCATCGCCGCCGCTTCCATAGTGGCCAAAACCGAACGGGACCGGCTACTCCGAATGTGGGATCAAGTGTTTCCCGAGTTCGGCTTGCGCCGCCATAAAGGCTATCCGACCACGGAGCATAAGCGCGCGCTGGCTGCCTTCGGCGCGACTGCTCTTCACCGGCACACGTACTCCCCAGTGCGTCAAGTCTCGTCTTTTCAGCAGGAGCAGCGAATCGCGGGGCGGATTGAGTGATGCAAGCTTTGGAAGAGCAGCGGCGCTACCCCTGGTATCAAAAGGTAACCGCCTTGCTCATCGCCGCTCTGAGTTTTGAGATTGGGCTTTTTCTGATCGTGTTTCCGTGGACGGAAATCTGGGGGAACAACTATTTTCCTGCTGCGTTCCCTCGTTGGCGCTGGCTGTGGATGAGCCCGTACTTTCGCGGGGCGCTGAGCGGGTTAGGCGTTGTGAACGTGCTCGTAGCCTTGGGTGAAGTTTTTGCGTTGAGGCGTTTTTCGGAGCCTCAGCGGTAATCATGGCAAGACCGGGTAGAATTGAGGCAAGCGATGTCTGAGACAACCAATACCAAGCCTGGGACGGAAGCCGCCCGGGCGGATCGGAAGAAACGGAAGGAGCCTCCCCGCGGCACAGTCGCCGAGTGGACGGTCACGATCCTGCTGTTGTTGTTCGGCACCACAACCCTGGTGCAGGCGTTCGTGATTCCGACCGGGTCGATGGAGGATACGTTGCTCATCGGGGACCATCTGCTGGTGGACAAGCTGACATACGCTCCCGCTGGACCCATCAGCAAGCACCTACTGCCCTACTCGGAGGTCAAACGTGGCGACATCATCGTATTCCGCTATCCCGTGGACATCCGGCAAACGTTTGTCAAGCGGGTGATCGGGATCCCCGGAGACCATATCAAGATTGTGAACAAGCAGGTGTACCTGAACGGCAAGCCGCTTACGGAGCCTTACAAGTATCACAAAACAGAATACTTGGATTCCTACCGCGACAATTTCCCGGGAGAACCCAACACGCGGCTCGCCGAATCGGGCGTGGAGATGCTCACCAAGCACGTGGTCAATGGCGAAGTGGTCGTACCCCCGAACTGCTATTTCGCCATGGGCGACAACCGGGACTCGTCGCTCGACAGCCGTTATTGGGGCTTTGTGCCTCGGGAGAACATCATTGGAAAGCCGGTCATCATCTACTGGTCGTATGATGCGCCGACCGAGCGGCTGGCGAATCCGTCGATAGGTTTGGACCACCTTTTGGATTTAGCGCAGAATTTCTTCACCAAGACCCGCTGGAAGCGGACTTTCAATCTCATTCGCGGATACCCCATCCAAGTGAACTGAAGGCGTCATGACCCGCCCAAACTACTATGCCCTCATCATGGCTGGAGGCCGGGGCACCCGTTTCTGGCCCCGCAGCCGCCGCAAGTCGGCGAAACAAGTGTTGCGGTTTTTCGGCGACCGCTCCCTGATCCAGCAATGTGTGGACCGGCTTGGCCCGCTTGTGCCGCCGGAGCGAGTTTGGGTGGTGACGAACGCGTTTTTGCGCGACGAAATTATCCGGCAGTTGCCGGAGGTGCCACGGGCGCAAATCATCGCCGAACCGGCGCAACGCAACACGGCGCCATGTATAGGCTTGGCGGCGCAGATCTTGCAAGGAATCGATCCCGACGCCATCATGGGCGTGTTTCCTGCGGACCACTTGATCGCCCGAACGCGGCCCTATTTGCGGCTCGCCAAAGCTGCGTACCGGGCCGCTGAAAAGAACCACATCGTGGTGTTAGGGATCCAGCCGCGCTGGGCGGAAACCGGCTACGGGTACATCGAGTTTCCTGCCGGCGTCCAGCCAGGCTTGCTGAAACCATATCCCGTAATCCGGTTCAAGGAAAAGCCAGACGCCGCCACGGCGCAGCGCTACCTGGAAGCCGGAAACTATGCGTGGAACTCCGGTCAGTTTTTTTGGCGAGCGGACGTCTTCCTGGAGGCCCTCCGAAGATACCTGCCCCGAACGGCTACAGTGCTTGCGGGGTTGCCCAAATTCGGTTCCCGCCGCTTCGCCACCGCGCTTCAGGAGAATTTTCCCCGCTGCGAGAACATTTCGGTGGATTACGCGGTCTTGGAAAAGGCTAGCAATGTAGTAGGGATCGCAGCCGGAGATATCGGGTGGAACGACGTCGGAAGTTGGAATGCCGTCTTCGAAATAGGCCGCCGCGACGCGAGTGGAAACGTAGTTTTTTCGGAAACCTTGCCGCTGGACTCCACTGGAAACCTCGTGGATGCCCGCGGCAAGCTGGTGGCGCTGCTAGGAGTTCGCGATTTGGTGGTAGTCGATACCCCCGACGCTTTGCTCGTGGCGGACCGTTCGCGCGCCCAAGAAGTGAGCTCCTTAGTCAAGCAATTAGAGAAAACGGGCCGAGAGGATCTACTCTAGCTTCTCCGCACCCCCTTCGCGGGCGTTCAGGATTTTCCCGGAAACCCGAAACGGAGAGCCGTAGCGACGGCGGGGACAGGCAAAAAAACGAACGCCGCGCGTCTGTCCCTCCCCGGGATAACCGCGCGGCGTAATGTGATGCAAGAGGAAGGAAGAACTACTTCTTCTCTTCTTGCTTCTGCTCTTTCTTGCCCTTCTTGCCCTTCTTCTTCTTCGTATCTTCTGCCTTCTTCTCTTCAGCCGCGAACGACACGGTGGCGGCGCCGAGCACCAGCGACAAGCCGAGCAACACGGACATCAGCTTCTTCATTGCGTTTCTCCTTCAAACCTTTGAGTTGTGACGGTCCGTTGCGACCGCCATCGATCATAGTGTCACAAGTCTAGATGAATCGGCTCTTAATCGACCATTAAAATCGCTTCATTTCAACAGACCTCCGAATCCGATTCCCAGGCTGCTCACAAGGCCATAACACATTGATATAGATACACTTATTCGTATGCACGCCTTGTTTTCCAGCGCTTTTTCGGGGCCGTGAATGTTAGGATGGGGGCGGGATGAAGAAGGCGGAACTGGCGGATTGTATTGCGCGAAAGCACCGGGTTAGCCAATCGGCGGCGGCGGACTTGGTGGACCGGGTGGTCACAGACTTGGTGAAGGCTCTGAAACACGGGAAACCGGCGGCGATACCCGGCCTCGGTACGCTCGCTCTTGGAACCCAAAAGTCTGGCCGGAAAAGCCCGGGGAAGCGCGGATGAAGGGCGGCCGTTATCCGTCCACGGAAGCGGTGGCGCAGGTTGTGCGAGAAAGCCTTGAACACGGAAAGTCGGTTGAGATTGAAGGGCTTGGCGTTTTTCGCCTGAGGGAAGGACACGGTTTTGAGTTCGAGCCTGATCCCTCGCCTCGAGTCTTTATCGCCTACGTGGACGAGGAGTTTGAGAGCGCCAACCGCCTATTCGATGGCTTGGCGCGTGCAGGAATGAGTCCGTGGCTGGACAAGCGCCGCCTCCTGCCTGGCCAAAACTGGCCACGCGCCATTGAACGCGCCATCGGCATCTCGGACTTTTTCATCCCCTGTTTTTCACGGCGCGCCAGCACCAAACGGGGGCAGTTTCAGGCCGAACTGCGGTACGCGCTGGAATGTGCGGCTCGGATCCCGTTGGAGGAGATTTTTATTATTCCCGTGCGGCTGAATGAGTGCGAAGTCCCCCAGGAGATCCGCGAGCGCTTGCATTATGTGGATTTATTCCCGGACTGGGAACGGGGCGAAAAGCGAATCATCCGCGCCATCTGGAAACAAGTGCGTAGCCGGCGCGTGCGTTTACCGCTTGCCGGCTAGCCTTTTTTTCGCCGTAGCGGCATGTTTACCGTCCGGCGCAAGCTCCAGATATTTGGCCCACGCCTCCCGCGCCGCCTTCTCGTCTTTCAGGTGCTCATTCGCCTCCGCCAAACGGTACCAAGCTTCCGCTGAAGTCGGATCCCACTTCGTGGCTTCCTCGAAACGCATCTTAGCGGATTTCCAAGCGCCGCGCTTCGTGTAGAAAATTCCGACCTGAAGTTCCTTATTTGCTTGAAGCGGGTTGAAGCTATACTCCTTCGCCGGCTTGGCCATAGCCGATTCATCTTCTTCAGGAGGCTCGGCTTCGGTCTGCTTTGGTGCGGCCGCCTTTGGTTTTGCCTCCTGCGTAGGGGCGGCAAGGGCGGCAAAAACGCCGAAAATGCCGACGAACAGCCACACGCGTGCCACAATCAAAGTATAGCCCCTCATGGATCTGCGAGAGAAAGCCGCGTCGCTGCCGCCGCAACCAGGCGTATACCTGTACAAGAACGCGCACGGTGAGGTGTTGTATGTGGGCAAGGCGAAGAATCTGCGAAACCGCGTGCGGAGTTACTTTTCCGAAGAGCGGCTAGCGGACTCCAAAACGGGAAGCTTGATCCGCGAAGCTTGTGACATCGAGTATGTTCTTGTTGACAACGAAAAAGAGGCGCTGGCGCTCGAAAACAACCTCATCAAACGCTGGAAGCCACGGTTCAATGTCCTGCTGCGAGACGACAAGAGTTACCCGTATATCAAGCTGACGAACGAAAAGTTCCCGCGCGTCTATGTCACCCGGCGGCTACGCAAGGATGGGGCGAAATATTACGGACCTTATTTTCCCGCCAACCTCGCCCACCGGCTTGTGCACTTCATTCACCGTCATTTCGGAGTGCCTTCGTGCAAGGTGGACCTTACCCGAAACCATACCCATCCTTGTCTCGAGTTCCACATACACCGCTGCCTGGGTCCGTGCGTCGCCGGGTTGACGACCGAAGAAGAATACGGGCGCGCGGTGCAGGAAGTCAAACTGTTCTTGGAAGGGCGGCATCGCGACCTCATCGCCGACCTGCGGGAGCGCATGGCGGACGCTGCACAGAGAATGGAGTTTGAACGCGCCGCAGCGCTGCGCGACCTGATTGGGACTGTGGAGGAGGTGGAGCAGCGGCAAAAAATGGCTTCTGCTTCCGGGGAGGACGCCGATATTCTGGCGTTCTATGCAGAGCCACCTCTCGCAGCAGTGAACCTTTTCCACATGCGAGGGGGGCGAATCGTCGACCGGCGGGAATTTTTTTGGGAGGACCTAGAGGAGTTCCAACCGGGAGAGTTTCTTTCCAGCCTGCTGCAACAGCTTTACCTCGACCAGGAGTATATCCCCGCAGCGATTCATGTACCTGTGGATTTCGAAGATCGGGAGGCTCTTGAAGCGCTATTAAGCGAGAAACGGGGCCGCAAAGTGGAAATCCACACACCCGTCCGGGGACAGAAAAGAGCGATGTTGGCGCTCGCCGAAACCAATGCTCGCCATAGTTTTGAGGCGCGTTTCCGAGTCCGGAGGCCGCCCGCGAAAGCCATTCAGGAAGCGTTGCAGGCGGCGCTGGATCTGCCGGCGCCGCCGCAAAGAATCGAGTGCTTTGACGTTTCTCATATTCAAGGAACGGATCAAGTGGCGAGCCTGGTGGTCTGGGAAGACGGCAAAATGAAGAAATCAGACTACCGCAAGTTCCTCATCCGGACCGTAGAAGGCAGCGATGATTTCGCAGCCATGCGGGAAGTCATTACCCGGCGTTACTCCCGCTTACTGGCTGAAGGGAAACGCCAGCCTTCGCTCGTACTGGTGGACGGCGGCGTAGGCCAACTACATGCCGCTGCTGAAGCTTTAGAAACACTCGGGTTAGGCAACCAGCCGCTGGCAGCCATCGCCAAACGCGAAGAAGTCATTTATGTTCTCGGACACGAAGACGAGCCGGTGAAGTTAGACCGGCATTCTCCGGTGCTGCATCTCATCCAGTTGATCCGCGATGAGGCTCATCGGTTCGCAGTCACATTCCACCGGACACGCCGGGCGGCTACACGCCTCGTTTCTGAGCTGTCAGAGATCAAGGGCGTTGGGCCACGCACGGTGGAGAAGTTGTTAAAGCATTTTGGAAGTGTGGAGCAGGTGAGACAGGCCAGCGAGGATCAATTGACAGATGTAATAGGAAAGAGTGCTGCTCGGCGAGTTTTGGCTTTTTATGGGTCCGAGACGAACTCCTCCAAACAACGATAAAGCTTTGCTAAGTCCTGTAGGCTCAATTGCTCTGCGCGTAAATGCGCCTCTGGCAACGATGAAATACGACTCTCATCGTAATATGGCGCGAGATTGTTCCGTAGGGTTTTGCGCTTCTGGTGGAAGCAACGGGAAACAAAGGTGAGAAAAGGTTCTACCGGTTGGATGATGGGGCTCGTAGGCACGAGCTTCACCACCGCCGAATCCACTTTGGGCGGTGGGAAAAACGACGCCGCCCGAACGGAGAACAGATGCTCGACGTGAGCGCGGCTTTGCACCGAAACGGACAGGAACCCATAGGCGCGGCTTCCGCTCGACGCAGTCAGTCGCAACGCAACTTCCTTCTGTAGCATGTACACCGCATGGCGGCAAATGGCGCCTAAAGTTAGGGTTTTATCCAGAATGGGCGAGGTTATGTAATAGGGCAGATTGCCGGTGAAAACGGCCGGCCCCCACTGGGCCAGATCCACGGCTAGGACGTCGTTCTCGACGACCTCCAGCCGGTTGGATAGGGCTGACAGGCGGCTTGCCAGGGAGGGGTCGACTTCGATGGCCACTACGCGGTCGGCCCGCTCCAGCAGGCGCCGCGTGAGGGAGCCTTTGCCCGGTCCGATCTCGACCACCAAAGGGCACGGTTCGGGACACACCGCTTCGGCGATACGCCTGAGTATGGCCGGGTTAGAGAGAAAATGCTGGCCGAGGCGCCGTCCCATCGGCGGCAAACCTTAGCCTTTTACTTCAATGTGGCTCTTACGGAACGACACCTTAACTCTGCCAGGCGTAGGCAGCCCAAAAGCGGTTGCCGGGTTAAACCGGGTGGTCAGAAGGTTCTTTTCCACCGCACGCCGGAGAGCATGGTTGTCCATGACGCTCTGCGGGAGTGTGTAATCCACGATTTTCCCTTGCCCGTCGACGAGAAGCTCCACCTCGATGTCTGCGTCGGTGAAGTCCATCGGGCCCGTGCTACGAATGCTGGCGCCCGTATACAGCGGCGTGGGGACATCGTCTCCGTCCATGGGCTGAGGAGGCACCACCCCGGTAGCCAGGACGGCGAATAACATCAATGCCGAGGCCAAGCCGCCCGCCACGGGTAAGGCCATGGGGTACATAAGGTTATCAAGCCACACGTTCACATGGCTCCACCACCGGGCGATAGCGTTCGTAAGCGTGGCGCGACCAGCCAGACGGGCGCGTTCGCGCGACGCAAGCACCCGCAGCCGGAAACCCAGATCGACGGGTGGAATCGGTTTAGGCAACGAGCGCAGCGAGCGGCGGAGCTGAAGAAGCTTTTCCGCACCGGAGGAGCAGTCCGGACACCCGGCGAGGTGGAGTGCCACCGCTTGGCGCTCGGCCGCTCCCAGTTGGCCGTCGACGTAAGCCGACAAATATTTGGCGGCGTGTTGGCACTTCATTCTAGCCATTCCTTCACCTACTCCACAGTTTGCGGCGCCAGATGCAGCGCCGGTTCGTGCTCGAGCTTCGAAGCCAAAGCTTTTCGTAACGCTTCACGGCCTCGGAGAATCCGAGACTTCACTGTACCCAGGGAAACTTGAAGAACCTCTGCGATCTCCTCGTAACTCAAATCTTCAATGTCTCTCAACACTACGGCGGACCTAAAGGCCGGAGACAATCCCGCCAGCGCTTGCTCAATCAGGACATGCGTTTCCGAGTCCAGCGCAGCGTCAAAGGGCGACCGGCCCGGGTCGGGAAGCCGCTCCTGGTAGGTGTAGCGCGCGTCTTCCTCATCTTCCAGGCCCACCTCTTTTTTCCGGCGCCGGCTGAACCAGCGGCGGTGATTGTGCGCTTCGTTCACCGCAATACGGTAAATCCATGTTTTCAAGCTACTGTGCCCACGGAAGTTCTGGATGTTGCGAAAAACCTTCAAAAACACCTCTTGGGTAGCGTCACAGGCATCTTCCGGATCATTCAGCAGGCGGCACACCAACGCGTAGATAGGTTGTTGATATTGCGAGATCAGAGCTTCGTAAGCAACTTCGCTTCCGGCGCGCAGTCCCTCGATGAGTTCCTGCTCACAAGAAGTCAAACCGCTCGCCGGCATCTCGCAGGCGCCTAAAGGAGCATCGAGCTGAAAACCGATCGTCGTGTCCGCCACGGCAGCACTCTCTACCGACTAGTTTACTCTCAAACCGCCCGGCCTACCTTAACCCTAGAGATTTCCTACCGCAGCTTGTTAGACGCCCCGGCTCAGGAAAAGTTCCCGGAACAGGCTAAGTCGGCTCCCGTATCGGGCAGGCGCCGGTTGATGATCCTTGGCGCGCCCCGCGGCGGCGAGCCTAGCTGCACAATTTCTCGCCGCTTTGCCCGAGAGGCTACCGTGCGAGAAAATGTGGGGCATGACGCCCATGCGCATTCTGGCTTTTCATGCCCATCCGGATGACGCGGAAATCCTGGCAGGGGGCACTTTGGCTCTTCTGGCCGCGCGGGGCCATGAGCTCGTGATCGCCACCATGACTTACGGAGATTGCGGATCCGCCCACATGAGCTCGCAGGAGACGGCGGAGGTCCGGCGGCGAGAAGCCGAACAGGCGGCGGCTCTCCTGGGCGCTAGCTATCGTTCAGCGGGTTTTCAGGATTTGGCCGTTTATAATAACGATCCTTCGCGGCGGAGGGTCACCGCCATCTTGCGCGAGGTGCGTCCGGATATCGTCATCACGGCCTCGCCGGTAGACTACATGTGCGACCATGAAGCGGCGAGCGCGCTAGTTCGCGATTGCTGCTTCGGCGCTCCCGCGCCCAACTACGCCGCCGAAGGCGCAGCCCCGCCGTTGCCATCCATTCCGCACCTGTATTTCATGCAACCTTTAGGGAACGTCGACCGTGAGGGCCTCTTTGTGGCGCCCGATTTTGTGGTGGATGTGAGCTCGGTGATGGAGACAAAGCGGGCTCTGGCGGCGTGCCACAAGAGTCAGCGCGACTGGTTGCGCGCCCATCACGGAATGGATGAATACCTGGACATGATGGAACGGTGGTCGCGGCGCTTGGGCGAGGAGGTAGGATGCGGGTTCGGGGAGGGATTTCGGCGCTATAAAGGACATCCTTACCCGCAAACGCCGCTGCTCGAAGGACTGCTGGAGGGGTTGGTTTTGCCCTATCTCACGCGTCGCGCCTGACCGTAATTCCCACGAAAGATCGGGGTCGCATTTTGCGCGCCTCGGAGTTACACTAAGGGCACGCACACGCGATTTTGTAGGGAGGGTAAAGATGCGAGTGAAACGACTTGTTCTGCTGGCGGCGGCCGGAACATGGCTGACAGCCGGAGCGAGCGCTCAGCAGAAGAAGCGCGTCGCAGTTTTCAATTTTGAATACGGCGCCGTTTCAAGTTCCGTGGCGTCCATTTTCGGCACGAACGTGGATGTCGGCAAGGGCATTGCCGACATTCTCGTGGACCGTCTGGTTCAAGACGGCACCTATTCGGTGATTGAGCGGAAAGCTCTGGATAAGATTCTGGCGGAGCAGAATTTTTCCAACTCCGACCGGGCCGATGCGAATTCGGCCGCTCGACTTGGCAAGATCCTGGGTGTGGACGCCATCATTATCGGGAGCATAACGCAGTTCGGACGCGACGATAAGTCCGTCGGGCTCGGAGGATTGGGCGCGGCTGCGGGACGTTACGGGTTAGGCAAAGTGGGGACCAAAAGCGCCAAAGCGGTGGTGGCTGTCACGGCTCGCATGGTCAACACGGAGACTGCCGAAATCCTGGCGACGGCAACCGGCAAAGGCGAATCCAAGCGCTCCGGCGTATCGTTGCTGGGAGCCGGCGGAAGTTCCGGAGGGCGGGGAGCAGGCGCAGTGGATATGTCGAGCCAGAATTTTGCGGCCACCATTCTCGGAGAGGCGGTTTACGAGGCTGTGGGGTCGCTGGCTTCGCAACTGACCAGCCAAGCCGGCCGCTTGCCGACGCGGACAGTCCAAATCAGCGGGTTAGTGGCCGACGTATCCGGGAACACGTTGATCCTGAATATAGGCAGCACAGCCGGCGTGAAGGTGGGCGACCGTCTTAAGGTGACGCGGCCGGTGCGCGAGGTTCGTGACCCGGCTACGGGTAAGGTCATCCGGCGCATCGAAGAACCGGTAGGCGAGGTGGTGATCACGGAGGTGGACGCCAGCTCCTCTGTGGGCACGTTTACCGGAGCGCAACCCGCCAAGGTGGGAGACGCCATTAAGAACTGACGGAATCCGACCCAGGATTTCAAACCACACGGAGGGGGGCATGGAGATCGGGGAACGTATCGGCGATTACGAAATACTCGGTATCCTCGGAGCCGGGGGGATGGGCCAGGTTTATAAGGTTCGGAATGTCATTTCGGACCGCGTGGAGGCTATGAAAGTTCTGCTTCCAAACCTGGAAGCGGATCCCGAGCTGGGCGATCGCTTCCTGCGCGAGATCAAGGTGCAGGCAAGCCTGGAACATCCCAATATCGCTGCATTACGGACGGCGCAGCGGGTGGGCAACAGCATTCTCATGGTCATGGAGTTCGTGGAAGGCAAAACCATCGAGGCCATGATGCGCGACCACCCGCTGCCCGTGGAAAAAGCTATTGACTACGCTACACAGGTGCTGGCGGCACTGGATTACGCCCACCAGCGCGGCGTGATTCATCGCGACATCAAGCCCGCGAACATGATGGTGACTCCAGCAGGCGTAGTGAAGTTGATGGATTTCGGCATTGCGCGACTGGTCCAGGATGAACGGTTGACGCAGACAGGTCGGACTGTCGGCTCATTGTATTACATGTCGCCGGAGCAAATCCGCGGAGAATCGACTTTGGACGGAAGAGCTGATATCTACTCGTTGGGCGTGGCGTTGTATGAGATGGCGACGGGGAAACGTCCCTTCGAAGGCGATAGCGCCTACTCCGTCATGGCTGCGCATTTGCAGCAGATGCCGGCGCCGCCCATCCAAGTGGACCCGAAACTCCCTGCGGCGTTGAACGAGATCATTCTGATGGCCATCGCCAAAGACCCGGCGCAGCGTTTCCAAACCGCAGCAGCGATGCGGGCAGCTTTGTTGCGGCTTACGCCGGGAGCGCAGGCCGCGCCCGCGCCGCCGAAAGTGGCGACTCCACCAGCCACTCCGGTAGCGCCGGCGGCGGCTCAATCCGCGATCGCCCCGGCTCACGCAGCCCCGGCGCGTGCAAGCCGCCGGTGGCTTTACATGACGGTAGGCTCTCTGGCAACCATAGCCGTTCTGATCGTGGCCGCTGTACAGGTTCCGAAATGGCGAGGGGCTCGGGCTGTGAGCCCCTCAGTCCCGGTAACTGGAACTGCGGCCGAAGCGCAAGCTCCGCAGCCTCAACCTGCCGGCGCGTTGCCGGCGGCTGTTCCGGCGCCGGCGCCGGAAGCTTTGCCACCACTGGGAGGAAGCCAGCGACGAGCGGACGCGCTCCGGCAAGCTGAGGCGGCGCGGCGCACGGCTTCTCCGGCAGCGCCGGGCATGGCGCCGGTGGCGCAACCACCTTCGACCGCCCAACCCGCGGCTCAGTCTCAGGTCGTTACACAGTCCAACGATTCACCCACGCAACCTGCAAAGGCGCCGGCGCGCGCACAAGCCGCACCCGAAGCGGCATCCGCTGCGGACCCTGCGCGCGAAAAGGCTTTGGCTGACCAACGCCAGCGCTTGATGCTCATGGCGGCGAGAGTTAACGCCGTGAAGATGTCTATGAGCAATTTGCAGCGCCAGCAAGCAGCCGCAGGAATGGGAATGCGGGGTGACATGGTGGCGGCGCACCAGCGCATGGAGTTCCACCTGGATGAGGGTGAGCGGGCGTTGAAGGGCGGGGATGCAGCGGCAGCCAAGCGGAGTTTTGACGCTGCGGAGCGGGAGCTCGAGCGTCTCGAAGGCTGGCTCGGACGATAACGTTTATTTGGGATAGAGCACCCGGAGATGGGGGACGGAGGCATCTATACGGAGCTCACGCTGGTGGCGCCAGGCATCCAGGGGCAGGCGCCAGAGTTTCACGCCCCCTACTTCTTGCTCCCGGGCAGAGGGCACGGCAGGGGCAGGAACCACACCGAGAATGAAAGTGAGTTTCTCGCAAAGGATTTCCTGCACTTCTTGGGAGGGTGGCGCATTCCTTGGCGCTAGAGGGAATGGAAGCGTGGCGCTGATCTTTCGCGTGGCGCCGGGCTCCAGGAAAGCGGCATAGGCCTGCGGCGGCGCCGCGTAGCTGCGAGCAGGATCGATTTGCGTGAGACGGCTGAGCAGCATCACCCGGCGGTCTTCCGTCAGTTCCGTCCGTGGGACTCCCGTGCGTACGACTGTCCCAGCGCTGGTCACACTGATAGAAACGTCAACCACAAAGAGCCCTTCGCGGCCGGTGTTGACAACCGCATAGTCGATTTCCAGTTCGGTGGGCGTAGCCCGAAAAGCCGCTTGAAGCGTCGCTTCGGAAGCCATGGCGGTCCTCCCCCATTTTCTCTGAGCCGGCTCGCCGCCGCCAGTCAGCACTACGGCTGCCAGCGCAAGCGTAATCCAGCGTACTGTAACGTCTTCCGGCACGGTTTTCAGAAAACCGGCGGCGTGCCAGTGTAGTACGAAGGCCGGGGTTCCGGCGGCTTTCCGGTTACCGGCGAAGAGATGCCGTGGTTGCGGTAGTCCTCCCGGAGGCCATTTTCCGTATAGGGCTGGCCCGTCGTGTCAGGCAGCGCCGTGCCGTCATAGCCCGCGGGATCCCCGGGGTAATTGTAGGTTTGAGCGGGCAGTCCCACGGTATTCCGCTCTTCGTTCACAGCCACCTGATTCTGCCAGTTGTCGCCGTGGTCTCCCGTGGCGTTGTGGGTAGCATGAATGAGTTCATGGCCAAGTATGACGTCTGAGCCGGGCTGCTGCCAGTCGGGCGTAGTTCCCGCTGGGCCAAAACCGTTGACGTCTGGATTCCAAGTCACCGTGGAATCGGATCCCACGCCGTGGGTTGTGGCTCCTTTGATGTCGTGCGCAGCGCAGTAGGCGTTGTATGGGTCATCGCCAGGTCCGGGATGGTAGTTCTCAATGATCACGGTGTGCCCGCTTGCGTCGATGGCATCGAAGGCGCGATGCATGTTGCCGGTGGTGTCCATGCGTATCAGGGCGGCCAGCACCCGGTTCTGGTACGTAGGGTCGTTCGGATCCGGACGGATTTCGATACCGTCGCCATAGGTGAGCCTCCACTCCCAAGGAGGCATTCCTGCTCGGAGGCGAAGCACCCTTTGCACGGGACGCGCGGAAAAAGCCGGCCCGCCAATCAGGACGGTGGGAAGTCCCATGACAATGACGCCACCATGCGCCGTGTTATCGCCCATTCTCGCAGCGGGAAGGCCGCTGACCAGAACCGTAGCTGCTCCCATGGCGATGATGTCGGGAGGCCCCACGCAAGTCGCCATGTCCGAGACCCGCGCTTGCGGTTGTCCGCCGACCAAAACCGTGGGAGCGCAGGGCGGCAGGATGGGCCCGCCGACGTGCGGGACGGGAGGCGTACCAGGGGTAGCCATCGGGCAAGTGTGCATATCGCCTAAGCGTGCGGCTGGCGGCATAAGCAGTTCCTCAGCAGTTGATCTTGACGAGCGCGCCCTGGATGGTGATGGTCGGGGCGGTAATGTCAACCGTCGCCGGGGTCATTTTGATCGCACTCGCGCCGCAAACGATGTTGACCTGGGTGGAGCCGTTCACTTCGATCTTTAAAGCGGTCGTGGAGTGTGTCCCGGCTGGGGCCGCCACCTCGATGTTCCCGGTTTGAGCGGTCAGCTTATCATTTCCCTTCATTAAAGTGGTTTCCCGGTTCCCCTGCCAGATCTCTAGCGTGTCGTTGCCTTTTTCGAGCGTTTCTTTCCGGTTGCCTTCGCTCACGGTGAGAGTCTCATCTTTCCTAATGGCCGTGGTGCGTTTCCCGCCAACGGTATGGGTCTCATCGACTTCCACTGAGGTCGAAAGGTTCCGTTCGGCGTGGATGACAATTTCTTCGGAGCCCTTCTTGTCTTCGAACCGAATCTCGTTGTAGTTCTCTGCGCCGCCCTGCTTGCTGCTGCGCGTCTTGAACCCGCTCTGGGTCTGGTTGGCCGGGAGAGCATAAGGCGGCATTTGATCGGCGTTGTAAACGCGACCGGTAATCAGAGGCCGGTCCGGATCCCCCTCCAAAAAGTCGACAATCACCTCTTGGCCGACGCGAGGGAGGAAAATAGCTCCCCAAGAACGGCCCGCCCACGGTTGGGAAACCCGTATCCAGCACGAACTCTTGTCGTCATTCTTCCCCAAGCGGTCCCAATGGAACAGGACTTTGACGCGCCCATACTTATCCGTGAAAATCTCCTCGCCTGGAGGACCCGTGACCACGGCGGTTTGGGGGCCGTCAATCGTAGGTTTGGGCGTAATTCTATGGGGGCGGTACGGGACGGTATGAGGGATGCAAGTGAAGTTGTTGGAGTACTTGCCCGCCGCAGGATCCGCACCTGCATAGAATCCGCCGGCGTGCGCGCTGTGTGTGACCGACGTCAGCACCCACGCTGTGTTCTGGTCGCGGCGTTCGTGCTCATAAAGCGTGAAACGGTATCCGGAAGTGAAATCACGGCAATCGCTGCTGCCCGTGGCGACCACTGAATACGTTTCATGCTCTTCCATCCGCAGTCGCGCGAGAGCCTCTCCGGAGTCGCGCGTCAGGTACTCGCCTGGATAGTCATATACTTCCAATTTGCTGTTCCCCAACCGCTCCTCTTGAGTGACCGCCGAACCCAGTAGTTTCGTTTTGGGCGTCTCGAAGTTGAAGTCAGCAAGCGAACATTTTCCGGGGCCGAACTGCTTCTGGCAACGCCACTCGACAATGACATCTTCGTCGCGCCGCACGCCCTCGCCGTGCGTATGTTCGTATCGCACCTTCGGCTGATTGGGGCACGGCTTGTGTCCGGAAGGGCGGTCCGCAAGGATCAGCGTGTGTTTCCCGCGTTCGTGGCGAAAGTAAAAATAGATGCCCTCTTGCTCGAGGAGGCGCGAAACGAAATTCCATGCGGTTTCCCGGTACTGCACACAGTACTCCCAGCGACTGTAGGAATTGAGGGTTTGGTTTTCGAAGTTCTGAAGACCGAAGGTTCGGAAGACCTCCTGCACGATGTCGGGAACGGTCATGTCCTGGAAAATGCGGCAGTCCGAAGTGAGGGTCAAAAGCCAGAAGAGCGGAACTACTTCCGCCTCATAGCGCGCCAGGTGACCCTCCACCGGGAGCTGGGCGAACCGGCTGACGATGCCGTTGAAATAGCGGAAGGAATCCTCTCCGGCAAGTCGCAGGCGGATAGTGACATTACGGCCGACAATATCATCAAAATCAATAGCGAAGTCGGTTGAGAGCAAGTCTAGCTTGAAGTGAAACAAACGCGAAATGGACTCCGTGCCAGTGAAGGATCGCAGCAACAGCCGATCCTTTCCAAGCGGACTCTCAAGAGCGATTAACCGATTCTCTTGGGTGAACTCATCGGGCATTTTCCACTCCTTCTTTGTGGCGCCGGCGCATCAACCGGCGGTCTGCCATATCAGCCGGAAGACTTCACGGAAATCATCGAGCGCCATGCGTTTTTCAGCTCGCTCGCCTCCGCGCGGATCCCTTAGAATGACTCGATTTTCCTCAAGACCGAGCACTGCATAAGCATGACCCGCCGCAATTCCTGCCGGTTCGAAAGCGGCGCTCTCCGTACCTGCAATCGTAGGCCGCTCGAGCGCACGCTCCACCCAGCGCCGCACCTCTTGCAGAGAAGGCCGCGGCTCCGCCGCCAGATCGAGAACTGCGGCCGGACCCGCAATCTCCGTGAAAATCTGGGTTGTGCCTCGTCCTCCCCTGGCTTCAGGTTCTCCGGCGGCATCCAGCACGGCGTAGCTTTGCGCGCACAGTCCGACGACATATGCCTTCTCGAGAAAACTGACCCAGGAGACGGAATCGCCGCGCGAGCGGGCATATGCAATCCTTCCCCAGTAACGGTACAGCAGGCTGCTGACGATGACCTCGGGCTGCCCAGGAAACGTGACACGGAGGATGCGGCGCGCCCGCCATGGGAACTCACTCTGAGTCTCCCCCCGACGCCGGCAAAAAACCGCTGCCGGCTCCTCACGAATCATGGCCTGAAGCACGGCGTTCCGGGCATGCGCTAGCGCTATCAATGTGGATACGAGTGCGCAGTCGTTGATATCCCCTTGAACGGCGTCTTCCGGTTGGGGGGCGCTAGTCCACAACGGAAGGTCGCACTCTTCCAGCAGCCTATGGAGCGGATTAGCGGAAGAAGGCTCGTCCAGCCGGTACACGGGGGCCCCAGTGACCGCGTCCGTGATGACTTCCGAAGGTGGAGAGGCAGCCTCGGCGTACAGCGGCCCACCTAAGGGGCCGCGAGAGCGCAGCTCCTCATAGCGCACTCCTACGGGTCCAGGCGTCCGTTGTCGCAATGTGAGCGCCATCCGCCCTCCGGATCAACTGTATACGAACTGGCCGTTTTCCCCCACGTCCACCCGGATGCGCGTGACCTTCTCGCCGGCGGCCATGCGTCCCAGCAACTGCCGGGAAATATCCGGCAACAGCGTGTTGGTGAGCACGTTGTCCACGTTCCTGGCGCCGCTTTCGACTTCCGTGCAGCGCCGGGCCACTTCATCAATCAGGGCTTGGTCGCAGTCCAATTCAATCCGGTGGTTCTCCTGAATCCGCCGCTTGATCTTGTTGAGTTTGAGTTCCACGATGCGTTTCAAGGCTTCATCGCGGATGGGGTAGTACGGCACGACGATCATGCGCCCGATGAATGCGGGTTTGAACAACTTGTTCAGCTCCGGTTTTAGAGATGCCGCCAGCGCCGCAGGACTGGGAGCGGTTTCGGGGTCGGCGGTGAGCTTCATGATGGCGTCGGTGCAGGCGTTCGTGGTGAGCAGGATGACAGTGTTCTTGAAGTCGATTTCCCTACCCTCGCCATCCTCCATCATGCCTTTGTCGAAAACTTGATAGAACAGTTCCAGCACGTCCGGGTGGGCCTTCTCGACCTCGTCCAGCAGGACCACGGAATACGGACGCCGCCGGACAGCCTCGGTGAGAACGCCGCCTTCGCCGTAGCCCACATAACCCGGAGGCGAACCCTTTAGCGTCGACACGGTATGCGGCTCCTGAAACTCCGACATGTTGATGGTGATCAGGTTTCGCTCGCCGCCGTACAAAAGATCCGACAACGCCAGCGCTGTTTCGGTCTTGCCTACGCCGCTGGGTCCGACCAGCATGAAAACGCCCACGGGTTTATTGGGATCGTCCAGGGACGCTCTGGCGGTTTGAATCCGCTGGCTAATCATCTCGAGAGCGTGATCCTGCCCGATAATGCGCTGGCTGAGCAAGTCCTTGAGCGAAAGTACGGTGGCGATCTCGTCTTTCACCATTTTGCCGACGGGGATGCCGGTCCAGCCGGAGATCACTTCGCTCACGGTTTGCTTGTCCACGGTGACGCGAATCAGCGGGCGGTCACCCTGAAGAGCGTCCAGTTCGCTGGAAAGCTGTCGGACTTGTTCGCGCAACATCTCCACTTCGGCCGGCTGCGCCCCGGATGGAGCGGCGGCTATCACAGACTCGATTTGCGTACGGAGTTCGCGGATGTTGCTTACCAAATCCCGTTCCTTCTCCCACCGGCTTTTCAGCTCCTCGAGTTCGGCGCGCAGCTTCTCGCGCTTCTGGATGATCTGCTCGATGCGCTCGCTGTGATCGCCTCCCACCGCCGCCTCACGCCGCAACACGCGCTCCTGCACGTCCAGGTCATCGATTTGCCGGATCACGTCCTCCATCGGCGCGGGCGTCGCGCTATGGCTCAGGGCGAGCCGGGCGCACGCGGTGTCGAGAACGCTCACCGCCTTGTCCGGGAGTTGGCGGCCGGCTAGATACCGGTGCGAAAGCCGGACGGCCGCATCCACAGCTTCATCTAAAATGCGAACGCCGTGGTGTTTCTCCAGTGGCGCCACGATGCCGCGCATCATCATCTTGCACTGCTCTTCAGAAGGTTCTTCCACCTTCACCACCTGAAAGCGGCGCGTGAGCGCAGGGTCTTTTTCGAAGTACTTCTTGTACTCCGACCACGTAGTGGCGGCGATGGTGCGCAGTTCGCCGCGCGCCAGCGCGGGCTTCAATAGGTTCGCCGCATCTCCCTGTCCCGCCTGACCGCCGGCGCCGATCATCGTATGAGCTTCGTCAATGAACAGAATGATAGGCGTAGGAGAAGACTTGACTTCTTCAATGAGGCCCTTAAGCCGGTTTTCGAACTCCCCTTTGATCCCCGCGCCGGCTTGCAGTAACGCTAGGTCGAGCGTGCGAATGGTGACATTGCGCAAGGGCGGAGGCACATCCCCTTGCGCCACTCGAAGCGCAAAACCCTCCACCACCGCCGTTTTCCCAACGCCTGCCTCGCCCGTCAGAATAGGGTTGTTCTGGCGGCGGCGCATCAGAATATCGATCACCTGACGGATCTCGAAATCGCGTCCAAGCACGGGATCGATCTTGCCTTTTCGGGCGTTTTCTGTGAGGTCGACCGTGAATTGATCGAGGTTGGTCGTCTTTCCTCCGGCAGGCGCACCTTCCTTGGCCGGCAGGGCCGCCCCCGCGTAAGCGTCCTCCCGGGAGCCCGCCACAATGGCGCCAAAGTCTTTCCGTAAAGCCGCCGCGTCTATCTTCTGAAGTTCTTTGCTTACTTCCCGCAACAGCCGGGCGAGTTCGTCGTTGGTCACCAGCGCCAGAACCGCGAAACCGGAGCGGATCTGCCCAGAGTCAAAATCGATAGACCCGATTGTCCAGGCTTCGGTCAGCATCTTCACCAGCGATGGGCTAAACGCCGGCGTCCTGGCGTTACCGGACTTCAGTTTGTCTAAGCTTCGCGTCAACTCGGCGGTCACGCGGGATCCGTTAACTCCGAAGTGATGGAGGATGCGAGCGAAGTCGCAGTCGCTTGAATCCATCAGCTTTAGCAGCAGGTGCTCGATCTCAATGTCGTAATGCGTACGCGAGAGGCACAAACCGGCGGCCGCCTCCAATGCGCTACGCAAAACCGGATTTAACCGGCCAATCAAGGATTTCAAATTCACACTCATCGTCGCCTCCGCGGACTCACAGACGCAAAATCGTGTCTGCCGGATCCCGGTTGAGCGGAGCCGACTTCGCCCAGCTCAGCCATCCCAGCAGCGCAGCGCCTTCTTTTTCTTCCCCCAGAATGCAAGCCGGGGTCTCTTCCCTTTTCAAAATGAGCTGGACTTCGAAATCCAGCTCTTGCTCTCCCACAAGTCTTGTCACCGCCCGGAGCGGCTCGTGCGCTGAGCCTCCGGGAAGAAAGTCCAGATACTGCTTCAAAGTCAACGGCCCGAGAACAATCCTCACCCGCGACTGGAGGTACCAGACTTCATCTCCCACCACCGCACCCAGTCCCAGTTGCGCCGAGATCCCCGTGCTTTCTCCGAGGTGGCACATATCTACCGGCGACAGGGGGCTCCACGCCCCGGCGAATTCCTGGATCGCAACCGGCACGCCGAAATAGTCCATCAGCAACTGCCGCAGCGACTGCGCAGAGCGCGGCCGCTGCGCCAGGAGCCCGGCGTAAAACATCAGCGCCGTGTCGGAAACCTCTTGGCGGTTCTGAAGTCCCGGCGTACCCAGCCCGATGAGGTCAAGCAAATAGTGCGATAACGGTCCGCTCCGGTCGCGTTCGTACGCCACGGCGAATTTTGACTTCTCCCACGCCCGGTAAAACAACGAAATCAGGCGGTGGTTGAAAATATCCAGGAAGTCCCTCAGCGTGGCGTCATGTTCGCGCAAGCGCGCCCGCACGAATGTCGTGTACACCAGCGGCAGAATTCCCTGCGGGCCGGTGAGCCCCATAAAGTTCACCGACATCAGCGGAGGAGAACCGTCACGCCACTCAAGAGCCTGAATTTGGCTGGCCGGGAAAGCAAGCGTTTGAGCGGCTGAAAACCGCACTACTTCGGCGGCGGGCGGCACAAAACGCCCTACGGGCTCTTGATCCGGGTTGGCCCGCTCCAGCATGCGGACAGCCTGGAAGAACTCGTAGCGATACGGTTCGGCGTCGAGATTCGCCTGCCCCGCCTTCGTCTCTATATGAGAATTCCGCTGCCCGACCTCGGCGGCCACTCTTTGAGAACCTCCTTGCGCTGTTTGGTCATAGCTGCCAGTTGCGTGAAGCTGTTCATGGACGTGTAAAGAGCGAAAAATCTCTCGAGCACGCTCAAGAACAGAAATACTCCGCCCCCGACAAACTGGTCTTCGTCTAACTCGATCTCGATCCGGGTCCCTCTCGCAAAAGCAATCCCTTGCTCGGAACTGACCGGGGCGAGACGCCGGCGGCTGCTCACGGAAACGATGCCCTGAATCTGTCGCTTGAAATGGGGCGAGTCGGAAAAGTTGTAAAGGTTTAAAATCTCCTGAAGCGCCTCCTTCCCTTCATCGACTAGCGAAAGGTAGTTGAGGGACAAGTGAGAAATCAGTCGCCACAAAGCGCCTCGCCCCAGAGGCGGGCGGAGGCTTGGACCAGGCTTCCGTAAGGAGACCACCTTTTTGATAATGGGAGCGCCTTCGAGTTCGAAGTCCCCAGCATCGTTGCCGAACGGGAGGCGCGCGGGCAGGTCGCGATTGGTGCATGTGCAGCGCACCGTGAGCGCTTCGGCCGGCGGGCGCACAGGTTTGCCGGAAAGATCCGAAAGCATGAGGAACACTTCAGCGCCCTCATCGTTAGGCGCGGTGCTGGGACGGCGCGTAGCGTGCCAGAAAGCGCGCCCTTCTTGCGCGTAGGCGTGGCGGAATGCGTAAAGCGGCTCGTAGCGGGTCACCTCATCGGAATTCGGAGAAGTGCTTACTACCTCGTCTATGGAATACACCTCGAGGTAGCGGCGCCGGCGCAAATCGGGGATCACGGGATACTCTACTCGGGTCTGATCGAGAAGAATCGGCTCCGCGGTTTGCGGGAACAGATTCACGGCGGGCGAGCACCCCAAACGGAAAGTCTTGGCCGTCACGCCGACCTCGAGCATTTGCATCCGGTCGGCTCGCTCAAAGGGAGAAATCAGAAACAGGACTTCGACCCGGTCGCCGAAGCCCGCGTGCCGTAATGGCTCGAGCCCTCCCAGATCGAGAAAAAAGAATTTTTCCGGAAACGCGAAGTACTCCTGAAGCAGCCTGTAGCCGGAGAAGGACCGGCGCGGGTAGGGGAGCGCATCCTCATCTTCAGCGAAACCCACTGGGCGCAAACAAGACGCAGGCAGCACGAGGGGCGTCGCGCCCACAGGAGCGTCCACCGGACGAATCACAATCCGCAGGCAATTGTTTAGCAGCAGCTCATACAAGCTGTGAATGAGATGGCTTTCTCCGCTCAGATAAAAACGCAGGCTGTCCAGCTCCAGCGCGTTGAAGGAAACGTCCGGGAAGCATTGTAGTTCCAAGCGAAGGGCAGCCGCCGCGTCGAAAGCCCGCAATGCGGGTTGAAAACGGTCGGGAGTCCGCCACTGAGCTTGCGTAACAGCAAGCGGCCACAGTTGGGTAGCGTAGGAAACACAAAACTTGCACGCCGCGCCTTCCACCGGGCGCGAATATAACACCGCGCCCTTGGGAATCGTAAAAGCCGTGGTCAACTTTCCCTGTTCGGGATCCAAATGGAACTCCACCACCGTGGTCGAGGGGATGGGGCGCAGGTAATGAGGGTACAAAATGCTGAGTAGCGCCTCAGAGATTTCGGGGAAGTCATCTTCCAACTTGAGGTGGATCCTGGCGGCGAGAAAAGCAAAGGCTTCAATCAGCCGCTCGACGTGCGGGTCCTCGCAGCGGTCCGGTTCAAGCTGGAGGCGAGAGGCGATTTTCGGATATTTTTCAGCAAACTCCGCTCCGAGTTGTCGCACATAGCTGAGCTCGCGTTCATAATAGGCCAGCAACTCGTCGCGCATGTCAGTCTCCGCGGACCTCGAATTCGCCCGCCGGCAACTCGAGCACGGTGTCGAACGATACGTGCTCCGGGCTGGGATCGATGCGCAGCAACCCTTGAATCTGGAAGCGGACGCCTTTCACCAGCGCGGCGACGGTTTCCATCGATACGCGCGTCGCCAGCAAGCGGGGCTCAAAAGAAGCAATCGCCGCCTCTAAAGCCCGGCGCAAGCGTACATGGTCTTGCGGATTTTTGGCGGAAAACGAACCGATGTCTGGAAGGCCGTAGTTATACAGGGATCTCGCCAGTTCCGGATATTCCTCGCCCACCTCTTCCGGCGTGCGGCGCGTATTTAGCAGCCATTCCAAATCCCGGCGCAAGCCGTCCCGCAACATCCGCATCGCTTGCGAGCGCGAGGGCGGAGATTCGGCTTTCGTCTTAGGATCCTTGTCAGTCAGCCGGTCGAGAATCGATAATGTGACCGGAGCGTCAATATCGCGTCTCGCCATAGGCTTTACGTCAAGCAGGAAAGGGCTTGTACGGGATCCAGACGGCATATGCGTTCATAGACCCGTTGCTTGTCTTCGGCAGCCACGCCCAGTTTGCCCATGCAGCGATACAGCAGCACCAGAGGGTGCGCCAGCGCGTCTGGAGCCTCCCACTCTTCCAAGCGGCGGCTGTCGATCTCCGCGCACAGGTCGCGCAGGATGGGATACGCGATCAACTCCTTACCCGCCGCCAGACAGACTTGGGCAAGCTGCGCGCGCCGCAAAAAACGGCCTCTGCCGGAACGCTCCTGCGAGATCTCGCGCGTGAGAATCGCGATCGCCTCCTCCCGGTTTCCCGAACGCAAACAGTCCATCGCTAAAGCAAAAGCATCGGGTGGCGCTTCGAATTCGCCCTCTCGCGCCTTCGCGCCGGCTTCCAAAGGTTCAAACGGCGGCGGCTCGAATGTGGACGCGGGTTCTGCAATCTGTCCGCCGGGAGCAAGGAAACCCTCGATCCACGCTAGCGTCTCCTTATTGGCCGTAGGCGTATCGTCCAACAATGTCATTTGCGGCAGCGAAGGGTAGTCAGCAAGCAGCGCCTTCAGCTCGGACCGAATGCTCTGGGCGATGGCGTCAAACCAACCTCCCAACTCGTTACACGCGCGCACGACATAACGCTGCAAGTCCAGCCAGCCCCGCCCGCATGGCAGCGCCATCGCGGTCTCAGCGGTTTCAAGCACTTCTTGCCAGGACCCTTCGGCCGCCAGGCGCCGTAGCTGTTGCCGGATCTCCGAAGGCGGGGGTTCCAGCAGCCCCGAGTCAATCTCCGCGCCGCCTGCCCGCAGTTCGCCCCAGCGCAACCCCCGCAACATCAAGTACGGGACCGGGCTGTACGGCTCCTCCCGGCGAATGAAATGCGCGGCGCTAATCACGCGTTGGATGGCGTCATCCCGGCTCGCCGGCTCCTCCGTCAGCACGCCTTTCGCAGCGCTACGGGCGGGCGCCGGCGGCGCAGCTTGTTCGTAGACTGCTGTTTCCGTGGCCTCGCCAGGCCCTTCCTCCGTGGCCGCTGGAGACTCCGCTTGGGGTTCTAACGTCCGCTTGCGGCCAAGCAGCGCCCGGACGCTCTGGTGCACTTCCTCCAAGGATTTCCGCAGCCCTGAGAAGCTGGGCGCCACATCGCCGAACTTCTCGTCGCACCAGCTCTCCAGTTCGCGAACGACTTCGAGCGTTTCGGCGAACTCTTCGTTCAGCGCGGTGTAAAACTCGGCTGGGGTGGCGTCGACCGCTTTGTCGAATTCCTCCGGCGGCAACTTTCCCTCTTCGAGAGCCGCCGCGCGGGCCTCGCGTTTGGCGTCGTTGCTTTCGCCTTCGTGCTCATAGGGAATGCTCCGTGACTCGCGATACTGGAACCAGTCCAGCCCGCTGCGAGTGAGCGCTATGCGCTTGACGGGCTCGTCCAACTTCGACCCGAGCCATTCCAAGATCCCGGCCCGCAACTCGGGATCGCCATCCTCCAACTCGGGGTAGAGCGTATCCCAAAAGTTTTCCAGCAAAGCGCGGATGAAGACGAGCGCTTGGTGAAAACTGGCGATGCCTTCGCGTCGCAGCAAAGCCTCCGCCAGCCAAGCCGCAAGCTGCAAGTCCTTCGTTTTCTTGGCCAGGGCCTCGCTCGCCAGCTTGATGACCGCAGCGTAATCGGCGCGCTTGACTTCCCGCTCCCAGTCGCCTTGGAGGACGTCGAGTTCCTCGCGGCGCGCTTCTTTGATCTGATCATAGACAGGCGCGTAGCGCAGGTTTTCTCCACTCGGATTCTCTCCGGGGATCGGGTCTAGCAAGTCGGTGCGAAGTGGCATCTTCAACTAGGAAACCGGCGGACTAATTTCCAGTTTCCGGACTTCCAGCAACGGAATCTCTTCTCCATCCACCAGCAGCATCTTTTGGCCGAAGGGGATTTCGCGCCCCTCTTCATCCTGATCCCAAACCGTCACCCGCCCCAGGCGAACGGCGTCGTCAGGGTGCCTCCACGTGAGCGGATTGAGCACGGGCGTCAGGATTTCCCCCAGTTCTACTCCACGGAAAGCCGGACCCGTGCGTATCAGAGCGGGCGACCAAAGCAGGTCGCGCAACCGCCGGGGAGCCGGAATTTCCAAGCAAGCTACTTGCGCCCAGGGAATCCAGAGGTAGGAGCCCGCCGCGAACACCTCCAAACGTGCGCCGATTCGCGGGTCGGCGTCGGAGAGAGACTTAAAGGGAACCCCGTTGAGCGTGCCGGCAACGTCCGCCTCCGCGGCTTCCGCAGGTGGATAGCTGGTCCCAAGAAACATTTCCTGGCGGGTGCGCTCGGCGTGGAGAGCCGCATGATACACCAGCGCGCCCATGGCTGCTTCTTTGCCGCCGGAGGCGAGCACGTCCAGGTGCTTCTGCGCCCGGTCGTACTCGCCTGCAAAGCACAGCAGCTCAAACAGAAACGTGCGGCGCTTCACATCCGTGGGCGCCTCGCGGAGCTCCGCAGACACCGCCTGCACGGCTTCGTTGAGCCTTCCAGCCCGGAATAGAGCTTCACTGTTCATGCCCGGTTCACAAAGCGGTCCGCTCCCCGAAGAACGGACTAGCCACCCTTCTGTTGCTTCAGATCGTAGTGAGCTTTCACCGTGCCTCCCAGTGTGCCGTCCGGCTTCTGCTCCTTGTATTCCATCTCGATCTTGCTGAAGTTGAGGCTGATTTGCTCCATGGGAATGACCTCGCCTGAGGAGCCGCCACTTTGGTAGGAAGACACCAGGACATCGCTGAAAGTGATTTTGAGATATTCCTGCTGCTCCTTTCCGGCTTTCCGGCAGGTCAGTATCGCACTCTTAATGTGCTGGCCCTGAGCGCAAGCAAGCATCAGTTTGGGGCTTCCTTTGTGAACGCGCTGTTGGAAATGGAAGTCCTGCATGGACACCTTACCCGCGCCCATTCCGCCTCCGAAGGCTGCGGTTCCGGCTTGGGTGGCCCCCCAGCTCCAGGACAGGATTTCGATTTCGCCTTTGTGTTTGCTATCCTGAGATTCGCCCTCGACTCCGTCGATCTTCAGGAAATAATCAACTGCCGCCATCGTGTTATCCCTCCATTTGACAGGTTACAGTGACCGCGGAGAAAGCCGCGGTGAAATCATTTCCTTGCCGAAGGCGGCAATTCCGCCACCAACCGCAAGGAGATGGTGAGCTCGTCCAACTGGAAATGCGGGCGCAGAAACGCCACGGCGCGGTAAGCTCCAGGCTTTCCAGGGACTTCCACTACTTCCACCCTGGCCTCGCGGAGCGGATATTGCGCTTTGGTTTCGGCGCTGGCCGTATCGTCTTCCGTCACATACTGCGTGATCCACTGGTTCAGGAAGCGCTCGCAATCGGCGCGCGACATGAAACTGCCGATTTTGTCGCGCATGATCACCTTCATGTAGTGAGCGAAGCGTGACATCGCCAGGATATAAGGAAGCTGCGCCGCAATGCGCGCATTGGCGGTAGCCTCTTCTTTGTCATAGACCTTAGGCTTCTGGCAGGACTGCGCGCTGAAGAAAGCTGCGTAATCGGTGCCTTTGCAATGCACCAAAGGAATAAAGCCCTGGTCGGCGAGCTCCTTTTCCCGCCGGTCGGTGATGGCCACTTCGGTTGGGCATTTCATGGCCACGTCGCCGGAGTCGGTGACGAAGTTGTGGACGGGCAACCCCTCTACCAAGCCGCCGCCCTCCACACCCCGGATCGAAGCGCACCATCCGTAGGTTGCGAAAGATTGGGTCAACCGCGCACCCAAAGCATAAGCCGCATTTCCCCAGAGGTATTTCGAATGATCTGTGCCGTCAACGCCTTCCTCGTAGTTGAAGGTTTCTACTTGGACGCCATCTCGGCCGTAGGGCTGGCGCATCAGAATATGCGGCACCGTAAGACCCACATAACGGGAATCCTCGCTCTCGCGGAAGGATTTCCATTTCGCATATTCCGTGGTGTCGAAGATCTTCCCAATGTCCCGCGGAGCGTCCAGATTAGCGAAGCTGTCCAGATTAAACATCTCCGGCGCCGCCGCCGAAAGGAACGGCGCGTGCGCCGCTGCGGCCACCTGCGAGATTTTTTCGAGCAGCTCCATGTCTTCCGGTCCGCGGCCGAACTCGTAATCCCCGATCAGCGCTGCAAACGGAGCCCCGCCGAAGACGCCGAATTCCTCCTCGTATACCTTCTTAAACAAAGCGCTCTGATCGAATTCCGGCGCGCGCTGCAAGTCGCGCAAAAGCTCGCGCTTGGAAACATTGAGAACCTTGATCTTGAGTCCCTCGCCCGTCTCCGATTGATCCAGAAGGTACTTCAGCCCGCGCCAAGTGGCCTCCAGTTTTTGAAACTGCGGGTGGTGCAAGATCTCATTGAGCTGGAGCGAGATCAGATGGTCGATCTGGGCGATGCGGGCGTTGATCATCGCCTCGACGTCGCGCGAGACGGCCATCTCCCCTTCGATCACTTGAGCCACGAATTCACGCACCAGATCCTTGCCGCGCTCCCGCAGCGCCGGATCCCGCGCCAAACGCCCCTGCTCCACAATCTGGTCGAGGAGGCTTACTTCTTGCTGTTGCGCTTCCGCCGGCTGCCCGGCAGCCGCTCTTTGAGCGTCACTCATGAGACCCTCCCTCGGGCTTCGAACCCTGCACCTCGCTCTTCAGTTTGTTGAGCTTCTCGGTATTCGAGACCGCATCTAAAAGGAGCTCTTCCAACTTGTCGTTGCCTTGGAGCCCGCCTCTGAGGTCGGACAATTTTGTCCGCAGGTCGAGCAGCTCCTTGAGCGGTTTGACTTGCTGCGCCACCTGATCAGGCTCAAAATCCTGCAAGCTCTTGAATCGCAAGTCCACTTTAAGCTGGCCTGCGTTGGGGTCTTCGCTGAGCTTATTCTCGACGGAAAAAGCCAGATGCGGCTTGCACGCTTCCAGCACCTGATCGAAATTGTCAGGGGTGACCTCGACGAATTTCCGGTCTTTCAGCCGGGGCAGCGGTTCTTCAGGCTGTCCGGAGAAGTCCCCTAGGACGCCCATCACAAACGGAATCTCTTTCACCTCGATCGCATCCCCCACTTCTACGTCGTAAGTGATATGGACGCGGGGGGGTCTCACCCTCTCGAGTTTCTTTTGGACACTCTGTCTCGCCATCGTAAGCCTCCCATACCTCCAACCTCCGGTCGTTCGCCTGGCCGGAATGAATAGGCCAACATCTCTCGGCCCAGTCTGGAGAAAGTGTACCAGAAAACAAGGCCGCTGCCTAGCCCTGACTTGCGAATCAGGTGAATTTTCCCTCTCCGGTAAGGGCAGACCCGCTGCTGTTCAGGGTTTTCGAGGCGGGCGGGGGCTGTATGAAATGTGGATTTCTGCCAGAATAAGATCATGTCGGACCCCGTCATTCTCGTCGCTAGCGGAGACTTGCGGCTCTCCGCGAATCAAGTTTGTTGGGAAGCGCAAAACGCCGCTGAACAAGCCGTGATGGCCGCCATCCGCCGCCAGGGATGGAAAGTGCGGCGCGGCCACCCGTATGACCCCAAGAAAAAGCACGGTTTCATTGACAGCCAGAAATACGGGATGGAAGTGTTCCGCAAGATCCCGCCCCGCGCGCCGCTCGTGGTCTGCGAGGCAGTGTGGCAGTACTCTCACCATGTGTTAGCTGGGCTCCTCTCCCACGAAGGCCCTATCCTGACGGTCGCCAATTGGAGCGGTCAGTGGCCTGGTCTCGTGGGCATGTTGAACCTGAATGGCTGCCTCACCAAAGCTGGCAAGAAGTATTCGACTCTGTGGAGCGTGGACTTCACCGACGAGTTCTTTTTAAAAGGCTTGAGGAATTGGCTGAATGGCAAACCGGTCAGGCATGACTTAAGCCACGTCCGGAAACTTCGCGACTTGAAGCTCCCCGCCCAAGCTGAAAAGATGGGGGCCTCCCTGGCGTCGGAGCTGCGCAAGAACAAGGCAATCATGGGAATCTTCGATGAGGGCTGTATGGGTATGTATAACGCCATCATCCAAGATGAGCTGCTCATGCCCCTCGGCGTGTTCAAGGAGCGGTTGAGCCAGTCTGCCTTGTTTGCCGAAATGCGCCGTACGCCGGAGGACGAAGCGCGCGCCGTCAAGCAGTGGCTGGACCGCAAGGGCATGAAATTCCTTACCGGACCAAACCCGGACACGGACCTGACCGAAGAGCAAATCCTGGAACAGTGCAAAATGTACATCGCCGCCCTCCGGATTGCGGACGATTTCGGCTGTGACTTGATTGGCATTCAATACCAGCAAGGGCTGAAAGATTGCACGCCGGCCTCCGACCTTGCCGAAGGCCTCCTGAATAATGTCGACCGCCCGCCGGTTAAAGCGCGCGGGAATGGGCGGGTGTTGTACCGCGGCAAGGCATTGCCCCACTTTAATGAAGTAGATGAGTGCGCCGGCCTGGATGCGCTGGTGACGAACCGTGTTTGGACCGCCCTCGGATTTGACCCGGAGACCACGCTGCACGACGTACGCTACGGTGAGGATTTTGAAGTGGACGGAGAGCCACAGTTTGTGTGGGTGTTCGAAATCTCCGGCGCCGTCCCACCGAAACACCTGATTGGCGGTTACAAGGGAGCGGTCAGCGAACGCCAGCCGCCTATGTACTTCCCGCTTGGCGGCGGCTCGATTAAAGGCGTCAGCAAGCCGGGCGAGATTGTCTGGAGCCGGATTTATGTCGAGAACCATAAGCTGTTCGCCGATATCGGCCGGGCCAAGGTGGTGAAGCTCCCGCCTGAGGAAACCGAGCGGCGTTGGCGCCTCACGACGCCACAGTGGCCGATGATGCACGCGGTGACCTACGGCGTGAGCCGAGACCAGCTTATGGCCAAACACAAGGCCAACCATATTCAGGTGGCATACGCGCCGGACGCCGCCGGCGCTAACCGGGCGCTCGCCGTCAAAGCGGCTATGTTCCGCGAGATGGGCATTGAGGTCCATGTCTGCGGAACCCATCACGGTTTATAAAACTTTCTGGAGGAATTCCATGCGAGTTGGCATGATTGGAACAGGCGCGATCTCACACAAACACGCGCAGGCTTACAAGAATATCGGCTACGAACTGACCGTCTGCACAGACGTCAATGAGGCTGCGGGCCGTAAGTTCGCCGAAACTTACGGTTGCGAGTTCGTGAAGACTTACCAGGAGGTTTGCCGGCATCCCAAGGTCGACTACGTCGATGTGTGCACCTTCCCCGACTTCCGGTTGCAGCCTCTGGAGATTTGCGCCGAGACCAAGAAACACATCCAGGTGCAGAAGCCTATCTCCACCAATCTCGAAACCGCGAGGAAGATGATCGACACCGCCCGGAAGGCGGGCATCGTGCTGGGCGTAGTGAGCCAGCACCGGTTTGACGACTCCAGCATCTTTCTCAAGAAGGCGATCCAGGAGGGCCGCTTGGGCAAGATTTTGCAGGCGGACGCTTATGTAAAGTGGTGGCGGTCTCCCGAGTATTACTCACGGCCGATCAAAGGAAGCTGGGCCGTAGAAGGTGGCGGCGCCATGATCAACCAAGCCATACATCAGGTGGATGTATTGTTGTGGCTCGTTGGTCCTGTGAAAGAACTGTTCTCGTACTGGCAATTGGGCGCGCTGCACAAGATCGAATCCGAAGACGTCATTTCCGCGATTCTGAGGTATCAGAGCGGCGCGACCGGCGTGATTCAGGCCTCCACCGCGTTCTGGCCCGGTTACACCGAACGCATCGAGTTGCATGGCACGAAAGGAACGGCCATCATCTCCGGTGACAAGCTGACGAGTTGGGATGTCCAGGACGATCACGGCGAACCGGCGCCGGTGGCCAAAGAGGTTGCTTCAGGCGCCTCCGACCCCATGGCGATCTCCCTTGCCCCCTTTGAGCGGCAGTTCCTTGATTTCGGCGAAGCGTGTAAGAAGGGATCCACGCCGCTCGTATCGGGGGAAGATGGTTACCGTGCGCTTGAGCTCGTGATCTCAGCTTACAAGTCTTGCCGCGAAGGGCAGAAGGTCGTTCTCGGCAGCTAACCCCGAATGCGTTGGCATAGATTAAAAGTCCCTGCTTCCAGCGCCAACCTCGGCCCTGGATTTGATGCGTTGGGGTTGGCGCTAGCCCTGTACTTGGAATGCCGGTTCCGGGAGAGCGAGCAGTTGGAGATCCGCGTCTCCGGAAGAGATGCGGAGCTCATTCCCACCACCGCTGAAAACCTCATCTGGCAAACCGTAGGGGTGGTGGCGCGTGATGTTCATGGCAGCGTGGGAAATATAGAGCTCGAAATCAGAAATGAGATTCCCATCGGCAAGGGCCTCGGCTCCAGCGCTGCTGCGCTAACCGCCGGGGTGGTGATCGCAAATCATTTGTTGGAACTGGGTTGGAAACCGCCGCGCATCCTGGATGAGGCCGCTCGTATCGAAGGGCACCCCGACAACGTGGCGGCGTGTGTCCTGGGGTCGATCGTCGCCAGCGCAATCGATTCAGGCGGCGTGGCGCGCGCCGTGCGCATCGAGCTGCCCGAGAAGTTTGGCTTGGCGGTAGTGGTTCCGGATTTCATCCTTCCCACGACGCAGGCCCGCGCTGTGTTGCCTCCCAGTTACTCCAAAGCGGATACGGTTTTCAACGTGCAGCGCTCCGCGCTGTTGATCGCCGCGCTGGCCACGGGCGCCCGTCACGCCTTCCCAGCCGCGCTGGAAGATCGGCTCCATCAGCCCTACCGCGCTGCTTTGGTGCCGGGCTTGGATGAGATTCTAAAGCTCCGCGCGCCTGGGCTGTTAGGATGCGCGCTGAGCGGCGCCGGCCCTTCCGTGCTGGTCTTCTACGAAAAGGATCGCGCTGAGGTTGTGGATCTGGTGCGACAGATCTTCGCGCTGCATGGCCGAAAATCGGAGATTCTTTGGACCAAAGTCGCTCCAGGCGGCTTCGAACTTGAACATGAGGAATGAGGCGAGAATACGCTAGAGGCCCGCAGCTACGCTGGGAAGCCGGCGGGCCTCGCGTTTCGCAGCCTTACGGGAGCGAAAGTGTTAGTTGCGGCGCTTCAGAGTGGGGCGCTCATCTTCGTCCGTTTTCTGTTTCTTGTCTTTGTCGTCCCCTTCCTCAATAGGACCGCCTCCAGGACCCTTGCGTAACCGCGGGCGGTTGGCGTCCTTATCATCCACCTTGCGCCGCGCGTGTAACTGCATGAGCCGGGCTTTTACTTCGTCGAATTCCGAAGTCGTTACCACGTATTCGGGCTTGGCTTTGAGCATCTCCTGAATGTTCTTCTGCGCGTTCTTAATGCGGTCGTCCGTCAACGGGTGGGTGGAAAAGACCTTGGCCATAGTTCCCGGCTTCCGTTTCTCATCGGATTGCAACTTCTCAAAGAAGTCGATAAAGGCCGTGGGATCATACCCTGTCTTGTAGAGGTACTGAAGGCCAAGCATGTCCGCTTCTTCCTCAAAAGCTCGGGAGAAGGAAAGGAACCCGATGGGAATCAGGACGCTGGCGCCCTGGCGTACGCCATATCCCGCCCAACCTCCCATGAAAATCAATGGGATCGTGGCCATGTTCACAATCTGTCCACGGCTCGCTTGCCGTGTGCCGTGACGCGCCGCCACATGAGCGATTTCGTGCGCCATAACGCCCGCCAGTTCCGCTTCTGTCTCCGCACGCATAATTAACCCTGAGTTGACAAAGAAGAATCCGCCCGGCAGCGCGAACGCATTCACCTCTTCGCTGTCGATGACCTTTATGGTGAAGGGGACCTTAGCGTCGGAATTACGGACCAGATTCTGGCCGACCCGGTTCACATATTCGGCGATCACCGGGTCGTCAATAATTTTGGCTTGACGTTCCACATCCTGGGCAAGCTGTTTGCCAAGGGCGATCTCTTTCTCCAAGGAGTAAAAATTCACTCCTTTGCCGACATCCCGGTTTCCGATTTGGTCGGGGTCTTTCTTCTTGTCTTTGGCATACCCGGCTGGAAGCACCAAGCTCACGGCGAGCGCCAGCCCGAGCAGGTTGGTGATGAACCGCTTCATAACTTCCTCCTCCACACCGAATCCTTGAACCGTCCTTCGTATCCAGATTCAGTATACGCCCGGCAGGATGCGCACGCTTCCCGCAGTCTACCCTTTTTAACGTATTGTGGAAAGGATGGGTTACCATTCTTTGAACCGTTCCTCCCTGGAACCTCTTTGGAGCCGCTATCGCGAGGAATTTCCAGTCACGGAAAGGCTGGTTTATCTTCATCATGCAGGCGTGGCGCCGCTTTGCCGGCGCGCCGCCGACGCTATGAAGGCGTTGGCGGACGACTGTATGAATTACGGGTCGCTCCACTACGACCAGTGGTTGGAGACCTATGAGGGTTTGCGCGCTGCGGCAGCACGGTTGATCCACGCCGAAGCTTCGGAAATCGCCTTGGTGAAGAACACATCGGAAGGCATCTCCACCATCGCTTTGGGGATCGACTGGCGTCCAGGCGACAAAGTCATCGCTTTTCAGGAAGAATTTCCTGCCAATTTTTTTCCATGGAAACGATTGGAAAACAAGGGCGTACGGGTGGAGTGGCGCTCCTACTTGGACCCTTTGGAACGCATCGAGCAGGCGGCGAAAGGCGCAAAACTACTAGCCATTAGTTTTGTCCAATACCTCAGCGGATACCGGGCGAACCTCAAGCGAATCGGCGAGATTTGCCGGCGCCACGGCGTCATTTTCTTCGTGGATGCCATACAAGGATTAGGGGCATTCCCGCTCAATGTGCGCGAATGCGGCATTCATGCCCTAGCGGCGGATGGCCACAAGTGGCTATTAGGACCAGAGGGATGCGGCATCTTATACATTCACAAGGACTTACAGAATCTCGTCGCGCCCGTGGAATTCGGCTGGACTAACATAGCCGGCTATAATGACTACGCGTGTCGAGATATGACCTTGCGCCCCGATGCTGGACGCTACGAGTGTGGGACTTTGAATACCATCGGGTGTTTCGGGTTGCGGGCCGCTATCGAGTTCATTTTGGAAGTAGGGGTAGAAAACATCGCTCGTGATGTGCAAGCCCTTGGCGACCAAGTGTATGAAGGCGTACGTCGCAAGGGCTATGCCGTGCTTGGAGAAAGGACGCCTGAAAATGGCGCTGGTATCGTCTCTTTCCGCCGGGCGGATATGGACTCACGGTGGATTGTGAGGGACTTGAAAGAAAAGGGGATTATAGCCGCTCCCCGGCAGGGATGGGTGCGGGTGAGTCCCCATTTTTACATTAGTCCGAACGACATTGAGCGGCTCCTCGCGGCCCTGCCCTAGAGTGGCTGCCCTCGACGCTTCCAGAGCAGGGTTTTCAGCGCGCCGCAGCACGTTTCAAGCGGTCCGCGACGGCTTCCCACTCGGGAGAATCGGGGGGTTCTTCTACAGCAATCCAATCCAGCCCGGCAGCGTCGAGCTCGTGCAGCGCGCTATACAACCGGGCGGCGTACCCACGTGGATCAGAGGGGAGCCGCACGCAGATGGCGTCCTGGCGTTCGGTAGGCCTGAGGCGCCAGATATATGCCCCACGTCCGTTTGGCGGAAGGTTGCCTTCACGGACAAGCACCAAGGGTGTCGTAGGGCTGTAATGCCGGCGGTGCAAACCCGGGGAAGGGTGAGCGTCACCGGGTTGCCACAGCGCCTCGCGGAATTCGACAGCGCCGATTTCGGCCTCGAGCATCTCGCGAGTCACCATGCCGGGGCGCAGCAGAAGCCGGCGTCCGCCAGCTAGGGACAGCACCGTGGACTCAATTCCCACATCCGTAGGGCCGCCGTCCAAAATGAGATCCACAGAGTCTCCTAAAGAGCTCCTCACATGAGCAGCAGTCGTGGGAGAGACTCCGGCGAACCGGTTAGCGCTTGGCGCCGCGAGAGGAACACCGGCCGTTCGAATGAGAGCTCGCGAAATGGGATGCGCCGGCATGCGCAACCCCACGGTCTCCAGGCCGGCCGTGACTATCGGCGGAACCGCCGCCGCTTTCTCCAGCACTAGGGTTAGCGGACCCGGCCAAAACTTCGCAGCCAGCTTCTCCGCATCCGAAGGCCAGCGGCTGACCAGGGAACGCGCCATTTCCAGGCTGTCGACATGCACAATCAGCGGACTGGTGGAAGGACGCCCTTTAGCCCGGAAGATCTTGGCGACGGCTTCCGGATCTAAGGCGTTCGCCCCTAGTCCGTAAACAGTTTCCGTGGGGAACGCCACGAGCCCCCCTTGGCGGATCCGTTCGGCAGCGCGCTCCAGTAACGCTGCGGAGATCATACTCATTCGGGCAGGTCTTCCTTGGCGTCTCCCGCCGTCTTCCCAGTGTGCTTGAAGACAAGGTAGGCGTGGATGAGCGAATCGATGTCACCGTCGAGCACGCGGTCCACGTCGCCGATGGCGAGCTTTGTGCGGTGGTCTTTCACCAAGCGGTACGGGGCCAGCACATAGCTTCGGATCTGACTCCCAAAGTTGATGTCCAGCTTAGATTCCTCAAGCTTCTGCTCTTCGGCCCGCTTTTTCGCCATCTCATATTCCCACAGACGCGCACGGAGCTGCTTGAGGGCGCTCGCGCGGTTCTTGTGTTGAGACCGCTCGTTCTGGCATTGCACCACGATGCCGGTCGGCAAGTGCGTCATGCGTACCGCAGACTCTGTGCGATTCACATGTTGCCCGCCGGCGCCAGAGGCGCGGAACACGTCTACTCGCAAATCTTCAGGTTTGATTTCGATCTTGATGTCATCGTCAATTTGCGGATAGACAAACACGGAGGCGAAAGAAGTGTGGCGGCGCGCATTGGCGTCGAATGGCGAGATGCGGACCAAGCGGTGAACTCCGATTTCGCCTTGGAGGAGCCCGTACACATTCTCGCCATTGACTTCAAACGTAACCGACTTGATGCCTGCGCCCTCCCCTTCGAGGCGGTCCGTAATCACGGTATCAAAGCCATGACGTTCGGCCCAACGCAAATACATGCGCTCGAGCATCTCCGCCCAGTCTTGGCTCTCCGTTCCACCTGCACCGGGGTGTATGGTCACGATGGCGCTGCGGGCGTCGTTCTCGCCCGAGAGCAGCATCATGGTTTCCATTTCCTGAAGCCGCGCGGAGAATGCTTTCAGTTCCTTTTCGAGTTCCGCGCCTACGTCTTCGCCTTCTCTTCCGAGCTCGAATAGCGTCTCGAGATCCGACACTGCGGAAGCAACATACTTGTCCGCCGAAACGGCGGACTCCAAGCGCTTCCGGTCCTGCATGATCTTCTGGCTTTTCTCTGGATGGCTCCAGAAGTCCGGGGCAGAAATCAACGCTTCAATCTGGGCAAGTTGAGAAAGTTTCGCCGGAGCGTCAAAGATAGCTCCGCACAGCTTCTGCTTGCTGGCGGAGCGTTTCAAACTCCCTCTGGAGTTCGTCGATGGTCATAATTCAATTTTATCAAGTTCCAACAAATGGCCTCGCTTGCCGGCGTTGATTCCGGTAGTGCGGCCGATGCGCGTCGCCACTCCTTCCGTTTCGTGGATGTGCCCGCAGAAAAACCACTTAGGCTGATTCTCCCGCAAAAAAGCCGCGATCGCCTCGCTCCCTAAGTGCCGGCTCCCTACACGGTCGAGTTCCGTGCCGTAGGGCGGGCAGTGACAAACCAAGATCAGAGGCGTTAAGCCGGCAAAAGTTTGCAAGCGCTGCGCCAGCTCCTGTTCTGAATATTCTCCGGGAGTGTCGAAGGGCGTTGGGTTTGAGTAGCCTAACCCGGCCAGTTTCCATCCCCCGATTTCCACAACCTTGCCGTGGAGGTTGTTCAGCCCGTAATCCCGGCACATCCGGTCGATGTCGCTCTCCGACTCGTGGTTTCCCGGCAGCACATAGACCTTTTCCCCGCGCCGCCGGAGCACTGCGCCGGCGGCATCGAGCCCACGTCCCCATGAGGTTAGATCGCCGCACGCAAAATAGCCGTCCGCCTCCATATTCATGAGGTTTTCCAAGGCCTTCCAGTCTCCGTGAATGTCGGAAAACAATAACAGTCTCATCGCGTGTAACAGTGTAACAAGGCGGAACGAAGCCACTTCAGCCAACGGCTCGAAGTCCCGTGAGTATCATAGTATCAACGGGTAACCCCGCCGAAGGGCTGCGTCATGGACTCTACAACCGACAAACAATTGGGGATTAATAGCTGGTTCGAGGAAGAACTCCACCAAGAATACTTGCACAATCGCCAACTAGTGGGCGAAGACTGGAAAGCGGTGTTCGATTCGATACCGCCCGGCGCCGGCTCCGGCCCGTTTGCCGGCTTGGCGCCGCCGCAGCGAACCGTGGCGGGCGTCGCCCTCACAGGCTCCGAAGAGCTCATCCCTTTACGCGGCGCCGCAGCGCGGCTAGCAGGCAATATGACGGCTAGCCTGGGTATTCCAACAGCCACATCGCAGCGAACGATCTCTGTAAAGATCATTGACGAGAACCGGCAGCTCATCAACCAGCACCGGACATTGCTCGGCAAGAGCAAGATTTCCTACACCCATATCATAGGCTGGGCTATCGTCCAGGCCCTCAAAAGCTTTCCGGCGTTAAATCATGCTTACGTGGAAAAGGATGGGCAACCTTTCCGCCTGGCGCACCGCCAGATTAACTTCGGAATCGCCGTAGACGTGGAAGGCAAGGACGGGAACCGCTCGCTTTTGGTTCCGAATATCAAGAATGCTGGCTCCCTGAACTTTCAACAATATTTGGCGGCGTTTGACGATGTGGTTCTGCGCGCCAGAACCGGCAAGCTCACGCCGGAAGACCTCCAGGGCGCCACAGTCTCTCTTACTAACCCCGGCACCGTTGGGACAGTCGGCTCCATTCCTCGCCTCATGCCGGGACAGGGGTGCATCATTGCTACCGGATCCATCGATTATCCTGCGGAGTTTGCGGGCGTCACCCCGGAGATGAAGGCGGCGCTGGGCGTGAGCAAAGTTATGACCATTACGTGCACCTACGATCACCGCATCATTCAAGGCGCAGAATCGGGGATGTTCCTCGCGAAGGTGCAAGATTTGCTGCAAGGAGGCGGCGGTTTTTACGAGCAGATATTCACAGATTTGAAAATGCCTCATCATCCGGTAAAGTGGGAGCCGGACCGTAACGCCGCCAGTCCGGGAGGGCGCCCTGCCCTGACCGGGGCAGACCCGGCAAAAATGGCGGCGGTTTTCCAGTTAATCAATGCTTACCGCGTGCGCGGTCATCTGATCGCCGATCTCGATCCCCTGGGAACCGAGCCTAGCTACCACCCGGAACTTGATCCGTCCACCTACGGGCTTTCCGTCTGGGACCTGGACCGCGAGTTTCTTACCGGACCCCTCGGCCAAGCGCTAGGCGCCGGTGAGCAAGAGGTCACGACCCTGCGCGAGATTCTCGAGACATTGCGCCGCGCTTACTGCGGAAAAATGGGTTGCGAGTACATGAACATCCAGCATCCCGAGCAGAAGCGCTGGATTCAGGACAAAGTGGAAAGCAGCGCCCGCACGTGGCGGCTGCCCCCGGAAAAACAGAAGCAAGTGCTCGAGCACCTCATTGAGGCGGAGGAGTTCGAGCACTTCCTGCACGCCCGCTACGTCGGTCACAAACGTTTTTCGATTGAAGGCGGAGAAACCGCCATCGCCATACTCGACCACCTCCTGGATCAAGCCGCGGACCACGGAGTCCACGAGGTGGTCATTGGCATGGCTCACCGGGGACGGATCAATGTTTTAGCCAACATCGTGGGGAAGAGCTTGAATCAGATTTTTGCCGAATTTGAAGGAAACGATCCTTACACGTTTCAAGGCTCAGGCGACGTTAAGTACCACTTGGGCGCTACCGGCGCACACCGTTCTCACGCGGGCAATCAGGTGGGCGTAGCGGTGGCGCCGAATCCCAGCCACCTGGAAGCTGTCAACCCGGTAGTGGAAGGCATTGTCCGCCCCAAGCAGGACCGCCTCGGCGATACGGAGCGCGTCCGGGTCATCCCCCTGCTGATTCACGGCGACGCGGCCTTTGCAGGGCAAGGCGTGGTGGCTGAAACGCTAAACCTATCTCAACTGGATGGTTACCGGACCGGCGGGACAATTCACCTGGTGATCAACAACCAAATCGGCTTCACCACCGGGCCTGCGGAAGCCCGCTCTAGCCCTTATTGCACCGATGTGGCGCGCACCGTGCAGGCGCCGATTTTCCACGTCAATGGCGACGACCCGGAAGCCGCAATCCGGGTGGCCGATATCGCGTTCGAGTACCGGCAGAGATTCAAAAAGGATGTGGTGATCGACATGATCTGCTACCGGCGCCACGGCCACAATGAAGCGGACGACCCCAGCTACACACAGCCGCTCATGTACAAGAAAATCCGCGAGCATCCCTCCGTCGCCACGCTTTATGGAGAGCGCTTGGTGCGTGAAAAGGTGGTTTCCGTCGAAGAACTGGAGGCGCTTCGCGGTCGCATACGTTCGCGGTTTCGGGATGCGTTTGACGCCGTTAAGCGCAGCGCCGAGCGGTACGAGTATCAGGAGCTCAGCGCGGTTGAAGCCGCTGCCATTCCCACCGTATGCCCGCGCACGGCCATAGACCGCGCCACCGTCGAGCGCATCGTTCATGGCCTCACCACGTTTCCTCCTGAGTTTCACCTGCATCCAAAACTGGTCCCGCTCATTCAGCGCCGCAAACAAGTTTTAGACGGGGCTCCCGTCGATTGGGCCATGGGTGAAGCGCTGGCTTTCGGAAGCTTGGTGCTCGAGGGGACGCCGGTGCGGCTGAGCGGGCAGGACTCCAGCCGGGGCACCTTTAGCCAGCGGCACCTCGAGTATGTGGATTATGAAAACGGCGCTTCCTATGTCCCGATGAAGCATTTGGCCCCCGATCAAGCGCGCTTCGAAGTCTGGGATAGCTCATTGAGCGAGTATGCGGTCATGGGCTTTGAGTTTGGCTACAGCGTGGCTGATCCGCTGACCCTGGTGATGTGGGAAGCGCAGTTTGGCGACTTCGCCAACGGCGCGCAGATCATGATCGATCAGTTCATCGCCGCCGCCGAATCGAAATGGGGACAACCGAGCGGACTGGTCCTGCTTCTCCCTCACGGGTATGAGGGCCAGGGGCCCGAACATTCGAGCGCGCGCATCGAACGCTTCTTGCAACTTTGCGCCGGCAATAACTTGCAAGTGGCGAACTGCACCACACCGGCACAGTATTTTCACATCTTGCGGCGGCAGATGTACGGCGGCGCAGACCGCCGCGGCGTCCGCAAGCCGCTAATTCTTTTCACACCGAAAAGCCTGTTACGGCATCCACTGGCGGTTTCCTCACTTTCGGAGTTCCTGGCGGGTTCGTTCCGGGAAGTCATAGATGACCCCGAGGTAAGAGCCCCGGACCGGGTTACGCGCGTTCTGCTATGTTCCGGTAAGCTTTACTATGAACTTGCGGAGGCGCGCCAGAAGCGGAACGCCGGGCATGTGGCCATCGTGCGTCTCGAACAGCTTTATCCGTTTCCTGTCGACCTGCTCCGGGATGTCTTGCTGCGTTACCCGCTGAGCGCGGAGCTCGTTTGGGCGCAAGAAGAGCCACGAAATATGGGCGCGTGGCGTTTCGTCCACGAGAACCTGCAACCCTTGCTGGAAACGCCACGCAGATTTTTACACTATGCCGGACGTCCGGAAAGCGCCAGTCCAGCCACGGGGTCGCTGAAGCGGCATCTGGCTGAGCAGGCCGAGTTGATCGAAAAGGCTTTCGCCCCGCTTTCCCGGCGTGGTTAGCCGCTGCTGGACGTTAGGTTGGGCTGCCACAGAATTTCGGGGGTCCCTGTCAAATGGTTCGCCAAGCGGCTCCACACGAAAAAGGCATCGCTAAGGCGGTTTAGATACCGCAGAGCTTCACTTGGCACAGGTTCCTGATGCGCTAGCGCCACCAGAGTCCGCTCTGCGCGCCGGCAGACCGTGCGGCAGAGGTGCAATTCGGCGCTCAGCCGGCATCCGCCGGGTAGCACAAAGGAGCGCAACTCGGGGAGCCGGGCGTTGGCTGCATCGATCTCCTGCTCGAGCCTTTCCACATCCGCGTCTACGATACGAGGCTGCTGTGGCCCTACATCTTGAGGCAAGGTAGCCAAGATCGAGCCGAGGTTGAAGAGCTCCTGTTGAATCCGTTTCAGCGGCGCCGCCAATTCGGGGGTTTCGGCGACTGCCGTAACGCAGGCCAATCCCACCGCGGCGTTGAGTTCATCTACGTCGCCATAACACGCAATGCGTAAACTATGCTTCGGCGCCCGCTGGCCGCCCACCAAACTTGTTTCCCCCTTGTCTCCCCCGCGCGTGTAAATGCGGTTCAACCTGATCTTCGGCTCCCGAAACACAGGCTTCTCTGCCGGCACGCCTTTATTTTCCCAGAATCTCGTAAAAGGCTGTGAAAGCCGAAAAGCCGGTGGGGCGCATGACGTCGAACCGGACGCGCCGGGCGTCCTTGGACGCCAAGTTCACCTCCAGCGAAACGCTGTCGCCAGGAGCAAGCGCCGGTAAAGGATAATCCTTCTGCTCCATGGGCAACCCGCCAAATCCATAAACTACGGCTCGGAGCCGGTACTCGCGCAGGTTGTAAGCCGGAATCACACGGCGCGTGCGGAGTCGCACCTGTAAGCCGGCGTGCGTGTCTTCGACCTCGAGAGTTTCGATAGGGCTGGCTTCACGCCTCAATTCCTCAAACGATGGCTTCCTGGTCCCGTATAAGTCCACCACGCCATGCACGCGCTGCTTCATGACGCCCAGCCCCTTATCGCCCATGTGCGTACGGTAGTCGTTGTAGCAGAAGAAAATCAGACCGCCAATCTCGGGGAACTCGCGGAACACCTGATTGTGCTTCTTCAAAATCTCGACGCGCATAGGGTCGCCCCCTAGGCGGTCCGGCGTGCATTCGCAGTATCCGTATTCGGAAACCACGATCATTTTCCCCGGGAAGGCCTTGCGAATCGCCTCAAGGTTCGCCTTCATATCCGCCACCGTGCCTTTCGTCCAGCTCTCGTAATACTCATTCCAGGAAATGAAGTCCAGTTCACCGGCTACGTCATTGCCAGGGTTTGTACGCAGCGAATGCGAGGCGTAAGTCGTGAAGCGGAGCGGGTCCAGGCGATGGGCTTCCTCGTTCATTCTCCGGATGAATTTCTTAGCCACCGGATTTTGTCCGTTGATCTCGTTGGACAACCCCCAGGCGAAAACGCACGGGTGGTTTCGATTTTGGCGGATCATCTCGCGCAACTGTTCCAAGCCGTTGTTCATAATCTGCTCTGACGGCTCGTCTTTCATGCCTTGAAACGTCTTGGATCCCCAGCCAGGGACCTCTAGCTGCATGAGGATGCCGTGACGGTCGCAGTAATCCAGCACCCGGCGGTCCTGCATCCAGTGGACGCGCGTGAAGACGCAATTAAGCTCCTTCATGTCCGCGTGGTCGTGTTCGATCCAAGTGGCGGGCTCAGCCATTCCATAAACCGGGTGGCTGCCCGCCATGCGCTCCACACCCGCCAGCCATACGCGCTCGCCGTTTAAGTACAAGCCGCCCCCGCGGAGTTCGATTTTCCGTATGCCGAAGGTAGTTCCCATTTGGTGCGCCCCTGCCGCCACCACAATCCGGTAAAGATTCGGCTGGTCAAAGTGCCACAGCTTCGGCTGTCGGAGATCGTAAGGCGTGAAAGCCACTGTTTTGGTTTCCCGCGGCCCGACTTCAATGGGTCCTGCGGCGCCTTCCCCCACCAAGGCTCCGGTGGCCTCCTCAAAGATTCGGTAGTAAACGGGAGCGCCCGCAGGCCGGCTCGTCGAATTTGTCACTTCGACCTCGATCCGGACGCCGGCGGAGTTGAACCGCGCATTCGGGACTGCTTCCACGCTGACTGACGACACGTACACCGGCGGAGAAACCAACAGGCGGACGGGCCGGTAAATGCCGCCGTCCGGCGTCCAGTCGTACGAGTCGTTCCGGGGCAGCATGGCGGGATTGAACGCGTTGTCCACGAGGACTTCAAGCTGGTTGGAGCCGTTGAGGACAAGGTGCGGCGTGACATCGAACTCGAAGGAGGTATACCCCTTGCCGGTATGGCGTCCCACCTCTTTCCGGTTGATCCACACCGTAGCAGAATGGAAAACAGCTTCGAATTCGATGCGCACACAAAGGCCTTTCCATTCGCCGGGAGCGTAGAAAGCGCGGCGATACCACGCCGGACCCAAGTAGCCGCTGGTTCGCTCCTCTGTTTGCCACGTATGCGGAACTTTTACCGTCTTCCATGTACGCTCCTTGTCAAGGCGGAACTCCCATTCGCCGTCTAAAGAAACTTCCACGGAGGGCGTAGTCGAACCCCCGGCAGGCGCAGAAGGCGAAGCAGGGGGCCAAGCCGCAGCCGCCGCGGCGTGGAAAAACGATCTGCGGGATGTGTTCATGGCGCCGTTCCTCACGGGTACTACCAGAGTACTTGAATGGTAGCCTGGAATTTCCGCCATGCAAGAGGCAAACCACATCCGAGAATGGTTGCGGCGGGAGCAAGAAGCCCGCGCTCGCCGCTACCCCGCCGCTGAAGGACGTAGACAACCCGTGCATACGGTATATGGGGGCGCACAACGGTTCCGCCCGGACACGATCCCCAAGCTCGGGCGCATCGCGCTGCGCGAACTGCACACGTATGCGGCAGGAGCATCCGACTTTGCAGCAGCGCTGGGCGTCACCGCCCCAGACGCCATCCTCAACCGTGTCTACCAGCGGGTGGTCATGAAGCTGGAGCATGACCCGATCGAGGACTTTCGCATCGATTTCGAGGACGGCTACGGCGTGCGGGGGAACTCCGAAGAGGACCGGGACGCCATTGCCGCCGCCGAGCATACGGCTGATGCTATGGCTGAGAACAGCTTGCCGCCGTTTTTTGGAATCCGCATCAAACCGTTCACTGCCGGATCAGAGGACCGGGCCATTCGGACGCTGGACCTGTACCTTAACCATCTCGCCCGCAGGACCAAAGCCCGTCTTCCCGCCAACTTTGTGGTAACCCTTCCGAAGGTGACGAACGTCGCTGAGCCGGCTGCTCTTGCTGCTCTGCTCGAGGACATCGAGCGCCGCGCGGAGCTGGCGCCTGGCTCGGTGAACATCGAAATCATGATGGAGACGGCTCAAGCCTTGTTGGGACCAGACGGTCGCTGTGTGCTCCCGGAGTTAGTGGACGCCGCGAAGGGACGGTGCACGGGCGTTCACTTCGGGCCCTTCGACTTCACCTCTTCTTGCGGCATTACATCCAAATACCAGGACCTCAGGCATCCGGCTTGTGACTACGCCCGGCAAGTAATGCAGGTCGCGCTCGCCGGGACAGGCGTTTTCCTTTCTGATGGACCCACACACATCTTGCCCGTGCCGGTTCACCGAGAGCCCGCCACTGAAGCGCAGCGGGAGGAGAACCGGCGCTCGGTGAGAGCGGCCTGGAAACTGCATTTTGAAAACGTTTGGAACGCCTTGCGGCAGGGTTTTTACCAGGGCTGGGATCTTCATCCGGCTCAGCTGCCTGTCCGGTTCGCAGCGGTCTACTTGTTCTTTTTGAGCGAGGCGGAAGCATCCGGAGAACGTCTCCGGAATCTGATGGCGGGAGCAGCTCAAGCCGGCTTGCTACGCGAGGTTTTCGATGACGCAGCCAGCGGCCAGGGGCTGCTTCATTTCTTTCTGCGGGCCCTCAATTGCGGCGCTATCACAGAGGCGGAGGTTCCGGCGTTAACCGGCTTGTCGCCCGAAGAGCTTCGCACAGGGTCCTTCGTTTCGATCATCCGGAACCGCCTTTCCACCCGTTGAAGCAAAAGCTTGCCGGGCGAGCCTGGCGTCCTGTGTCACCGCAAGGCGTGCTCCAAAGCCTCGATGAAAAAGTAATCTCCCCACATCACGCTCTCGTTCACGCCTAAGTTCTTATGCAAATGATAGACGCCGCCTTTCAAGACGCCTTCCCAAGCGGGATCTTGCACGGCGGAATAATTCGTGCACAGCGTCCGCAAAATCTTGATGCCGGTGGACCAATAAAGGTGTCCCTTCACCAGATCGGTAAGGATACGCGAAAGGCGGAGAAACCCTGAGGCGGCGATCGCCGCCGCAGACGTATCCACCAGTTTGCGGCTCTCGGCGGGGGCGTTAAAATCCCAGGGCGGCACTCCGTTGGGCGGCGTGTGCGTAATGTAATAGTCCGCACACAGCTCAGCGGTTTCGAGAAACCGTGGATCGCGCGAGTATTCCGAGCAGGAGCCAAACCCGTAGAGCGCCCAGGCCAGCCCGCGCGACCAGCAGGAATCGCCGCGATAGCCTTGATGGGTGGTTTGTCGCAGAAACTCGCCGGTTTCCGTATCGAAGATGCCCTCCTGCGCCACGGAACCGTCACCCCGCACCAGAGTCCGGCGCGTGGTGAAGCAATGGCGCAGAGCGATCTCCCGAAGCTTCTTGTCGCCCGTTTCTCTCGCCGCCAGAAAGATAAGGCCGACGTTCATCATGGCGTCGATGAACAGCGAGTCATCGGCGACAAAGGACCGGAGGTAGCCGCCCTTTTCCTGAAACCTTGCGGCCATGGTGCGGCCAGCTTGAATGAGCACGTCTAGGATTTGCGGATCGCGCTTGAGCAGGTACCAGCGGTGATACGTGGAAAGAAACAAAAAGCCGAGATCGTGGGCGTCCTTATCTTGCTTCCGTGGCTCCAGAGGTTTGGTGTAACGGAGCGCGTGGTCAAACCAGAATTTGGCTTCCTCGGTTCCATTCCCGCTGCGCTTATAAAAGAGCCACATCATGCCCGGGAAAAACCCATCGCACCAGTGAGTCCATACGGGCCCGTCATGCTTCCATTTCCCGCCGCGGGTGTACATGGGATAAAAACCGGGCGTGCGCTCAATGACCGCTTTCACTTGACGCTGTGCGAACTGGAAGGTATCTTCGAACAGCGAGCGGTCGTTCTCGGCGTCAAACTGGATCACGGAAACTCCTTCTCCTTATTAAACTGCATCCTCCGGCCTGCCACTTCAAGCGGCTGCTCCAGCGCTTGGCTCAATTCTCCAAGACGCAGATGTCGGGCAGGTTGCGGTAATCTTCGGCGTAGTCCAGCCCGTAGCCTACCACGAACTCATCGGGAATCGTGAATCCGACATAGTCCACTTGGACGGGACGCATACGCCGCTCCGGTTTATCCAGGAGCGCGGCGATGCGGATCGAACGCGGCTTACGCTGTTCGAGCACATGGATGAGGTAGGTTAGGGTTACGCCGCTATCGATGATGTCTTCCACGATGAGAACATCGAGGCCCTCGATCGACGTGTCAAGGTCCTTAGTCACCTTCACTTCACCCGACGAGGTCTTCCCGCGCCCGTAGCTGGAGATGCCCATGAAATCTAGACGTGACGGGGTTTTGACGGCGCGTATCAGGTCGGAAAGGAAGATGCACGCGCCTTTCAAAATAGCAATCATTTGGATCGGACCGCGGCCTTGATAGTCCTGATCGATCTTGGCGGCAAGCTCCGCGATGCGCTCGCGAATCTGATCCGCACTAATAAGGATGCGAGTTCTTGATGGTGACATGCTGGCTTCAGTCCGCAGCCCGAAGCCTTGTACTGGGAGGGCCAATATGAATGTGGGCGCCCGTAGCGCTCCCTGGCACCGGCTTGCGGAATGCGAAATAAGGAATTTTCGCAGCTTCTAGATACCGGCGCAACCAGACCCCTTCCTTATCATCGGGGTGGAGGGCCACGTCCACCCTGCCGCGGTGGTCAAACCCTAGTGAACGATGGAAAGCCGTATCTCCGAGAGCGCTCACGGGGAGAGGCTTGCCGAATTCCCGCTCGAAAGCCGCCATCACTTGATGTAGCTGGGCGTTAGTAAAGGCGCCCAAGCCATTGTAGTGTTCTACCGCTTGCCTCAAAGGTTCTTCGGACGGTTGATCATGCGCCGCAAGCTCAGCTTCAAGTTCTACTCGAACCATATCCATGAGTTCTCGGAACAGCCGCGCCCGCGATTCGGCGAGGTCCACGGTCTTCTTGCTCCGGTCGTATTCCTGCAACACAGGCGTTAGTGAGGTGCGCGGCAACGCCCCCTGTTCCACCAGGCGTTTCGTCTCCTCCACCCGAAGGCGCTGCCTTTCCACTTGGCGCCGGGCAGCGGCTAACATCGCTTCGGATTGCTCTTCGGTAAGCTCTTCCACACCCACCGCTCCGTACAAGGTTCGCTCCAGGATGTCCTCATCCTGCGCTTCGGCGAGCCGCCGCTCGGCTTCCTCTAGCTTTATGCGCGGGAGCGCTCCCGCATCCACCAGTTTGCGTATGCGGGCCGTTTCCTCACGCGCCCGGCGCAACGCCACCGGCTCAGCTCCCCAAGCGGCGAGCGCCACAGCCAAAAGGCACAAGCTGCGGGTTACAAATAAACGCATTGATTCCAGCCACTATTGTAGTACGATACGGTCAGGAGGACGTCTCCAGACGAGTGGAACGCAAGTCGCCGAAAACTACCCCCCGCAAGATTGGCTCCCGGAAAAAGATCCCCGAGGAAATTCCGAACTGGCTGGTTGCGGTGCATGCTGCGCAGGAAAAGAAAGCCGCAAATATCAAGATCCTTGACTTGCGCGAGGTGACCTCGTTTGCAGACTATTTTGTGATTTGTTCCGGCTCGAACTCCCGGCAGATTCAAGCTATCAGCGACGAGATTGGCCTGCGGCTTAAAAAGAGCCTTGGGGAAACGCCGTTGAGCGTCGAAGGTTACACGAATGCTGAGTGGATCTTGATGGACTACGGCGATTTTCTAGTGCATGTCTTCTCCGAGCAGGCGCGCCAGTATTATGATCTGGAGCGCTTGTGGCGGCACGCCAAGGAAGTGGCGATCCCAGAGAAATAGCCCCGGTTACGGTTCCAACAAAAACTCGCCCGTCGCCACGATCTCCGCAGGACCCACAAGAAAGATGTCGCCGCCATCCCACCGGAGGTCCAGAGGGCCGGCGGGCGTCAAAACCCGGACAGGACTCTGCGTCAGCCCACGTAAGACGCTGGCCGCCGCCGCACCCGTGGAGCCTGTGCCGGAACTCATGGTCTCACCGGCCCCCCGCTCGAAAAAGCGCACCTCGATGGTGTGCGCGTCCAGGGGGCGCACAAACGACACGTTGGTGCGGTTAGGAAACATGGGATGGCGTTCAATCTCGGCGCCGAGCTTGCGCCAGTCGAAGTCAAAGTCTGATACGAAAACCGCACACTGCGGATTGCCCACGTCCAAGATCGTGGCGTCCACTGTAGCTTCGGACACCGGCAGAGGAAATCGCAGGTGGCCCTCCCTGACTGTTGGCCTCCCCATGTTCATCTCCAATTCAAAGTGCATCCCCCTACGCCCCAGCCGCCGTAACTGCTTGGCTCCGGCGCCAGTCCGAATCGTAACTTCGCCGCCACAGACGCCGGCATCCATCAAGAACGCGGCTGCGCAGCGTGTCCCGTTGCCCGAGATTTCGGCTTCCGAGCCGTCGGAGTTAAACAGGCGAATCCAGGGGAGCCCGGCTTGTTCGCCCACAAGAATCCATCCATCCGCTCCCACGCCGGCATGGCGGTCGCAGATAGCCCTGGCCACAGCGGCGTAATCCAGCTCCGGGATATCGTGGTCCCAGGTCAGCAAGAAATCGTTTCGCGCTCCGTGCGCTTTTGTGAATGGAATTCTCATTTCAACCTTCTATAAATCTCCACGGGGGAGGCGCCCGGCGTTACGATCGTATGGACTTTCTCCCAGATTCCCGGAACTCGATTGCGATGTAAGGCGTCCGCCACCGCGTCACCGGCGATGGCCAAGGCCCAGCGCTCGCGAGCAAAAAGGTCGGGCCTCGCCAGCGCCGCGTGCCAAAGTGGCTCGGAGCTGTCATGCAAGGTCTCGCGCAAGGGAATGCCCGCTTGTTGCATGACCGCCGTCAGGTCGCCAAAGCTGAAAAACACTCCATCCCTCCGACGGTAGCGCTCGCGGAAAAACTGAGCCGCCTCTTGGGTCCACGCCCGGCGAGACTCCGAATTCACTTTCGATTCTTTCCAGCAAACCCATCCCTCTGCGTGTGGGTACGCCATCCATGGGACAAGCGCCGCCGCAACGAACACTACGGCCGCTACGCCGCGCCACTTCGCAGGCGCCATCGCAATCCAGGCCGCCAACCCTAGCGCCAGCAACGGCAGGAGGGCTAAACCGTAGCGCGTGTTGTAATACGAGTGGGGCCACAGCTCCGGCACGAAAATAGGGGTGCCGGACCCATGCATGCTCGCGACATAAAATGCCGGCGGCAGCGCCGTCAGCAAAACAGCCCACCAGGCGCGCTGAAGCAGCGCGGCAGCGCAACCCGCCAGACCCATCCAAAACAAAGGCGCACCGGCGCACAACCGCGCCGCCGTGCGAAAGTACTGGAACGCCATGACCCAGTCGTGGTCACCCGGATAGGGCTGCATGCCCTGCGCCAGCGCGCGCCGATAGATCGCTTGCGCCGACCACTGGCCACGGTAGAATTCCAGAGCATCTCCCCAAAACCACCAGTTGTACGCCAACCACCATATTGCGCCTGCCGACGCGATCAGGCCAAACGCGGCGGCGGACAGGATTCGCCGCTTCGGCGTTGTCCACAAGATCAGAAGCGTACATGGCGGAATCAGAATCCAGCCTTCGTAGCGGGTGAGGGTTCCGGCTAATACCGCCAAAGAAGCGCCCATCCAAGCCCACCAAGACCTCGTCTGGAGCCAGGCTACGGAAAAATATAGGGTTCCCGCCAAGCACGCGAACCACATAGCTTCAGTCATCGGCGTGGCCTGCAAGTAGAGCAAGTTTGGATTCAGCGCAAAGGCCAAAGTCCCGGCTAGCGCGGCGGCCCCCTTCGAGAATATGCGGCGCAATCCTGCAAACAGGAACGTTCCCGCAATGACAAAACTAGCCGCCATGGGGATAGCCCCTGCCAATCCGCTGCGCCACAGCTCATCGGAACGCGCCAGCAGCGACATTGCGGCATGCGGAAGCGGCAGCCATACCGTGCCCAGCAGTTTCATCGTAAAGGCGCGGTAATCCACCATGCGCCGCGCAATGTTCAAGTGCGCCGCAGCGTCCCCATAGTACAGAGTGTACCCGCGCAGATAAACCCAGTAGAGGGACAAAGCGGATAGGGCGGCAAGGAGGAGCAGAACCCCCACCAGCTCCGGCGCTAGCCCCGAGCTTTTCGGCTGCGAAGCGGTTTTAGAATTCCGTTGCGGCTTTGAACTCTTGGAAGCGGGCATCAATTTCCCTGCGGCTTAAGTTCCGGAGGCGCTGCACGCCGAAACTTTCGCAACAAAAACTTCCCATCACGGAGCCGTAAATCACCGCCCGGCGCAGCTCCCGCCCGGCATGCGCGAAATCTGCCGCACTCACCCCGGCCGAAGCCAGGTAGCCTATAAAGCCTCCGGCAAAGCAGTCCCCTGCTCCCGTCGGGTCCACCACGCGTTCCAGCAAGTAGCCTGGGGCCGTAAAATGCCCGTCGGGCGTAAAGAGCGCCGCTCCATATTCTCCGCGCTTGATCACCAGCGTGCGAGGACCCAAGCTCATGATCTTCTCCGCCGCCCGCTTAAGGTTCGTTTCCTCGGAGAGCATCCGTGCCTCTCCATCGTTGACCAGAAGGAAATCCCACTGCCGGATGGTCTCGAGCAGCTCCTCACGGAAGTCGGAAATCCAATAGTTCATGGTGTCGCCGCCCACTAGCTTCGGATGAGACATCTGTTCGCGCACCCGCCGCTGAAGAGCAGGCTGAATGTTTCCCAACAGGAGGTACGGTTTCTCACGATAGGAGGGCGGCAGCTTGGGGTCGAAACGGGCAAACACGTTGAGGTCGGTCCGCAAGGTGGTGCGGTCGTTCATGTCCTCCGAGTACACCCCTTGCCAGAAAAACGTTTTACCCGGCGCTCGCTCCAAACCGGCGATGTCAATCCCCCGGGATACCAGGAGCGCTTCGTCGGACGAGTCAAAATCTTCGCCTACTACGCCGACAATCGAAACATCCGTGAAATAAGAAGCCGATAAAGCAATGTACGTGCATGCGCCGCCGAGCATGCGCTCGACTTTCCCATGCGGCGTTTCCACGCCGTCATAGGCTACGGAACCCACCACCACGAGTGACATCTCTTCAATTGTACCGGGCTGCGGCCTTCCCACCCCGGCGCCCGCTCAAAACCTACACATCCAAGTTCCGTACATCGAGGGCATTCTCTTCAATGAACCGCCTGCGGCTTTCCACATCCTCACCCATGAGGGTGGAGAAGATCTTATCGCTTTCCACCAGGTCTTCCAGATTCACCTTCAACAATGTACGCGCTTCCGGGTTCATCGTAGTCTCCCAGAGCTGGTCTGCGTTCATTTCGCCGAGACCCTTATAGCGCTGTACGGTGCAGTCTTTCATTCCTTCGTGCTTAACAAAGTCAAGCAGTTGTCTCCAACCCGGCTGCACGGTTTTCGTTTCTCCGCGAACCACCGTGAAAGGAGGTTGGTTGTACGGCGCTACTTGTTTAGCCAGTGTGCGCAGGCGCCGGTATTCGGGGTGCGCGGCCATTTCAGCGTTGATGAAGCGCTCCGCGTGGGTGGAGTCCTGGTATACGATCATCCACGCCGAGTGCTCCTCATCCGGGTGGAGTTCCGCCGGAACTCTGGCTTCCCGCAGCGCCGCCAGCACAGGTTTGAGGTTGGCGGCTTGGGAGAAGTCTGCCCGGGAATCGATTTGGAATTCCGGGTTCAAGAGCACTTCGACGACGGCGGCGCTTCGAAAGCGCTTCTCGCTCTTCCGGAAGACCTGCTGCAATTCGTCCAGTTGCATGAGAAACGCCCGGAGCGAAGCCCCCTCAATCGCGTTCCCGTTTATCTCCACCCGCGCGTTCTCCGTGGCGCGCCGGAGGATCTCCCGCGTGAATTCCTTATCGTCCTTGATGTACTTTTCGCTTTTGCCTTTCTTGATGCGGTACAGCGGCGGCTGCGCAACGAAAACATGCCCGCGTTTGATCAGCTCCGTCATATGGCGGAAAAAGAACGTGAGCAGCAGCGTGCGAATGTGGGACCCGTCCACGTCCGCATCGGTCATGATAATGATCTTGTGGTAGCGCAGCTTTGTGATGTCAAAGTCATCCTGACCGATGCCTGTGCCGATAGCCGTGATCATCGCGCGGATCTCTTCGTGGCTCAGCATTTTGTCATAGCGCGCCTTTTCCACATTTAGGATCTTCCCTTTCAGCGGAAGGATCGCCTGGAAACGCCGGTCTCTGCCGCTCTTGGCTGTGCCGCCGGCGCTTTCACCCTCGACGAGGAATAACTCACAACGCTCCGGGTCTCTCTCCTGGCAGTCCGCCAGTTTCCCTGGCAGTCCGCCCGAATCCAGCGCGCCTTTGCGCCGTGTGAGGTCTCTGGCTTTGCGCGCGGCTTCACGAGCTCGTGCAGCGTCGATCGCTTTGGAGACGATCTTCTTCATTACCGCCGGGTTCTTGTCGAAATACTCGCCCAGCTTCTCGTTGACAAGCTGGACGACGTACCCCGCAATGTCGCTGTTGAGTTTCCCTTTGGTCTGACCCTCAAATTGCGGCTGCGGCAGCTTGACGCTAACCACCGCCGTAAGTCCCTCCCGCACGTCGTCGCCGGTAAGGTTTTCTTTGACGTCCCTGAAAAGACCCGCTTGCTGACCGTAAGCGTTGATAGTTCGCGTAAGTGCGCTACGGAAGCCGGAAAGGTGGGTTCCCCCATCTACCGTGTTGATGTTGTTCGCGAACGAAAAGACGTTTTCTGAATACGAGTCGTTATACTGGAGGGCTACTTCCATGGTGAGGATGCCCCCATTCGGCAGCTCTCTCTGGCCCTCAAAGTAAATCGGTTTCTCGTGTAAGACTTGTTTCCCCTTGTTGAGGTGGCGTATGAATTCTGCAATGCCCCCGTTATAAAGGAACTCGCTGGTCTTGACCGGGTCAACCCGCTCATCAGTAAGCGTGATCTTCAACCCCTTGTTGAGGAAGGCGAGTTCTCTCAGCCGTTGAGCCAGGGTGTCAAAGTTGAACTCGGCCACCGTCATAATGGTGGTGTCCGGCTTGAACGTGATTTTCGTTCCCGTTTTCCGGCCACACTTGCCGGCTTTTTGCAGCGGCGCAACGGGAACGCCGCGGCGGTACTCCTGAACCCATGTAAAGCCGTCCCGCCAGATCTCCAACTCTAGCCATTCTGACAGTGCGTTCACACAACTGACGCCGACGCCGTGAAGCCCGCCGGAGACCTTGTATGAGTTCGAGTCGAACTTACCTCCGGCATGTAGCTTCGTCATCACTACTTCCGCCGCAGAAACTCCTTCTTCTTTGTGGATGTCAACCGGAATGCCCCTCCCGTTGTCGATAACCGTTATCGAATTGTCATCATGAATGGTCACTGAGATCTCCGTGCAGTAACCCGCTAGCGCCTCATCCACGGAGTTGTCGACCACCTCGTAGACCAAGTGGTGCAGTCCTGTTTCGCCCGTAGAGCCGATGTACATAGCCGGCCGAAGGCGAACCGCCTCCAGTCCCTCGAGAACTTTGATGCTCGTTGCGTCGTAAGTTTCTGCGCCTGTGGCGCCTACATCTCTTGAAGCCATAAAAAGTGAACTTCCTGTTCCCCAGATCGCCTCTTCTCCGGCGCTCAGATGCGCATAGGCATCACGATGTACCGGAAAGTGTAGTTCACGTCATCCCCTGCTGGACGCATTTCTCCAGCGCTGACGGCGTCTTTAAAGTGAAAACTGATCTGCTCTTCCGGGACAGCTCTCAAAAAGTCAATGAGATACCCAGCATTGAAGCCAATCTCAATTTCTGGACCCTCATAGGCTACGGGGATGCTCTCCTCGGATTCGCCCGTATCCGAGAGCGATGAGTGAAGTTTCATCTCGCCTTCAGTAAACTGAAGCCGTATGGCCTTTGAGCGCTCGTCGGCAAACTGGGATACACGCTCAATTGCTGCACGCATTTCATCGCGCAGTAAAGTTACTTGGTGAGGCTGCTCTCGCGGGAGTACGCGCTCGTAGTCTGGGAAATTGCCTGTGAGCTTGCGGCTGATCAGTAGTCTCTCGCCCAGCCGGAAAAACAAGTGGTTCTCGTCGCCGGAGAATTGAAGCTGCGCGCTCCCATCCCCATCCGGCGCGAGCTTCACAACCTCCTGCATGGCCTTCTTGGGCACTAGACCCCGGTACCCGGCCACTTCTGGGGGTATATCGACTGGATACTCGACCATCGATAGCCGGTGCCCGTCCGTGGCTACCATAACGACACTGTCAGGTTTAAACAGGAGCAGAGCACCGTTCAGCGTGAATCGGGATTCTTCATTGGAAATGGCAAAGGTCGTCTTGCTCACCATGGAAGTGAGCATCTGGGCTGGAATCTCGAGGAGCGCATCCGGCATAGACGGGAGCTCCGGAAAATTCTCCCTCGACATTCCTGCGATGCGAGTTCTAGACCGCCCGCATACCAAGCTTGCCCAATGATTCTCGAGCAGTTTTACTTGGAGTTCCGCCTCTGGAAGCAGGCGCACGTAGTCTAAAAGTTTCTTTGCAGGGATAGTCCCTGCTCCCGGCTTTTTGACTTTAGCCGGGCATGAACACTGAATGCCAAGCTCCAAGTCAGTAGCCGTGAGCACTAAACGGTCATCGGCTGCCTCCAACAGGACGTTGGATAAAATCGGTATCGTCGTCTTTTTCTCGACGACACCTTGGGACAGGCTGAGCTCCCGTACCAAGTCCCCTCTGTTCACAGTAAATTCCATGGGCGACTCTCCGTCTCGCGGGCCTAGGTTAGTCCTTTGCTCTGATACAAGAAAAAGCTTCTTTTAGAAAACCGTAATGGTAAGGGCTGTGCAAATGTTGATATCCCTCTAAATTATACAAAACTTTGAGTGTTGCTGTCTTGCTAGGTTGTGGATGAGCTGTGTCTGTCCGTGGAAGAACAGATGGGTCGTTTGATCGTTCACAGATTTCCATAACCCCGGGCAACCACTCTTGTGGAAAACATTCTAACGTCAATTGAATGAATCGATTATGCTGTGGATAAGCCTGTTTAATTTAGGATCCTTCGCTCTTTCTTCTTCAATCTTGTTGATGGAGTGTAAGACCGTGGTGTGATGTTTGCCTCCGAAAGCGCGGCCAATTTCTGGCAAGGAGGCCGCTGTGAGTTCTTTTGCAAGGTACATAGCGACTTGGCGTGGATAGGTGATGTGCCGGGCGTTGGTTTTCTGTTTAAGCTGCGTCGGTTGAAGACCAAACCTCTCTGCGACGGCTCGAATTACCATGTCAATGCTAACCCGGCGCTCCGCGTTGTGCACTAAGTGACGGAGCACCTGCTGCGCCATGGGCAGCGTAATAGGCGTACTGGTGACTGACGAGTAAGCAATAAGCTTCACCAGCGCTCCTTCAAGCTCCCGAATGTTCGATCGGGTCTTCGTCGCCAGGAACACGCTCACGTCGTCCGGTAGACGAATGCCTTCAGCTTCGGCTTTCTTGTGGAGGATGGCGATCTTCGTCTCAAGATCGGGAGGCTGAACATCCACCAGGAGTCCCCACTCGAAACGCGAGCGTAAGCGTTCTACAAGCCCAGGGATATTCTTGGGCGAAGAATCACACGAGATGACAATCTGTTTCTGGTGGTCATACAGCTCGTTGAAGGTGTGAAAGAACTCTTCTTGCGTTCGTTCTTTGCCGGCGATTACCTGAATGTCGTCTATCAGTAAAACATCGGCGTTCCGGTAATGTTGGTGGAACAAAGGCATCCGGTCCAATTTGATGCACTGGATCATCTCATTCATGAAGCGTTCACCCGATGTGTACACGATACGCATGCCGCTGAAATTGTCGAGTAGAGCTCGGCCTACTGCGTGCATCAAGTGCGTCTTACCCATACCTACGCCTCCGTAGATAAACAGAGGGTTGTAGGTCTTAGAGGGGTTGGTCGCCACTGCCCGCGCAGCGGCATGAGCGAACTGATTACACGAGCCAACCACAAAGGTTTCAAAGGTGAATCTAGGGTTCAAAAACGAGCTCGGTGGAGCGAAGGTCACCTCACCCGAGTTCACGCCAGGATCGTGAAACGGACTCTTGCCGTTCGGCGCGGCGCCTACAACCTCATACACCACCTCATAAGTAGGCAACTTCAACTCCACCATGGCTGTCTGGATAGCCTCGGCATACTCCTCCTCGATAAACTCCTTCGTAGCACGGTTAGGAACGCTGATGACCAGACAGGAACCACGAGACTCATAGAGCTGAGTCTTAGACAACCAGTTCTCAAAAGTCTCCGAACTGACCCGCTTCGCAAGATGGTTCTTGATCCGGTCCCAGGGGTTGTTCTGCTCAATCATGAATGGTTGCATGACACTAAATGCACAGGATTTCCACAGGCTGTGGAAATCTGCGCGAAACTCACTTTCTCTGGACTATGCTAGCTGGCCGAAGCGCTGCTTACTGACTATGCCCTGTTGTCCTCCCCGCTTTCGACCATGTGCGGTTTTTAAGTCTAGCATACTGGCTGCGATCGGGAGTCAAGGGAAAACGGAGATTATTTCTGCCCTGTTTCCAACGGGTTACACAAAACAAAATCTCATGGGAATGTCTCACTGGCTAGCGCGCAGTTTCACCGTCCGCAACCTCAACATCCATTTGACATTTCCTCCCCAGGTGTTAGAAGATGAGATTAGCTGCGGACGCGGGAGTAACTCAGTTGGTAGAGTGCAACCTTGCCAAGGTTGATGTCGCGGGTTCGAATCCCGTCTCCCGCTCCATCCAACGTTTCTGAGCTACCGATCAAGCGATTACTTCCACGTCGGTCAGCACAATGAGTCCCTCTTGCACCAACGGCTGGAGCTCTGGGAGTATAGAGCGCAGCTTCTCTTCGGCATCTATGGCGCTGATGATAACCGGGCGGTCATCGGAGATTCCAAGCAGCCGCTTCCGATGAACGCGATGATGGCTACCAAACCCCATCGCGCCTATTTGCACCGTAGCCCCTCGGACTCCCAGTTGGAACAAACGGCGAATGATGAACTCGTAGAGCGGCAAGTCTCCGGCCATGTCGGTTTCATCAACAAACACCAGCAGCATTTTGGCTGGTTGCATCATGAGTGGACCTCCTTAGCGCGCCGTGATACGAGCACATAAAAGCTTGGCATGGCGACTAAGGTCAGCATCAGGGTGGAACACAACCCTCCAACGACTACCGTAGCGAGCGGACGCTGAACGTCGGAACCGATCCCGGTGGCGCGCGCAGCGGGCGCCATACCCAGAAGAGCAACCACGATCATCATCAGCACCGGCCGGAGTTGGGCCGCCGCTCCTCTCAGGGCGGCCGTATCCGGCGGCAGCAGCGGATCTACGCGCCGCAGATAATTGATCTCCGAGAGAACCAGCACGCCGCTCATCACGGCAACTCCAAACAGCGAAATGAATCCCACCGCGGCGGATACGCTGAGGTTAATGCCTCGCAACCAAAGGGCCACGACGCCACCCACGAGAGAAAACGGGACTGTCATCATTACCAGACCGGCATAGGTTGCGGAACCGAAGGTCATGAACAGGAGAGCGAAAATAATGCCAATGGTAACCGGCAGGATAATCGTCAAGCGCTTTCGGGCACGGGCGAAGTTTTCAAATTGACCGCCCCACTCAACTTGGTAGCCTTCGGGCAGGCGCACGGCTCTTTGAACCCGGCGCTGCGCGTCTCTGACGAAACTGCCTTGGTCTCGGCCGCGAATATTTGTTCGAACCGTAATCTGGCGGCGGTTTTCGCGGCGCGCGATGATGCTCGCCCCGTCAGCGACGCGGATTTCAGCCAGTTGAGCTAAAGGAATGTACCCGCCGGCAGGAGTTGGGATCAGAACTTTATCAATGTCAGAGCGGTCGCGACGGGCCTCCGGGATGTAACGAACCGTCAAGTCAAACCGTCGCTCCCCCTCGAACACGGTGCTTACGGCGCGCCCGCCCAACGCCAGCTCAATGACATCCTGAATATCGCGCACATTGATCCCGTAGCGAGCGGCTTCCTGGCGGTTGATCCGGATCCTGAGTTGCGCCTGGTCCGCCTCCTGCTCGATTGCGGAGTCGGCGGCCCCTGGGGTCTCTTTGATCACAGCCAAAGCCTGCGTCGCCAAGCGTCGCAATTCGTCGAGATTCGGCCCTGTGAAAATTACGGCGAGATCCGCTGCCGAACCCGTGACCGCTTCGGTAACGTTGTCAATAATCGGCTGGGTGAAGCTGAAAGCTGCTCCGGGGATATCTTTCCTTAACCGCTGCGCCAGTTCTTCGACAAAATCTTGTTTGCGTTTTCCACGGGGCCAAGTGTTGTAAGGTTTCAGGGCTACGAAGAACTCATTCCGGTTCGGCCCGTAAGGGTCGGTGCCCGAATCGTTGCGCCCGCTTTGCGAACTTACCAGCTCCACCTCCGGATATTCCCGAATGATTTTGCGTATCTGCGAAGCCATCTCCGCAGATTTGGATAAGGAGATGCCCGCAGGGAAATTGGCCCGGACCCACAGGACGCCTTCATCGAGTTGGGGTAAGAATTCCGAGCCGAGCGAGGTTCCGAGAATGAAGGCCGCAGCTACTATGGCCAAGGATACGCCTACGACAATTCGGGGATGCTGGACGCAAATTTGGAGTATTGCGCGGTAGCGGCAGCTCAGCCATTGAATCAGCGGGTTCTCCCAAGTCTTGGCGCCTCTTGGAAGCAGATACGTCGCCATGACCGGGACCAGAGTCAGAGCCAGCACCATGGAGCCGAGCAAGGCGTAGCACACGGTGAACGCCATGGGCGTGAACAGCCTGCGCTCCACGCGCTCCAGAGTGAACAGCGGTAAGTAGGCGGAGATAATGATCAGCAAAGAGAAAAAGATGGGCCGCTCTACCTCCAAGGCGGCGTTACGAATATGAGCCATGGCGCTCTCGGTGCTGCCTTCCTTTCGCTTTTGATCCAGTGTATGGAGGATGTGCTCCACCATGACTACTGTCCCGTCCACGATGATGCCAAAGTCTAAGGCGCCCAGACTCAGCAAATTAGCAGGAATGCCCGTGAAGTGCATGCACACAAATGCGAATAACAGCGATAGCGGAATGACAGCCGCCGTCAGCAGCGCGCCGCGCACGCTGCCGAGGAACAAGAACAAGACAGTCACTACGATGGCCAACCCTTCCATCAATGTCCGAGTGACGGTGTGGAGCGTATTGGCCACAAGATCCGTGCGGTCGTAAATGGGGACGATGGTGACGCCCTCCGGGGCCAGCCGCCGGTTCAGATCATTGACGGCCTCTTTTATACCCTTCAGAACCTCGCTAGGATTCTCGCCTCGCCGCATCAATACGATGCCTTCGACCTGATTCGACTGTTCATTGACTCCAAATATGCCCGTTTGAGGTGCGGCCCCGATCCTCACTGCGCCAATGTCTTTGACGAAAATCGGCACGCCTCCCCGCGAGGTGAGGACGATGTTTTCGATGTCACTCAGAGATTGGATCAGCCCCACGCCGCGGATAGCCATGGCTTGTTGCTCGGTGTCCAGCAAGGCGCCGCCGGCGTTCTGGTTGTTCGCATCCACGGCTTGGGCCACTTGGCTCACGGTCAGGTTGTATTTCCGTAACGCCTGGGGATCAACTAGGATCTGGTATTGCTTGATGAGACCCCCGAAAGGTACGACATCCGACACTCCAGGCGCCTGACGGAAACGCGGCTCAATCACCCAGTCTTGAAGCTCCCGCAGTTGCATCTGATCGGCGCGGTCGGATTTGATAACGTAACGGTACAGCTCGCCGATGGGCGTGGATAACGGGCCTAAAACGGGAGTGACGCCTGAAGGCAGATCTGCGTCCCGGAGTTTTTCGAGCACTACCTGCCGGGCGAAATAATCGTCGGTGCCGTAAGCAAAGGTCAGCTCCACCACCGAAAGGCCGAATATGGTTCGCGAACGCCGCGCGATCACGTTCGGAACGCTGTTGAGAACTCGCTCCAAGGGAACAGTGACCTGCTGCTCAACCTCCTCGGCTGCCCTGCCCGGGTACAGGGTGATCACGACCACCTGGGTGTCTGAAATGTCGGGATAGGCTTCCACTTTCAACTGCCGGAACGCCCAAATCCCCAGACCGACAAGCAGTAGGCCCGCAAGCAGCGTCACAAAGCGTTGCCGTAGAGCGAAACGAAGCAGCCGTGCAATCATCGCCGTGATCCCTCAGTCGCGCCGCAGCAACATCACTCCGTCGACCACGATCCGATCCCCTGGGTGGAGTCCTGCCAGGATGGGCATACGGTCGCCGACCCTTTCACCGGGCGTCACTTCCACCTCTTCGTACCGTCCGGGCGCCCGCTCGAGGAAGACAAAGCTGCGTCCGTGCAGTTCGACCACCGCCCCTAACGGAATAACCGGCAAGCGTTGCACCGAGTTCACATGTCGGATACGGCCGAACATTTCTGGACGAAGGCGCCCCAAGGGGTTATCGATTTCGGCGCGAACTTTGATCGTGCGAGTCTGCGGATCGACGGTGTCGGCGATCTGGGCCACGCGGCCACGAAATTTCTCTCCCGGGTATGCCGTTAGCTCAATCTCCACCCTTTCCCCGGGCTGGATGAAACGAATCTGGTTTTCCGGAACTTCTGAAGTAACCCAAACCACGCTCAGATCTGCGATGGTCATCAACGCTGCATTGAGATCGTTCCGGAATTCGCCCGGCGCGACCTGCAAATCCAGAACCTTCCCTGTGATCGGAGCACGAATGGTGATCTTTTGACCGAAATCTTCGGGCTTTAGCCCCAGCAAGCCCGCCCGGCTGCGGGCCTGCCGGACTACGGCTTGAGCTTGTTTTACGGCTTGTTCCGCTTGGGCCTCGTCTTTTTCGGCTTGTAGAAGATCTTTTTGGGCCACCGCTTGGTGCGCGTAAAGGTCACGCAGCCGTTCCAAGTCTTTTTGGGCCTTCAACAGGGCCGAGCGGGCTTGACTTTCTGCCGCCTCGGCTTGCAGAACAGCCGAAATAGCAGCGTCCGCGTCTGGACTATCCATAACGGCTACAGGCTGGCCCACTGTGACTTTGTCGCCTACATTCACAAGCACGGACACCACACGGCCCGCAACGGGCGGCAATACGCGCGAGACCCGGGTGGGAATCGCTTCAATTTTGCCGGGCGCCGTGACCACATCCGCCGGGGTATCTTCCTCTCGAGCCGCAGCTACACGGATTTGCTTGAGCTGCGGGGAGTCAGGCGGCAGAGTGATGATTCTCGCGGATGCGGCGGTTTCTTGGGGGGCGCCGGATGGCGGATTCGGACGGTGACAGCTAGTAGCCACCGCGACGGTCAACGGAACAACAGCAACTAACAGATTATGTCTCATGGATTCACCGATTTGCCGGTCACCGACTCGATGAGAAAGAGGTTCCGGGTATACTCCGCGCGAGCTTCGCTGTAACCTTGCATGACCTCATTAAAAGCTCTTTGCGCATCGAGGAATTCGATCAATGACGCTTCACCGTGGCGGTAAGAATGTTCCATGATTTGGCGGACTTGAGAGGCTTGCTCAATCATGTCCCGCTGATATGCATCGAGCAGCGTCTTGGAGGTGAGGTAGGCGCGAAAGGCGTTCTCGACTTCATTACGTATCGCGGCCTCTAACGCGCGGATGCGAATTTCATTCTGGCGAAGTTCGATTTGCGCCCGCTGAATTTCGCCTTGGTTCCGGTTGAAAACCGGTAGAGGTACGGTAAAAGAGAAACCCACGACATTAGTTGACCCCATACCCCGTTGCTGCTGCCGGCTGTACTCGGAGCCGATTCCGTAATCGACTTTAGCCTGAGCGAGTTGGAGCCGTAGATCGGCTTCGATGCGGTTTTGTTCCTGGCGCAGCGCCAGTAGGTCTGGACGTGTCGCCAGAGCTTGCCGCAAAGTCTCGTCCAAGCCGATGACCTCCGTAGGAGGCCGATAGGCTCCAGCCACGTCAAAGTCAGGGGAGGGTACGGCGCGCCCGAGCAGCAACTGGAGCCTGTTTTTGGCGCTGACCAAGCGGAGTTCCGCTTGTTGAAGCGCGTTGCGCGATTGGAGCGCCGCAATCCTGCTACGCGCCAACTCGACGCCCGCTATATCGCCGGCGCGAGCCCGAATGGCGTTCAGGTCGGCGATATCGCTGAGCGCCCGCAGATTCCCCTGGGCTAGCTCGACCGTGTCTTTGGCCAGCAACACATCTACAAAGGCGCTCTGCACATCGAACACCACCCCGCGCAGCGAGTTTAAAAACTGTAACTGCGTGCTGCTTTTCGCTGCGCGCGCTAGCTCCATGCGGCGCTCTCGCTTGCCTCCCCGCTCGAGTGTGTAATCGGTATGGACTGTGAACTCCCGAGGATTTAACTGCGGCTGCGCCGGCACATCGAGGTTGCTGCCGGTGACCGTGAGCACCGGATTGGGCCGTAAGCTCGCCGTCACAAGGCGTGCGTCCGCCAAGCTCAGGTTGTAACGCTCCGCCAAGAGAGTCAGATTGTGTTCGGTTGCTTCTTTTACCGCAGCCTCCAGGGTTAGCGGCGGGTTGGCCCCGGGGCGGATGGGCTGCGCGAAAAGAGGCTTGAGAAAAACGATACTCAGGATGAAGGGCAAGTAACGGCTCATTGCGTCTCACTAGAGACAAACAGGGAGCGTCTTTGCCGCCTGCTTGTTTGCCAGCCGGCGCAGCGTCCCATCGATTGGAGCTTTCTTCCTCAGGTTAGCGCCGCACTCCCGGGAGCGCCATCGCGTATGACTGCTATAAACGGGGCCCAAAACACGGGATTCCCACCCCGTTGAGCTAGCCTGTAACGGTATCCTGGAATGGATGGCGCCCGGAATGGCGTTCCCGCTCCGGGACATCGCGCTCTAGCATGCGGCAGCTGAATTACACTACGCCTAGCGGCATTCAGGTTACGCGGATTACGTCGCGGTCGCCTTACCGGCAGGGGCTCAAGAAACTCCTGCGGCAATTGGACCGGCGCCGCGGATTTTATCTTTCTTCGGGGTATGAGTATCCGGGCCGATACTCCCGCTGGGATATTGCAGGCATTGACCCGCCGCTGGAAATTGTGGGCCGACAGCGCCTTATTGAGTTTAACGCTCTGAACTTGCGTGGTGAAATGCTGATTCGCATTCTGGCGCCGCTATTGGCGAACCACCCCCACTGGGAATCTTTTTCCATAGAGCCCAAAACGCTTCGGGGGACGTTGAAGCCTCTTCCAGCTTTGTTCCCTGAAGAGCAGAGGAGCAAGCAGCCATCGGCGTTCTCTATGCTCCGCACGCTCATCCAGGAATTCCGTACGCCGAAAGACAGCCGCTTAAGCTTGGTGGGAGCCTTCGGCTACGACCTGTTGTTCCAGTTTGACCCGATACGCCTGCGTAAGCCTCGGAGCGGGCAGAAAGACCTGCATCTGTTCCTCTGCGACGATATCTGGTTCATGGACCGCAAGAAGGAAATCATCGAGCATTTCGAATACGATTTCGAGCGCGACGGGCTCTCCACGATGGCGCTGGACCGGGCGACGCCAGAGACGCCGGCCCCGAAAGCCGCCGGCGAAGGGGAGATTGTCTCCGATCACACGCCGGAAGAGTATATGGCGAAAGTGGAAATCGTGCGCCAGGGAATGCGACAAGGCAATTACTATGAGGTCGTGTTGCGCCAAACATTCAGCGCGCCGTTTTCCGACAGCCCGTCGGAGCTGTTCCAGCGCATACAAAAACTGAGCCCGAGCCCGTACGAGTTCTTTCTCCAGTTTGGGGATGAGCAGTTAATTGGCGCTTCTCCGGAGATGTTCGTACGCGTGGAGGGCTCCCGCGTCGAAACGTGCCCCATTTCCGGCACAGCGCGCCGGACGGGTGACCCCATGACGGACGCAGACGCCATCCGAGATCTCCTTGGCTCCGCAAAAGAGGAATCGGAGCTGACCATGTGCACGGACGTGGATCGGAACGACAAATCGCGCGTTTGCGTGCCTGGTTCTGTTCGAGTCATCGGGCGGCGCTTGCTGGAGTCCTATGCGGGGGTATTTCACACGGTTGATCACGTTGAGGGCACGCTGGCGGAAGGCTTTGACTCCCTGGATGCATTCCTCTCCCACATGTGGGCAGTGACGGTGATCGGGGCCCCTAAAAAAGCTGCGGCGCAAGCGATTGAGGACCTGGAGAAGAGCCCGCGCGGCTGGTACGGTGGGGCCGTCGGTATGATCTCCCTAAATGGCGACATCAACACCGGCATCACCATTCGGACGGTTCATTTGAAAGATGGCGTCGCTACATATCCGGCCGGCGCCACCATTTTGTATGATTCAGACCCGGCCAGCGAAGAGCGCGAAACGCGCCTCAAAGCGACCAGCTTTTTTAGGGCGCTGTACCCAGCTCCCAACCCCCCAACGAGAAGCCGGCCGGCGGCGCCGCAGGAACTGCTGGGGGCGGGTGTGCGATTGCTGCTGGTGGATAACGACGATTGCTTCATTCACACGTTGGCCAACTACGCCCGCCAGACCGGGGCTGAGGTGGTGACCTACCGCGCAGGCTTCCCTTTTGAGCTGCTGGACACTCTGAAGCCTGACATCGTGTTGATTTCGCCGGGTCCGGGGCGGCCGGAAGAATTTGGAGTCCCCTCGTTGGTGCGGGCCGCCGCAGCACGGGGCATTCCGGTTTTCGGCGTTTGTCTCGGCCTGCAAGGCATCGTGGAAGCGTTTGGCGGGCGCTTGGACGTGTTGGAGTACCCCATGCACGGTAAGCCCTCCGTGATCCGCCATTTCCATAAGGGCGTCTTCGAAGGACTTCCGGAGCGCTTTAAGGTGGGGCGGTATCATTCCCTGTTTGCTGTTCGTGAAACCCTCCCCGCATGCCTGGAGGTGACGGCGGAAACTGAGGACGGCGTCATCATGGGTGTACGCCACCGGGAATTGCCCATTGAAGCCGTCCAGTTCCATCCTGAGTCCATGTTGACGCTGGAGGGCGGGTGCGGCATAAAGCTTATGGAAAACGTAGTGCGGATCTACGGGCAGAAAAGGCGAAAAGGGAGCTAAATGCGCTTCCTAGTACTCTTTTCACGACTTTGTCATTGCCGTTTCCCCTGCTTGTGGCGATACTGGAAGCAAGGAGTCCACAAATGCCCCAAATTATGCAAGCCTTGGCCGATTTCCTCTTCTACGCCATTTGCATTGGGTTGGCGCTGTGGATCCTGAATAACGGAGACGGCGGCGGCAAGCGAGCGCGCCTGCCTGTCGCATAGATGCCGGATTGCATTGTCATCGGAGGCGGGCTGGCGGGAATGTCGGCTGCGCTCGCCTTGGCTAGCGCCGGTTATCAAGTAGAACTGTGGGAATCACGTCCCTTCCTGGGCGGGCGGGCCACATCCTTTCCATATATAGCGGCCAACGGCGAGCAAGAGCTGATCGATAATTGCCAGCACATCTTGCTGCGCTGTTGCGTGAATCTGCTGGATTTTTACCGCCGACTGGGCGCCCAAAACGAAATCCGCTTTTATCGTGAGTTCACTTTCCTGGAGCCCGGGGGGCGGCGTTCGCGGATGGCGTCGGGTGTTCTTCCCGCTCCCGGCCACTTCGCGGGCAGCTTCCTAACCTTGCGGTTCCTTTCCCTGGCGGATAAGCTCGCAGTGGCGCGCGGGTTGCTCGCTCTGCTCCGAGAGCGTAACCATCGGACCGACCTGGATGACCTCACCATGGCGGACTGGCTGGCCGGGCATGGGCAAACGCCCAACGCGGTAAACCGGTTTTGGCGGCCAATCTTGGTCAGCGCGGTCAACGAGGAACTCGAGCGCATGGCTGCCCGGTATGGTTTTCAGGTCTTCTGGTTGGGATTCTTAGCGCGGCGCGACGCTTACGAAATGGGAGTTCCAAACGTGCGTCTTGGAGAACTGTACGCGGAGCGACGCTGGGAGCGTTTTGCAAACGTCACTCTCCGGCTTCGCGCGCCCGTAGAGCGTGTGGTGGCAGACGGCCGGCGCGTCCGGGCGGTGATTGCGCGTGGGGTGGAACACCGAGCGGATTTTTACATTTCCGCCGTGCCGTTCGAACGATTCACGGCGCTCGGGGCGGGGTTGCCGCTGGAGTGTAGCGCCTTCCAGCACTCGCCCATCACGAGCATCCATCTCTGGTTTGACCGCTCCGTCACCGCTCTGCCCCACGCGGCGTTACTCGACCGCACCATCCAGTGGTTCTTCAACAAACGCGACGGGCGGTACCTACAGCTTGTCGTGAGCGCTTCCCGGGCGCTGGCGGCGCAGCCCAGGGAAGAGATCATTCGGATGGCGCTGGCGGAACTGAGCGAGTTTTTGCCCGGCGTGAGAGGGGCGAGACTGGAAAAGGCGCATGTGGTGAAGGAAATGCGCGCTACGTTTTCCGCCGCGCCAGGCTTGGAGAGCCGGCGCCCCCGCGCGGAAACGGCGCTAGAGAACTTCTTCTTGGCCGGTGACTGGACGGCTACAGGCTGGCCGTCCACCATGGAGGGCGCTGTGCGCTCCGGCTACCGGGCGGCGGAAGCGGTCACGTTAGCCGCGGGCGCCGCCCGGCGTTTCGTCTTGCCGGACATCGCTTGAAACGCACTCCCTGGGTCCGGCGTGAACGAGTAGGGTAGTTTTTGGGCCTTTCTGAGGTGTTTTTTCGGTATGCCATTGCCGCCTAAGGAACGATCAAACAAGTGGAATGATCTACCGCCGACGCCGCGCTCGCCTGAATATGCCCAGCGGGTTTTTCCGTTTTGAGGGCAAACGTCAAGTCGTCTCCGGTTACGGCGACGGGGACTTCGTCCGTTTGCGTGACGAGTTCGGAAATGAGTGGCGCGGACAGGCGGAGCGCCAGTCCGACGATACGATACGCTTCCGCTTCCGGGATTCAGAAGGCAATGTGATTACAGGCATATCAGACCATTACGGCGTGGTGCTTCGTGACGAACACGGCAATACCTGGCGCGGCATCATCGACTGACGCCTTCAACCGGCCCGGCTAGCGCTCCTGTTTCTCCCTGTCGCGCTTTTCCAGAAGGCTGCGGATTTTGAGGGCCAGGGCGTCTCCGTAGTGCGGATCCGCGAGGGCAAATTCCACAAAGGTCTCGAAATAGCTCGGGAAGTTCCCGATATCATAGCGCCGCTCGCCTTTGGGCAGACGGAAAGCCAGCACGCGCTTACCTTCCTCGCACATGCGCTGAATGGCGTCGGTCAACTGGATTTCGCCACGCTTGTCGGGCTTCACTTGGCGGATAAGATCGAAAATCAGAGGTGAAAAAATGTACCGTCCGGCGATGGCCAAGGTGCTGGGAGCGCTTTCCGGGTCCGGCTTCTCGATGACGTTCAACACGCGGAAGAATTGGCCGTTGTCGTCCGCCGGCTCCACGATTCCATAATGAGCCGTCTCCTCCCGAGGCACTTCCTCTACAGCCAGCACGCAACTGGCGTGGCGCGCTTCGAAAATCTCAATCATGCGCGAAACGGCGCGGGACTGCCCGTGTAGGCCAATGATGGAGTCTCCGAGAGCCACCACGAATGGTCGTTCGCCTACGAAATGCTCTCCGCACAAGATGGCGTCTCCTAATCCACGCGGAACGCGCTGCCGCGTATAGAAAATTTCCAGCCCCAGGTCATCGAAACGGATGTCATCCAGCAGCTCCTTCTTGTTAGCGGCTGTCAGGACCTGGGTGAGAACGGGATCGCTGTCAAAGTGATTCTCAATCGAACTCTTGTTGCGGCCAGTGACAAATACGACTTGTGTGATGCCGTTTGCATTCAGCTCCTCCGCCACGTATTGCACAATGGGTTTGCGAGCCACCGGAAGCATCTCTTTGGGTTGGGACTTGGTGGCGGGCAGCAGCCGGGTCCCATGACCCGCCACGGGCACTACTGCACATTGGATCATGTCTCATATATATCGGATTAAGATGTTGGAAGGATTAAGGTGACCTTCCGTGTTTCGGTGGCTGACGCCGGCAAGCGGCTGGATGTGTTTCTGAGAGAGAAAGCCCCAGAGTACAGCCGGGCGCGTATTCAAGCTTGGATCAAAGAAGGACGGGCGCAGGTAAACGGCGCTCCGGCTAAAGCGTCTCTCGTGTTGCGGGGGTGCGAGACTATCGAGTTCGAGCCCGGGCCGCTGCCGCCCCTCCGCGCCGAACCCGAGGACATTCCCGTCGAGGTGCTTTACGAAGACGAGGAGGTGGTGGCGGTAAATAAGCCTGCCGGGGTGGTGGTCCATGCGGGAGCGGGTCATTATCGAGGGACGCTCGTGAACGCGCTGCTGCACCGTTTCGGTTCCCTCTCAGGCGTCGGCGGCGAGCTCCGGCCAGGCATTGTGCACCGTCTCGACCGTTGGACGAGCGGCGTGCTTCTCATCGCTCGGACCGACGCCGCCCACCGCCATCTGGCGGCCCAGTTCGCTTCCCGGAAAGTGGCCAAAGTCTATACCGCCCTGGTCGAAGGCGTGGTTCAGAAAGACTGGGGGAGGATCGACCAGCCGGTGGGCCGAGATCCGGTGCGCAGGGTCCGCATGAGCGCCCGCAGCCGCACCGGGCGTCCGGCCGTGACCGAATACCGAGTGATCCGGCGCTTTGAGCGCCACACATTGCTGGAGGTCCGTCCCGGGACAGGGAGGACACACCAAATCCGGGTGCATTTGGCCAGCATCGGGCATCCGGTTGCGGGCGACCGCCTCTACGGCGCAGCGAAACCGTCGCCAGAATATGGCCGGTTCTTTCTACATGCCAGCCAGATCACTTTCGAGAGCCCGGCCAGCGGTGAGCGCATCACCGTGGCTGCGCCCTTAGCGCCCGAGCTTGTGAGGTGGCTGAGCGGCCCCCTATAATCGAGTCAGGACCCCTCATGCTGCGGTTTTCCATCCCGGCCTTCGTTCTCGCTCTGGCGGTTACGGCCTCCGGCCAACCGCCCGCGCCGCCGGAACATCAGGAGCCCAGCAGGATCATCCTGGACGTTTTTCGCGTGGGCGTCCAGTTTACCGTGACGGACCGTAAGGGCCGTTTTGTCACGAACTTAACGGCTAATGATTTCGAAGTGATCGAGTCCAAACGACCCCAGAAGATCCTCGAATTCTCCGCCGAGAGCGATCTTCCCCTCCGGCTGGCGATCCTGATCGACACGAGCAACAGTATCCGCGATCGCTTCAAGTTCGAACAAGAAACGGCCATTGAGTTCCTCAATAACATCATTCACCGTGGTCACGATAAAGCCATGGTGGTGAGTTTTGATTCCGCGACGGAGTTGGTGGCGGACCTCACGGACGACCTTGCGAAACTGGCGGCCTCCATACGCGGCTTACGCCCGGGTGGCGGCACCGCGCTCTACGACGCGATCTTCTTCTCCTGCCGCGACAAACTCATGCAAGATCAACCGTTGCATAGATTCCGCCGCGCCATGGTCATTTTGAGCGATGGAGAGGATAACCAGAGCCGTTACACCCGGAACCAAGCCCTCGAAATGGCTCAGAAAGCCGACGTGGTGATTTACACAATTTCCACCAACATTACGCGGGTGGAAACGGACGGCGACAAGGTGTTGAAATTCCTCGCCCGGGAAACCGGAGGACTGTCGTTTTTCCCATTCAAAGTGGAGGACTTGGCGCAGTCTTTTGAGAATATTTCCAACGAGCTCCGCCATCAGTACACGATCCTCTACCGCCCGGACCCGCTGAAGCCTGACGGGCTTTGGAAGCCCTTTGAAATTCGCGTGAAAGGCAGAAAGGATCTGGTGGTGCGCTCGAGGAAAGGTTACTACGCTCCGAAGCTTTAGGATTCCGCGGCGAATAAAAACCGAAAAAAGATCCTCCTCAAAAGCCCATCCTACGCTATAATCGAGCTTTCCGGATGCTTCCGGCATAGGAGAAGCCATGGACGAAAAAGAACGGCAGCGAGCGATAGCGCTCACCGTGGGGCAGATTGAAAAACAATTCGGCAAGGGGTCCATCGTACGCCTCGGGTCCCACGAGGCCGTGGGACCGATCCAGGCGATTTCCAGCGGCTCTATTTCTTTGGACGCCGCCCTGGGGGTGGGCGGCTTTCCGAGGGGGCGTATCGCCGAAATCTTCGGTCCTGAGTCCTCAGGAAAGACCACGATCGCTCTCCAAGTCGTGGCCGAGGCTCAGAAAGCCGGAGGGATGGCGGCGTTCATCGACGTCGAACACGCGCTTGATCCGGCGTATGCGTCCAAACTGGGGGTGGATGTAGACAACTTGCTGGTTTCGCAGCCAGACTATGCAGAGCAGGCTCTGGAGATAGCGAACGCCCTGATTGCCTCGAATTCCATTGACGTCGTGGTGGTGGATTCGGTCGCCGCTTTGGTTCCGAAAGCGGAACTCGAAGGGGAAATGGGTGATTCCTTCATGGGAGTCCAAGCCCGCTTGATGTCACAGGCGCTCCGGAAGCTTACCGGCATCGTCTCTCGGTCGAACACCTGTCTGATCTTCATCAATCAGATTCGGGAGAAAATCGGCGTCATGTTTGGCAACCCGGAGACAACGACGGGTGGCCGCGCGCTGAAGTTCTATGCTTCGGTGCGTTGCGACGTGCGGCGTGTGGCGGCGATCAAGGATGGCGAAACAGTGATTGGCAACCGCACTAAGGTGAAAGTGGTCAAGAACAAGTGCGCTCCGCCATTTCGCGAAGCCGAGTTCGACATTCTTTACGGCGAGGGGATTTCGAAAGAAGGTGACCTGATCGACCTCGGGGTAGGCAAGAACATCATCGAAAAGAGCGGATCGTGGTATAGCTACAAAGGGGAGCGCATTGGACAGGGGAGGGAAAACGCCCGCGTGTTTTTGCGGGAAAACCCGGACATAGCGCGGCAAATCCTCATGGAGCTCCGTGCGGCGTTGGGTTTGGCGCCCCTCGATGCGGGCCCACCGCCGGATGGCATGAAAGCTTCTCCTTCATCCGCCAAGGGCAAGTAAGCGCGCCGGCGCTGCACTCCGCTTTCAGAATTTCCTGAGACAAAACGGCGGGCTCCCGCACCATTCCAGCAGGAGCCTCTATGGATGCTCGCGAGCGGCAGAAACAGATCGACCACGCCTTAGCCCAAATGGAGAAGCAGTTCGGCAAGGGAGCGGTGTTGCGCCTCGGCGCCAAAAACGCCTTGCCGGTGGAAGTCATACCTAGCGGGTCGATTTCTCTCGACGCGGCTTTGGGCGTCGGCGGTTTTCCGCGCGGTAGGGTTGTAGAAATCTTCGGTCCTGAATCCTCCGGGAAGACGACCATCGCGCTCCATCTCATCGCGGAGGCGCAAAAAGCAGGCGGCGCTGCGGTTTTCATCGACGCCGAGCACGCCTTGGACCCCGTTTACGCCGCAAATCTGGGTGTGGATGTCGAAAACTTGCTTGTATCCCAGCCGGACTATGGGGAGCAAGCGCTCGAGATCGCCGCCGCGCTGGTCAATTCTCAGGCGTTGGATGTGGTGGTGGTGGATTCGGTGGCCGCTCTCGTGCCCAAGGCGGAGCTCGAGGGCGAGATGGGCGACAGCTATGTGGGGCTACACGCCCGGCTGATGTCGCAGGCGCTCCGGAAGCTGACTGGAACGGTAGCGCGAGCGAACGCCTGCTTGGTGTTCATCAATCAGGTGCGGGAGAAAATCGGCGTCATGTTCGGCAACCCGGAGACGACTACGGGCGGGCGGGCGCTGAAGTTCTACGCCTCCGTGCGGGTCGAGGTGCGCCGTAGCGCCGCCATCAAAGAGGGAGAGAATGTCGTGGGGAGCCGCACCAAAATCAAAGTGGTGAAGAATAAAGTGGCGGCGCCTTTCCGGGAAGCGGAAGTGGACATCCTCTACGGGCAAGGGATTTCGAGGGAGGGGGACCTCCTCGACCTGGCGACGGCGCGGAACTTGGTCGAAAAGAGCGGTTCCTGGTACAGCTACCGCGGAGAGCGTATTGGGCAAGGCCGGGAGAATGCCCGCAGTTTTCTACGCGAGCATCCTGAGATTGGCGCCTGCCTGGAAGCCGAACTGAGGCGAACGCTGGGGCTGGCGGAATGCCAGGCGGCTGTAGCCTGAGCGCCAAAACATTCCTTGTACCGCTTGTTTTATTCCTCCAGACGGAAAAAATGCAAAAAACGCCCAAAAAATGGGCTTTTTTGCTCTTTCCCTCTTTACAGCAGCAGCATGCATCCCTTATCATCAGATTGCGAACACGCTCTGGAAGCGGTGGAGGGAGCGGCGTGCCCGTGGTTACGGAAGCGGGCGCCATGCGCCTTCGTTTTTCTACCGGGTGAGGTCGTGGCGCGGGGCGCTGTGCGGCCGCCAGGCGCATCTGCCACCGAGCCGTTTTCGGAGGGTGGATCGGTAGTTTAGGGAGAATCAGGAAGGAGCATCATGGCCACCACGAAGATGACGCAAACGCAACTGGTAAAAGAGCTCGCGGCTTCGGCCGGCGTAGCCAACAAAGTGGCGAAAACGATTCTGGAAGAGCTTGCCAAGATCGCCGTTCGCGAGACCAAGAAGAATGGCCTGTTTGTCATACCGGGCATTGGACGCCTCGTGCGCGTCGAGCGGAAAGCGCGCATGGGCCGAAACCCTGCGACCGGCGAAGCGATTAAGATTCCTGCGAAAAAAGTCGTAAAGTTCCGGGTCGCCAAGGCCTGCAAGGACGCTATCGTCCCCCCCAAGGCCAAGAAATAACAGGCCGTAAACCTAGCGTAGTTGTGGAAAGCCCCGCGCTCCTCACGCGGGGCTCGGTTTCTTGTCCAGCCGAGATGACGCCTGCCCAAGGTGCGGGCGGATCAGGAAGCCTAAGCCTGCTTCTTTTCTTCGGTCTTTGTCTCTTCTGGGTTCTTCAAGGCGTTCTTGAAGTTCCTAATGCCTTCCCCCAAGCCCTTCGCCACCTCCGGGATCTTGCGCCCGCCGAATAGCAGAACTGCAATCCCGAGAATGATCAGAAGCTCAGGCAAGCCAATAGACCTCATGTGGCCTCCTTATAGAAGTCTTCTTTATTCTAGCCGCCAAGAGAGCTTCCGAGCAACCACCCTGCCTGTTTTAGATCAAGGTTCCGCCGGCTTTCGGAAAAACTGGCCTGCCAGGGCGCCCAAAATCTGGCTTTGTGTGCCGTTCCGGAGGGCTGCCTGGAGGTAAGTCCGTGCGCGGACAGGATCGTTCTGGCTTATGGCCGCCAAGGCCCGCAAGTACGCCGCAGCGCCGGGAGGAATTCCCCCCGGAGTTCCTGCGATGTAGAGCGCCGCATCCGGACGCGAGCTGCGGACCCGGAAACGAACATTCGCGGAGGCCGCCACCTGGGGGGACCCGCGCGGCCGTAAGTGAATGACCAGCACGTACTCCCCAGGCTCCAGATCCGCTAGCGATATGGTCTTGGCTTTGAGCAATCTCCCGTTCCGGAATTCATGCCCCGCAGCCACCTCGGTCCAAGTGCGCCGCATGTTGCGGTCCGTGGCGTGCGTCAGAACATAGTCGATCTCATAGTCAGGGCTACTATCGGGTTTAGCCTGAATCTGGAACAGCGCGTGGAGGGTGTCTCGCGGCGTAAACACGCGTTCCGCCGAGGGCACAAACTGAATTCCGTAAAAGACGAACGGCGCCCCTTGCCCCAAAGATCCGGCAGGCTGGACGGAGCTTGCCAGTACGGGTTCGGTGAGGATGGGGTCGCCGGCTTGGACGCTCTTTACGGCGTTCCGGCTACGTCCCGCCTCGCGATTTACGACCTCCAGCTCAATCCGGTATCTACCGGGCGCGAGCGGCAAGCGGCGGGCGATCAGAAACGGGCGGAATCGCCCGTTTTCATAGGCCGGGTAGGCGGCTTCGTTCGAGTCCTCATACACCAGCTCTCCAGCCTGGTTGAACAATCGATACCCGCTCGCCACTACGAGATTGCCCCGGCCGTCCGGATGCCCCAGGCTTTCCTCGTCGACCCAGATCGCTTGATCGAGCCAGTATTCACCCTCGCCGTCGGCGGTCACGGTGACGGTGGTTTCCAGTGGCCGCTCATCGGGGACTAGAAACCACGAGGTGACTTTGGCGCGCAACTGACGCGCTTCGCGCACGCGCCGGACTTCCCAGGGATCGTTGGAATAGTTTTGAAGCTTCGCTATCAGCCAGTCCCCGGCAATGCTTGGCCTGAACTCCTGAGTGTCGAGCGGGTCGCCTGGGACCAAAGAGAACACCGCCCGGGCAAGATCTCCTCCCAGCGGCTTCAAGAACTCGTACACGTCGCGGTTGGTCTGAAACTGCGTGCCGCGCACCAGCTTCAGCGGGCCATCCAGAAAAGGCCGGTAGTAGCGGTACTCCGTGGCGCCCTCAGGCATATAAAAAAGCACGTAGAAGAACGGGGGTAGCGACGGATTGCCAGTGGGGTTGTTGTAAAACCAGAGCTCCATGGGATAAAGCTGCGCGTAACCTTTGAAGATCGCACGCGAGGCCGGTTTCCCTAAGAGGATATAAGTGCGCCCCATATCGGTTTTCCAGCCTGGGGTGTTGGATTCGTGGCCGAAGTGTTGGTTGGCGTAATCCAGGCGGCGATAGTGCTCTTCCTTCACCGGGTTGCGGCCTGTCCCTCGTGCGGGATTCCGAGCTTCCCAGAACTCGTGGATGAACTCCTCACGCGCTGCATCGCTGGGAAGGCGCAAAAACGCCTTGCGCTCTTCATCGCTGATAAGGTAGACGACCTCTTCGTTGAGCCAGCGGCGATACCTTTCCGGCAGCGGAGTTCCGCACCGCGCCGCAGGTACGAGCCCAAGAAAACAGACAGCCGCCAGGGAGGCGGCGACGAGCCTCCCTGGCGCTGTCCGCCGCATCCAGCGGCTCTTAGAATTCGAAGCGAATTCCGATGCGCGCATGGAACGGTGTCTGATAGGGGTAGGCGAAGTTTACGGTGTTCGGCTTCAGGAAGTCCGGGTTCGCTGTAAACTTGTCCAACTGGAAGTTCTGGTCTACATGGACCAGCCGCTTCTGGTTGAACAGATTGAAGAAGTCAGCGGCGAACCTCACGTGCTTCCGTTCCGCCACCTTCCAGGTATAGCTGGCATGCAGGTCGAACGGGTAAGTCCAGTCCGTACGTCCTAGAGCGCCCCGCTCGCCCGAGATGATCTCGCCCGGGATATTGTAGCCGGGATGCGCCAAGTACCGGCTGAGCGGCGTGCCCGATTCGATGTTCCAAGCGGCCCCCACGCTGAGGTTTTTCAGCCAGCGATCCGTGAATTGATAGCTGCCGAAAAGCTTCAGCGAGTGCCTGCGATCCATCGGCAGGACGCCGGTCTTGGCCGGGTCGAGCAAGAGCCCATCGGCATTGGTGAAATCGAACTGCGTGGTCAGGAGCGGCGTGAGCCATCCGGCTTCGCTCCGGAACAACCCTTCATAGTTGCCGGAAAGCTTCGCTAGACGATAGCTGGCGAAGGTCTGCCAGTTCGCGCCGAACTGCTTGTTGACCACCAGCTCCATGGCTTTGTAGGTCCGCTTAGGATCATAGAACCAGTTCTCCGCCGAGGGGTTCACCAGCATGAGCTGTTGCGGAACTCCGGCCGCGTAATCGGAGACGCTGATCAGCGACACGTCATCCAAGACCCGGCGCAAGTCACGCCAGATGAAGCGGCCGCTGAAGGTCGTCTTGCGTCCGAAGTCGCGTTCATACCCCGCGACGATTTCGTCCTGGTAGGCCGGAGACGGCTCGCGCGCCACGACCAAAGCATTGGGCTGACGTCCCGTGAACCGCAAGGTCTGCCCTTTCACGGAGGCGCCAATGTAGTTCGCCAGCGATAAGTCTACATTTCCTGTCTGGTCGCGGTACAGCGTGCCGCGCACGGACGACTCATTGGACGTAATACCGGCCGCAAGGATAGCCGGGATGCGCTCATAGAAGCGGCCCCAGTGGAAGAACAGCTTCGATGCCCGGTCACCCACGGGATCGAAGATTACGCCGATCCGGGGCGCCCAATTGTTGCCGAAGGCTGGGTTGAACGAGTTGGCGGAGATTCGCTGATGCTCCCAGCGCAAACCAGGCCGAACCGTGAGGCGGCGGCCAAACGTCCAACTATCCTCCACAAAGGCGGCGTGATACCAAGTCTGCGCGGTGACGAATGGATTCGAGTAATTCCCGCCCCAGACCTCGAGAACCGCCGGGGAGGCCGGATCCGATGGATTCAGATAGCGCCGGACCAGCAGCGCGCCATACTGCGTCCGCCCCGCAGCCGATCCAAACTCGGGCCGGTCAGGCAACGTGAAGGGCGCTCCAGTGTAACGCCAAGTACGGTCAAAGTCTGCATTGTCGTACTGCAAGCCATAGGAGAAGGCGTGGCTGCCGAGCCAGCTTCCGCGGACCGTGCCGGAGAAGGCGAACTGATTGCCCCGGGACTCAGTGTTTTCGAGCAACCCCAGGCCGCCGCGGATCACTTGCCCGCCGGTTCCGCGCTGCACCAACGTATTGTCGATTACCTGGTAGGTGTCGTACTTCGGAGTCTCGCGAAACTCGCTGAAGTACTGGCTGAACTGGGCGGTGAACAACATTTGCGGCGTCCACTGACCGGTGTACCTGCCAGTCCAAACGCGCGAGCCGAAGTTCCATTTGCTGGCCATTCGGTCATCATCCGCAGCCAGAGAGTAGGGACGGTTGAATCCCATCGGCGTCGAGGTGGGATCCCCGAACACCACCCCTTCAAACTGGTGCTTGGATGACCAGTTCCAAGTCAGCTTGCCGGTGTAATTTAAGGTCTTGGACTTCACCGCAACTTCCCCCAGCCAGCTATTGAGGAACATTTGCGGCGCCATGCGGTAGCTCCGGTCGAATTCCGGGTTAAAGCCGCCATAGAAAAACAGCTTGTTGCGGATAAGGTAGCCGCCAAGATCGCCGCCCACGTCAAACCGCCCTTCGTTGACAATGCGTGTCCTCTGGCTGGTGGTGAAAAGATTGGCATTCGGGCGGGCGGTTTCAAACTGACGCGGCTGTAAGAATCCATAGAACGCACCATGGAATGCGTTCCCGCCGCTTTTGGTCGCCAGGTTCACGGTCCCGCCCAGCGCCTGACCATAGGAAGCGCCGGCGCCGGCAGAAACCACTTGAGCGTCTTTCAAGAAGTCAAAGTTCGCGCCAGAGCCCGGCTGACCAATAACTGCCTGCGTCGGTCCGAACCCGCGATAACCCGGATCCGTGGCATTCACTCCGTTCACGAAATGCTGGTTCTCAAAAGGAGTAGCGCCGTGGATCGCAGAGGCGCCGGGCTTCACGGAGGAGACCGCAGGCGTCATCGAAATCACCGCAGAGACATTTCGCTCCACAGGCACGTTCTGGAAAAGAGTGTCGGAAAGACTCGCACCCGCCGCGGTGCTCGAAAAATCAATGTCCGGCTCTCTTTCCTTACGCACCGTTTGGGCCGTTTCACGGGGTTTCAAGGTCACGTCGAGGGTAGTCTCCCGGTTGGCTTGCACCACAAGACCAGATCGGGTCTCGGCCTGGAAGTCGGCCTTCGAGAACGCGACGGCATATCCGTCCCCGGCCGGAAGATTGGCGAAAAGGTAGCGGCCGTCCGGTCCTGTGGTGGCAGTTTGCTCACCAAAGGGAGACTGGAGTCGGACGGTTACGTCAGCTAAGGCGGCGCCCGTGGAATCACGAACCATTCCAGCGATCGCCCCTTTAGAAAAATCCTGCCCTAGTAACAGGCCAGGTAGAGCCAGGAACCCTAAGAGCAGGAAGATCCGTTTGTGACAGGCTCGAAACATACGTCTCGTTCCTCCCAAAGCTGAATTTCGTGCTCTTTTGGTGAAGAACCCACTCAATGGTGGGTTTAGGATTCACTGTGCTCAATTGCAACCAAACTGCCAAACCAGATTTACAGATAAGCGTTTGATAAACGAATAGATACAGGCGATAGCAACCTTCGAGTTGGCGTCTCGCTTCACCGCCTGGAAGCCGCGAAACGAGTTGAGCAGGAGCAAATAGCGAGGGAAGCAGGAGTTGCCCGCGGTTTCCAATTTCGAAAACGCGTTTCCGGGCTTTGAAGGCACGCGGGGGCGAGGTTCCCGTGGATCACCACAGGTTGGGCTGCTCGCATTCGGGGCGCCCGTTTCGCTCTAGCCAGTCCAGAAGCGCGCTCACCTTCGCTGTAGCCAGGGAAATGCATGTGTCTGCGCAGCCGTAGTACAGGTTTAGCGAGTCGCCATCTGGTCCCAAGGTGTAGCCGCAAGGAAAAACGACATTGGCCACATCTCCCTGCCGCTCGTACACTTCCTCCGGACCAAAAACCCATGTGTCACCCCGGAGAAGGCATCGCTCCGGGGTTTGAGAGTCCAGGAGGGCAAGCCCGAGCCGGTAAAGGCAGCCGGCTGCCGTCTGCCGCACGCCATGATAAATGATGAGCCAGCCGCGGGGGGTTTCAATGGGAGGCGGCGATAGGCCGATCTTGTTGGCGTCCCACCAACTACCCTGGCGCGCCCGCAAGATGAGCTTGTGGCTGCCCCAGTGGCGCAAGTCAGGAGAATAAGAGATCCAGATATGCGCCCCCTGCCAAGTGGTGACGGGGCGGTGCAGTAGCGCCCAGTGGCCCCCAATACGCCGCGGCAATAGGGCTGCGTCTTTGTCCTCGGGCGGCATCACGACGCCATAGCGCTCAAAGGATCGAAAATCCGAAGTAAGAGCCAGCGATACGCCGGGGCCGCCGCGCGAGTAGGAGGTGTACGCCACCGCGTACTGGTTCAGTTCCGGCACATAAGTGATGCGCGGGTCCTCGATTCCCCAGATTTCTTCGGGGTGGCGCTCGGGATCGGGCAACAGCGTAGGAGTGGGATCAATTTCCCAGCCTTTTACTCCATCGCGAGAGCGGGCGGCGCAGAAATGCGACCGCCCGCTGCGGTCTTCCACGCGGCACAGCAGGAGCGTGGTTCCATCCGGCAATACCGTGGCCCCGCAGTTGAACACGGTATTGACTGGATAAGGCCAATCGGCAGCCGTGAGAATGGGATTCCGGGAATAACGATGAAACAATACCTCGTGGGAATTATTGGGGAAAAGCATAGATCTCAACAAGTCATCAAGGTGGATCTGGCCGCGGAAGGCAGCAGGTTGGAAGCCTGCTTCATTTCCATCAAAGCTATCAGAAACGCGAGCGTGGACTCCGCACCTTGATTCTCATTGGCGCGATCCGGGTGTAAGCCGTCACGGCATCCGCCGCTACCGGAATCGTAGAGAGGCAGCCTCAAATCATTCCGGCCAAGGAACCATTCAAAGGCTCTCTGGGCAGCTTGCGCCCAGTAGCGGTCTCCGGTGAGGCGGCTGGCTTCGAGGCAAGCAGACACCATCGCCCCCGCTTCGATCGGTTGTTGATCGAAGCGTGCTCGCTCGCCCCCCCTGCGGTAAAACCCATTAGAACCGATGGGAACGAAATAATCCTCGTCAGACCGCTGGATCTCCACCAGCCAGCGCAGGGACTCCAAGCCGGCTTCGAAGAGGTCTTGCCGCCGCGTAGCGGCCCCGCTCACAAGGAGAGCTTGCGGCAGTCTGGCGTTTGCGTACGCAACCACATCCTCAAACCAGGGCCAGTCCGGAGCGCGATTGTGGAGATAAAGATCCAGGAGCCGGGTGGCGAGGGTATCGCGGACGGTTTGAGCGGCCCGATCCCCTGCAAACCGTTTGAGGTACTCCTGGCAGCCGAGTAGAGTAAAGGCCCAGGCGCGCGGGCTGGTGAAAGTGGTTGTTGCTGGAAGCGCCATATCAAACAAGCGCGCCGCCACGCCGCGGACGCCCTCATTCTCCGAGCGCCCCAAAACCATGCCGAGCGCCCATAGCGCTCGCCCGTGAGAGTCTTCCGAGCCCACCGCGTCAAGCCACCGGCGATCGTAGGAGAGGAAATTCCGGAACCGTTTTGTGTCTGGATCGAATGCATTCCACAGGAACGCTATATACCTCTCCCACCCTGGCGCCGCAATTCCGGATTGAGCGGCGAGCGTGGCGAAGACTACGGCGCGCGAGTTGTCGTCCGTGGTGTATCCCTCAGCATAATTGGGGACTGTGAAGACGGCGTGTTGAAGAATGCCTGTGGAATCCGTAAGCCTTTCCAGATGGTCGAGCTTGATCTGGGGCAGCTCAGCCGGACGGTCCGCGAGCGTAGCGCCGAGGAATGCGGGCTTGGGATTCCGAAGGCGGTTCTCGCGCGCCAGCATAAAGCTACGCATGTACGCTTGGGCCACTTTCGGCCAAGTATGATCGCGAGCAAACAGGTAGGCGCGTTTTCTGACGGAATGGCGAAGCACTTCGTCGTCTAGCAACTCGTTGATGCGCGCCGCCAGAGCTGCGGAGTCGCGGAATGGGACGAGAACGCCGCGCCCGTCAGCGAGCAGCTCCTCAGCGTGCCAGTAGGGGGTGGAAATCACAGCTTTTCCGGCGCCCACCGCATAAGAGAGCGTTCCGGAGACGATTTGGGCGGCGTTCAGGTAGGGGGTGATGTAGATATCGGCCGCGCCTAGAAATTGCGTCAGCTCTTCCAGGCTCACGAAGCGTCCGTGAAAGATCACGTGCCGGTCGACCCCGAGGGATCTGGCCAAGCGCTGGAGAGAAAGCCGGTAGGACTCGCCATGTCTCCTCTGGATGTGGGGGTGGGTAGCGCCTACCACCACATAGACGACATCCGGATGGCGCTGAATGACCTCCGGCAACGCCCCGATGACGTGCTCGATGCCTTTGTTCGGCGAGAGTAAACCGAAGGTGAGCAGGACCTTCTTTCCTTCCAGCCCGAATTGATCTTTGAAAAAGTTCGGGTCCACAAACGGAACGTCTGGAATCCCGTGCGGAATGAGATCGATGTTTTCGGGTGGAGCGCCATAAATCTCACGCAGGAACTGAGAAGCGCGTTCCGTCATTACCACGACGCGGTCGGAAAGGCGGATGATCTCCTTGAGTACGTGGCGTTGATGTTCATCCGGGTCCTTGAGGACCGTGTGAAGGGTAGTTACCACGGGCATCCGGAGTTCCCGGAGCAAAGCCAGAATATGACTCCCTGCGGGGCCTCCGAAGATGCCATACTCATGCTGGAGGCAGACGACGTCCACGTTGTTAATATTGAGAAAATCCGCAGCCGCGGCGTAGCTGGAAAGGTTGTCCTGTTCCAGCTCGAACCGCACACGCTCCGGATAGGGGTAGCCTTCGGGGATGTCATTGACCGGCAGCGCGGCGCAGACGCGGTCCGGAAATGCGCGCTCCAATGCCTCGCAAAGGTCCGTGGTGAATGTGGCTATGCCGCACTGCCGCGGCAAGTGGTTGCCGATCACCACCATGCGCCGGATGCCGGCGTCAGATTCCATGCGAGTGCGGAATTGCAGCGGTAATGGCGCTGCGGAAGCTTTAGACATAGGGTTCGTCTCTGCCATCTGCATTCGTGGCTGCCAGTCCTCCTCTCCTAGACGGTGGATGGATGAAATGAACTGCCCCGCTTCCCAGCAAGGCATTATGGCCGATCGTCGCGATACCGGATCGCCCAGTCCGGGCAAAATCAGGCGGCCATCAGAAGCTCGTGGAAGGCGGGCCTGCTCTCCGCGCTTCTTCGGGCGTCTTCGGCCTCCTGGCAATGGATACAGAATGGCGTCCAGGGGACAGCGTTCAGACGTGCGGGGCTGATGGGCTCCTCGCACCTCTGGCAGAATCCGTAGTCCCCGGTTTCAATGCGCGAAAGCGCCGCTTTCACCTCCTGCAACAGGCGGCTCGACCGATCAATCTCCGTAATCACGCGCTCCCGTTCCACCACGGATTGCAGGTCATCCAGGATATCCGGGGAACGCTCAACCGCAATCGCATCCCGCCGGAAAACCGTCTGCTTGAGTTCCTCTAGCTTAGTTTCGAGCAACCGCTTGTATCGATCTAACGCCGCTTTATCCATGTTCTTCCTCCACTCATCTGCACCCCGAGGTGCGAGACGACGCGGGACTCACTCGTTCGTGGAGGCGCGTCCCCAAACCAAGATCATGAACGGGCTACATTCTATGGATGGGCTGGTGCTCAGGGATACGCTCATTTCTGCCCTCGTAAACTTAACTTTGTTACGCGAACGAGAATCCCGAAATGAAGAACCCCGGGGCGCTAGACACGCCCTCTGTCACTTTGAAAAGCCAGCTATCAATCCCAGATTATGAAGAAAATGCGGTTTTTGTCAAGAGCGAAGCGCCGGTGAACAGCAAACTTATACGCGCGAGAAAAACATGCCGGCAACAGCCAGCGCCATGCTCAGAATCCACACTGGGGCAGTAGCTACGAACGCCTTGCCCTTTGAGATTCCAGTGAGATTCGCAAAGGTTAGAGCGAGCATCACGATGTACCAAACCGTGAAGATGGAAAAGTAACTGAGCACACCCTGGAGCAGTCGGTTAGATCCTTCCGCAAGGAGTAAATCAAAGCCGAAAGACGGCCGGAGTTCCTGAATCGACTGAATCTCGCCGGCTTTCAGCCGGATGACGAGAAAACCCGCCAGTTGCTGTAAAACTCCAATCAGGCCGGCATGGGCGAGCAGAGAGAAGTTGTCGCGGTACCGAGAGCGAATGTTCAACACCACCGAAGCTGCGCTAAGCAGAGCCGCGAATATGGCGAGGATAGCCGTCATGATCAGTGGACTGGCTGCGGCGGCGATTTTTTGGGTAAGCGAAATCATAGGCAGCGCTCGTGCTACCTGCTCCGTGGACATGTTGGCGGGGGGATTCCGTTGCATGACCTCGAGGGCGATGGGAATGTTGAGCCAGCTAGTGAAGGCGATGACGATGGAGGAAAGGGCCAGGGGTGGAATCCACGACCACCCGTATGGAATGAGGCGCGCAGTGGCGTCTGGGTCGACAAACACGTTGAACATGCCGAGCACGCGGCTGCCCAATCCAGGCGCCGCGGGAGGGGATGGGGGTGCAGGGGACATTTCGGCCATAAGTTCCACCAAGTGAATGCGGAACTAATGTAGCACTTGCCATGCGCGAGGGGAAGCCCCTTATCGCAGCCAAACTTTCCCTATACTAGAAAGCTTAGCCTGACTCAGGGGGTAGATTGCCGTGAAGAAGACGATTTTGCTTTCTTTGTTGGCCGTTGCATGCTTGGCTGCGGAATGGGTGGACCTTGCTACGGTACACCGCATCCGTGTGGAAGCCACGGAACGGTCCAAGGTCGGAGACCATCTGTTTTACCTGTCGGACTACTTTGGTCCCCGGGTGACCAACTCCTCGGGCTTTCGCAAAGCGGCTGAATGGGTGGTAAAGCGGTTGGGTGAATACGGTTTGGTGAATGTACATGAGGAACCATGGGGTCCTTTCGGGCGCGCTTGGGAAAATGAATTCTTCTCTGCCCACGTAGTCGAACCCAACTATGCGCCCCTGTCGGGCTTTGCGCTGGCGTACACAGCGAGTACGCCGAGCGCCGTCACTGCGGAAGCGGTGCTGGCGCCGCTGACGACTGATGCGGACCTGGAGAAATTCAAGGGCAAGCTGAAAGGCAAGGTGGTGCTGCTAGACGCCCTGCGGCCGCCGGATCAGCCACCCCCTACGACGCGCACACTGCTTCGGAGCGGGCGTTACACGGACGAAGACTTGCAACGCATAGCGCTGGCTCCAGAACCCGTCCCGGAAAGGCCTCCGGTGGATTTCGCGCGGCAACGGGAATTTCGCGCCAAATTGGCCGCCTTCTTGCGCGACGAAGGCGTGGTTGCGGCCATCACCCACGGGCGGATGGGCAACAGCGGAACGATTTTCGGCGCGGGAGGCGGGTCCCACGATCCGAAAACGCCGCTTGCGCCTCCGATGGCGGTTATTGCAGTCGAGCAGTATAACCGGATCTGTCGTTTGCTGGCGAAGAAAGTCCCCGTGAAAATTCAGCTCGAAATCAGAAACAAGGTGAGTGAGGATTCGTTGGATAGCTTCAATGTCATTGGTGAAATACCCGGTGGCCAGAAACGGGACGAGGTGGTGATGCTGGGCGCCCATCTGGATTCCTGGCAGGGTGGGACCGGCGCGACGGACAATGCTGCCGGCTCGGCGGTGGTGATAGAAGCCGTGCGCATCTTGAAGGCGCTCAACTTAAAAATGGATCGCACTGTGCGTGTGGCGTTATGGAGCGCCGAAGAACAGGGTTTACTGGGATCGAGAGCTTATGTGACGGCGCACTTCGCGGATCGTGACACGATGCAGCTCAAGCCGGAGCACGCCAAGCTGGCCGCATATTTCAACCTGGACAACGGCAGCGGGAAAATTCGGGGTATTTATCTTCAAAATAACGACATGCTACGGCCGGTGTTTGAAGAGTGGTTGAAGCCGTTCCGCGATATGGGCGCCGCGGCGGTCACCATTCGCAATACTACCGGGACGGACCACCTGTCGTTTGACGCCGTGGGGCTGCCGGGGTTTCAATTCATCCAGGATCCTTTGGATTACAACACCAAGACCCACCACTCGAATATGGACGTGGTGGATTATGTGAAGATCGAGGATTTGATGCAGGCTTCGGCGGTCATGGCGTCGTTCGTTTACCATGCGGCGACGCGCCCCGACCCGTTGCCGCGGAAGCCTCTGCCAGAACCTCGCAACCAGCCCCGCCGGCAAACGCAGTGAGCGGCCGGCGGTGTGTGGCCCCCGGAACGGCCATAATGGGATTAGCATGAGCAAAGTGCTGATGATTGCGTCGGAGGCGGCGCCGTTTGCCAAGACGGGCGGACTGGCGGATGTCTTGGGCTCCTTACCCAGGGCCTTGGTGGAGAGGGGCGAAGAGGTGGCCGTAGTGATGCCGCGCTACCGCTCGGTATCCCTCGAGGGGGCGTGGCGCGCATACTCGGACCTAACGGTGTGGCTAGGCGCAACCCCATGGGAGGTAAACATCTTCCGTATCGACTACAAGGGGACGCCGTATTATTTCGTGGACTGCCCGTCACTTTACGACCGGGACGGAATCTACGGTGATGAGGATGGAGATTACCGGGATAATCACATCCGGTTCGCAGTCTTAAGCCACGCTGCTCTGGCGCTGATCCGGCACGTCTGGCGGCCGGAGATTGTCCACGGGCATGATTGGCAGGCAGCTTTTGCGCCGATCTACATGCGACACTTTTTCGCTATGGACCCGACGTTCTTGGGCTTGCGGGTGCTGTTTACGGTGCACAATCTGGGTTACCAAGGAAAGTTTCCGCCGAGCATCCTGCCTGAAGTGGGTTTAGACGAAACGGCGTTCCGTTCCGGCGCGCTGGAATTCTTTGGGGAGGTGAACCTGCTGAAAGGGGCGCTGGTTTATGCGGATGCCATTAGCACGGTCAGCCAGGGTTATGCCAGGGAGATTCAGAGCGAAGAGTTTGGCTTCGGACTTCAGGACATTTTGCGGGCGCGGGCAAACGCCTTGCACGGCATTTTGAATGGCGTAGACTACACCGTGTGGAGCCCGGACGTGGACTCGTTCATAGCGTGCCGGTACTCTTCGGCTGACCTGTCGGGAAAGGCGGTTTGTAAGCGGGATTTGCTCGCGGAGGTGGGACTGCCCGAAGACAACATGGATCGCCCGCTGATTGGCATGATTTCACGGTTTGTAAACCAGAAGGGATTTGATCTCATTGCAGCGGCAGCGGAAGATCTGGCGGCCTTGGACATCGCTATGGTTGTGCTCGGAGCCGGTGATGCGCGTTACGAGGAACTGATTCGGGGAATGGCGGCTGCGCATCCAGAACGGATCGCCTGCTGGATTGGTTACAACGATCCGCTGGCGCACAAAATCGAGGCCGGCGCAGACATGTTCTTGATGCCAAGCTGGTATGAGCCCTGCGGCATGAACCAGCTTTACAGCTTACGTTACGGAACCGTTCCCATTGTGCGAGCTACAGGGGGATTGGACGACTCGGTAGACGAAACCACGGGCTTCAAGTTCCGCGAGTATTCCGCTCCGGCGATGATGGGGGCTGTACGCGCAGCCGTCGGAGCGTGGAAGAACCGCGACCTCTGGAGATCGCTTATGCTGCGGGGAATGGAGAAAGATTTTTCATGGGCCGCTTCAGCCGCAAAGTACTCGGACCTGTACCGTAGTCTTCTGAGCTGAATCTGGCGCGGCGGCCCAATCATCCATTGAGAGGAGATTGAAATGGCGGGTCAGAATACCCTCACTTTTACAGATAATAGTTTTGACGCGGAGGTCCTGAAATCTGACGTTCCAGTGCTGGTGGACTTCTGGGCGGAGTGGTGCGGTCCGTGCCGCATGATGGCGCCGACGATTGATGCAATTGCGGATGAATACGCGGGCAGAGTGAAAGTCGGGAAGCTGAATGTCGATGAGAACGGTTTGACTGCGATGCGTTACGGTATTCGGGGGATTCCTACGTTGCTGCTCTTCAAAGGCGGGAACGTTGTGGAACAGCGCGTCGGTGCGATTGGCAAATCCGATGTAAAACGGATGATCGACCCGCATTTGTGAGATGGTGGCTTTGCACCGTAAGTGAATGAGGCAGGCGCGTGAAGCGCCCGCCTCAGAAAATGGTTTGCAGGTCTCGAAATCTTTCAAGGCGGACTAGCTTGCCCGGCCCGCGCCGCAATGCTTCCCGTTCGAGAACCCAGGTGTCGCGATGTGGAATAAAGACCGCATGGAGACCTGCATCGAGAGCGGGGTTGATGTCCGAACGGGGCGAGTTTCCAATCATCCAGGTGATGGACGGCTCAAGAGCGCGCTCGCGCACCAGCGCGCGATAGGTGCTGGCGTCTTTCTCTTTCACGATTGCGGCGTACGCGAAGTACTTTCCTATGCCCGAACGCTCGATCTTGAGCTTTTGCTCTTCAGGGTGACCTTTGGTGAAGAGCATAAGATTGTGGCGGCTGTGAAGATAGTCGAGGGTTTCCTCGACTCCCTCGATCAATTCCACGGGCTGCTCCATGATGCGCGTCGCAAGGCGCATGATGGTTTCCAGGTCGGCCGGCCGGATTTCGCGCTCGCATAAACGCTGATAGCATTCCTGTAAGTTCCTTCCGAAATTGATGGAGCCGTATCCGTGGATGCGGCGGTTGACGTCTTCGATTTGATCCAGGACGGCGCGGACTTCAGTGGGACTGAGGGTGGAGTGGTCGAGGAATTCGACGAAATCGTCAAAGGCTTTCAGAAAGTAGATATTGTTTTCCCATAGAGTGTCGTCTGCGTCTATGATGAGATTCTGCCGGTCCACATTCTTGATTATCCGGAAGCCTGGAATGTTTTTGGGGCCGCTGGCCGGCGCGAAGGATTAGAGAAGATGAACGGCAGGCCGCCGAGAGGCGGGCGGCGAAGACCATGGTGCAGGAGTGTCCGGAACAATGCGTAGAGGAATAGGGGTGTCGCTCGTGAGCGGCATGTTATGCCTTCAGATGGCGAGTCCAGAAAGGGGCGCCGGTGCTCCAGGGCGGGCGTCGGTTCGGAGCTTGATTTCCATCTACCATGTGGCGGATGGATCGAAGAAGGTGTTGTTTACTGCGGAGGGATTCTTTCAAGCCCCGAACTGGTCGCCGGACGGAAAGTACTTGTTGTTGAACACACCCGGGAGACTGTGGCGCTTGTGGCTGGATGGGCCGCGACTCGAGCCCGTGGAGACGCGTGGGATTCAAGGGATCAATAACGACCACGGAATTACACGCGACGGTAAATGGTTCGCGATTTCTGCGGGGCAGATTTATGTGATGCCTGCCAGTGGGGGTGAGCCGCGTCAGGTAACGAGGTTATCGCCAAGCTACTTTCACGGGTTTTCACCAGATGGCAAATGGCTCGTATATTGTGCGAAACGAAACGACAACTTTGATGTATATCGAGTTTCGTTTGACGGCGGAACGGAGGAGCGACTAACGATGCATGCTGGTTATGACGATGGACCGGAGTATTCGCCCGATGGAAAGTGGATTTACTTCAACTCGAACCGAGCCGGCGGTTGGGACATCTGGAGGATGCCTGCCGGCGGCGCAGGTCCGGAGGATGCGAGGGCGGAGCGTGTGACCAGCGATGAAGGAGAGGATTGGTTTCCGCACGTTTCACCGGACGGAAAGAAGATCGTTTTTCTCACGTTTTCCAAGGGGACGCCGGATCACCCCGCGAATAAGGTCGTTGCATTGCGGATGATGGAAGCGCCTGGCGCTCATGGTAAGAGGGTGAACATGAAAATTCAGGAATTGATGAAGGTGTTTGGTGGACAGGGGACGATCAATGTCAACTCATGGGCGCCGGACAGCAAGAGTTTCGCCTATGTGACATACGAACTTCTTCCGGAGTGAACGAGCCACGGTGAGGCGTTGTGAGTATGCGGCTGCGTGCAGCTAAGGGAAAGCTAAAAATCGAGCACAGCATTCTGAAAGGCGTCCGGGAGGTCTTGGAGCGGCTCGTCGAGCAGAACGGCGATGAAATTCGGGCAGTGATTCCTGGAGTGATCCGCCCGGTCCGAGATGCTCGGGGAGAGGTGAAAGTGAGAGTGACGACCGCGTTACAGAATGGTTGGAAGCTGATTGCTTTGAGCGGCGGCGCACGGCAGGAGGTGTTCGTTAGCACGACGATGAGCCGGGAGGAGCTGGAGCGAGCCCTGGAGCGCGCAGGGAAACGGTGAGTCCGGAGCGTTTGGAAAAGAATCAGCGGGACATAATGTTTACGCCGCAAACTGGCTGAGCGACTCCGAGGCGCCCGCTTTGGAGATGGTGCGAGCGTGGTCGAGAGGAGCTGCCAGGGTTGGACTAGGCAGGTTCCTTTTGAGCCGCCATTTCTCATGCCTCCGCCAGCGCGCTGCTCAGAGGTCGTGGCCGGGTGTGATGTGATTTCCCATTTGAGCGCGGTTTGTAGCCGCTGACTCCGTGGCTGCTCCTCTACCGGTTCGCAAGGGCTGCCCCATCCCCCGCTGCCGTGGCGTGTTGATCGGCGTTCCGTAGCCGCGGAGGCGGCAAATGCTCGCCTGCCGCTGAGATCCTTGTCGTTGAGCGCCAGCATCCGGGGCCAGGCGTGGGAGAAGCATTTGGGCTTGACGGGCTGGCAGGGTGGCCGTATGTACATATCCTTTAAGAGTCCGAAATGGAAATTGCCGCTAAGGTTAGGGTACGGTTCTGAAGTTTGGAGGGAGGCAAGGCTTCTCGGGATTCCCCCAAAGACGTAGAGGATTGATGGTCATGTCTAGTGCGTTGCGACAGCGTTTTGCAATGTTAGTTTTGCTCATTGCGCCGCTGCATGCGCAGAGCAACTTACCTCGCATCAACGAAGGAGGCGTGGTTAACGCGGGCGACTACACTTCGGTTCTCAGCCCCGGCATGCATATGTCGGTTTTCGGCGTCCATCTGGCGGGCGCCACCAAAGTGGCAGAGACGGCGCCCCTGCCCACGGTTCTGGATGGCGTCAGCGTCGAAGTTTTGCAAGAGGGACAACTTGTGCGAGCGCCACTGGTGTTCGTCTCTGCGGGGCAGATCAATGCTCAACTGCCTTATGAAGCCCTTGGTCCGGAAGTCCGAGTGCGGGTGCGGACTCCGGCTGGGGTCTCCAACGAGGTATCGGTACCGGTGCAGCCTTGCGCACCGCGATTGTTGACCAAGACAATGGACGGCCGCGGGGAGGCGATTTTGCTGCACGCTTCAAGCTATCGGTTGGTCTCCGAGGATGCGCCGGCACTGCTGGGCGAGACCGTGTTGCTGTACCTGGTTGGTCTCGGAGCCGTCACGCCGCCGGTAGCCGCCTGAGCGCGAGCCGGCGACGGGCGCAGCGCCCCGCTAAACGAGACGGAACTGGCTCCGGAGGTTTGGATTGGACCATATCGGGCCGAAGTGGCGTGGTCGGGGTTGGCGCGGTACTTCGCCGGACTCTATCAGTTGAACGTCAAAATGCCGCGCTATCTGCCCTCAGGGCGGCACTTGATCCAGGCCGTCGCCGGCGGCCAATCCTCGCAAGCCGAGGTCTGGCTGGCTGGAGGCGAGCCGGTATGGCGTACGGTGGGGGTGGCCGCGGCTGGATCAGGCGGTGGCACGATATCCGGCGCTGGCCTCGAACTGAGTATCCCGCCGGGCGCCTTGGAGAGCAAGCGGCGTGAATCGTTGATCATTCCAAAGCATTTCACCGCAACCATTTGGGGCATAAGCGGGTTCAGGCGGTTGAAGTCGCCGGCGGGAAAATTCGTGGTCTCCGTGCTCGCGGGTCGTGATGAGGATTTGGAGGCTGCTGATATAACAGGGCGTATCCTCGAAGAGGCCCTAGGGAAGCTGAAAGCGCTCGGCATCGAGACCGACACTTTGCGGACGACGCCTATCGACGTGTTTCTGTTTGACTTCTCTTCGGTGGCGGGTCGGATAAACGTATTGGACAGCGAGACGGCGGGCAGACGGACAGCGAAGTTTGGGGGCGGTCCGACATGGGCATGTCGCTGAATCTTCAGACTTATTACGAAAACCGCAATGCGTTCCGCGCAGTTGCGGGGCATGAGCTCTTCCACCTGTTCCAGAGCTACTACGATCCGCGGCGGTGGGGGCAGCGGACCTTCAGCGGCGCTTCCTGGCTGTGGGAGGCAACCGCGGTGTGGTTCGAGGAGAAGATGGTGACCGGCGTAAAAAACTACGTTTCAGACGTTACGATGGTGAACGCCGATTTTCTGTTTCGGGGCGGTCTCGAGCAATCGCCTGGGTTGTTAGGCTCCTCGGCGGCACGCCGTCACGGGTACGGGGCCGCGTCGTTTATACGCTATC
>Ga0078972_1001042_pt1 | contig 110292 bp, 100 predicted proteins | sample YelNatPaOPGAMG01_FD_67568 | JGI IMG/M metagenome (GOLD analysis project Ga0078972, IMG submission 67568) | Hot spring thermophilic microbial communities from Obsidian Pool, Yellowstone National Park, USA - OP-RAMG-01 (SPADES assembly) (version 2) | ecosystem: Environmental > Aquatic > Thermal... | reverse complement strand
AGGCCTGCCTCAAAATTTATTTAAAAACTCAGCCCAAAGCTATCTTCAGGCTTAAGTAATTGCTTTTACATTCCTATTATAAGCAGAAGGACAATCAGAATCAGAACAAAAGCCCAGTCAACCGCTTTTAGCCGAAATGATTTCTGGAAAAAGAGTTTTCCCTCGTAGCCCCGTGACAGCATGGCCGCGTATATTTTTTCGCTTCGCTCTAAGGTGCGGAGGAAAAGTTTTTCAATTATCAGCCCGGTTAAATTGAGCTTTTCCATCGGTCCTCTTTTTTTAACTTCTCTGACCTGGCGGGCTCTAAAACTGCTGACAGCCTCAGCTGTTAGAAGCTGGGAGTAGCGGATGGCTGAAGTCAATAACTGGATCACAGAGTCTGGAAGATGGCACTGGTTAAGGGCAGCTAACAAATCTTCTACCTGATAACTTAAGATGAAGGCTGCTTCGGCCATTACCAGTAGTGCCATTCTGATGGCTATCTGTTCCAGATAAAAAGTGGTCTTTCTGGTTGGCTCGGGTGAAAAAATAATAGTCAAGGGGACTAAAAAGATTAAAAAAGACAGAAAAAAAAGAATTGGGCCACGTAATCTGGTCCACATTTTTTGTGGCCCTCTGTAAATTATAAGTCCCAGGATAAAAAGGAAGCCCAGCAAAAAATAGAGCTTCCAGAACGAAGTTTTTAGCGGGAGGAAAATAATAGTTAAAAGAAAAAGCAAAAAAGCAAAGATGGCAACTCTGGGGTCAAGGAAAAGAGATTCTGTTTTATTTATTTTTCTCAGGCTGTCTTTATCGTTTTCCAGATTTTCTTCTCCTCAGATTTTTTCTTTATTGTACAATTTTTAGGTTATTTTTTATCTTCTGGGACTGCTCGCAAAAAATAGATATCACTTTCTTCAAACTCCAGAATCTTAAAATGGGCAGCCCGCATAAGCTCCATCATTCGCTGGTGGTCCGGGAGCTGGTCATAACAGATGGGCTCCGGTAAATGAGCATGGTAGGCGTTAACTTCTTCCCGGCTGGAGCTGTGGGCGACAATCAGTTGCCCATCGGACTTTAGATAACGCCAGAAAGCTTTTAAAGCAGCCAGCTTATCTGGAAGATGGGGCAGCAGACAGAAGCAAATTAACCGATCAAAATAGCTGGTTATTTTGAGCGTAGCTACATCTGCCTGAAGGAAAAGAAGATTGGGGGCAGAATATTTTTGCCGGGCGATAGCCAGCATATTTTCAGAAATGTCCACTGCAACCAGTCTACCGGCGGGACCTATATCTCTTAGGATAAAAGGAACCAGGCGCCCGGTTCCACATCCGCCATCGAGGACTGCCTGCCCCGGTTGAAGATTAAAGCGCCTGATGAGCGATAGAAGCTTGGTAGTATCCTGACTTTCAGTATGCTCTTGTTCCCAGATTCCCGCCACACTATCGAAAAATCGCTGGCGGTTGATTATTTCAGGGCTCCACAGCTTTTCAGTATACTTCATTTTTTTATCTCATTTTGGAATTAGTGGTAACTTCTCCCGGGAAAAAAGGTGATAGACTTATCTTCTTTTCAATTTTTCGAACCAGAGGTGGAATGACCAGAAAGATGATTACCAGTCCCGGCAATCCCTTTAAAAGTGTCAGAGAGCTAAGGACCATTCCCGGAAGCTTAAGCCAATCAGCCACTACCCAGGTAGCTACAAGCAGGATGGCTCTTTCTGCCACGATGGTCATAAATAGAGTTAGGTAAATGTTCATTCGGAGCCGGCGGTAGAGAAGAAAAGGCAACCCGGTCATCACTATAGCCTCAGCCATCATGATAAAGGCAATCGGAGGATAAAACGGGGGCATACCGGTCAGAGCAGCGGAAAGGAGCGGCGACAGTAAGCCGACCAGGACAGCTACCTGGAAGTCAAGAAGAAATCCGGCCAGGAGAATCGGGTAGAACATGGGGAGAAAGGAGCTGCCCAGCCCGACCAGGTGGAAAGCCAGTGGCAGTCCCAGAGCCAGGGCTAAAAAAAGCCCGCCTGTCAGAAGCTGATAACTTTTGTTTTCGCTCACGCCGGGCTCCATTCTTTTCTTTATCTACGGACTTAAATTTTAATTTTCAATTATAACAGTTTTAAATCGGAACCAGAATTTTCTTCGAGCTTGATTTAAGGCCACCTTATTCTCTCCATAATTAATTTTTCAATTATTTTTTCTTTTCTCCGTTTCGTCTCTATGTTAATTTTTGCCCATTTAGCTCAGCTCAGGGTTTTATCCTCAGCCCCACGTAAATTGACCGGCCGGGCATGGGATATGGGCCGGCTGCTTCAGAAAGATTAACGTAAATTTGATATTTGGTATTGAGCAAGTTTTCCAGATTGATGAAGGCGGAAAAATAACGGCTGAGATTATATTCAAATTTGAAGTTCAGGAGAAAGAATGAAGGCAGCGGCTGGGTACTGTTATTTCCGGCAAAGTAATCGGTTACATACTCAGCAGTAAGGGCGGAAAAAATACGGCTGCGGCTGTAAAGAAGAATGAAATCGTATTTCTGCTTGGCTTTACCCTGGGTATTTTCCTCGGGGTTAAGATAGGTAAAAGCTGCTGTGGCTCTGAGATAAGAAGTTAGTTCGCCGCTCAGGGTGGTTTCTACTCCCCGGGCTCGATATTTGGCGATGTTAACCATTTTGTACATAGGCGGGGGAGTAGGGTTGGGTCGGGTGTCAATGAAATTGTGGCCATTCATCAGGAAACCGGTTAAGCTCAGGTCAAAGCGGTTGAGAAAATGCTGATTCAGGCCGATTTCGTAGTTCCAGAGAATTTCTGGCTTGAGATTGGGATTGGAGGCCGGGAAAAGATAAAGCTCATTAAGCTGGGGAGAACGGAAGCCCTTACTCACCAGAGCCCGGACTGAGGTACTGGGAGTGAGCAGATAGACAACACCAGCGCTGGGCACAAATTCGGAACCATAAACAGAGTCAAAGTTGAGGCGCATTCCCCCGGTAAGAATTATTCTTTCATTGAAAGTAAACTGGTCATAAGCAAATACCCCGCCTTCGCTTCGATGCCACTGGCCCACCGGATAGTTGTAGCTGCGGCCATCGAGGTAACGGTAGTCAGCTCCAATGGTGAAAATATTATTACGCCAGCCAGAATAGGCATATTTGATAATGGAACCGTAGACATGGTCGCGAGAGTTCCAGCCGTCAGAAAAATGATGACGTCCAAAATCAGTATAGAACTTGAAATTGAAATCGGCCTTTTCGGTCGTATGGGAAAGGTTTAGATCAGCGGCTCCCCGTTTATAATCAAACCAGTAATTGGCGGGAGGATTGGGGAAAAGGATGGTTGGCTCATGTTTTAGCCCGTCATAGTATTTACCACTCAGGGTCAGAATCCAGTGGTTGGAAAGATCATAAGCTAATTTTCCGGTGAAGCTGTTGGCTGAGTAAGCGGAATTGGCTATATGGCCATCGCTCTGGCTGTGATTGTAGGTGAAATAATAATTGAATTTCTCCAACCCGGCGCCATGGCGAAGAGTAAATTCTCGGGTATCAAAAGAGCCATAAGAGGCCAGCGCTTCTGTTTCAAAGCCATGGGCTGGCGTGTGAGTGATGATGTTAACCACACCTCCGAGGGCGTCAGAGCCGTAGAAAACTGAAGCTGGACCTCGAATTATTTCTAAGCGCTCAACATTGTCGAAGGGAAAAGTCTGGGTCACGACGCAACCAAATATGCCCATTTTTTCTGGACGGCCATCGACCATAACTCCGATACGTTGACCACGCTGGCCCAGGCCCCGAATCTCTATATCGGAACGGCCGAAGTCGCCGGTTCGCATCACGAAAACTCCAGGTTCATACATTAGAGTGTTAAGGGCGCTGCTGGCTTCAACTGCCTTTAGTTTGTCGCCGCTGAGGACATCGGCCGAAACAGAGGTGTTCTTCACTGAGGTAGGGGACATAGTGGCAGTAACCAGAATTTCTTCATGGGGATGGAACTGACTGCTTTCTTCTGGCTTTGTTTCTTCTCTTTGCTTTTTTTTGTTAGCTTCTGCTTTTTTTTCATCGATTTTAGTCTGAGGGCAGGAGGCAGGATAAACGTAGGAAGTGAGGGGAAAAGCAATGATCAGAGAGATTAACCAGGGCAGCATTAAGAGGACGGCTCTGTCTCTTACCATCATTCTCTCCTTATAATATTTTTATTGATTAATGCAGTGTTACGAATTTATCACTCGTAACACTGCTATATTAGATAATTTATTGATAGCTGTCAAGAAAAAATAAAAAGAAAAAAGAAATGGGGTAGAACAGCAGTTAGCTTTATTAATTTGGAGTAAAAAAACAAAAGTAGGAGTTGTCTTAAAGTTTCTGTTGGATTATAATAGCAATGGCGCTGGCGTTCTCATCCTCTCATCCAGAGAGGCAGAGGGTTGACGCGCCCGATGAAGCCCGGCAACCTGCTCGATTTTGAGCAAGGTGCCAAAAGCGTTGAGTTCCAGCCGAGGCTGGAACGAAAGATGAGAGGAGTGGGGCGAAAGCGAATATCGCCACCAGGTCCCGCTCCTCTCGCCAAGAAGAGAGGCGCCTCGCCAGAAATTGTGGAGCGGAGACCGCGGTGGGTAGGCTGCTATTCAGGCTAAGTTCATCTACTCCAGGAAAAATCCCCGCCAGGTTACCGTTTTCCTCTAAAATTTTGAAAGCGGAGGTTTAAATGTCTAAACTTTATTTTGAAGTAAGAGCCGGGCAGGATTTTTTGGCTGAGGATATGCCGGTTGAAATTGTCGAGCGTAAGGGGAAAGGGCATCCTGATTCTCTGTGTGATGGAGCATCAGAAGAGTTATCCATAGCCCTTTCTGAAAATTACCGTCAGGAGGTAGGACGAATTCTCCATCATAATGTGGATAAGGCTGTGCTGGTAGGTGGCTGCTCCAGGTGCCATTTTGGCCAAGGAGAAATGATTGAACCTATTAAACTTTTTATAGTAGGCAGGGCGACAGAAAAATTTGAAGGGAAAAATTTGGTGGATAAAGATAAGCTAAAAAATCGATTGAGGCATTGGATGATGAACCAGATATCTCATCTGAAGCCGGAATACTTTGAAGTTGATCTCCTGATTCGCTCGGGAAGCGATGACCTGATTAGCATCTTTGCTGATAATGAACAGCCGCCTCGGGCTAATGATACCTCTTTGGCGGTTGGATATGCACCTTTGAGTGAATTGGAGAAATTAGTTCTGGAAACAGAAAAATTCTTGAATGGACCGCAGGGTAAAAAAATGTTTCCGGCTGTGGGCGAGGATATTAAAGTAATGGGCGTAAGAAAGGGAGAGACAATCACCTTAACTGTAGCCGCAGCCTTCGTAGCGACCGAGGTGACTGATAGACAGGTCTATGAAGAAACGAAAAACGGCATTGTCCGCTACCTTCAGAATGAGTTTGCGCCTCGCCATACAAAGAGAAAAGTGGATGTGGTTATAAATAATGCTGATACCCAGGGCACTGCATATCTGACGGTAACTGGAACCAGCGCCGAAGCTGGAGATGATGGCCAGGTCGGCCGGGGCAATAGAGCCAACGGTTTGATAACACCGTATCGTCCTATGAGCCTGGAAGCAGTGGCCGGGAAGAATCCGGTTAGCCACGTGGGCAAGATTTATAGCATAATGAGTCAGCTTATTGCGGACCGCATAGTGGCCAGAATACCGGAGACCAAACAGGTCTATGTTTATATGGTCAGTCAGATTAATGAACCTATTACCCAGCCTCAGGCGTTGAATGTAGAGCTGTGGGGAGTTGAGGCCGGGCGGGTGCGGGATGAAATCAGAAAAATAGCTGATGATGTCCTGGGAAGCTGGCGAGAAATTCGCGATGGCTTTATCACCCGGCGCTGGCCGATTTATTGAGTCGATAACAAACTGCAGGCTTATGACATATAGGTCCATTTTCATAAGCAGGGCAAAATTTGTAGCTGCTCTGCCTAAGCTAAAAGCCTAATTCCCGAAAAGGCTGATTGCAGGCATATGGACAAAAAAGTCCATAAAAAAGAATCAATTAAGTGCTAAAGGGGAGGCAGCTTCTTCTGTTTTCTTCGGTGTTACAGTCTAAAAATACTGCCGAAAATCACCGATCTATTTTTAGAATTAAAGTTATTTAAGGTGTCCCTCGATTTCTAAAGTTCTCCCCTTAAAAATCGGGGAATACCTAGGGCGTCCCCCTGAAGAGGTCTTCGGAAGTGGCCATGCCGCTATTGACTAAATAGCACTTGACATGGTCCAGCAGGCGGCTAAAGAACATTCGCTGCAGGGCCAGCTTGTCTTCATTCCACACCAAAAGGTGCGGATTGAAGAAAGGTTGAGTTTTAGATGATATGGACTTGACCGCTCCTGACGGCTCACCACTTTCCAGAATCCTCAGGGCCTCTTCTTTCTTCAACTCTACTACCGCAGGTGAAACCTGGTCATTTCTTAAAATCACCAGGGACTTGAGATTTGTCCTCCTGATAAATCCCTGAGGTCCCGCAATCCAGTTAGGATCGAGCATGGCATAAGCATCTGCCGATGCCCGGAAACAATAAGGAGCCCCTTTATCCAGACGGCATTCTTCCTGGATTGGGCAGGTTCTATCGGTGCAGTCCTCACGCCGCATAACCACGTTCTCGCATTTGCTGTGGTCAAAGAGCCTGGATAGTTTATCGTTTAGCTCAACCGTATTAGTTGGAATGTAAAATTTGCGCTCGACACTATCTGCTATTGCCTTGCTTCCAGAAAAACGCACAAAGATAATTTCATTGCTCTGAGCCTGTACTCGCGGCTTCTTCAGAAGCTCAAAGAAAAGCTCGGTCTTTTTCGTTCCTGGTTGTCCTACGAGCACTAATCCGCTACTATCAACCGCCACAGCCAGGCCACGTATTGCATTTATTCCTAAATGCTCCTGGGAGTCAAGAACCATTCCTAACGCCAGCTTGCGCAGCGAGCCATAGTGGTCACTATTAACCATAATTCCAGTTCTTGTTTCGGGGTGATAATAAGCCCGGGGCTCTCTTCCCGGGACGTTATCCACGGCATAAATTACAGCATGCGGTTCCAGACCAGCTTCTATCTGAGCGGGGAACCAGTTCTCCACCCAGAAATCATATAGATGGCCGACGTTAGTCCGAAGCTGGACTATGGTCCCGTTGATGTTGGCGTTCCAATCATAATAATTTTCGTAGCCCAGGTGGCTTTCCATCTCAGCTACCAGGGCATCACGCATTTTGCCCTCAGCTATTACTTCTACCGGTACCTGTCTTTTTACCCTGGTCACATAATTCTGCAGATAAATCTTCTTCACTTTTTTAGCTGTTTTTATTCTGGAAAGAGCTTCATAGATTCTATCCAGTCCCTTTTCCAGATTCTCCATGGAAGTCGCATAAGAAATCCGGATATAGTCATCGGCTCCAAAAGCGTCACCCGGCACAATAGCTACCCGCGCTTCTCTGAGCAAATAATAAGCCAGGCCATAAGAATTTCTAATCTGAATTCCACCTGCTTCTTTTCCATAAAAAGATTTGACGTTGGGGAAAACGTAAAAAGCTCCCTGTGGCTTAAAGCAAGAAATGCCGGGAATCTGCTGTAGCCTCATCAGCACATAATTGCGTCGCCGCTGAAACTCAGCCACCATGCGGTTAACTTCGTACTGCGGTCCGGTCAAGGCTTCAACACTCGCTTTCTGGGAAATGGAACAGGCGTTCGAAGTGGTATGGCTTTGAATCTTGCTCATAGCGCTTATTATCTCGGCTGGACCAACTGCAAATCCAATTCTCCAGCCAGTCATAGAATAGCTCTTGGACACACCAGTAATGATGATTGTTTTTTTCTTGATGTCTTCCCCGAGCGCAGCAAAGCTTACAAACTGGAATCCATCATAAATCAACTTGGAGTAAATTTCGTCAGCGATGATGTATATGTCTTCTTTCCTGATGACCTCAGCCAGGGCTTCCAGTTGCTCTCTGTTATAAGTGGCTCCTGTAGGGTTATTCGGGTTATTAAGTATGAGCGCTCTGGTTGAAGGAGTAATGGCTGCCCGGAGCTGTTCTGGTGTCAGAATAAATCCATCTTCTTCTCTTGTCTCCACGATGACTGGTTTTCCCTTGGCCAGGTTGACACATTCTGGATAAGTAACCCAGTAAGGCGCGGGAATGATGACTTCATCACCTTCATTTACGATGGCCTGGACTAAATTGAAGAGAGAATTCTTGGCGCCGCTTGAAACCAACACTTCATTGGGCTTGTAATCCAGGCCGTAGTCTTCTTTTAGTCTCTGGCAGACAGCCTTCCGTAGTTCCGGGATGCCGTCATTTTCAGTGTATTTGGTGAAATTCTGCTCAATGGCTTTTATGGCGGCGGCTTTGACATTTTCCGGGGTAGGGAAATCAGGTTCGCCCACGCTCAAATCCGCCACATCAATGCCTTCAGCCTTCATAGCTTTGGCTTTGGCCGCAATCTTTAAAGTAGGAGAAGCTCCTATTTTAGTTACTCTTTCTGAAACCATGGCTATTCCTGTTTTATCCGGAAATTATTTCTTCTCTGTCTTCGTTTCCTGAGATTTGGCTGGCGCTTCAGTTCCGCTGCCCAGCTTATCCCTCAGAAACTTTCCCAGGTCTGCCCCAGTTAGAGCTTTGACTACTTCTGGCATCTGGGCCAGAATCTGAGTTACCTGGCCGGTAATCTGGCTGGTGCCCAGCCCTTTATCGCCGCCAATGACGACAATCTTATCCACCTTAGAAAGCGGTTCGGCAATGGCTTTAGCCAGCTCGGGCAGAACCTTGATGAAGGTTTCGAGAAGAGCTGCTTCGTTGTACCTTTCCCAGGCCTGCGCTTTCTTCATCATAGCTTCGGCTTCGGCCAGTCCACGCAGTCTGATTTCCTCAGCTTTGGTCTGGGCTTCAAGACGCATGGCCTCAGCTTTGCCTTTGCCTTCAGCCATCAGCCTGATTTCTTCGGCTTCAGCTTCTGCTTTGATCTGGTACTTGCGGGCATCAGCCGGTTTCAGCACATTGGCATCTAATTCTTTTTCCTTACGCTGAATTTCCAGCTCTTCAATTTTAATGGCTTCTTCTTTTTCAATCAGCTTAACCTTAGTTTCTTCTTTTTTTATTTCCTGAGCTAATTTGTTTCTTTCCAGCTCATAGGAGAAATCGGCCTGGGCTTTTTTCTGGTTGACAAAAACCTGAGATTCAGCTTTTTTAGCTTCATTTTCCCACTGGGCTTTGGCAATCTGAGCTTCTGATTGCAGCCGGGCTACTTCGGCTTCTTTCCTGGCCTGGGATGATTTGATTATGGCTTCTTTTTCGGTTTCAGCCTGGGCGATGGCTGCATCTCTTTTAGCCGCAGCGATGACCGGTTTGCTCAGAGCATCGATATAACCTTGAGTATCGCTGATATCTTTCAGGGAAAATGAAAGAAGTACCAGGCCCATCTTGGCAAAATCTTCTTTAGTGGCTTCTACCACCCGTCGGGAGAATTCCTGACGACCCCGATAGATTTCCTCGACGGTCATTGTCCCGATGACTTCTCGCATTTTGCCTTCGAGAACGTTCATGGCGACATCCCGGATGCCTTCTTTGCCGGTACCCAAAAATTGTTCAGCAGCCAGCCTGATCGCCTCTTCAGTAGAATCCACTTTAACCTGGGCAGAAGCTTCTGCCAGAATGGGAATCCCGCCATGAGTGAGGACCTCGGGCGTTTTGATAAAAATGGAAATTACTTCAAGAGGCAGGGTGTATACTTTTTCAATAAAAGGCCAGACAAAAGTGCCGCCGCCCAGCTTATATCTATAGCCAACTTTCATTCTTGTCCCGTCGGGGAGATTAATGGTTCTTTTACGCCCGCCAGCGATAATGAGAGCCTCGTTGGGACCGACTTTCCGGTATTGAGCGGCCATCAGCAGGCCGATTAATGTTAGAAAAACAATGATAGCTGCGATGATGATAAGCCAAGTGGTTAATGGCATAATAACCTCCCTCAAATTAAGAAAGTTTGATAAATAAAGAAGGGATATTCAAAAGGACACAAACATCAGCCTCAAAGTAAGATTTTAAAAAAGAATTACCCTCTATATCTTTCATTTCCTAATAATAATTAACCCTGTTCAGACAGTTTTAAAAGCCTTTTTATCAAGGAAAGATATTAATTCCAATAAACTTTAAAGTCAAGATATATTTCTCCATAGAGGAAGAAAACAGCAGCAATAAAAAAGCGGAGTGAGCATTAAATTTAGGTCAGGTTTAAAAAAGCAATGTTTGTCTGAATATTTAGATATATTGGCAATAAAAATAAAATATATATTGACTTAAAATCAAAATTTTTATAAAAAGCATAAATAAAACGGGCTAAGGAAATTAGATGGCTAAGGGAATAGGATGGAAAAGGAAAAAATCGATAAAAATCTTAGTTTTAAGCTGACCAAGGAGCTTCTTGAAAACCTAAAAAAGGAGTTAAGCCAGTGGCTTTTAAAGGAGTCTCCCTACGGAATTTATGTCATCAGTCGAAACCGTTTTGAATATGTCAATGCCTGCCTGGCTCAAATGGTGGAATTCACTCCTCAAGAAATCCTTTCTCAAAATGTCGATGATTTATTAAAACAGGTTCACCCTGAGGATAGAGAAATGCTTCTTCAAAGGAGAGAAGCTCGTCGCCTGGGGCATAAACTTTCACCTGTTTTTCGCTTAAGGATTTTTACTAAAACAGGGCGTCTGGTTCACCTGGAATTTAATACCTTTCCTGTCCCAGAAGGAAGGGTGGCAGGCGCAGTTAGAGAGGTGAGCGGGGAAGTAAGAATTCAGGAAGGACTTAAGAAAAAGGAAGAACTAAATGATATTCTTTTAAATAATCTCAGGGCAGCCGTGGTTATTGTTGAGGGAGAAATCATTAAGTTCGCCAATCGAGCAGCTTCCGAAATTTTCGGATATTCCTTAGAGGAGATTCTGGGCGCCAGATTTTCTGATTTTTTACCTGAAGACCAGGTAAAAAAAGTAATTGCTCTTCACAGGAAAGGAATAAAAGAGAAATCGCTTTTAAGTCATTATGAGCTTGAGGTTCGCCATAAAAGCGGAAAGAAGCTCTGGGTAGGAGTTGATGTCAGCCTAATTGATTATCAGGGGTTTCCTGCTACGCTTTCGGTAATTTATGATCTGAGCTGGAGAAAAGAAATAGAGGAGAAACTTTCTAAGACGTTGCAACAATTGAGGAAAGCTTTTGGGGCAGTGATTGAAGTCCTTCACAAATTAATTGAATTAAAAGATCCTTATACCGGGGGCCATGAAAGAAGGGTAGCGGATCTGGCCAGGGCCATTGCTACAGAAATGGGGCTTGCTTCCGGGATGATTGAAGGGCTTAGGATAGCGGCTCAAATCCATGATATTGGCAAGATAATTGTTCCGGCTGAAATTCTCAGCAAACCCGGGAAATTAAATGACAGTGAGTGGGCCCTGGTCAAAAACCATGTGCAAATAGGATATGATTTGCTTAAAGATATTGATTTTCCCTGGCCTGTTGCGGATATAATTTATCAGCATCACGAGCGATTAGATGGCTCAGGTTATCCTCGAGGCTTAAAAGGCGATGAAATCCGGCTTGAGGCCAGAATTCTAACAGTAGCCGATGTGGTGGAAGCTATGTCCTCTCATCGTCCGTATCGTGAAGCTTTTACCCAGGCGGAAGCTCTGGAGGAAATAGAACGGAAGAAAGGCATCCTTTATGATGAAAAGGTAGTTGAGGCTTGTTTGCGGCTTTTTAGGGAAAAAGGTTATACCTGGCCAAAAACAGGCTGAGCCCAATAAAATTTTTCCAGAACTTTTAATCTATCCTTGATTATGGGCTTAAAAAGATAGAATTTTAATCTGGCAATATCATTTATAGTTTTTAAGTCCAGAAAGCCCTGAAATAAGTTTGGCTGGCTCGGAAATAGCTCTTTATAGAAAAAATTGGCTTTTGATTAAAAAGCGATAAAAAGGGGATGGATTTTTTTGAGCAAAGCCCGCTGTATCTGCAATATTTCCTTAATTCCTTTCTCTGCTAACTTCAACAGGGCAGAAAGTTCGCTTTTAGAAAAGGCGGCTTTTTCTCCCGTAGCCTGAATTTCCACCAGGCGGCCGCTGTCTGTTTCAATGACATTCATATCAACTTCTGCCTGTGAATCTTCTTGATAATCGAGATCGAGCAATTTTATTCCTTGAACGATCCCCACACTTACCGCAGCTACCAGATGGCGCATAGGAAAAGTAGAGATTAGTCCTTCATCCAGAAGTTTCTTAAAACTTAAGGCTAAAGCAATACAGCCGGCATTGACCGCAGCGGTTCTGGTTCCGCCATCGGCCTGAATTACATCGCAGTCGATGATAATTGTTCTCTCCCCGATTAGAGTCAGGTCGGTGGTAGCTCTTAAAGCCCGACCTATCAGGCGCTGTATTTCCTGGGTGCGACCAGAAATTTTCCCCTGAGTCCTTTCTCGAGGAGTCCTTTTCTCAGTAGAGCGAGGAAGCATTGAATATTCAGCTGTAATCCAGCCTGAACCCGTATTTTTTAAAAACTGTGGCACTTTTTCTTCTATTGAGGCTGAAGCAACCACTCTGGTCTTACCCATTTCTATGTAAGCAGAGCCTTCAGCAAATTCTAAATAATCAGGTTTAAGAGTAAGAGATCTTAATTCATCATAAAGCCTTCCTGACGGACGCTTAAAAGCTGGCCTGACCTGTTCTCTCTCTTTACTGATTTTTTTGCTATTCAAGCTGTTCTCCTGTCCAAAATTTTTCTCTTAAACGTAATATGGAAAATTCTTCTTTTATCATAAGGCATAAGTGGACAGTTTGCAATTTTAAAATTGATAATTATTGATAATCATCGCTTTATATCTCTATCTTAAAGTTTACCTGTGGTCAGCTTGGACTGGCATTGGCTGAGAGAAATAAAATGTAAAGCCGAATTATATCGCCGTGTTAACCAGAAAGTGGCGATTTCTATTTTTCCTAAAAATTGAAGACAAGGGTGGTAGTAAAAAAGGTATCGACTTTTTGTTTTGCTATAGGAACTGTCAGTCCAGTTTCGGTTCCATCAGCATTATAAAGGGGAACCGGATATTCCGGCGGACGATGCGTCCGGATTATTCTCAAGCTGGCTTTAAGGGCCAAAAATTTGCTCAAAGGAGCGGTCAGATTATTACCCCATTCATATCGCCAATCGCTAATTCTGGCCAGGTTATCATCGAATATAAAGGAAGTTCCGAAGGAAGAATTATCAAAAAGCTTCTGTTCCCAAACAAAGCTGTAGCGAAATCCAAGAAAGGAAGAAAGGCTCTGGGCTGTATATTTTCTTAAGGTAAAGCTGAGACCGCCCTGCGACTTTATTTTGGTGGCTGGAGTATCAGCCAGAATAAGGCCGGCGCCTGCTGTCCATAGGGCTCTACCTTCTACTCCGGAAAATTTATTTCTATCCCAGACAAAAGTTAGGTTGGTAAGCAGGCGGCCCGTAACCTTGTGATCATACTGGGCTAAAACGAGATAATTTTCGGCAGTCAGGCGATCGGTCTTATCTTCTTCAATGGTAAAATTATTTGCCGTGCCAATGGCTTTTCTGGTGATAGTAGTGGAATGGCTGCGGAGGAAAAAAGTTTTAATAGTATAGGTATCCTTTTCGTTAGGTGTCCTTATTAGAGTGTTTCCAAGACTGAAGGAGGAAGAGACAGTATTTCCCCCTGTCACCACATAGCTCAGTTCAATTGTTTTTTTCCAGGGCTGGAGGAAGCTCAATAAATCCTTTTTCTTTTCAGTCTGGGCTGAGTCTTTGCTTTTTTGCTGCTCTGACTCAGTTTTTTGCTCAGCTTTTGCCTGGGTTTCTTGTTCTTTGGGTTTTTGGCTTTCTTCTTTGCCTTTTGATTCAGATGTTTTTTCTTGGGTTGGCGTTTTCTCCTGCATTCCGGTCTCTCCCGGAATTATTTTTTGGCCGAGGCTATCTTCTTCCCTAATTTGATTATTTTCTAATGCTCCAGTAGTGGATGATAAGTAAAAGGGGATAGTTGCCTGGTATTGTAAACTGGCTGCCAGGCAGGGATAATAAGATAAAAAGCTGAAGTAAGTTAAAAATATAAACAAAAAAGAAAATAAGCTTTTTAAGTCCGGCTTGGTCGATTTTAATTTTTTTGATTTTTTGGTGAGGAATAAACAAGTAAGATAACCCATAACCTTAAATTCCTTTCATTTAAAATGACCATTTTTTTATCTAAGGCCTGGTCATAATCAGCTATAAAAGCAGCAGATTGTTTCCTGTTCTAATACAAAACTAAATTCAGGGATACAAGGTTTCAGAATAGTAAAAAATGATGGGCTGTCAATAGTTCAAAACAGATAATTTTTTATTTTCGGGCTATAACCATATTCTCCGGTATCTGGATTATCCTGAGTCATTTATTTATAATCATATCTGTTTTTTAAGATTTAAGATAGAAATGATGAGTATTTTCAGAATAGAGAAAAATAAATGTCTTCTTCTGTCCCAGATTTTTCTAATTGCCCTGATTGTTTTCGTTTTTTTCTCCTGTCAGAAAGAATCGCAGGTGCCTGGATTAATAGTTAATTCTCAGTTTTCCGATAAAAATCTTTCTGATAATCTGGTCACCAGATTACGAGTGAAATTTATCACTACTTCGGCTTTTAAGCCTTTTGATAAGGATTATAAAATAACGGCCGAAGCCCTCTCAAAGAATAACGTTCTTTTCAGGGAAGTGCTGGAAGTTATCCCTCCTACTTCAAGATGGCAGATGAACAGAGTATATGAAATTGAGAAATATGTATATTTTCCTCCTTTTTTAGATCGGTTTAATCCGGAAATGAGAGGAGGCGCCCGGGTTGATTTTAGAATAATTTTAGAATCCGAGTCCGGAAAATCCCCGCTGGTGATTTTTAAACATTCTTTCCAGCTTTCGCCCTGTCCTCTTGATATTCCTGATATAGTTTACCTGCAAGGCTGGGACAGAATTTCAACCACAGGATCTGGGAAGGCCTACCCTTTAAGCGAAGGTGCTCTCTGGACTCAACGAAGTGCGGTTTGCCTTCTAAAAAATCCTAAGAGAGCAGCAATTTTGATGATCAGGGGACGTTGCGAAATCCCGGAAGGTCAGAAAATCTCTTTTTCGCTTGGCCCAAAATTGCTGGATGAATTTGAGCAGGCACCTGGGCCCTGGGAAAAAATATATTCTTTAACTGCGGCTGATCTCGGTCAGGAACCAGAACTCAGGCTGGTTATTACTGTGAATAAAACTGTCAGGGCGGACAGCATTTATCCCGCGGTAAGTAAGGATAAAGATAAAGAACTTGGCCTTAAAATTGAAACTTTATATTTCCGATAAAATTAACTGAGGCTTTTTCTTTTTATTTTCGTCCGGGCTGGCTTTGCTTCAAAAGATTTTGGCTATTTTATCCAGATAGGTGAAGCACTCTCGCTTTTTTTCTGATTAACCTGCTTCTCATATTCAAGTCTCAGTTGAGCCTCTTCTTCCTGAGCTTTAAGCAATTTTTCATAGGTTTCACTGATTTGTTGCTGGATATAATCCCTGGATTTCATATCATTTAGACTGTAGAATTCCTGCCAGAGAGAGTTCATTTTAAGAGTCAATAATTCGACATATTCCTTAGCTTTTTTCCAGGCTTCTTCCAGAGAGCTTCCCCTGGCATCAACTCCTTCAGCTGATGGCTGAGCTGTTGATGATTGGGTCTTATTTGGTGTAGAAGGAGTCGGATTTTCCACTGTTACCCGATGAACAACAGCAGGCTGGTTTCCGGAGGGAACGGGGACAGGAGGCTGGGTTTTAGCTTCATCTTTTGAGGAGCTTCCTCCAAGAATGAGAGATGGAGTTTTAGCCATATTTTCCAGGTCTTTATTGGTGATAACTTTAACGTTCTTTCCTTTTAGACTTTCTCTTCGTGCTTTTTCTTTTTTAGCCAGGTCAACCAGTTCCTGATCCTGGGCCAGAACCACAGTCAGGCCGCAGAAAGAAAATAACAAAACCAGGCTTAAAATCCTTTTTATCATATTTTCCCTCACTTAGCTAAATAATACTATCTTAGAGCCTAAAGTGTCAACCATAGAAAGGCGGACTTCTTTTTATCATAAATTTCTGGAGGGAATTGAGCTTCTGACGATAATTTTCAATAACTATGGGCAATAAGACCAAAGGAAGGGAAAATTTAAAAAGGAAATTTAAAATTTTCTCTATTTATTCCAGCCCTGCTGAGCCGGCTGCAGTTCTAAGAGACAAATTATGCCCGTCGCTCTTAAATTCTATAGCTCCATCACGGTCTATTCTGAGAATTCTGACTCCTTTGGCTTCAAGAGTGGAAATGACTTCCGCATCAGGAAAACCGTAAATATTATTGCGGCCGGCAGTAATTACTGCCCATTGAGGAGATATCTCCTCGATAAAATCGGGGCTGGAAGATGAGCGGCTGCCGTGATGGGGTACTTTCAGCACGGTGGACCTCAGACTTCCTTTGTTTTGGGTAAGAATATACTTTTCTGCTTCTCGGGTAATATCAGCGGCCAGAAGAAAAGATTGCTGGCCATAATTCAGTCTGAGGACTGCTGAACGGTCATTACCGGGCTGAAACCTTAAAAAGGCTTGAAGATCGGGGAAAAAAGCTTCTATTTCAGCCAGCCCCTCATTTATCCTTAACCCTGTAAGGACTTTTCGCTTTACCACTTTTGGGGATAAAGCCTTTTGAATTTCTTGCTGTAAATAGTTGTGGGGGTCATTCTCGCTATACCAGTATTCTTTAATTTTGAAATTCCTGGCCAGAGCTGATATACCTCCGGCATGGTCAGGATGAAGATGAGTGCAAATTAAGTAATCTATTTTCTTATAGCCCTTATGCCACAAAAAGGGAGAAACAATACTTTCTCCTGTATCAAAACTGCTGTGAGGGAATCCTCCGGCATCTACAACAACTACTTTTCCTCCAGGTAATTCAATGACTGCTGAATCACCTTGTCCAACGTCAAGAAAAGAGACTGTTAAATTAGAGTTGGTTGGTGAAAAAGGATAGGTTATAAGAATAAGAAAAAAGATCATAAACCCGGCAGCAGTTAACAGTTTTTGACCTCTAAATTTAGACTTAAGCAGAAATAACAAGAGGAAAGAATAAAAACCTAAAATTATCGCCAGCGGTGGGCTTGGTAAACGGTAAGACAGGGAAGAAAAAGGTTCTAACCAGGTAATTACCCAGAGGAGCAATTTAACCAGTAGTTTAAGGGCGAAGGAGAAAAAATGGCCGGCTGCACTCAGGACAGAGGCAATAATCAAATAAAGATATCCTGCCCCCATAATTAAGCTAACCAGAGGGGCTGCCGGTAGATTCAAAATAACTGGAGCAAAAGTAACCCGGTTGAAGTTGCTGACAATTATGGGCATGGTACCAGCAACTGCGGCCACGGATAGGGCCATCATTTCAGAGAGCTTTAAAGGTAAAGGTGGTAGCCATTTTAGAATAGGTTGATAAAAAAGAATGAGACTCAGAGTAGCCAGGAAGGTTAGCTGGAAACCAACATCTTCTAAACTGAAGGGGTTAATTAAAAGAAGAATAAGAGCGGAGAGAGAAATGGTGTTAAGAAAATTAACTTCGGCAAAGATAATCTTTCCCAGAAAAAATAATGAAGCCATTATAACGGCTCTAAAAACTGAGGGCTGGCCTTCGACCAGAAAAGCATAAAAAATAAGGGCTAAAAGCATTATAAAATTAATTGTTTTCCTGCGAATTATTATTAATCCCAGCAAAAAATAGGTTAGAAAAGCCACAACACCGACGTGGGCACCGGAAATAGCCAGGAGATGATAAAGCCCTGTTTTCTGGAACTGGAGGTCAGTATTATGATCGATGCGTCCATCTTCTCCCAGAAGCAGGGCTTCAAGGATGGCTCCTTCAGTTGATAACGTATTCTTTTCTTTTCCGGGGAAATCCGCTTCTATTTTTTTCTGCAAACTTCTTCTAAGTCCGGAAAAGAATCCGCTTATGGTCTGGTTGCTACTGTTTAATTTTCTTATTAAGAAAGGGGATTTGGTATAGGCCCGTGTATCAATTTTCTGACAACGAAGATATCTGGGCATAAAATCCGGGAAAAAATTTCTGAAGGATTCTGGAGAATTTAAACTGGCAGAAAAATCAACCTCATCCCCGGCCAGAAACTCTAAAGGCTTTTCTGAGGTGGTAGAATGGGGGACCGAAAGGCGCAAACGCCCTCTCATTTTCTTTATCTCCCGCCCCATCTCTACTTGATTTATTTCAATTGTCAGCAAGTCACGGTCTGGTCGTCTTTCGGGCGATTTTAAAATTTTACCTTGAAACTCAAGATAGCCTTCTGCTTTTAACTGATGAAGTGGGTTCAGCTGAAAATTCTGAAATTCCCAGGAATAAAGGATAAAACCAGCGCTAAAGAATCCAATCAATAGAAAAATCCGGCTGAGGTTTTCTTTTTTTAAAAAATATAAAACCCAGTTAGCCATTAAAATGACAATAAAAGACAAAACAAACCAGGAACTAAATTTTATTTTAGCGGTCAGAGAAAAAATCAAGCCAAAGATAAAGCTTATAGTCGGCGGAAGCAAAGGGTAGGCCATTACTTATTTTATCGGGGATAAAGGTGGCTCGGGCTGGGTTTTTAAAGCTGCCTGCTGCTCTAAGGCATCCAGGACAAGATAGCAAAAGGCCTTGATTCCAATTGGAATGGCTTTTTCATCTGGATTAAAGTTAGGGCTGTGAAGAGGAGCAGCTGCGCTCTGACCCGGTGATTTTACGCCAAGAAGAAACATAAAAGCCGGAATTTTTTCAGCGAAAAAAGCAAAATCCTCGGCTACCATCTGTGGTTTCACTTGAATAAGATTTTCTTCTCCGACGCAGGATTTAAGAGCGGGCAAAACTACCTGGACGAATTCCGGGTGATTATAAAGAGGGGGCAGCTGTTTTTGGTAATCAAAATTGTAGCTGGCTTCATAACTTTGAGTTATTCCCCGGACAATATCTTCCATTAAAAGCGGAATCTTGTTTCGGACTTCTTCATTCAAGGTGCGAACTGTTCCTTCCATAATCACTTTATCGGCAATAATATTAATTCGGTTTCCTCCCTGAATTTTTCCGATGGTTATAACCGCAGGTTCGATGGGATTAAGAGACCGGCTGATGATGGTCTGTAAGTTATTAATGACCTCAGCAGCTACAACTATGGCATCAATTCCTTCCTGCGGTCTGGCCGCATGGGCGCTTTTGCCTTTTATGGTGATGGCGAAGCTATCAGAGCTGGCCATGAGGTAACCCGAGGCATAGCCTATTTGGCCCACTTCGAGATCAGGCCAGACATGAAGAGCAAAAATCGCTCTAACCTGAGGATTTTCCAGAACGCCCTCTTTTATCATCAGTTTAGCTCCACCTTCTTCTCCTGGCGGAGGCCCTTCTTCGGCTGGCTGAAAGATAAATTCTATATTGCCTCGAATTTTATCTTTAATAGTCGAGAGGACCATGGCTGTTCCCAGAGCAATGGCCGTGTGCATATCATGCCCACAAGCATGCATTACACCCGGATTAAGAGAGCGATAGGGAAAGGTATTTTGTTCCTGAATAGGCAGAGCGTCCATATCGGCCCTGATAGCAACTGTTGGGCCGGGGAGAGCACCGCGGAGAAGACCAACAACCCCGGTTTTTGCCACTTCGGTTTTAACTTCTAATTTCAACGAGGTTAATTTAGCAGCTACCAGCTTAGCTGTTTCAAATTCTCTGTTGCTTAGTTCGGGGTTCATATGAATAAAACGTCTGATTTTAATTATTTCGGCCCTGTTTTTTTCAATTTCCTGGTTAATAATCTGGATGAGCTTTTGATCGATAGCTGGAGAAGGTGAACTAAAACCCGGCAAATTGAGGAAAAGCAAAGGGCTAAAGATAAAAAAGCAGATTTTAAGAAACTTGCCTTTTGTTTTGCCCATCAGGACCCTCTTTTTTATATCAGAAACTAATTCTTTTTCTTTTAAAATTAATTGAAGTTTCTTCAGATTCTTTATTTTTCTGTATCTAAATCTTCTGGAAATTCTGGCTCTTTTCTGACATATTCCCCTTTTTTCTTTTCCAGAAATTCTTTGATAGCTTCCACTCCTTCTTCAGCTTTTTCTTTGGCGACTTTAACTCCCTTTTCTGCTTCTCGGGCAACCTTTTGATAACCTTCTTTGACCAGTTCCTGACTTTTCAGGGCTTGTTCTTTCAGTTTTTTCCTGGTTTCCTTCCCACTGGCAGGAGCAAAAAGGATGCCTAAAATGAATCCGGTCGCCGCTCCAGCTAAAAAAGTTAAAAGGGAATCTACGAAGCGGGAATCTTTGTTATCAGCCATTTTTTTTCTCCTTTCTTTTTTTCATAAACTGCCAACCAAAGCGGAGCAAAGGAAACAGAAGTGGCCAGTATTTGGAGGCCGGTCTGACGACTTTAGTAGCAAGAAATAAAGAAAGCTCAGATAATCCAGATACAGTTTGCTTGGTGGATTCAATTATTACCCCGGCATCGTCCAGTCGGCGATCAAGTTTATCTTCTATTCTTTCCAGTTTGTGAAGGATTATCTGGAATTCTTGTAAGGATTTTTCGGCTTCCCGGGCAGTTTTGCTGAGCTGGATAAGAAAAAGAACCAAAAAAGTCACCAGAACGGCACCCAATACGGTCAAAATTAAAAAAAGAACCTGATTGAAGGTTAGCAGCATGACACCTTTACATTAAGCCAAATTACGGCCTCTTGTCAATCATTTCTGTTAGGACTGAAGAGCTTTTTAAATTCCTCCGGGGTGATGTTAAGTATCTAAGCCAGTCTCGCGAGGATGGAGCCAGAAGATATATAGACCTTTAATTTGGAGTTTTTTCTCTAAATATCAGGACTTTTTGGTTCGGCGGTTTAGAAGATAAATAAAAAAAGGAGCCCCAAAAACTGCGGTAATGACCCCGACCGGGATTTCTGAAGGGGCAAAAATCGTCCGTGAAATAAGATCGGCAAAAAGAAGAAAGACCCCGCCCGTAAGGGCTGAGAATAGAAAAAGCTGCCGGTGATCCGGTCCGATTATCAACCTGACAGAATGTGGAACAATTAGACCCACGAAACCTATAATTCCAGCCACCGCCACAGAAAAAGAGGCCAGGAGGGTGGCTAAAAAAAGGAAAATTTTCCTAACGGTTTTAACCGGGCAACCCAGGGACTGAGCTGCTTCATCGCCCAGGACTAAAAGATTCATATCAGCGGCAAGATACTGGGCGGCTAAAAGAGAAAAAAGCAGATAGGGCAAAATTAGCCAGACTTGTTTCCAGTCAGTTAAGGAAAAGCTGCCAAGAAGCCAGAAAACAGCCTGTTCATAGGCATCGGGCTGGTGGAATAAGAGAAAAGAGGTCAGAGCTGAAGCCAGGGCTCCAGCGGCTATTCCAGTTAGAAGCAGGGATTCTGAAGTTTTAAACGCCTGGCGCTCAGCAATCAAATATACTCCGATGACCAGAATGAGGCTGGTAATAAACGCCATCAGGCTTTGAGCAGAAAAGCCGGGTAAAGTGAAGGTAAGCCCGAGCTCCAGGCTCAGGACTGCTCCCAAAGAGGCGCCAGATGAAACCCCCAAAATAAAAGGGTCGGCCAGAGGATTCTGAAAGTAACCCTGAAGAATTGCCCCGGCCAGGGCTAAAGAGGCACCAACCAGATAAGCTAAAATTGCCCGGGGAAGGCGGAGCCCGAAAAATATGTCCTGAAGCTCGCTTTTTCCGGAAAAAATTGACTGCCAGAGCTGGGGAAAAGTAGTTTTAACTGCTCCAATCTGGAGTGATAAAAAAAATCCGGCTATCGTTAGAAGAACAATAATGAGGAGGAAAAGATATTTCTGGCTTTTTCCACTCATTTTTCCTCCAGAAAAAGTCCGGGGTAAATAGATCTCGCCAATTGTTCATAGGCCTGGACCAGTCTGGGTCCAAAACGACTGAAAAGGTTTTCGTCCAGGAAGACAAAATTCTTGTTTTTTACAGCCTCAATTTTCTTCAGGGGAGACTGGGAAAAAAACCCATCCTTGAGCTTCTCTTCGGCTTCCAGGTTGCTGCCTATTATTAAAATTATTTCGGGATTATCCTCAATCAATTTTTCCCGGCTGTAAGTTACCCAATTTCCTCTTAGGTTAGAGGCGACATTTTTAAGTCCAGTTTTTGTTAGAAGATAATTTAGATAGCTGTCACCACCGCAGGTCCAAAGTCCAGTGCCCTGTCCAGAAAGCACCAAGAAAGCTTTTTTGGGTGAGTTTCCCTTGGGGAGTAAATGGTCAATAGTCTTTATCCGCTTATTCAAGTCAAGAATGAGTTTTGAAGCCTGCTGCTGATGACAGGTAATTTGACCGATTTTTTCAATCAATCGAAAAAGATCTTCAAAAGTTTTCCCCACGTCAAAAACGGCTAAGGGCAGGTTCCATTCATAAAATTTTTTTAAAAGCGCTTTGGGATTGCCGCGAAAACCGAGAACCAGATCAGGCTGCAGAAATTTTATTTTTTCCAGATTGGGATCTATTAAACCACCTATAATTTCTTTGGTCTGGGCTTCTGCTGGGTAGTCACAGAATTTAGTAACTCCAACAATCTGCTGATTCAGCCCGAGGGCAAAAAGGATTTCGGTGATGTTAGGGGCAAGAGAAATAATTCTCTTGGGACAATGACTGAGCTCCAGTTGGTGTCCCCAATCGTCGACTACCTTGATCATCTGGGCTTTTGAATTTTTGGCTGTAGAAATAAGTAAAAATAAAGTGATAAGGAAGCGGAGAAAGAAATTGATATTTTTGATCTTGATTTTTAACCTGAAATTCATTGTCTTTTTATTTCTTTTTTTCCAGCTGGATGAATCAGGGAAACTTCTGGCAAACCGGTAGAAGAATTTAGCCTAAGCTCCACCTCGACTTTAAAAACCCGCTTTATCAATTCCTGGTTAATTATTTCTTCTGGTTTTCCCTCAGCTTCAATTTTCCCGGATTTAAGAAAAATCAGACGATGGCAATAGGGCAAGCAAAGATTGAGATTATGCTCGGCGACCAGAATAGCTTTGCCCTTTTCCTTTTGCAGTTTCTTTAACAATTGATAGATTTGTAGCTGATAATTTAAATCCAGATGGGAACTTGGCTCGTCGAGAGCTAAAACAGGGCTATCCTGAGCAACTGCTCTGGCAATGAGTACCCTCTGTCTTTCGCCTCCGCTCAGCTGGCTTAGCTTTTTATTTTTTAAGCCCAGGGTTTCGGTTAGCTCCAGAGCTTCGCTGACTGCTTTCCGGTCTTTTTCTGATGGTCCTTTTAATCTATGGGGTTGATAGAGGTATCTGGCCATACCGACTATCTCTTCGACGCTGAAATCGAAAATCGGTTCAGAAACTTGAGGTACATAGGCAATGTTTCTGGCGATTTCTCTGGTTTTGAGATGGAAAAGGTCCTGGCCTCCAAGGATAATTTTCCCTTTAACCAGCGGAACTAATCTCTGAATAGCCCTGACGAGGGTGCTCTTTCCTGAACCATTGGGGCCGCAAATTGCCAAAAACTCTCCGGTCTCCAGTCTTAAATTAAGGTCTTGCAAAACCGGCAAATGATTATAACCAGCGACCAGGTTTTCTACTTCAAGAAGGCTCATTTTTCTACATCTCTTTTATTTTTTCCAGAGAGAAAAAGCTTTAAAATCAAAACTATTATAATTTTTGTCACGGAAATTAGCTATAGCTCAGATGGAGAAGGCTTTTTCCAAGGCTCTCTCGGGTTGACTTTTAAGGGGTAGCAATTTATTATTTTAGACTGACTTAGATTTAAAAACGCTTTTTATCCGGGAATTTAACCCGAATCGAGTGAGGTAGAAGCGATGAAAGAAGCCTATAATTTTGAGGAGATTGAAAAGAAGTGGCAGAAAATCTGGGAGGAAAGGAAAGTATTTGAGGTAACCGAGGAAGCGGGCAAGCCCAAGTTTTACTGCCTGGAAATGTATCCTTATCCCTCTGGCAGAATTCATATGGGCCATGTCCGGAACTATTCTATTGGTGATGTTATTGCCCGCTTTAAGAAAATGAAGGGTTATAATGTTCTTCATCCAATTGGCTGGGATGCTCTGGGGATGCCGGCGGAAAATGCCGCTATTAAGCATGGTATTCATCCCCAAAAATGGACACTGGATAATATTGATTACATGCGTTCTCAATTAAAAAAACTTGGCTTCAGTTATTGCTGGTCTCGAGAAGTAAATTCCTGTTTGCCCGAATATTACAAATGGAATCAATGGATATTTTTGAAAATGTTTGAAAAGGGCCTGGCTTATAGACGGATGAGCTGGGTTAACTGGTGCCCACAGTGCCGGACCGTTCTGGCCAATGAACAGGTAATCGCCGGCCGTTGCTGGCGGTGTGATAGTGAAGTCACCCAGAAAAAGATGGAGCAGTGGTTTTTGAAAATCACGGCTTACGCTGAAGAATTATTAAGTGGACATGAAAAACTCAGCAAATGGCCAGAACATGTTCTTCAAATGCAGAAAAACTGGATTGGAAAAAGTGTTGGGGCCTTGGTCAATTTTGAAGTTCCAGCTATCAAAAAGAGCATTGAAGTTTTTACTACGAGAATTGACACTATTTACGGAGCTACATTTTTGGTACTTTCTCCTGAACATCCTCTGACTCTCGAGCTTATTTCGGGCTTGCCCCGGGCGAAGCGAGAGGAAGTCCAGAACTGGCTCACCAAAACTATTGCTGAATCAAGGATCAAAAAAGAGGCGAGAGAAGAAGAAAAAGTCGGCTACGATACCGGAGTTATGGCCATTAATCCCTTTACCGGCCAGCTTATTCCCATCTGGCTGGCAAATTATGTTTTAATGGATTACGGAACTGGAGCCATTATGGCCGTGCCAGCTCATGATCAACGGGATTATGAATTTGCTACCAAATATAACCTCCCTGTGGTAAAAGTTATTTCTCCGGAATCTCCAGAAATTAAACCTCAAGAAGGACAAGCTTTTGAAGGTGAAGGAATTTTAATTAATTCTGGGCCCTTCAATGGACTTAACTCGATAGAAGCCCGAGAGAGAATGTCTGATTACGCAGAAGAAAAGGGGTTTGGTCGGAAGAGCATAACCTATCGTCTTAGAGACTGGGGTATTTCCCGTCAGCGTTACTGGGGAACTCCCATTCCCATCATTTATTGCGACAGGTGCGGTCTGCAACCGGTGCCTTATGATCAGCTTCCGGTGGAAATTCCTTACGAAGCGGAATTTACTGGCGAAGAAGGATCTCCTCTAAAAAAAGTTCCTCATTTTGTCCAGACGACCTGTCCAAAATGCGGCGGACCGGCCCATCGGGAAACTGATACTATGGATACTTTTGTCGATTCTTCCTGGTACTTCTTCCGTTATTGCTCGCCACAGGAGTCAGATCGGCCGTTCGATCCGGAAAAGGCTAAGTACTGGATGCCTGTTGATTTGTATATAGGCGGGGTAGAACATGCTATCCTCCATTTGATTTATTCCCGCTTTTTCACCAAGTATCTAAGAGACCTGGGATTTACTGATATAGATGAGCCTTTTCCTCATTATTTAGCTCAGGGAATGGTAACCAAAGATGGCTCAGCTATGTCCAAATCCAGGGGAAATGTGGTTGACCCGGATGAAATGATTAAGACCTATGGAGCTGATGCTTTGAGGGTTTTTATTCTGTTTGCTTCACCTCCAGAGAAAGAATTTGCCTGGTCTGATGAAGGACTGGAAGGATGTTTTCGTTTCATTCTGCGTATCTGGAACCTGGTAGAAGAAAATGAAGACTTATTTAACCAGTCGGAAGAGCCTGGTTTGAATAAATTGGAAGCAGCCAGCTATAATAGTTTGCTTAAGAAATTACATCAAACTGTAAGAAAGGTCACTGAAGATATCGAGGTTCGTTTCCATCTTAATACTGCTATCAGTGCCTTAATGGAATTGGTCAACACGATAAGGAAAGAAAAGGACATTCTCCGGCAGAGCAAGGCAGGAAGGCAACTGTTGCGGGAAAGTCTGGAAAAATTGATATTAATGATTTCTCCCTTTGCTCCTCACATTGCGGAAGAGCTATGGGAAAGAACCGGACATAAAATCCTGGTTGCTGAAAGCTCCTGGCCTCAATATGATCCCGAGCTGGCGAAAGAAGATTTAGTTACTATTATTGTTCAGATTAATGGAAAATTGAGGGATAAATTTGAGGTGCCGCTCGATACTGATGAGGAAATTTTGAAGGAAAAAGCAGTAAATCTTCCCCGAATTAAGGAAATATTGGGCGGAAAGCAACCCAAAAAAATAGTTTGTCTTAAGAATAAGCTGGTCAGTCTGGTGGTCTGACCTGCAGTTTATGATGAAAAATTGGTCAAGATATATTGGATTTGTGGTTATTATCTTAAGTCTTGTAGCCTGCGGATATCATTTAAGGGGCAAAGGAACCTTCTGGCCGCCTCAAATCAAAAAAGTTTGTGTTCCAGTTTTTAAAAATTTATCAGGCAGATATGAGCTTGATTTGAAATTGACCAGGAGCGTTATTAATGAGTTAGTCTCTCGTACGGGCGCGGTAATAGAACCGGACCGGGAAAAAGCGGACGGACTTTTGAGCGGAGAAATTACAGCCTTTAAAGTTGAGCCAATTGCAGTTTCAGAGACAGGAGCAGCGCGCCGGTACAAAATTACCATAAGTACCAAAGTTGTTTTTACTGATCTGGTGAATCAAAGAGTGATTTTTTCCAGTGATAACTTCAACTATGTGGAAGATTATGAAGTACCCGAAGGTGTTGATTTTGAGACCGTGGAAACTCAGGCTATCGACCGAGTGGCTGAGAAATATGCCAGGCAGTTGGTAGTTAATCTGGTTGAAGGATTTTAAGTGATGGAAAAAGGAACCTTTCCCTTAGCCTGGCATAAAGAGATTTCTTCTGCAACCCTTAAGCCCGGTAATTTTTTTTATGGAGAGCAGGCCGGGTCAGTTAAGCTCTTAATCCAGCCCATAAATGAAGGTAGAGCAAAAGATAAAGATGTCCAATTAAAAACTTTTTTTCTATTTGAGACTGACTGGGCAGAAATTCTTGACGAAGCCTCCAATTTGGATATTTTTTCCTCTGCCAGGAAAAAAATATTTATGATTTATTTTCCTGAGTATGAAGAAGAAGAGCCGCAGTCTGGTGATAGGGCTTTCCGGCAGCTTGTTTCTGCCAATCAGTCATTAATTGAACGCTATTTTTTTTCTCCTCCACCAAATGTTTTTCTGGTTATCATTTATTCCGGTAAGCTCAAAAAAGGACAAAAACTTCTTGAATTCTTTCTGGAGTTGAAAAAAAAATCGTCAGGGAAAGTTGAGGTTAGGGAGTTAAAAACACCCAGGCTAACTGAAATTCTTTCCTGGATTGATGCTGAGGCAGCCAGCCGGGGCAAGACTATCAGTCAAGCAGCCGCCCGAAAATTGCTGGAAGTTACAGGACCGGACTTTATTGCTCTCAGTAATGAGCTGGAGAAATTGAGTCTTTATGTTGGTGAACAAGCCGAGATAAAAGAAGAAGACATCTTAAATGTTTGTTTCTGGCAGAAAACCTACGATCGCTTTGCCATTGAGGAAGCCCTGGAATCCGGCTCAGTGGAAGAGGCTTTAAATATTAGTGCCAGCTTTTTTGCTGAAAAGCCTGATTCGGCTGAAATTATAAATTTTTTTAACCTGATAAGCCGTTATCTTATTTCTTTAAATCAGGCCAAACTGCAGGTCGAAAAGTTTAAGGTCCCGGTCAAAGAAGTTTTTAAGAAAGACCATCCCCAGATTGTCGAAGGATGGACTCTCTTTGACCGGAAGCTCAATAGTTTTGAGAGATGTCTTAAAGCTTTCACTCAAAGGGAGCTCGATGATCTTGTCCACGAACTGGCCAGAGTGGATATGAAACTTAAAAGCAGCGACCTTGAACCTCAGGTGTTAATAGAAACCTTCCTTGTTTATTTTTTTGAACTAAGGGATAAGAAGAGAAAAAGTTGAAATCAAGCGGGCTGGACAGCCATTGCCTGAACAAGTTTGCTCAAGCGGGATTTATAACGTGCACCGGTGTTTTTGTGAATAGCTCCCTTGGCTACGGTTCTATCAATGATTTTGAAAGTTTGGGGAAGAAGCTGGAGGGCAACTTCCCGGTTACCTTCGGCTATGGCTTGCCGGACCCTTTTAATATAAGTTTTCATCAGGGATTTGTTTCTTTGATTAATAGCCCGCCTTCGCCAGCTGCGACGATGCTGTTTGATAGCTGATTTGTGTCTAAGAGCCATCTCTATCTCCTTCTGAGTGCCTTATGATAGAATATCTTGAAGTTAAAGTCAACCGCCCTTTCTAACTGGATAAGGGTCACTTGATTTTAAGGAGCTTCTCCAATGAAAATAGTACTTCAAAGAGTCAGAGAAGCCAGGGTTGTGGTTGAGGGCCAGGTAGTGGGCAATATCCAGCGCGGTCTATGCCTTTTAGTGGGTGTAGAAAAAGGAGATAAAGAAATTGAGGCTGATTATCTGGCCAGAAAAGTGGTAGAGCTAAGAATATTTCCAGACGCCAATCAAAAAATGAATCTTTCTCTTAAGGAAATTGGCGGTGATATTTTGGCTATTTCTCAATTTACTCTGACCGCTTCGGTAAAAAAAGGACGCCGGCCGAGTTTTGAACAGGCGGAGAGTCCGGAAAGGGCAGCTGAACTTTTTAATTATTTTTTGCAAAAACTTAAGGAGCAGCAGGTCAAAGTCGAAACTGGAATTTTTCAAGCCATGATGGATGTTTATCTGATAAATGAAGGGCCAGTCACATTCATCTTAGATTCCAAAGAAAAGAAATTTGATGAATAGCTGAATTTAAATTCGAATGGGCTAAAAATTTTTTACCCTCAGCTTACTTTGGCCAGAACAAAATTATAACCAGCCTGACAGGAAAAATTGAATCAGTAAAAATAAAAAGGTGAAATGGCTTAAGAGAATAAAGGTGGGTCAGATAATATCAAGAAGATGTCCCATTTTTTCTTTCTTAGTTTTTAGATAATCCAGGTTTTCTTCATTGGGAGGAATTTGAATAGGAACCCTTTCTACAATTTCCAGGCCATAGCCGCTGAGGCCACGGAATTTTCGGGGATTATTGGTGATTAACCTTATTTTTTTTATTCCCAGGGCAGCCAGAATTTGGGCTCCGATTCCGTAATCGCGCTGATCAGGCTTGAACCCAAGACGACAGTTAGCTTCAACTGTATCAGCCCCCTGATCCTGAAGAGCGTAGGCTTTTATTTTATTCGCCAGACCGATACCCCGTCCTTCGTGATTAAGCATATAGAGAACTACACCCCGTCCTTCTTTTTCAATCATTTGCATAGACTTATGGAGCTGGTCTCCACAGTCGCAGCGCAGTGAGCCAAAGGCATCGCCGGTTAAACATTGAGAATGAGCCCGAACCAGGGTTGGACGCTCGCCACCTACATCTCCTTTGATTAGAGCCACATGATGATCATGGTGGATAATATCTTCAAAGATAGTTATTCGGAAATGTCCGTACCGGGTAGGCAAGTCAGCCTCAGCGATTTTTCTTACCAGAGTCTCGGTCCTCATTCTGTAAGCAATAAGATCCGCTATGGTTAAAATGGGAATACCAAATTCTTCAGTATATTTTTCCAGGTCAGGCATTCTGGCCATAGTGCCATCTTCTTTCATTACTTCGCAGATAACACCGGCAGGATAAAGACCGGCCAGTCTGGCCAGGTCAACCGAAGCCTCAGTCTGGCCGGCTCTGGCCAGAACGCCACCTTCCTTGGCTTCAAGGGGGAAAACATGCCCCGGGCGAGCCAGGTCCTCAGGCCTGGTCTTAGAATCAATTGCGGTGAGGATGGTTTTTGCCCGGTCATAGGCTGAGATGCCCGTAGTTATACCCTCCCGGGCATCAATGGAAACAGTAAAAGCAGTGCCGAAGCGGGCGGTATTTTCACTGACCATTGGTGGCAATTGCAGTTCTTCCACCCGTTTTTTGGTAAGCGAAAGACAAATAAGACCACGTCCGTATTTGGCCATGAAGTTAATTATTTCTGGGGTAACTTTTTCTGCGGCGACCATAAGATCGCCTTCATTTTCGCGGTCTTCATCGTCAACGATGATGATGAGTTGACCACGCCGAACAAATTCCAGGGCTTCTTCGACACCAATAGTTTTAGATTTGTTTTCCATTTTCGAAAAATAAGAATCTTAATATCCGCTCTTTGATATAAAATTATACACGTATTTTCCGATTATGTCACATTCCAAATTAACTTCATCTCCCGTTCGGAGCTCAGAGAGGTTAGTTTCTTTAAGGGTAACGGGGATAAGTTCAATTTCAAAGTAATCCGGGCCGAGAGAGGCTATTGTCAGACTGACTCCGTTGACGGCGATCGAGCCTTTTTCCACTAAAAATTTTTTTAATTCAGCCGGTAACCTAATTTTTATTCTTTTTCCCGTTCCTCTGGCCTTAATTTCTACTATTTTCCCTATGCCATCCACATGTCCGGTTACCAGATGTCCTCCAAGTAAGGTGTTCGAAGTAACCGGCAGTTCTAAATTTAAAATTTTCCCCGGCCGCAGGTTACCCAGGGTAGTTTTTTCGATTGTCTCCCGGGAAAGATCAAAGCTTAACTTCTGACGTTCTCTTCTCACCAGAGTCAGGCAGACGCCATCTATGGCCAGGCTATCTCCCGGTACCAAGATCGAAGCCAGAGCCTCTGGAGCTTCAATGACCAGCTCGCTCCGGTTTTTCCGGTACTCCCGGAAGGTTCCGAGTTGTCGAATCAGTCCGGTAAACATTAGAAATAACCTTCAATTATTATATCTTGTTGGAGAGAAAAATGTCTGCAGTTTTTAAGCCTGATAGCCTTTGAAATTGAGCTTACTCCTTGCCCTTCCAGTGGAGTAAGAGCCTTTTCTCCCCCAATAAGTTTAGGGGAAAGGAAGAAGAAGGCTTTATCCGCCAGTTTTTGTTCAATAAATGAGGTTAAAACCTGGGCACCTCCTTCGACCAGAAGGGAAGATATTTCTCTTTTTCCCAATTCTTTTAAGACTTCCCTTAAATCAACCTGACCACGCCGGGAATTAACCCGGATAATTTCCACTCGGCTGCTTTTTAGTATTTCTGCCTTTTGATGGGATGCTCTTTTCCCAGTAAATATTATTATCTTGTCTCCCTCGCTATCTTTCAGCAGACGAGCATTAAGGGGAAGCCTGAGCTCAGAATCAAGTATCACCCGATGCCAGTTCCTTTTGGAAAAACCGGGTAATCTGATAGTAAGAAGCGGATCGTCTTTTATAATGGTATTTATACCTACCAGAATGGCATCATATTCGGCCCGCAAATTCTGGACGAAATGACGCGATTCTTCAGATGATATCCAGCGAGAATCGCCGGAAACCGTAGCTATTTTACCATCAAGACTGATAGCAGCTTTCAGGCAAACAAAGGGCTTTCGGCTAAGAATGTATTTATTATAAGCTTCGTTGAGTTTATCGTTTTTTTCGCTGAGGAGACCGGTAATTACTTCAATTCCTGCTCTTTTAAGCCGAGAAACTCCCTTTTTGTATACAAGCGGATTGGGATCATAAGAAGAGATGACTACTCTTTTCAGTCCGGCACCAATCAATCGGTCGACGCAGGGTGGAGTCCGGCCCCAGTGAACACAGGGTTCAAGCGTAAGATAAAGGGTTGCCCCTTTAACTTTTTGGCCGGCTTTTTCTAAGGCGATGATTTCTGCATGGGGCTGCCCAGCTTCTTGATGATAGCCCCAGCCCACGATCTTTTTCTGGTTAACAACGACTGCTCCCACACAGGGGTTAGGACTGGTGTTGCCCTTAGCCTTTTCTGCCAAGGAATAGGCCATCTCCATAAAAGTTAGGTCTTCTTGGCTGAATTTCATAAAAGCAGAGCCTCCACAAATGATTCGGGGGAGAACTCCATCAAGTCTTTCTCTGTTTCCCCAACACCTATAAATTTTACCGGAAGTTGAAGCTCTTCCACAATGCCTAAGACGCTTCCCCCCTTGGCTGTTCCGTCTAATTTGGTCAAGAATAATCCGGTTATTCCGGAAAAACGATAGAATTCTCTGGCCTGGGCAATAGCGTTCTGACCAATGGTGGAATCAAGCACTAAAATAATTTCTTGAGGGGCGCCAGGAAATTCACGACTTATGATTCTTTTTATTTTTTCCAGCTCAGCCATCAGGTGGGAATAAGTGTGAAGACGCCCGGCGGTATCTATCAGGAGTAAGTCGTAATTTCTGGCTTTAAACGATTTAAGAGCATCAAAGACGACCGAAGCCGGGTCAGCTCCTGGCTGGCCTTGAATGACAGGTAGATTGAGTTTTTTCCCCCAGAGCTCTAATTGTTCCTGCGCTGCCGCCCGGAAAGTATCAGCTGCAGCCATCATCACCTTCTGGCCCTCGTTTATGTATTTGTAGGCAAGTTTGGCTGCAGAGGTGGTCTTTCCTCCTCCGTTTACTCCCACCAGCATCCAGATTCCAGGCCGGACTCGACTGACGGTTGATGATTGCTTAGCCAGGAGAGAGATAAGTTCCTGCTTTAATAAAGATTTCAGGTCGGTTGAGCCGGACTTTTTACTCTTATTTTTAATGCCGTTTATTATTTTTTCTGAAGTAGTAGCTCCAACATCGGCCAAAATCAGCAACTCAAACAATTCATTTAGGATTTCTTCCTGTGATTTTGTGCTTCGAAAAAGCTCTTCAATTTTGCCAAAAAATTCGCGACTTTTTATTAATTTTTGTCTTAATTTTTCCAGCACAGCTTATGAATTATATGGTCAGCCGGCTTGGATGTCAATCAGAGCAAAACCTGTTGAAAATCCGGGTTAAGGTTGTCTAAGTTCTTCTCTTGTGTTAAATTGAAAGAAAATGAAGTTTACAGAAATGAATATAGAGAAAAATCAGTATAGATGGCAGATCAGCCCGGAAAATCCTGAAGCCTGGATTCTGGCTGAGGAAATGAATCTGCCTTATGAAATCGCCATTATTCTTGTCAACCGGGGGATAAAGACGGCTAATGAGGCTGCTTATTTTCTCTATGCCGGCTTGAATGATCTCCATGATCCTTTTTTGATGAGAGGAATGAGAGAGGCAGTGGAGCGAATTCTTCGGGCAGTGGCTGGAAAAGAAAAGATTGTTGTATTTGGCGATTATGATGTTGATGGGATGTTATCAGTGGTAATGATGGTTAAAGCCCTGCGCTCCTTGGGAGCTGAAGTTGATTATTTTATTCCAGAACGGATGAAAGATGGCTATGGTTTAAAGGCCCATCATTTGCCCCGTATTCTGGGAATGAAGGCCGGGCTTCTTATAAGCGTGGATTGCGGAATAAAAGCTGTTGATTTTGTCCATGGAGCTAAGGAAAATGGCCTGGAAGTCATTATAACCGATCATCACCATCCTGGAGACAAACTACCCGAGGCGGTAGCGGTTTTAAATCCGGTAGTTGAATCTTCCGGCTATCCAGACCGTGGGCTGGCAGGCGTAGGGGTGGTGTTCAAGCTAATTCAGGCTATTTACCGTCGTCTTGGTCTCAATCAGGATTTATCTCATTATCTAAAGCTGGCCAGCATCGGGACTGTAGCTGATGTGGCTGAACTTAAGGGAGAAAACAGGATATTAGTTAGGGAAGGATTAAAGAAATTAAAAGAGGCCCGGACCCCGGGGATTAAGAGCCTTCTGGAAATTTGCGGTTTAAACAATAAAAAAATCAACGAAGTTGATTTGGGATTTAGGCTGGGGCCAAGAATCAATGCCGCCGGCCGCTTGGGTGAGACCGAACTGGCTTTACAGCTGTTTTTTTCAGAATCGGAAGAAGAATGTTCCTCCCTGGTAAAAAAACTTAATGAGCTAAACTCTGCCCGCCAGAAAATAGAAGAAAAAATTCTAAAGGAAGCCGTGCAGAAAATTCAGGAAAGAAACCTTCAGCAAAAATACAGGCTGCTTATCCTGGGCAGCGAAAACTGGCACCGGGGAGTAATTGGTATTGTAGCCTCCAGGATTAAGGATCTTTTTTATCGGCCCGTTATTCTTTTTGCTTATGAAAACGGCAAAGCATATGGTTCGGGACGAAGTATACCCGAGCTATCGCTGATTGAGATGATCAACGAATGCGGCCCCTTGCTCCAGAATTTCGGCGGTCATAAACAGGCCATTGGCTGTACTCTCAATTATGAGGATGTACCCGCTTTCAAGGAAGTTATCAACCGGCTGGCTGCCGTTAGAATATCTGACGAGCTACTGGAAAGAAAGCTGTGGATTGATGGGCGGCTTAATTTCTCCTCTATTACTCCATCATTTATTGAATTTTATCTCCGCCTATTGCCTTTTGGTGTTGGGAATTCCCGTCCGGTATTTCTGGCGGAAGATGTGGATATATTAAGCGAACCGAAGATCATTCAGAATCGCCATTTAAAATTCTGGGTAAGACAACAGGGGAGGGTTTTTGAGGCTATCGCCTGGGAAAAGGCAAAGATACTAAGAGGTATCCATAGGGGGAATAATATTAATCTGGCTTACTCCCTTCAGGTTTCAGATTATAAAGGGAAAAGACAGCTTAACCTGATTGTGGAAGACTTGAATTTCAATAAGAATTAGATGTCACCCAGATATCCATACTTAAAGTGGCTATCGATTATTAATAAATTCATTCTGGTATTATTGGTGCTTTCAAGCTGCCTGATTATTGCCTCCATTGTAATTAACTCCAGAAAAAATAAGCGGCCGGAACATTTTATAAAACCTGAAAATCAACAAGTCAGTTTTCAGGAGAAATTTCGTGCCCTGGAATACTCGGGAGAAAAGAAGAAAACAAGCTGGAAGGCAGAAAAATATTTTGTAGATGAGGACAAAAATCAGCATCTTGAGGGTCAGGTAGAAATCTCCCAAGAAGAACAGGAAGCCCCATTTTTACTTCAAGCAGAAAAAGTAGTAATTGGAGCCGAAGGGAGAAATCTAAAAGCCAGCGGAGGGGTTAAAATAAGATCGGCTGATTTGCTGATTGAAGCTCAGTCTCTTGAGTATGATTTTAAAGAGAAGATAATCAAATCGGAGCGGGCAAATATCAGATGGCAGAATCTCAATTTTAAAAGCGGCAAACTTAATTATTCTTTTCTCAGCCGTTTAGTGATTTTAGAAGATGGCATAATCGGGCAATCTATTGGTTCTGAACCCGGGCTGAATTTCAGAGCTCAGACCTTAACTCTGGAAGAAGAAACCAGATTTTTGAAGGCAAAAGAGCTTGATTTAAGTTCGGATAATTTTATTCTCAAGGCCAAAGAAGGAGAAATCTATTTAAGCCCCACAGGCGGGAATTTCGAGCGAATTGACCTTAAACTGGGCGCTGAAGTTCATTGGTCAACACCCAAAAAAGAGGCAGAGCTGCAGATGTTGGATTTAGCTTCAGAGGAAATGAGCCTTTTGCGGATTGGTTCGGCCAGAATACTTAGAAATGAGACCTCCTTTCAAATTCAAGGACGCGGAGAAAAATGGGAGGTTAAAGGAAAAGGTGAAAATCTGATTTTGAGTTTCTCTGATAATCAACAAGTAGAAAAATTATCGGCCAAAAATGGGCAAATGAATCTCAGCCAGAAGAATGGCCAGCGTATTGAGCTTTCAGGGACAGAAATGGTTGATAATGTTAGTTCCAGCCGGATAGAGCTTTCAGGTGTAGTTAAAGCTAAATTGGAAAAATATACAATTCAGACTGCCCAGTTGAGCTTTAGCTTAAGTGACGAAAGCCTGGAAGCCAGACCTGGCTTTATTGAGCTTCAACCTGATTTTTTTGAGGAAATTCCAGTTTTCTTTGAGAGAGAGCAAAGCATTTTAGTTACCGGGTTAAAGATACTGAGTCAACCAGAAAGAATTCACATCTCGGAGAAGGTTAAGATCTGGCAGGGAGAAACTTATATCATATGTGGCCAGGCTATACTGGAAAAAGAAACTGGCCGGGTGGTTTTAAAGGACAAGGTAGCGGCTAATCTTACCTCTAAAAATTCTAAGGGCGAAGTGGAAAGGATAAGCTTTGCTTCAGAAGAAGCCAGTTTAGAGACGAAGGTTAAAAGGCTCGTTTTGCGCGGGGCGGTAAATTTAAAAAAAGACGAATTGAACCTGCAGGCTGATGAGATGGAATTAATTTTTGGCGAGAAGATTTCAAATTCAAATAAAGTCTCTGTTTTGATGGCTTCAGGCCATGTTCTGGCTTACTGGAAAGGTTATAAAGGGAAAAGCCAGACGGCTAATTATGAAACAGATAAGAATATCTTAATTATGAGTGGTCTACCAGAACTATCTACTCCAGAGGGCGATCATCTCGAGGCTGATAAATTGACTTTGCAATTAGCGGATGATAGAATCCTAATTGAGAATCAGAATCGAGAAAGGTCGCTGACCATCCTTGTCAGGAGAAAATGAATTTTCTGCAGGCTATAGATTTAAATAAAAAGCATGGTCGGCGGACAATTTTAGTTAATGTTTCCTTAGAAATCAAATCGGGGGAAATAGTCGGGTTGCTGGGTCCTAATGGAGCCGGGAAAACTACTGCTTTTTCCATAATTATTGGGCTGATTGATGCTGATGGGGGAAAGGTTTTCCTGAATAATGAAGATTTGACCCCATATCCAATCTTCATCAGAGCCAGGAAGGGTCTGGGTTTTCTTTCTCAGGGTTCCTCAGTTTTCCGGGGGCTAACAGTAGAAGAAAACATACTGTTTGTTCTTCAGAGCCTGTCAAATGGAAACTCAATGGAGGCCAACCGAGAAAAGGCTCATGAGATTTTAAAAGAATTTGGGCTTTTTGAACTGGCCAGACAGCGGGCAGCCAAACTTTCCGGAGGTGAGCGCCGCAAATTAGAAATTGCCAGAGCCATGGTCCATCAACCTCGGTTTTTGCTTCTGGATGAACCTTTTTCTGAGCTTGATCCAAAATCTGTAGCTGATCTTCAGGATATAATACTGAAATTAAGGGAAAAAGACCTCGGCATTCTTTTGACTGACCATAGAGTAAGAGAAGCCTTGAAGATAATTGATAAGATATACATAATAAATAGTGGCAGAATTATTGCTGAAGGAAGGCCGGAAGAAGTCCTGAAAAAAAATGAAGTTCGTGAGATATATCTCGGGCCTGAGTTCCGTCTATAAGATGTAAAGCTATGATAAAAACAAGGCTCAATCAAAAACAGACTCAAAAGCTGGTGATGGCTCCAGCCCTGCAACAGGCTATTAAGCTCTTGCAGTTAACCAATCTGGAACTCCAGGAAGTAATCTATGATGAACTGGCAGAGAATCCTTTGCTGGAGATAGATGAAGGGGGAGAAGAAATTCCCTCCGAGACCGGACCTGAGGCTGAAGTCAGACCTGAAGAAGAGGAAAAGGGGGAACCGTCTCTGGATGAAATTGATGAAATAATTTTTGCTTCTGGTTTTCAGGATTATTTTGATGATGATCTTCCCAATTTTGGTCCGGAAGAGAAAGAAGAAGTTAAATTTGAAAATGTGGTTTCTAAAAGGCCCTCTCTATGGGATCATTTAAACTGGCAGGCTACCCTGACTTTTTTTGACCCCCGAGAACTGAAAATTGCTGAGTTTATTATTGGCAATATAAATGATGATGGCTATCTGACCATTAGTCCAGAGGAAATTGCTTCTCAACTTCAGGAAGAACTGGAGAAAGTGGAAGAGGTCAGGGGAAAAATAAAAATGTTCGACCCGCCGGGTTGCGGCAGTCTGACTTTAAAAGAAGCTCTCCTGTCTCAGATGGATTCACTCAACATTCAAGACGATATTGCCCGAAAAATAATTTCTGATTACTTGCCTTATCTGGAAAAGGCTAATGATCAGGAACTTGCCCGGGTTATGGGGATTACCTGGCCTGAGTTCAAGCTCCACCTGGAATTAATTAAAAATCTTGACCCGACGCCTGGAAGAAAATATGCTGAAGATAAGAATATTTATGTGGTGCCTGACATTTATGTAGTTAAAGAAGATAATGAATGGAAAGTTTATTTGAATGAGGAAGGGCTGCCCCGTTTACGACTTAATCATTATTATCAACAACTTATTCAGGCCGGGATCAAAAGTGATGAGCAAACCACTAAGTTTATCAAGGAAAAGATGAAGCAGGCTCTGTGGTTTATAAGAAGTCTTGACCAGAGAAAGAGAACTATTTATCGAGTAGCCAGATACATTGTCGATCGGCAGAAAGAATTTCTGGATAAAGGCCTGGACTATCTCAAGCCAATGACTCTAATTGAGGTAGCCAGAGAAATTGGCCTGCATGAGTCAACGGTAGGCCGGGTGGTGGCCAATAAATATATGATGACACCTGGTGGTCTTTATCCCCTTAAATTCTTTTTCCATAAATCTCTGGGTGGGGCTTTTGGAGAGGAAGTTTCTTCCCTGAGGATAAAGGAAAAAATAAAAAAATTAATAGAAAATGAAGATAAATCCAACCCTTTGAGTGACGATGAAATCGTTGAGATTTTATCAAGAGAAAACATACAAATTGCTCGAAGAACTATAGCTAAGTATCGTGGTCAAATGAATATCCCCCCTTCTCATATAAGAAAAAAGAAATTTTTAATGGAGGAAATTCAATGATTGTGAATTTTACTGCCAGGCACCTTGAGTTAACGGATGAAATCAAGGAATACTGTCAGAAAAGACTGGAGAGAATGGCCAAACTCCTGCGTGATGTTCAGGAAATAAACGTTATTTTAAGCGAACAGAAAAGCAGAAAAAGAGCTGACCTTCAGGTCAGGCGAAAAGGGGAAGACTTCGTTGTATCTGAAGAAACCAATGACCTGTTTAATTCTCTTAATCAGGTTTTTGACAGTCTGGAGAAAAAAATAGTAAAGGAAAGGCGGAAGCTTATTCAGAGAAGACGCCGTTCTTCAGGCCTGGGTGGTCCAGAAACAGTTGTTGAGCCGGAGGAAATGCCGCTTAAATTAGTCAGATTGCCTTTTTTTTCTGACAAACCAATTAGCGTTGAAGAGGCAGTACTTCAGTTGGAGGAAGGGAAAAAGGAAATTTTTATGTTCAAAAAAGAGGATGGTGAGAACTGGGCGGCAGTTTTCCGCCGAAAGGATGGTCAGATAGGACTGGTCGATCCAGAAGGGTAAAAAACCAGAATGATAACTCTGGCGTTTTATCACCAGAAAAAAGGGAGTTGTAAAGAGTGAGATTATCTAACCTCATAAAAGAAAAAGCTGTTATTCTTGCTCTCAAAGGCAGGACCAAACCGGAAGCGCTGGAAGAAATGGTTAAGCACTTGAAAAATGTTAAGCTTATAAATCATGATAAAGAAGTCGTAGAAAAATTACTGCAGAGAGAATCGCTGGGGAGTACCGCTCTGGGAGAAGAAATTGCTGTTCCCCACTGTAAGGTTAAAGGAATAAAGAATCCTGTTTTATTAGTGGGAGTAGCTCCTGCTGGAGTAAATTATGAAGCACCGGATGGGAAACCAGTTAAAATTTTTTTTCTTTTGATTACTTCTCCAGAAGATCCGAGTTTGAATCTTCAGATTCTGGCCTTGATTGCCCAGCTGGTTAAAAAATCTCCTACCCTGAAAGAAAAAATGCTTCAGGCCCAGAGTCCGATTGAGATTCTGGAAATGATAAAGGAGCAGGAAGAAAAAATATAATGCCTAAAAATAAGAAAAGGATAGTTACCGAAAGCAAGAAAGGGAAAAACCAGGTTAATGCCCGGGTCAGATTTTTTTCCCAATCAGGCCAGGAAAATTCTTCCCAGGTAATAATTTCAGGTGGTTTATTAAAAATATTCGGAGTGGGAACCTTGATAATAGGTGATAGCGGTATCGGCAAAAGTGAAAGTTCTCTGGAGCTTATTGCTCGTGGGCATAAGTTTATTTCTGATGATGTGGTTGAAATATACCGAGATAAAGAAGGACGTCTTTTTGGACGGTCTCCTCAGCTTACCAAAAATTTTATGGAAATAAGGGGACTGGGAATAATCAATATCAAAGAGATATTTGGAGCTAAAGCTATTCTGGAAGAAGCCCAGATTGATCTGGTAATCAGGTTGAAAAAATGGAATAGAAAAATGGAGGCTGATCGACTGGGGTTAAAGATACCGGAAGATTACCTTTTGGCTGGAGTTAGAATTCCTCAATTGCATATCCCGGTGGCTCCAGGGCGCAACATTGCCACCTTAATTGAGGTGGCCTGCCGAGTTTTCATATTAAGGCAGAAAGGTTATCTGGCTGCCCAGGATATAAGCCGCCGCCTGGATAGGAAATTAGCAGAAAAAAATGGATAGCAATCAGAGCAATAATTTCATTGTGGTGACGGGTCTTTCTGGTTCAGGTAAGACTGTGGTCAGCAGATTCCTTGAAGATATGGGTTATTACTGTGTGGATAATTTACCAGCTAAATTGATACCTGAGCTGGTAAATATGTGGTTAAGAAAAAAAGTTGAAATTGAACGGATGGCTCTGGTGGTTGATATCAGGGAGCCAAATTTTATTTCTGATTTTCCAGAAGTTTTGAAGAAACTGAAAATAAAGCCAAAGCTTATTTTTCTTGAAGCTTCAGATGAAGCTTTGGTGAAAAGATTCAGCGAAAGCCGCCGGCCTCATCCCTTAGCCAAAAAAAAGTCTATTCTGGAAGGTGTCCACCTGGAGAGACGAAAACTGGCCAGAATAAAAAATATGGCGGATGAGGTCATTGATACTACCGGGCTGAACATTTCTCAATTGAAAGAACTGGTGACCAGGAAAGTTTTAGGAGAAAAAAAGCGCCGTTTGCAGGTTAATATCATAAGCTTTGGCTATAAATATGGACTTCCCTTAGATTCCGATCTTGTTTTTGATACCAGATTTTTACCCAATCCATTTTATGTAGATGAGCTAAGAGAACACGATGGAAGATCAAAAAAGGTCAGAGAGTTTGTTCTAAATTCCGAGGAAACCGCTGAATATTTAAAAAACCTTTTTAATTTTCTTGATAGCCAGATTCCTGGCTTTATTAAAGAAGGAAAGAGCACTTTAACCATTTCCATCGGCTGTACTGGCGGGAAGCACCGTTCAGTAGTAATTGCTGAAGCCCTGAAAAATTACTTCCATCAGAAAAAGCTGGAAGCAAAAATTATACATCGGGATATTTATAAATAGGCTGAAATTGGCTAAAATATAGAAGAATTTTAACTGGACGCATTTAATGATCGGCGGAGTTATCGTTTCTCATGGTAAGCTGGCGGAGGAGCTGCTTAATGCCCTGACCATAATTTTAGGGGAAGCGCCCAACATTGAAGCTATTTCTATCGGCTGGTATGATGATGTGGAGGAATCCAAGAAAAAAATAAATCAGAGTATTAAGAAGGTTGATCAAAAAAACGGGGTCATCATTTTTACTGATATGTTCGGAGGAACTCCATCCAATTTGAGCTTCAGCTTTCTGACTGAGAATAAGATTGAAATCATAACGGGAGTGAATCTGCCGATGTTGATTAAATTTGTCTCTCTGCAGCGTAATAATAATCTTAAAGACGTGGCCAAAAAAGTGGCCGAACAGGGCCGGAAAAATATCCACCTGGTAAGCGCTCTTTTAAATTCCAGAACTAAATAAATTCTCATGCTGGAAAAAAAAATTGTGATAAAGAACAAGCTGGGATTACATGCCAGAGCAGCAGTTAAGTTTGTTAATCTGGCCAACCGCTATAGTTCTACGGTCAAAATTGTAAAGGATGGCAACGAGGTTGATGGGAAAAGCATACTTGGAATATTAACCCTGGCCGCTTCTCAGGGTTCTCAGATTAAACTGGTGGTATCCGGTCGGGATGAGGCTCAAGCTATGAAGGCACTTTGCGAACTTATCAACAATAAGTTTGGTGAAGAAGAATAAAATGGAAGTAACAAGACTGAGAGGAATTGCTGTATCTCCGGGAATTGCCATGGGAGAAGTGAATCTCTCAGAAAGGGTAGTTTTTACTTCCCGCAGAGAAGCAATTGAAGAGGATCAGGTTGAAGACGAGCTAAAGCGGCTGCATCGGGCTTTTGAACGAACCAGGAATGAACTCAAGGAGCTGAAAAATCATATTCAAGAGAAAATGGGAGATCAGCAGGCTTTTATTTTCGATGCCCATCTGATGATACTCGATGATCCGGCTCTTATTTCCAGCCTGGAAAAAGTAATCAGCGAAGAAAAAGTCAAGTCCGAATGGGCCATTTCCAGGGTTAACACTCATTTTGCCGGCATTTTTGAATCTTTATCAGACGAATATTTCCAGCAAAGGAAAACTGATATTTCTGATGTCCTGGCCCGGGTTTATCGAAATTTGGAAAGAAAAAAAGAAAAGAAAGAGGATCCGGAAAAGCCGGTAATTTTAGTAGCCAGAGAACTTTTACCTTCAGAGGCAGCTCTTTATCTGAGCCGAAGGAAGGTGCTGGGAGTTGCGCTCGATATGGGCGGCCAGACTTCCCATACAGCTATTCTGGCCAGGTCTCTCGGTATTCCAGCAGTTATGGGCTTGCACGACATCAGCCTCAAAGTGAAAAATGGTGATTTTCTTATCATCGATGGAACTGATGGAGAAGTAATCATAAATCCCCCTCCGGCAATTAGAAGAGAATTTCAAAGCAAAAGAGAAAGGTATGAAGCCTATCAAAAAGAGCTGAAAAAAATAGCTAAATTAAAAGCTGAGACGCTTGATAATGTACCATTTACTCCTTTAGCCAACATAGAGCTGCCGGAGGAAATATCGGTGGCCTTTTCTTACGGGGCTGAAGGTATTGGCCTGTTCCGGTCAGAATTTATCTACCTCCAGCGCCCGACTCTTCCTTCTGAGGAAGACCACCTGACTATTTACCAGAAGATGGCCAGAAGTACCTATCCTAAGCCAGTTTATATTCGCACCATCGATATTGGCGGGGAAAAGAGTCTTCCCCAATTAAACATTGAAAAAGAACCTAATCCGGCCCTGGGCCTTAGAGCTATCCGCTTTTCTTTGAAAAATAGAGAGCTGTTCAAAGTCCAGATGAGAGCAATTCTTAAAGCCAGCGTTAAAAAGAATGTAAGATTGTTAATTCCCATGATTACCGAGCTGGAAGAGGTTGTAGAATTAAAAAAAATTTTTGAGGAAACAAAAGATGAATTGAGGGCCAGGCGAATTCCTTTTGATGAGTCCCTACCAATCGGAGTAATGATTGAAGTCCCGGCTGCAGCTGTCCTGATAGAAAGTATAATTAAAGAGGTTGATTTTGTAAGTATCGGGACCAATGACCTGATTCAATATTACCTCGCTGTGGACCGGGGGAATGAAGCTGTTTCTTATCTTTTTAAACCTCATCACCCGGCTGTCCTAAAGTTGCTCGATTTTGTTATCAAAACGGTTAACCAGCATAAAAAGGAAGTTACGGTTTGCGGGGAAATGGCAGCTGATCCGCTTTCCACCATAATCCTTCTGGGAATGGGCTTGAGAAATTTTAGCATGAATCCAATCTTCATTCCCCGGGTAAAAAAAGCCCTGAGGGCAATTGAAGTAAGAACGGCTGAAGAGGCAGTAGCTCAAGCTTTGAAATTAAAAACGGCAACTGAAGTGGAAGAATTTATAATTGAGTCAATTCTCAGGAAACACCCTCAGGCTTTTCTTATGAGCCAGATTTCTACCTGATATCTTCAATCTCGACCATAAATATCTTCGAGGCGGATAATATCTTCTTCAGTTGAAGGTCCAAGCCAGAGTTCCATTACCCGAGCTGGGCTTGGTCCCACGCCTTTAAGACGATGGGGAGTGGCGGCTGGAATAAAAATCTCTTCACCAGGCTCAGGCTGCCAGGTTTTATCGCCCAGAGTAATCTCCAATCCTTTATCCAGGATAACCCAGTATTCGGCGCGGTACTGATGATATTGCAGAGAAAGTGTTCCACCGGGATTGACGGTGATAATCTTCAGGCTTGAAGCCAGCTGATGAGGATAACTGCGGAATTTTCCCCAAGGTCGAAGTTCTTCATAGATTAAACTTTTTACCTCTTCTTCTTTTTTTATTTCGCTCATAGTTTTAACCTGATAAGGAGCTAAAATTAATAGACTCGATTAGAAGGGAACTTCGTCGTCTTCATCTTTAGACGGATTTTCTTCAGGAAATTCTTCGGATGGTTCAGAAACTTCCGGAAATTCTTCAATTCCTGGCCCGGTTTCGGCTGGAACTTCAGCTGCACCGCCACCCTTTTTCCCAAGAGGAACGATATTTACAGCCTCCACTTCAGTGGAGTTGCGACGGTTTCCATCCCGGTCTTCCCAGGATCTCCAGCGAAGCCGCCCCTCAATCAGAATCTGCCTGCCCGGCTCCAGGTATTTTTCGCAAAATTCGGCCAGTTTACCCCAGGCTATTATCCGATGATATTCGGTTCGATCATTCGTTTTTTTTGTATCTGGATAAAAAACCTGTTCGTTTGTGGCTACCTGAAACCTGGCTACCGGACGGCCAGATTCGGGCAGGTAACGGATTTCAGGTTTTTTTACCAGATGACCAATTAAGATGACTTTGTTCAAGCTGTTTCTATCTCTCATTTTCCCACCAATTCATTTATTTTTTGCTGGGCCAGCCGGGCTTCTTCAGAAGATGGATATTTACTGATCAGAAGCTTTAGGGTGGCCACGGCTTCATCCTTCTTATTTAGCTGTGCCTGGCACATTCCCTTTTTCAGGTAAGCAGCCGGGACCTTATCACCAGCCGGATAGCTCAGAAGGAGATCATTAAAATTTTCTATGGCCTCTTCATATTTTCCCTGACTGTAATAGCATTCACCAATCCAGTAAAGAGCATTATCAGCTAAAGGGCTGGTTGGATATTGTTGTAAAAACAAACGAAAGCCGTCAACCGCCAGGTCATAATTTCCTTTCAGATAATCTCCGTAGGCATTGTTATACATTTCCTGTGCTGGAATAGTAATTACGGCTGGTTTTTGAGCTTCAGCCGGAGGTTGTTCCTTTTTTGCCGTTTGAGATTTTCCGGACTTAGCTGAGACCTTTTCTGCTGGTTTTATCTGAGCGCTTATATTTTGCAGGGATTGCAGAATATCCTGCAGGATAGCTGTTTGTAGCTCGATTTCTTCCAGCTTGCTGTTCAGATGCTGATATTGTAAGGGGATGCTTTTAAGTTCTTCTTTAAGCTCACTTTGATCAGTCTGACTTTTTCTGAGCAATTCGCCCAATATTTTGACCTGATCTTTCAATTCTTGCAGATCAGCCGAATTCTTTTTGATCAGGACCGTTAAATCCTGAACCTGAATTTTTAAAGCCTGGATGTCCTGATACATAAGCTCGTAGGCTTTTTTGCTCTGGTCATTATCGGCCGAAACAAAAGTTAGAGAGAAAGCCGCTAATAAAATTAAAGCAAGAATGAATTTTTTTTCTTTGAGCAATTTATTTCTCGATTATTAAAAATTGGGCTCTCCTGTTTTTAGCCCAGGCTGCCTCATCGTGACCGGGGTCAAGAGGCTGACTTTTACCGTAAGAAATTATCCTTATTCTTTCAGCAGGTATTCCCAGGCTAATTAAGTAATCCATAGTACTTTTAGCTCTTCTTTCTCCTAAGGCCAGGTTATATTCTTCGGTTCCTCTTTCATCGCAGTGGCCTTCAATTAAGATTTTAACTGTTGGATGTTTTTTAAGCCACTGAGCATCGGCTTCAAGAATGGGGACGGCATCTTCTCTAATATTATATTTATCATAGTCAAAGAAAATCATAGCCAATGGTTTTTCCTGGTTTATTTCTTCCAAGGTCTTTTTCTGGAATATTTCCTCTTCGGTTAAAACTGGTTCTTTGATCGTGGGTGTTTCAACCTTTTCTACCTTGGGTTGTTCTTGAGCTTGAGGTGGCGGTGGTGGTGGAACTTCTTTAACCTTTTTTTTGCAGGAAGTGCTGAAAGAGAGAATCAGCAGGGTGGATAAGAAGAGTATCAAAAATCTTTTCATTATTCCTCCTTTTTTCATCACTGGCCACACCTGACCCGGGATGAAGGTTTTTTCTCTTCCTTTTTTATACAATGAAGATGGTTGCCTGTCAATCGAATTAAAATCAGGAGAAGGTTCAATTTGTCCAGTTGGGCAGTTTATTTTCACCTTTGGAAGTGAGGCAGCGCAGGTTTGTTCCATCATAATCTATGGTATAAATTTGAATAGTACCGGACATATTGGAGGAAAATACTAAATGTCTGCCGTCAGGAGACCAGCTGGGTGATTCGTTTCGAGCATTAGTTTCGGTCAGCTTGGTGATCTGATTAGTTTTAAGATTAAGTATATAGATATCAAAGAAATTGTTCACCCGAGAAACGAAGGCCAGCCTTTCTCCATCCGGTGACCAGGCTGGAGAATCCAGATAATCTCCACCAAAGCTAACTTTACGAACATTGCCTCCCTCGGCATCCATAATATAAATCTGGGGTGTTCCTGTTCTATCAGAGGTAAAAGCAATTTCTCTACCCGTAGGAGACCAGGAAGGAGCAGTATCAATGGCTGAGTTAAAAGTAATTCGGCGGATGTTAGTCCCATCAGCGTTGGCCACGTAGATTTCAGCGTTGCCATCACGGGTAGAACAGAAAGCTAATTTTTTCCCATCAGGGGAAAAGGCTCCAGAAAAATTGGTGCCTTTTGTTGAAACTGGTACCAATTTACCTTCATAAGGATATAAGATATAAAGGTCAGGATTTCCAGAACGATAAGAGGTAAAAACTATAGCTCTTTGGTCGGGGGACCAGGCAGGCATATAATCACGCCATTTATTAAATGTCAGTCGAGTTTGATTGGCTCCATCATAATCCATCATGTAGAGCTCGTCATTGCCGTCCCGATTGGAAACAAAAACGATTTTGGTAGTAAAAAATGCTTTTTCCCCAAAGAGTTTAAGCAATTCATCGGCTACCCGATGAGCGACAAGGCGTAAAAGATCAGATTCTGCCTGGTATTTTTTCCCCAGAATCATCCTTTCACTTTTGATGTCATAGACCTTGGCTTCGAAAATAAATTTATCCTGAGATTGGCTGATTTCTCCGGTTACCAGGATACGGGTTTGAATTGATTCCCAATCTTTAAAATATATTTCCTTAGGGTTTAAGGGTCTGATGTAATTTAGATGTTCTTCTGGTACAAGCTGAAAAATACGGCTGTAAATAAGATCAGCTTTAAGAACCTGGTGGATGGTGTCGGCAGCCTGTTTAACCTGAGGAGAAGAGGAATCCAGGATAAAAGGAGGAAGTGCCAGGGATATAGCCGGGACTCCTTCTTTTATAGTTAAGACAAATTCTTGTTGAGAAAAAAGAAGATTACCGGTTAAAAACAAGCCCAAGAAAAAAATAATAAACTTTTTTTGTTTTTTCATTTGCTTCGCTCAAAGATAAGATGGATTACCAGATAATCATTTTCGAAATCCCTTGGGAGCGGCGGAAAGGGGGAGGCCAGCTCTACTGCTCGGCGGGCAGACAGGTCCAGAGCTGGCAGGCCAGATGATTGTTCGATTTTGAGGTCAGTTACCTGCCCATTTTTTTGGATTCTAAAATAAACGACGGATTGGTATTCTCCGCTGAGTTCGAGATTGTTAATAGTTGAAAACCAGTTGGAGGAAACCCGGTCGACAATGATTTGAAGGTAATAGGAATAGGGGAAAGAACTTGCTCCCAGAGCATCTCCATAACCGCTTCCAAATCCTCCGGGCCCCTCTCCCACGCCTATCCTCAGTCCAGACCCACCGCCGCCCCCACTGCCGCCTCCAGCTCCCTGGGAAGTAGTAGAACCAGCTTTTTGCCCTTCCAGCTGTGGGGCGGAAATAACAGTTTTTTTGGGAGAGACCTTTTCCCCGGTTTTATTTGTTTTTTCGACTGGATGACGAAGTGAACTTGAAGGCGCGGGAGCTTTTTTTGCAACTGTTAACTCTTTCATAGATTCTTTCTTAGCAGTGATTGGTTCGCCGGCTTTTCCACTACCGGGAGCTTCAGCCTCTGGCCCTGAACCCCCACCACCAGCGCCTCCTCCAGGAGAGCCACAATGATTTGAAGGTAATAGGAATAGGGGAAAGAACTTGCTCCCAGAGCATCTCCATAACCGCTTCCAAATCCTCCGGGCCCCTCTCCCACGCCTATCCTCAGTCCAGACCCACCGCCGCCACCACTGCCGCCTCCAGCTCCCTGGGAAGTAGTAGAACCAGCTTTTTGCCCTTCCAGCTGTGGGGCAGAAATAACAGTTTTTTTGGGAGAGACCTTTTCCCCGGTTTTGTTTGTTTTTTCGACCGGATGACGAAGTGAACTTGAAGGCGCGGGAACTTTTTTTGCAACTGTTAACTCTTTCATAGATTCTTTCTTAGCAGTGACTGGTTCGCCGGCTTTTCCACTACCGGGAGCTTCAGCCTCTGGCCCTGAACCCCCACCGCCAGCGCCTCCTCCAGGAGAGCCCACAAAATTTAAATTTACATAATGAACAAAATTCTTTTGAGCCGGGGAGATAAGATAGTTTGAAAGCCCAATCACGGCGAAAATTATAATGTGTAAGAAAAAGGATAGAATCAGAGACCGATTAAATGAGCTTCCAAAAATTACCGAAGATTTCATCAGCCTGTCCGTTTCTTGGTCGCTGGCTTTTCCGGGGGTTCGGTAACCAAGCCAACAACTTCGATTCCGGATTTCTTGATGATATCCAGCACCTGAATAAGCTGACCGTAATTAAGCTCTCGATCAGCCCGAAGATAAACTATTTTTTTGCTCTTGTTGAAAAAGTATTCTTGAAGTTTTCTTTCCAGCAGATTTATGTTTATTACTGAATCACCAATGTGAATGTAGCCATCAGCAGTAATGGTCAGAGTTAAACCTTCCTCTGCTGGAGCCGATTCAGTTTCTGCCTGGGGGAGGTTTATTCCGATGCCGGATTGCATCATTGGCGCCGTTACCATGAAAATTATCAGCAGAACGAGCATCACATCCACCAGAGGAGTGACGTTAATTTCAGACATAGAAGTGCCGATTCTTCTTCGGCCGTTGCCCGTCGGTTGAGGATTAAGATTAAGCGCCATAGATTCTTTCTATGATATTTAAAAATTCCAGGCTGAAATCATCCATTGTGGTTATCAGTTCTTTTATTCTCCCCAGAAAATAATTGTAAGCAATAACAGCTGGAATGGCCGCAAATAATCCAATGGCTGTAGCTATTAAGGCTTCTGCTATGCCTGGAGCCACTGTAACCAGGCTGGCAGAGCGGACTACTCCGATTTTATGGAAAGAATCCATAATTCCCCAGACGGTTCCGAAAAGTCCAATAAATGGGGTGACGCTACCACAGGTAGCCAGAAAACTCATCATTTTTTCCAGCCGGCTGATTTCAGCATTGGAAGCCCGCAGGAGTGAGCGATTAATTGCCTCGAGTTTTTCTGCATTTATTGCTCCCTGGGGCTGAGGGTTGGATTTGGTCAGGTGAATAAGTTCTTTAAAACCCGCCTGAAACAACGAAGTTAGCGGGCTGGCGCGATATTTTCTGGCGGCTTCATTAACTTCATTGAGAGACTTGCTTTTTCTGAAGATTTCCAGAAAATTTATGGAAGCTTTTTCTGCTGCTTTAAGCATCCGCCTCTTGTAAATAATAATTGCCCAGGAAAAAATAGAAAAAAGAATCAGTATTAGGAGGATAAATTTAACTACTATTGTAGCCTGAGAAATTAAATTAAAAACATTCATTGCTTTTTCAAGTTAACATACAGAGTCCTGTCTGTCAATCAAGTAAACATTCTTGACTGCTCTGAATAATTAAGGTTAAATAAAATAAAAAAAGAAAAGGTTAACTTGAATATTTTTATAAAAAGGCAAATCTCACCGGCCAGGATTTTAGCTTTAAGCTTTTTTCTGGCAATAGCAGTGGGGACTGCGCTACTTTTATTACCCCACTCCACTGCTGCTCACCATATTTCTTTGATTGATGCTCTTTTCACCGCTACTTCTGCTATCTGTGTCACCGGATTAACTGTGGTTGACACTGCTACTTATTTTAGTGGCTTCGGTCATTTAATTATAATTTTACTTATTCAATTAGGTGGGCTGGGGATAATGACATTTTCCACTCTAATTCTGCTGACCGCTGGCCGCCGAATAAGTTTCTCAGGTAAAATGGCGGTAGAGGAGTCCTTCCGCCCTACGGCAATTTCAGATTTCCCCACTCTTTTACGGGATGTATTTGTCTTTACCCTGAGCATTGAAGCCTTGGGTAGCTTGATACTTCTAAGCCGCTTTTATAAGTTATTTTCTTTTTCTCGGGCTTTAGCCCTTTCAGCCTTTCATTCTATTTCTGCCTTTTGTAATGCGGGCTTCTCCCTGTTTTCTAATAATTTGGTTGATTTCCGAGGGGATGTTCTGGTTAATCTGGTGATAATGCTTTTGATTATTGTTGGTGGATTGGGTTTTTTTGTTCTTCAGGAAGTTAGGATAGCGGTCAAAAATATAATAAAAAGAAAAAGATTTAAGTTTTCCCTTCACACTAAATTGGTGGCTATTGTTACCACCTTTATAATTCTATTTGGTTCCGCTGTTATCTTTTTGGTGGATTGGAATCGTGGTTTTTGCAGCTTACCGCTAAAAGAAAAAACGCTGGCCTCATTTTTTCAGGTGGTTTCAGCCAGGACTGCCGGCTTTAATACTATAGACTTGGCCGGCCTATCCATAGCTTCAGTTCTGATTTTGATTCTGGTGATGTTTATCGGGGCTTCTCCTGGCTCTACGGGTGGTGGGGTGAAAACCACAACTTTCGGATTGATTTTTGCTTTTTTGAGATCGAGGATCAAAGGCTATGAAGTTCCCCGGATATTTTCTCGCGGTATTAAAAATGAAGATCTAATCAAGGCTTACACCCTGGTTTCTTTGGCCTTCGGGCTGATTTTTGCTTCCACTTTTGCTATTCTCTTGCTCCAGCCTGAATTTACCTTAAAGCAGGTGCTGTTCGAGGTCGTCTCGGCTTTTGGTACAGTAGGTTTATCCTTGGGCATTACCCCTGATCTTTGCTCCTGGAGCAAATTCATTTTGGTCGTAACTATGTATGTGGGAAGAATCGGACCACTGACCATGCTTTACGCTTTCAGCCGAATTGAGCCAGCCGGTAATTATCAATTTGTGGAAGAAAGCATTATGGTTGGTTAAAATTTTTGTATAAAGGAAGCATTTAATAAGAAAAAGGAGTTCTAAAAAATGAAATTTGCCATTATCGGTCTTGGCAGCTTCGGAACCTATTTAGCTAAAACTCTTTATGAGAAGGGACATGAAGTTCTGGTTATCGATAAAGATAAAGATAAAGTTGAAGAAGCTAAGAACTATTCTAACCAGGCTGTCTGGATGGATTCGGCCGACAAAGAAAGCCTTCTGGCTCTTGGCGTTCAAGAGATGGATGTGGTGATAGTCAGTCTGGGGCCAGAAATGGAATCATCAATTCTTACTGTTCTTTATCTTCACGAACTGGGTGTCAAAAAAATTATGGCCAAAGCTTTAAGCGCCGACCACGGCAAAATTCTGGAAGCTATTGGAGCCACAGAGGTAATCTATCCTGAACGCGATATGGCCATTCGTTTGGCTCAAAAACTAAGTTCAAAAAATGTCCTCGAATATTTACCCTTGTCTGAAAATATCAGCATTCAGGAAATTGTACCACCGGAAGCTTTTATTGGGAAAAAATTAAAGGACCTGAATTTGACCAACAGGTATCGGGTTCAGGTAGTAGCGGTGAAACAATTAGTTCCAGAAAAGTTGATTTTTATACCTGGTGCAGATTTCGTCATAAAAGACAGTGATATTCTGGTAGTGATGGGAGAAGAAGATAATATCAAGGAGCTATGCGCCTGTAAAAAGTAACTTCTTCAGAATCATTTCTGCTACCTGTTTAGCTTTTTCTCCGCTCTCTTTTTCCGGTCCCACGCAGGACGGACAGCCTTCTTCGCAGGGACAGGCCTCAATCGTTTTCAAGCAGGCTTCCAGAAGGATTTTATGCAGCTCAAATAGAACCGGGCTGAGGCCAATGCCTCCGGGGAAATTATCATAGAGGAATATATTAGGTGAAAAGTCAGGGGAGAAAAACTTACTGAATCGTTCGGAATCTCGAGGGGATTTTTGGCGGCCAGGTAATTCCCGGGGCGGGACAGAATCTCCACTGAAGTTGTCACCTATGGCTACACCCAAATCATGTAAGTCACACATCAAAAATAGGGGAGCTACATGATGGAGCAGATAAGAAAGGCCGAATAAACCGTTAATCCTTTGCTCTGGTGCAAAGGGCAAAGTTTTGTAAAGCTCGGCCGGTATCGTCAGCCAGAAACCGGTGGTGCTCATTTCATTCTGGGGCAATTGGAGTTCACCGGAGCCAACGTTTTCCATGGTGTTAAATTTAATTTTTTTAAAGCCAACTACCTGAGTGGCAACATGAACCTCTCCGTGGGAGACATACCCATTAGTCAGTTCTTTATTATTAAATTCGTCCAGAATCTTTACATTGGTATAATCAATAGCATCGGTAAAATAATCCACATCGGTTTTCTTTACATAGGCTTTTCTCTGCTCGTAATCAAAATCCTCTACAAAATATTGCTCGCCCTCACAGATGTAGATAGCTTTTGGATGGAGCGTAGTCAGGGCTGAAGAAAAATCAACCTCGGCTATGACTTTGGGTTTTTCTGTTATATCTATTACTACAAAATTATCGGAACTTATGCTGCGTAGACTGATGGCATCAGCCGGGTAGGCTTCAGAAGTCCAGAACCATTTATTTTGGGTGTGATGAAGCATTTGCTCTTCTTCCAGCAACTTGAGCAGATCACTGATTTCTACTGAACCAAATTTTTCTCCGTCTTCAAAAGGCAATTCAAAAGCAGCACATTGAATGTGGCTGAGCAGAATCGATGGATTATCAGGGTTAATCAGCGCCATCTCTGGAGGGCTGGAGAAAAAATAATCAGGATGGTTGACAATGAACTGATCCAGAGGAGAAGAAGAGGCTACCAGCACAGCAGCAGATTTACCAGTTTTGCGGCCAGCTCTTCCAGCTCGTTGCCAGGTGCTGGCTATAGTCCCGGGATAACCTGCCAGGACCGCCACATCCAGGGTCCCAATGTCAATTCCCAATTCTAAGGCGTTGGTTGAAACTACGCCCAGTATTTTACCTTCCCTAAGGCCCTTTTCTATTTCCCTTCTTTTAGTGGGGAGATAGCCCCCGCGATAACCGCGGATAAGCCCGGTATCTTTAAGGCTTTTTTCTATATCTTCCTTTAAGTAAGTGACAAGAACTTCAGTCAAAAGCCGACTTTGAGCAAAAACAATAGTTTGCAAATTGTTTTTTAAAAAGATAGAGGCAATTCTCCTGGCTTCATTAATATAGGAGCGCCTGATACCTAACTGGGCATTAATCACAGGAGGTGTGTAAAAGATAAAATATTTTTCTCCCCGAGGTGCTCCGCTTTGTTCAATTAATTCTACCGGTTCTTCAATCATCTTCTGAGCCATATCCTGGGGATTGGCAATAGTAGCTGTCGACAGAATAAATTGCGGTTTAGAGCCGTAAAAACTGGCAATTCTTTTAAGACGCCTGATTACATTGGCCACATGGCTGCCAAAAACTCCCCGATAATTGTGGAGTTCATCAATCACCACGTATTTGAGATTTTCGAAAAGTTTTATCCATTTAGTATGATGGGGCAGAATTCCAGAATGGAGCATATCTGGATTGGTGATGATAATGTGGCCCTGACTGCGAATTGCTTTTCGGGCATCCTGGGGAGTGTCTCCATCATAGGTAAAAATTTTGATTTCTTCTTTCAGAAGATTGATGATTTCATCCAGTTCGGCCCGCTGATCCTGAGAAAGAGCCTTGGTAGGGAAAAGATAAATAGCCCTGGCAGAAGGATCGCGGAGAATGTGGTCTAAGACTGGCAAATTATAACAGAGAGTTTTTCCTGAAGCAGTCGGAGTAACCACGACCACGTTCCGGCCTTCTCGAACCTTTTCCCAGGCCAGCTGCTGGTGAGAATAAAGCGATTCAAAACCCTTGTTTTTTAGGGCTTCAACCAGTTTGGGGTGGACATTTTCTGGATACCGGACAAAATTTCCGCTGAAGGCGGGCAAATATTTAATGGTGGTAATAGAATTATTGCCAGCAGCCATCTGGCGGAGAGCATTAATAGCCTGAAGCAGATATTCTTCTTTATCCAAGCCGTTCATCTTAAAGGTCCTTCTTTATTATAAAATAATATTGTGGTTTATTAAATTAATTTCCTTTAATCCCCCAAGTTTAGGAGTCCGTGATAAAATATAAACATGCTTCAGGAGATCAGGATAAGAAAGGCAGCCCAGCATAACCTAAAAAAAATAGATGTAGAGCTGCCAAGAAACAGGCTGGTAATTATTACCGGCCCCAGTGGTTCTGGGAAATCGTCGCTGGCTTTTGATACTCTGTTTGCTGAGGGACAGAGACGCTACCTGGAATGTCTGTCAGCTTATGCCCGGCAATTTGTCGAGCAGTTAGAAAAGCCAGAAGTAGAATCAATAGAAGGTCTGTCTCCAGCCATTTCAGTCGATCAGAAAACTATTTCCTTTAACCCCAGGTCTACAGTAGGAACCATAACTGAAATTTATGACTTTCTTCGCCTGCTTTATGCCCGATTAGGGGTGATGTACTGCCCTGATTGTGGTGAGAAGGTAAGCTCTTCCTCTGAAGATCAAATCAGACGGCTGATTGAGAAGGAACTCAACGGTCATAAAATTCAAATATTTGCACCGGTAGTTAGAGGTCGTAAGGGTGAATATCACATACTCTTAGAAAGATTTCATAAAAAGGGTTATTTGAAAGCCCGAATTGATGGTGAGCTTAGAGAACTCGAAGAAAAAATCGTCCTTAATAAAAATAAAAAGCATAATCTGGAGATTCTGGTCGATGAGCTGACTCTTAAATCTTCAAATACAGAAAGATTGGACGAAGCAATCAAGAAGAGCCTGGAACTTTCCGATGGTGGAGTATTGGTGGTAGATGCTGATGGCAAGGAGCTTTATTTTTCCCAAAAACTCATCTGTCCGTCCTGTGGCCGTAGCTTTCAACCGCTTGAACCAAGGAACTTTTCTTTTAACAGTCCTTATGGTGCTTGTGAGCACTGCCATGGTCTGGGAGTAATGACCACTTTTAATGACTGGGGCGAGATTGAGCTTACTGCAGATGTCTGTCCGGTTTGCCAGGGACAGAGACTGAAAAGGGAAAGCCTGGCGGTAAAGATTGCTGGCTTAAATATTTACGAGCTGGCCTCACTCGATATTGATCGGTTATTAACTAAGTTGGAGGAATTTGAATTCGAAGGCCAGGAAAAACTCGTCGGGGAAAAAATTCTGAAAGAAATAAAGATTCGCCTGGGAATTATGAAAGAACTGGGGCTTTCCTATCTTGACCTTAACAGGACTGGTTCCTCTCTTTCTGGAGGTGAAGCCCAGAGGATCAGATTGGCAGCTCAGGTTGGTTCCAGGCTGCGAGGAATTCTTTATGTTCTGGATGAACCTACCATTGGTTTGCATCAAAGAGATAATAGCCGGCTGATAAGGTTATTGCGGCAGCTGAGAGACTCCGGAAATTCAATTGTTGTAGTCGAACATGATGAGCAGACTATCCGCTCTGCGGATTACTTAGTCGATCTGGGCCCCGGGGCTGGAGAGCTTGGCGGCTACGTGGTGGCACGCGGGACCATCCCGGAAGTTCTGAAAATGAGCGATTCCCTGACCGCTCAGTATTTACGGGGAGAAAAATCCATCCCTGTTCCACAGAAAAGAAGGGAAGCCAAAGGCTGGCTCAGGATTATAGGAGCCAGGGAACATAACCTTAAAGACATAGATGTAAGCTTTCCTTTAGGTGTGATGGTAGCAGTTACCGGTGTCTCCGGTTCAGGCAAAAGTACCCTGGTTTATGATATTCTCTACAAAGCTCTTCTCCAAAAGTTGTATAGAACCCGGGTACAGCCCGGAAAATTCGATAGGCTGGAAGGGGTGGAAAACATAGATAAGGTAGTTTCAGTTGATCAGAAACCAATTGGACGAACCCCGAGGTCTAATCCGGCTACCTACACTCAGATTTTTACCCACCTTCGAGAACTATTCTCAATGACTGCAGAAGCCAGGAGAAAAGGTTATAAACCCGGGAGGTTTAGCTTTAATGTGCATGGCGGAAGGTGCGAAGAGTGTCAGGGAGCTGGAGTAAAAAAGGTCGAAATGCATTTTCTTCCCGATGTCTTTGTTACCTGTGACCGCTGTGGAGGGAATAGGTATAATCGCGAAACCCTATCAGTAACCTATAAAGGAAAAAATATTGCTGACTATCTCAATATGACGGTAGATGAAGCTTATGAATTACTTAAAGCCCACCCGGCTTTAAAAAGAAAACTGCATTTGCTCCAGAAAGTTGGTCTGGGTTATTTGCGGCTGGGGCAACCCGCTCCCCAGCTATCCGGAGGAGAAGCTCAGAGGATAAAGTTGACCAGGGAACTCAGCCGCCGCCATACTGGCCGGACCCTTTATCTTCTGGATGAGCCGACAACTGGACTTCATTTTGATGATGTTCGTAAACTTCTTCAGGTTCTCGATGAACTGGTAGAAATGGGCAACACGGTAATTATCATTGAACATAATCTTGAAGTTATCAAGTTTTGCGATTATCTTATTGATCTGGGGCCAGAAGGTGGAGAAGAAGGAGGCCAGGTAGTAGCTACGGGTACGCCGGAAGAAGTAAGCCAGGCTGAAAATTCATATACAGGTCGCTATTTAAGACAGGTCCTTTATTCTGGCATTCATACTGGTCTGAGGAGTTGAATTAATGTCCTTTGAAGATATTGTTGGTAACGAGCAAATTAAAAAGATTCTGAAGCTATCCCTGATAAAGAAACGTTTGCCCAATTCCTTGTTGTTTGTTGGACAGCCAGGAGTGGGCAAACTTAAAATGGCCTTGACTCTGGCCAAGGCACTTAACTGCGAAGTAGCTCAGGCTGATTCCTGCGACCGTTGTGCTTCCTGTCAGCAGATAGAACGGGGACAGCACCCTAATGTTCGTTTGATCCAGAGGGAAAAAGGCAGAGAACAAATTGTCAAAGAGCAAATTGATGAAATAAATTATGTTTCCCAGATGAGACCCTGGGGCAAAGGAAAGCTGGTTTTTATAATAAATGAGGCTGAGCGGATGAATGAAACAGTGGCTAATTCTCTGTTGAAAGTTCTGGAGGAGCCCGGCCCCTCAGTTTATTTTATTTTAATAACGGAAGATTTACAGTTGATTCTTCCTACCATCAGGTCCAGATGTCAGGTGCTAAAATTTAAGGCAATAAGCCAGGAAGATATTGAAAAAAGGTTGATTGCCAAGGGCTTAACTGATGAACGGGCCAGTCTGATAGCTGTAGCCAGTGAGGGAAATTTGGAACAGGCGCTGAATCTGAAGTGGGAAGAATTCAAAATAAGCCGCGACCAATCCTGGCTTTTATTTCGGCAAATGATTGAATCCTGCCAGTCTGAGGATTTTATAGCTCTTTCCTTAGGGCGAGCCAGAAAAGATTTATTGGAAGATTTTAAAGAAAGATTGTCATTTTTTTCTATTTTTTTCAGGGATCTGATAGCTATCAAACAGGGATTAGAAAAGCACCTGTTGAATTCTGATTTGAAAGATGAACTGGAAAAGCTGGCTCCTTTGGTTACTATTGAAAAGGCCATTCAGGGAGTCCGGCTTATTGAAGATTTCCTTATTAGCTTAAAGAAAAATCCCAATTTGTCTATAATGAGCTATGAGCTGAGTATTTTCTTGAGAGGATGCCATTATGAGTGAAGCTGTTTTGTTGTTGTCGGAATCTACCGGTAAAATTGTTAGAGCAATAAGAGGTGAGGAACCCTTAGAAGTAGGTGATTACTGCTTGGTCGAATCTGAATACGGAGGAGACCTGGCCATGGTCATTGATTTAAACAGTGAAGTTGTTCAATGCCCGAAAGTAGCAAAGGATGCGGTCAAGATTATTCGAAAAGCTACAGAAGAAGATATTAAAAAGTTCCAGTGGCTAAGAGAAAGAGAGAAAAAAGCCTTTGAGTTCTGTTTGGAAAGGATTAAGGCCAGAAACTTGCCCATGAAGTTGGTAGCCGTAAGGTATTTTTTTAATGAAAAAAAGGGTATTTTTTATTATACGGCAGATGGACGGATAGATTTTCGCCAGTTAGTCAAAGACCTGGCCAAAGAAATGCGAATGAGAATTGAAATGCGGCAAATTGGGGTGAGAGATGAAGCTAAATTAAAAGGCGGACTTGGAGTTTGTGGCCGCCCTCTATGCTGCTTCTCCTTCATCAGAAATTTTGAACCGATTACTATTCAAAAAGCAAGGAAACAACAGATTGTTATCAACCCGACAAAGATTTCCGGACTATGCGGCCGTCTGATGTGCTGCTTGGCTTTTGAAGAAGAAACAAAAGGAAGGCTCTATATAGAAGAATTAGATAACGGCTTGATTGAAGACTGATTAATTTAAAAACCTGCTTTTAGCTAATTTGTCAACCCGCACCACTTATTGAGCAGCAATTTTAAACTGGACACGGCTGGAAACAGCAATCAAAGTGCCATCAGGAGCAAAAGCTTTTACCTGCCAGGAATATTTTTCTCCAGGAATCATCTTGGCTTTAACTTCCTGGGGCAAAACAATACGGTTTTCTTTAGTGGTGCCTTTCCACAGCAGCTCGTGGTTGAAGATGGAAATCTGATATTCTACGTTTTCTCCAAGTTTTTTCCATTCGAAGGAGCTGGGGATCTGATTCATATCAATGACCGGGGAAATCAGGGTGATGGATGAGCCGCGAACAGTTTCTTCATCTGTCAGGGAAAAGTTTGGACCGGGAGCCTGGTTTCTGGGAACAAGGGCGAAGATAATAATAAGAAACAATGCAGCTGTTATTCCAGCCAGGGCTAATTGTCGGGGAGTAAACCAGGCAGCCAGCTCTTTTCTCAAAGTGACCAGTAGCGGTTTCCGGGCTTCTGCTTTTTCTTCTGTTAAGAGCTCTGGGTGATTCTTGATGGTCCTGAGGATAATGTCTCTTTCCTGAAGTTTTTGGAAGCAGGAAGAACAATTAAAATAATGTTCCTCAAAAGCTTCTCTATCCCTTTCGCTTAGCTTATTGAGCAGGTACCCATCGATTAAATTTTCAAACTTACATTTGCTCATATTATCCGCCTTCCTTTTATTCACTTTTTTAGTCGGGTAAACCTGCAAAAAATGGAAAATTTTTTTAAACTTTTAATTCTTTTCTAATGAGTTTAAGAGCGTAATTTACCAGCTCGCTTACCTTTCGACTGGAAACACCCAGCTTCTGAGCAACTTCGTCACGGCTAAGTTCTTGATAATAATATAAATACAAGACCTCTCGGTATCTGGGCTTCAGCCGGCTTAAGGCCTTCTGAACCTTTTCCGACATTTCCTTGGCTTCCAGGGTTTCCTGGGGGTCAGGATATGGTAAGGGTTCGGGAGCATATTTCATAACTTTAGTTTTTTCCCTGATATAATCGACAATTCGCCTGGAGGTAATAGTATAAACGAAGGTACCCAGGGAGGATTCTCCCCTGAATTCTCCGGTTTTAATCTTTTCCAGAACCTGACTTAGAATTTCAGCTACCAGGTCATCACAATCGGTATTTTGAACGCCAAGGGCTTTCCGTACCCTAAAGGAAATAATAGGGCGGTATCTGGTCGTCAATTCCTGGATGTCTTCTTCTATCCTTTTGGGTTTCATTCCTTAAATTTAAGCCCCGGATCGTTCTATAATTTCTCTTACTTAAAGAAAATAACACAGATTACCCTGAATTTTCAATTTTTTCTTTTATTAGACGACTAATTTTTTTGCCAGGAGAGGAAAAGGAGGCAGCGTGAAATTAATAAAAAAAGATGAGGAAGTTAGAGTTTTTAAGTCTGAAACTGCTTTTTATTCTTATATTGACCGTAAACTTAATGCTAATGGCTATATCCTGATAGAAACCTGTCCGGTCTTAGAAAAGAAAATTAAAACCACTGAAGGTTATCCAATTCAAAAACAGAGGAATGAAAGAAGAGATTAAGATTATGAAAGATGAGAAGATAAAAAAAATGCCTTCTGGAGGAAACAAAAGAAATCAGAATGATTCCTCCCGGGAAAGGCAGAATCAGCTTGCCCGGGCCAGAGTTTTTGATTTGAGCTGGTTAAAGGCCAACTGGGATATTCAGGGATGGGGAGAAACAGCTACAGCCTTGATGTCTTCTGTCAATGCAAATTTTTACATTCGGCCGAAGGTTGAATCTTTTCTCAAAGCTAGCCTGATTTTAGAAAAGCTGGAAAATTTTATGCATCAAGATGAGTATCTTCAAGTTCCAGGGTTTAAAAAGCTCTTTCAGGAAAGGCGTTTTTTCAATTCTGAGTTGATTTATTTTTTAGCCGCCACCGATAGCAGTGAGGAAAGCCTGGGTCATTCAAGGTTTGTAGCGGCTTATACCCTGATTCTCGCTCAGCATTCGGGGATAAATAGCCGCAGGGCACTATTAGATATTGAACGAGGAGCTCTGCTTCATGATATTGGCAAAATTGGAATACCAGAAGAAATTCTGCAGAAAAAAGGTCCTCTGACTGAAGAAGAAATGGAAATTATAAAGTACCATCCTTTGATCGGGTTTGCCATGATTGAAGAATTCAGTTTTTTGCAGGGAGCAGCAGAAATTGTTCTTTTCCATCATGAGAGATATGATGGTAGCGGCTATCCTTTTGGTCTTCAAGGAGAAGAAATTCCATTGGCTGCCCGACTCTTTTCTCTTTCTGATACTCTTGATGCTATAACCTCTGACCGACCATATCGTCGAGGGAGATCTTTTGAAGATGCACTGCCAGAAATAGAAAAATGCAGTGGTTCCCAGTTTGATCCTAAATTAGTGGAAATAATGCTTTCTATTCCCATTGAAAAGTGGGTAAAAGCCAAAGAAAAGGTTATAAAATCACTGCGTCTGCCGGTCAACAATTGAGCCGACTCCATTTTGCTAATAGCTTTCCTTCACCGCTTAAAATCCTCTGAACTTTACCAGGGCTTAATTCTGTTTGATTTTTAATTTCTTGATAGGGTTACGTCTGTTAGAACTTAAAACCACTAACTAAGAATCAGGCAGGAACAAAGCAAAATTATGATTTTTCCTCTTTAATCTTTAATTTTTGTTTTTCTTTGAAAAAGCTTTTTGGATCAACTAAAATTTCTCGAGGTTTGGCCCCGTCAGGGGGACCAATAATACCTTCCTGCTCCATCTGGTCAATTATTCTTGAAGCCCTGGCATAACCCAGCTTTAGTTTTCTTTGGAGAAAAGAAGCCGAGGCCTGGCCGGTAGCCAGAACTATTTCTACGGCTTTATCGAAAAGTTCGTCTTTTTCACCCAGATCTTCCTCCAGAGCGAACTCACCGGTGCGCTTTAAAATCTGCAGTATTCTTTCATCATACTCTGGCTGCCCCTGTTCTCTGACATACTTGACCAAACGCTGGACTTCAGGTATGGAAACATAAGCGCAATGTAATCTGATTAATCTGGGATAATTGGGTGGCATGAAAAGCATATCTCCCAGTCCCAGGAGCTTTTCTGCTCCAACAGTATCAATAATTACCCGGGAATCAATCTTGGAGGGCACTCTAAAAGCAATTCGGCTGTTAAAATTATTTTTAATAGTTCCAGTAATAACATCAATTGAGGGACGCTGAGTGGCCATTACCAGATGGATGCCTACAGCTCTGGCTAATTGAGCCAGCCGTCCGATACAGTATTCCACATCTTGAGCGCTGGTCATCATCAGTTCAGCCAGTTCATCAATAATTATGACCATATAAGGTAAGGGCCGGAGTTTTTGTTTTTCTTCTTCGCTTAATTTGCCTTTTTTCTGGGCCAGAAGATTCTTAACCTGCTGATTATATTGCTCAATGTTTCTTACCTTCATCTGGCTCAGCAGTCTCAGCCTTTCTTCCATCTTTTTTACTGCGTCCATGAGAATAATGCCGGCCTTTTTAGGATCATTAACTACTGGGGCCAGAAGGTGAGGAATGCCATCATAAAGAGTAAACTCTAAACGCTTGGGGTCAATGAGAATGAGCTTAACTTCTTCCGGAGTGGCTTTATACAGGATGCTGGCAATTAGGGCATTAAGAGCCACGCTTTTCCCAGTCCCGGTAGCGCCAGCAATTAAAAGGTGAGGCATAATAGCCAGGTCGGTGAGATAAACATCTCCATGAACTGTTTTTCCCAGGGCAAAGGTAAGCTTAGATGAGGAATTCTGAAATTTCTCTGACTGGATGATATCTCTCAATTTGATGATTTCTCTTTTATTATTTGGTATCTCTATTCCCAGAGATGATTTCCCGGGGATTCTTTGAATGCGGACTGACTCAGCTTCTAAGGCTAAGGACAGCTCTTCGCTTAACCCGGCTACCTGACTGACTTTTATTCCAGCATCAGGGAAGAATTCATAGGTGGTAATAATGGGGCCCGGATGATATTCCCGCACTTCGCCTGAGACTTTGAATTCTCTCAGTTTTTCTTCAATCCGCCGCTTTTTCTCAAAAAGTTCGTTTCGATCTATTTTTTCACTCGGTTTGCCAGGGTCAAGAAGATTAAAAGGGGGAAAATGGTAATCACCAGATTTTCTCAAATCTGGGAGAAGCAGCTTTTCTTCTTTTTCTTCCTTTTCCAATTCAGCAAAAACAAAGGATGGTTTTTCTCCTTTTTTCAGCGTTTTTTTCTCTGTTTTTCTAAGGGATTCTTCCTGACTAATAGGTTCTTCTGAAACTATCTCTTTAGGCTCTAATTTCTGGCCCTTTTCCAGACCATATTTTTCTTCAATCTTTTTCTTCATCTTATCTTTTTTACGATTGCGCTGTTTTTCCATAATTTTGATGCTGACAGTACTAAAGGTGGATTGGAAAAGACGGGAGAAGAAATGAACCGTTTTAGATAAGGTCCATTTAGTGGTAAAAAGAAGAACAGCAGCTAAGAGGCAAAGTAAAAATATAAAAGTCCCGGTGTGATTAAGATAACGGACGAAAAAGCCTAAAAGTAAATCACCCAGGATGCCGCCGGCCAGAAATTCTTTGCCTTTCCAGGGAATCTTATCCAGAATTAGAACGAGTAAAGGACTCAGAATTAAGAAATAAATCAAGCCAATTATTGCTCGCTTCGCCAGCTTCTGAGCCTGACCGGGAAGGAGCGTTTTTACTCCAAGGTAGGCCAGACCTAAAGGGAAAAAAAATGCCAGCAGGCCAAGACCCTGGAAAAGGCTTTCAGCAAAATAAGCTCCTATTTTGCCGGCGAAATTATGAGTTTTATGATCTGGAGGCGGAATGTTGGCCCAGGAAGGGTCTTCTGGATTATAGCTTATGATACTGAGTAAAGAAAAAAGCGCCAGAAAGATAAAAATCAGAGATATAACCTCGCTCAGGAGGTTGCCCTTCTTTTGGGCCTTTTTTTCAGTTTTTTCCTTTTTTCCTCTTGGCATTTGATTTGATTATATCACATTAAAATTGTGGTTTTCATCAAGGCTTAAAATTTTTCAGTCGGTCAAAAATTTCGAACATCTGCTGGGCTGAAAGCTCTTCAGCCCGGACTTTATTCCCAAGATTCATCGCCTGTAAAATAGAGAGCAAGCTATCCCTTTTTTCGCCCGTAGTCTCCAGGTTTTTCGCCAAAGTTTTTCTCCTTTGCCTGAAGCAAGTAAGGAGGAAATCATAAAAGTTTTTTTCCTGGCTTTGAGAAAAAAATAAAGGCTTGCTCCTCGGGTAAAAAGCCACACAGGCCGATTCCACCTTTGGTGGCGGGCGGAAGGCTCCCGGTTTTATGGAAAAAAGAATATGACAATCAAAATAATTCTGAAGGAGAATAGATAGAGGAGCGTATTTTTTATTGCCCGGGCTGGCGGTTATTCTTTCTGCTACTTCTTTTTGAAAGAGGAAAACAGCTCTTTCTATCAGGTCTTTTACCTCAAGTAGGACAAAAAGAATTTGAGTCGAAATGTGATAGGGGAGATTACCAACCAGTTTGACCTTTTTGAGTCTTTTCCTTTCCTTCCTGATTATTTCTCCGAGATTAATGACCAGAATGTCTCCAGCAATTATTTTAAGGTTAGAAATTCTTTTTTCTTCTAAAAATTTAACCAAGGAAAAATCTTTTTCCACTGCGACCAACTGCCCGGCTTTAGCAGCCAGAGGAAAAGTTAAAATTCCCTGCCCCGGGCCTATTTCTAAAATTAAATCCTCGTCAGCTGGTTCGATGGCCTCAATTATTTTCTGCAGAGTTCCTTTATCGTGCAGAAAATGCTGTCCTAATAACTGTCTCCTGGTCTTTTTTGCCATTAATTATTGCTGGTTAGGTTAGATAATACTGGCATCTTTATTTTAAATCAGATTTATAACATTTGCCAATTATTCCAGTTCCAGGATTTCGCCTTTTAATAACCTGCGGGCTTTTTTTCTTCCAGTCGATGAATTATAACTGCAGTAGCCATATTGCCAATCATATTGATGGTTGTCCGGCACATATCAAGCAGGCGGTCAACACCTAATATCAAAGCTACCCCTTCTAAAGGAATTCCTATTTGTTTGAGAACCATGGCCAGCATAATCATTCCAGCTCCGGGGACGCCGGCTGTTCCCACTGAGGCCAGCAGGGCCATAAGAACTATTGTCGCCTGGGCACTAAAAGTTAGATGGATCCCATAAATCTGGGAGATAAAAATAGCAGCTACTCCTTGATAAAGGGCGGTCCCATCCATGTTGATAGTAGCCCCGAGCGGTATTATAAAACTGGAATATTCTTTTTTAACTTTAAGCTCATCCAGACATTCTATGGCCACGGGGATAGTGGCATTGGAGCTCGAAGTGGAAAAGGCGATTACCATAGCTTCACTTATGCCTCGGAAAAATTTACCTGGTTTCATTTTGCCCAGAAATCTTACCAGCAGACCATCTATTACCAAGCCGTGAATTGCCAATCCCAGGATTGTCACTAAAACATATTTAACTAAAGTTAGCAGAATACCCAGGCCGAATTGGCCAATAATAGAGGCTAACAGGGCCAAGACTCCGTAGGGAGCAAATTTCATAACCAGATTGACCATTTGAAGGACTGCCTCATTGGCCCCTTCAAAAAATTGAATTAAAGGCCTTGATTTTTCAGGTACAATTAGCGTCAAACAAAGCCCGAAAAGAAGAGCGATAAAGATTACCTGAAGCATATCTCCCTCAGCCATAGCTTTTAGTGGATTAGTGGGCACTATATTTATCAGAACCGAAAGGAGAGATGGTTTTTCCTGAAGAAAAGAAAGTTTATTCTGAGCTGTCTGCTGATAATTTTTTAGTAATTCTTGTTTTACTCCTTCTTTGAGTCCAGTACCTGGCTGAAAAATATTAGCCACTATCAGGCCGATGATAATGGCTATAGCCGTAGTCAAAGTAAAATAGATGAAGGTTTTTAAACCAACCCGGCCCAATTTTTTTAGGTCGCCCAGGCTGGCTGTACCCATAGCCAGAGAAAAGAAGACCAGCGGAACCACAACCATGGTTATCAAACGGATGAAAATAGTTCCGATAAATTCAATAGAGCGGGCTTTCGGGCCGAAAATCAGGCCGACCACTACTCCTAAGAATAAACCGATAAAAATTTTTGTGGGCAAGGAAAGCCTTTTCATCTAATGGATTTCTCCTTTCGGATTTTTCTTTAAATACCAGGGAAGCTTAATTTATATGCTAAAATCATCTTAGGTGTAAAGTTTAATTATTTGACAAGGAGTTTCAGCTTAAACTAAAATTAGCAAAGATATGTCTGAAAAAAAGATTCTTGTTGTTGATTATGATCAGGCTTCGCTGGATAGTTTGAGCCGGGTGCTGAAAAATCTGAAGGTTCAGCTGCTCCAGGCTAACGATGGCGCCCAGGCTTATGATTTATTCAAGGAAGAAAAGCCTGATCTGGTCATTCTGGAGGCAATATTGCCTAAACTCCACGGTTTTGATTTGACAAAAAGAATCGTCCAGGAATCAAAGGGTACCGTGCCGGTAATTATTGTTACCGGGCTTTACAAAGGCCCTCAATACAAGCATGAAGCTTTAACTAATTTAGGAGCTTCTGAATATTTGGAAAAGCCCGTAAACCCGGAAATTCTTTTGGAAACGGTGAATCGATTGCTGAGTTCTGAGGAAGACATTGAAGATAATCTTCCTGATGTAGATACTGTGGTGGCTTTACTAAGTCCAAAAGAAAAGTAGATTCAGACAAAGACTATCAAAAAAATCAAGGAGGTCTAATGGCTGAAGGCTTATGGACACGTTGTAACAATTGTCAGAAAATTCTCTATAAACAGGATATCATTGATAATCTTTATGTTTGTCCTCTGTGTAATTACCATTTTCGCCTCGGAGCTATAGAGCGTTTAAATCAGCTTTTTGATGATGGTCAATATGAACTTCTTGACCAGAATATCTATCCTGTTGATTTCCTTGGATTTGAGGATCAACAAAAATACTCCAGAAGGCTTCAAGAAAGCCAGAAAAAGACGGGTCTCCCTGAAGCCATCGTTACTGCCAGGGGAAAAATGGATGGGATACCGGTCTTAATTTCAGCCATGGAATTTGGCTTTATGGGAGGAAGTATGGGGTCGGTAGTGGGGGAAAAGGTGGCCCGGGCAGCAGAGAGAGCAATTGAAGAAAAACTTCCTCTTATCATTATTTCCTGCTCAGGAGGAGCAAGAATGCAGGAAGGAATGATGTCCCTTATGCAGATGATAAAAACCTCAGCCGCTTTGGCTCGTCTTGGAGAAGCTAAGCTTCCCTATATCTCAGTTTTAGCTGACCCGACCACCGGAGGCACGACAGCCAGTTTTGCCATGCTCGGAGATATCAACATTGCTGAACCCAATGCCCTGATCGGGTTTGCTGGTCCCAGGGTAATAGAACAAACAATAAAGGAAAAGCTTCCTAAAGGTTTTCAGAGATCCGAGTTTTTACTGGCTCATGGCATGCTGGATGATGTAGTGGAAAGAAAATACCTGAGAAATTATCTGATAAAAGCTATTCGTCTTTTTCTTAATAAACCAAAATGAGCTCTTCTTCCTGCCAAAGATATCTGGAGCAGGCTCAGCTTTTTGGAATAAGGTTGGGTCTGGATAATATTAGGGCCGTATTGGAATCTTTTGACCAGCCGCAAGAAAGCTTTCCTTCGATTCATGTAGCCGGGACTAACGGTAAGGGTTCAGTCTGTGCGATGTTGAGTGAGATATTTAAGTTACATGGTTACCGCACCGGTCTCTACACTTCACCCCATCTCGTAGAAGTTAGAGAAAGAATCCAGATTAATGGAGAGATGATTCCGGAAAAAGATTTTTGTCGCCTTCTGCAGGAAGTAGAAAAGAAGGAGAGGAAGTTAAAAAAATTGGGATTAATAACTGGCGCCCTGACATTTTTTGAAATTTTGACTATTGTGGCTTTTCTTTATTTTCGCCAAAAAAAGATAGAGATGGCCATCCTGGAAGTTGGAATGGGCGGAAGATACGATGCTACTAATGTGGTTAATCCTCTTGTCTCGGTTATTACCACTATTTCCTATGATCATCAACAATATCTTGGCCGGACAATAAAAAAAATCGCCGGGGAAAAAGCTGGAATAGTTAAAGAAAAGATTCCGTGTGTCTGTGGAGTCAAAAATAAGATTGCTCTTGAAGTTATAAAAAAAAGGTGCCAGCAGCTTCAAGCCCCGCTGATTGAAGTCTTTAGCCGCGGTAATAGGCTGTCGGTTGATAAAAATGGACTGCTACCGCTGTTCACTTTTAAATCGTCTGACGACATCTACAAATTCCGTGTATCTCTTCCGGGTTATCATCAGGGGGAGAATGCAGCTACAGCCATTTTGGTGACCGAGGCTTTAAGAAAGTTGGGCTGGCGATTTAAAAAGAGCATAATTATAAAGGCGCTGTCGTATACTCGCTGGCCAGGCCGTCTTGAAATTTACAGCAATAACCCCTTGATTATTATGGATGGTTGCCATAATGAGGATGGAGCCAGGGTAGTCAGCGAATACCTTAAGGCCAATCTTAATCAGCCAGTAATATTGGTTTTTGCCGTTATGAAGGATAAAAATATCGAGAAGATAGCTCATTACCTTTTTCCTTTAGCCAGCCGAATTATTTTAACCAGACCTCCCCTGGAAAGAGCTTCTACTCCGGAGGAAATTGCTTTTAGAATACCGAAGTTTAGATCAAAATATTTTCTGGAAGAAAATGTCCCTTCGGCCATAAGATTAGCCCTGGCACTTTCCGCAGGCAGCTTTCCTATTCTTATTGCCGGCTCTCTTTTTCTGGTAGGAGAAGCTAAAAAATTTTTTGCTGACTATGAACGGCATAATAAAGTGAGGAACAATACCCCAGTTGCATTTTAATCCTCGGAGTGCTAAATTTTTATTCTATTTGATGAGGTATAGAAGTTGCTGCAGATTGACCTTACCTTTGCGGTGGTTTTTATTCTGGTCTGGATTCTTGTCCTCGTTTTAACTCGAGTATTTTTTAAACCATACCTTCACCTGAGGGAGAAAAGAAAAAAAATGTTGAGCGACAATGAGCAAGCTTCTAAAAAGGCTTTGAAAGATTATGAAGACCATTTAAGCCAGATAGAAAAAGAACTGAGAGAAGCTCGCCAGGAATCGCAGCAGATAAGAGAAAAGATAGTATCTGAGGCTTTAGCCGAGAAAACCCGCTTAATAAGCGAAATTCAGACTGAAGTTCATAGCCAGGTTGAGACAGCCAGAAAAGAACTCGAAGACCAGGTGACCAAGCTTAAAGCTCAATTAGAGGAAAAGGTGGAGGACCTGTCACAAGAGCTGGAGGATAAACTTCTGCAATGAGAGCCCAGGTGTTAGCCAGAAAAGGATTAACGTTTCTGATATCAATTATTTCTGTTGCTCCGCTGGCTCTGGCTGAAGAGAGCAACAGTCATTCCAATCTTTCAACTTTTATCGGTCAGCTAATCAATTTTCTGGTTCTTTTCGGCGGGTTAGCCTACTTTTTGAAAAAGCCAATTGATGATTATCTGAAGAAAAAATCTGAGCAAATTGCTGAGCTGCTAAAAAAATCTGAGGAAAACAAAATAGAATCAGCTAAAAAGCTCGAAGAAATAAAAGTTAGGTTGGGGCGCTTGGATGAAGAAATAAAAAAAATGAAGGAACAGGCTTCAGCCGAGGCCTGGAAAGAAAAGGAAAGAATAAGAACTGAAGCTCAGCAGGAGGCTGAGAGGTTAAAAAAATTGGCTTCGGAGGAAATAAATTCATTAGTTAGAGCCAGTATTCAGGAATTGAAAGCTTATACCATTGAACTGAGTGTGGCTTTAACCGAGCAAAAAATCAAAGAGAAGCTAAGTCCTGAGCTGCACCGGAAAATGATAAAGAAGGCCATAGATAATTTAAGGACTTTCTATGAATCATCAGTCGGTAATTAAAAAATACGCCCAGGGGCTGGTTAGAGCTCTGCCAACAGAAGAAGAGTTTGAGGTCTGCTATCAGCAGTTGCAAGCACTGACTGAATTAATGGCCAAGCAAGAAAAAATTAAATTTGCGCTGACCTCCCCGTTTGTTCCGACCAGTGAAAAAGAGAAAATTATAGCGAATCTTTTGCCTGAGCTAAAGTTTGATCGAAGAGTGAACAATTTATTGAAACTTCTGGTAGAGAATGAGAGGATGTCTCTCCTTCCCGAAATGGTAAATAATTTGCCTGAGCTCTGGGCCGAAGAACAGGGAATTGAAACCCTGGAGGTAAATTCAGCTGTTGAACTGACCGAAGAGGAAAAACAGCGGCTAAAAGAAGAACTGGTAAAGCTGGAGAAAAAATCTGTCCGCTTAGTTTTTCGCCTCAATCCGGACATTATTGCTGGCCTTTTAATTAGAAAAGGAAACATTTATTATGATATTTCAATTAAAGGGAATCTCTTGCAGATGAAAGAGATTATTTCCAAGAGGTAAAAAGATGGAATTAAAAGCTGATGAAATTACCAGGATAATAGAACAACAGATTAAAGAGTTTGCTGGCGGAGTGGACGTCAAGGAAACAGGGACCGTAATAACTGTGGGCGATGGTATAGCCCGAGTCTACGGTCTGGAAAATGTAATGTACAATGAGCTATTAAGCTTTCCCCGCGATGTTTATGGTGTGGCTCTAAATTTGGAAGAAGACTCGGTCGGCGTGATGCTTCTTGGTGAAACCAACCTGGTTAAAGAAGGAGATGTAGTCCGCCGGACCAAGGAAATTCTGAGGGTTCCGGCCGGTCCGGCTCTTATTGGGCGGGTGGTTGACCCCCTTGGCCATCCGCTGGATGATCAGGGCCCAATTAAAACTGATAAATATATGTACGTGGAACGTCTGGCTCCCGGTGTAGTAGATAGGCAGCCAGTGCGTGAACCCCTGCAAACCGGGATAAAGGCTATTGATGCGATGATTCCTATCGGCCGGGGACAGAGGGAATTGATAATAGGTGACCGTCAGACCGGTAAAACCACTATTATTATCGATACCATCCTTAATCAAAAGAATTCCGGTGTTATCTGCATTTATGTGGCTATTGGGCAAAAAAATTCAACAATTGCTCAGATAATCAAAAGTCTCCAGGACTATGGAGCTATGGCCTACACCGTAGTGGTGGTTGCTTCAGCCTCCGATCCTTCAGCTTTGCAGTATCTGGCTCCTTATGCAGGGTGTGCTATGGGCGAATATTTTCGGGATAATGGTCAGCATGCCCTGGTAATATATGACGATCTTTCCAAACATGCTGCCGCTTATCGGGAAATTTCTCTTCTTTTAAGAAGACCACCAGGAAGAGAAGCTTATCCGGGAGATGTATTTTATCTTCATTCCCGGCTTCTGGAAAGAGCGGCCAAGCTAAGCGATGAGCAGGGAGGCGGCTCGCTTACTGCCCTGCCAATCATTGAGACTCAGGCGGGAGACGTATCTGGATATATTCCAACCAACGTCATTTCCATTACTGACGGCCAGATTTATCTTGAACCCTCACTATTTAATGCTGGAATCAGGCCGGCCATCAATGTTGGGATTTCGGTTTCTCGAGTTGGCGGAAGTGCTCAGATTAAGGCAATGAAACAGGTAGCTGGAAAATTGAGACTGGACCTGGCCCAATACCGGGAATTGCAGACTTTTGCTCAATTCGGTACAGAACTGGATAAAGCCAGCCAGGCCCAGCTGGATCGGGGGTTAAGGTTAACAGAAATTCTCAAGCAGGAGCCATTCGCTCCTCTTCCCGTAGAAAAGCAAATATTGATAATTTACGCCGGCAACCGTGGTTTTCTTGATGAATTTCCAGTCGAGGTTATTAGAAGATATGAAAAGCGCCTTTATCAGTATTTTGATAGTAAATACGCTCATCTGCTTCAGGCTATTGCCAGTAAAAAACAAATCGATATGGATCTGGATGAGGAAATCAGTCAAGCCTTGCAGGAATTTAATCAGATTTTCCGGGAGGAGTTAAAAGTTGCCCACACTGATTGATTTAAGACGTCGCATTCAGAGCATAAAAAATAGCCAGCAGGTCACTCAAGCCATGAAAACGGTGGCGACGGCCAGGTATAAAAAAGCCCATCGGCTGGTAGTCGAAAGAAGACCTTTCTGGCATATTTACCCTGAGCTGGCTATTTCCCTTACTCAGGGCTTAGGCCTGATTGAACATCCTTATCTGCAAAAAAGGACAGAGAAAAAAATTCTGGTTGTAGTTATTACCTCTGATAAAGGACTATGCGGAGCTTTTAGTTCCAATTTATTAGATACAGCCGGGGTTTTCCTCGAGAAAAAAAGAAAAGGCAGCGAGATTAAAGTAATACCAATCGGGAAAAAAGCAGTAAATTATTTCAAGCGTTCCCCTTATCAAGTGGAAAAAGCTTATTTCGAAAGGGTGGAGAAGAAAATTCCAGAAGTAAGTCAGGACCTGAGCCAGTGGTTAAATTATCAATTTGTTTTTCAACAAATAGATGCCGTTTATGTTCTGTATAACGAGTTTCACTCAATTATTGCTCCCAGGATAACTTTGACAAAACTATTACCCATAAGTGCGGCCTTAGAAGCTTCAGCTGCCCCCCAGGTTTCTTATCTTCAGCCGGACTGGGAGCCAGAAGCAAGCCGGTTTATAGATTACCTCCTTCGGATTTATCTTCAGAACCAGATTGAACATTTTCTTTATGAGTCTCAGGCGGCTGAACAGGCTTCCAGAATGATGGCTATGGAAAATGCTACCCGCAATGCCGGAGACCTTATTTCAGATTTAGTTTTGTTGTTGAACAAAATTCGCCAAGCATCGATAACCAGAGAGCTTTTGGAAATTCAAACTGCGGTTGAGGCTTTGCGCCAGCAAGGAGTTTAAACCAATGAGTAAACAAATAAGTAACAATGTGGGAAATACGTCCCAGCCCAAAATTGGGAAGGTTGTTCAGGTGATTGGGCCGGTAGTTGACGTGGCTTTCCTGGAAACTGAACTTCCAGAAATTTATACAGCTATACGCATTACCAGTGAAGGTTTTGATGTTCCGGTTCCTATAAACATTTTAGTAGAAGTAGAACAGCACATAGGCGATTATAAGGTTCGATGTGTTTCTATGCACCCGACTGATGGCCTGGCCAGAGGAATGAAGGCTATCAGTTTAGGTGTTCCCATTGAAGTTCCTGTGGGTGAGGGAACATTGGGAAGAGTTATGAATGTCATTGGTGAGCCAGTGGACCATCTTGGCCCAATTCAGGCTGTCAAGAAATATCCAATTCATCGACAGCCGCCACCACTTGATCAGCAAAGCACAAAGCTGGAGATGTTTGAAACCGGGATCAAAGTCATTGACCTTATTCAGCCTTTTTTAAAAGGTGGTAAGATTGGCTTATTTGGCGGAGCAGGCGTAGGCAAGACAGTTATTATCATGGAGTTAATTCATAACGTAGCCAAAAAGCATGGCGGATATTCGGTTTTTGCCGGAGTTGGAGAGCGGACAAGAGAAGGGAACGATCTCTGGTTAGAAATGAAAGCTTCAGGTGTCTTAAACAAGACTGCCCTGATTTATGGTCAGATGACTGAACCTCCCGGGGCTCGATTGAGGGTTGGACTGACTGCTCTTTCGGTGGCGGAGTATTTTAGAGATGAAATGGGGCAGGACATACTTCTTTTTATTGACAACATTTTCCGTTTTGTCCAGGCAGGTTCAGAAGTCTCAGCTCTTCTTGGTCGCATGCCCTCGGCGGTGGGTTATCAGCCGAACCTGGCTACAGAGTTAGGGGAACTGGAAGAGAGAATAACTTCAACCAAAAAGGGGTCAATCACCTCAGTTCAGGCGATTTATGTGCCGGCAGATGATTTTACTGACCCTGCTCCGGCTACCACTTTTTCCCATTTGGATGCTACCACTAATCTTTCGCGGGCTTTGACTGAGATGGGAATTTATCCAGCCGTGGACCCGCTCTCCTCTTATTCGCGCATACTTGATCCCAGGATTGTAGGCGATGAACATTACCAGGTGGCCAGAAGAGTAAAAGAAATTCTGCAACGTTATAAGGAACTTCAGGATATAATTGCTATTCTGGGAATAGAAGAGCTTTCAGATGAAGATAAAATAATTGTAGCCCGGGCCCGAAAAATTCAACGTTTTCTTTCTCAGCCTTTTCATGTAGCCGAGCAGTTTACAGGCAGGCCGGGGAAATATGTCCCGGTTGAAGAAACCGTCCGCGGGTTTAAAGAAATTTGTGATGGGAAGCATGATGATAAACCGGAGCAGGCATTTTATATGGTGGGAACAATAGATGAGGTTGTCCAGAGAGCTGAGGAGTTGAGAAAAATATGAATAGCGGGGAAACAGGTAAATATCATCTTCGCATTATTTCACCTGAAAAATTGTTAGTGGATGTCGAGGTGACCGAAGTCCAGGTTCCGGGTCTCGATGGTTATTTAGGGATCTGGCCAGGCCATCGCCCGCTTAATGCCTGCCTGGGAAATGGCGAGGTAATTTACCGGACTCTTGACAACAGAGAGGGAAAAGTGGAAATAAAAAGGGGAATAATAAAAGTGGAAAATGATAAAATAATTATCTTGACAGGGATGAGCAATGATTGAGGTGAATCCGGCAATCAGACCTGATGAAAGTTTGAATACATTTTATCATGGGCGGATTCATGTTCTGCAAAGGAAAAGTGGTTTTCGTTTTTCAGTTGATGCTCCTCTTCTGGCTGATTTTATTCAAACCAAAAAGACAGATGAAATTATGGAGCTGGGAACCGGTTGTGGAATTATTTCTTTATTGCTGAGTATTAAGCCATTTCATCATATTGTGGCCCTTGAAGTTCAACCGGGTTTAGCTGATTTGGCCAGAAGAAATGTCTTGCTGAACAATCTTGAAGGCCGGATAACTATCCTTCAGAAAGATTTTCGCTTTTATCAACCCTATCGGAAGTTCGATATTATTTTCTCCAATCCGCCTTATATCCGGAAAAACAGTGGATTTTTGAGTCCTTTGGAAGAAAAGAATATCGCCAAGCATGAGCTCCTGTGCACTTTGGAAGAAATTCTCTCCTGGACCAAAGCCTGGCTTAAAGAAACTGGTAGTGCTTATTTTATTTTTCCTGATAGCCGCCGTCAGGAATTTGAAGAGGAGCTGAAGAAACAGGGGATGAAGGTAAAAAGTTGTCGATCGGTTTATCCTCGGGAAAATGAACCGCCTAATTTTTACCTGGTTCAATGTAACTTTACAGCTGAAAGCAGAGATATTTTTCCCCCACTAATTCTTTATGGGCCTGATGGCCATTATACCCCGGAAGCTGAAGAAATCTTTTCTGGTCGCCAGGGAAGATAGTCTTGCAGTTTTTTATTTTGAACCAGCCGGCTGAAAATTAAAAAATCTTTGTAAAGAAACTGTCCGAGAAGCAAATTAAATTGCCGTTTGCTTTTTTTAACGATATTTAATACCTTGACAAGAAATCTTAAGAAGGCTTTAATGGATTAAAAAATATAAGGTGGAAAAAATGGACAGGAATGAGAGTCTTACCCTTAACGGCGGCTGGTTTCGCTTTTGGAGTTTTTTTACAGGATTGGGAATGGCAGTAGCTTCTTTTTTAACCATAGACCATTTTTTCCGGGCTAACTTTCCCGAGACAATTTTTACCGGGTCTTTTTGTGATATTAGCAGTTTTTTTAATTGCAATAGCTCCGCCTATTCTTCTATAGCCCATTTTCAGGGTGTCCCTTTAGGTTATTGGGGCTTGGTAGTTGGTATTTTAGTGATGATTGGAGCGGCCCTTCCTTCTTTTAGTATGGAAAAGGTTAACAAATTTATTGCTCTTCCTAATGCCCTGGGTGTTCTGGTTTTATTTTTTTATTCAGTCTTCTTTCTAAAAAGCCTGTGTCTTCTTTGCTCGGGTTATTATGTTTTTTCTCTTCTTAATTTTTATCTTTTTTATAAATTTGGGGTAAGAAGCAAACGACGCGGCCTGCTGGGGTACTGGCGGGACATAGTTTTAAGTTCCTTTAAACCCTTGGTGGTCATTGGATTACTGACTCTTATGGGAGCCTATGGTTTCCATCTTTTTTACCAGGCCAAAAAAGACGCGCAATTAGGAGGTGTGGCCACGAAAATCGTCAAAGAATTTTATAGCTTACAACCAGTTAAAAATCCCAGTTTTATATCTCCTTATTGGACAGCCAAAGCCAGCGAAAAATTTGAAGACGCTCCAATTCGGATTATCGAATATGCTGATTTTCTCTGTCCCGATTGCCTGTTCCTTTTCCGCCAATTAGAGAGGATTAAAAAAGAATATGCAGGAAAAATCAACATAGCTTTTCAATTTTTTCCCCTCGAAGCTAAATGCAACGATGTTGTAGATAAGGATAAGCATCCAGGAGCCTGCGATTTAGCTTATATCGCTGCTTACGATGCTTCTAAATTTCTGGCAATCCACGATGAAATTTTCAAAAATTTTGAAAAGGCCAAGGACCCGGAATGGCGTCGTAAACTGGCAAAGAAATATGGAGTAGAAGCTGCCTTGAATGACGAAAAAACAAAAGAAATGGTGAAAAAAATCATTGAAACCGGAAAGGAATATGAGAAAACTTCAGATCGCTTTCCCTATGGAATAAGGTCGACGCCCACTATGATCATCAATAACCGTATGATTATCGGCACTTTGCCATATGCTCACCTTAAGGCCATAATTGAATCGCTGCTCAATGAAAATAATAAGTCTGTTCCGGGTGAAAATAAATTTCTGGAGAATTGGGTAGATACTACTAAGATTAAAAAATAAGAAGCAATCGGAATCTGGTTAAAACTGGACCTCAAGCAGCCTGCTCTATTTTTTCCTCTATAATTATTTTTTTGTTTTCCAGCCCCTTTCGAATAAAGCTGAATACATTTATATCCATTCCCAAAAATTCAGGAGCGACCACGCCTTTCCTTTTGATCAATCCTTGGGAGAAAGCTCTAACTACCTGTGTGGCTGTATATCCTGTAGTTCTGGCCATGCTATGAATGCCTGTTTCCGGATCATAACGATCAAGTAAATTGAAGATCAGGTTGGTTTTTTTCCCATTTTTATCTCCGCTAACTATTACCCTCATTATTGTCAGGTCTTCTTCTCCCGGGTTTAATTTCAATTTGGAGAATAGTACTCTGGCGGTAAAATCAAGCGGGCGGATTTTCTGCCCGGAAATTTCGATTGGCTGACTTTCAAAAAACCCTGCTTCTCTGAGCATGAGCATCTTTTCCCGATGGCCTGGATAGCGGAGGGTCTTTTCTTTCATTTCCTGGAAATCAAGAGTATGAAGCAAGGTCCGCAGACCATCTGTATTGAAAGCTTCCAGTGTGCCCAAACCGGGAAAGTCAAGATATTCAGATTCCGAAAGGGCCGGCTTGATGATTAATCGGCCATTTTCCTTCAATCTAACTGGTCTGACATATTCCTCAATTACGTCCAGGGGAGAAAAAACCGCTTTATACTCAAATGGCCACTGCCGAATGGCCGGCAGGCCGCCAACATAAATCAGGAGAGAAAGAGCTCGGTCAAGGCGACTGAATCCATAGCCAGCCAGCATATGGCTTAACCCAGGAGCTACTCCACAATCAATTATGGCGGTTACTCCATTCTTCTTAGCCAAAGATTCGAGTTCAAAAGGGTCTTCAGGGAAAAAAGCGATATCAACCACATTTTTGCCTGCTTCCAGAGAGGCCTTTAAACTCTGAAAGCCTAAAAAGCCGGGAAGGGCATTTATAACTAAGTCCTGTTTGCCTATTATCTCCTTAATATTTTTGGCGGAGCTTAAATCTTTTTTTATGGTCTTAATTCCAGTCCGGTCCAATTCTTTTAGACGTTTTTCATTGAGATCGGCAGAAGTAACTTCAAACTCGGGTTCGGCAACAAGGTCCAGAGCCATAGCCCGGCCAACAAGGCCCGCTCCAAGAATTATTATCTTCATTGATTTCTCCTTTCATTAATATTTTCATCTGCCAGGAAAGCAAGTTTTTATGATGGGGAAACCAGAATTTTTGAAGGCAAGCTCATAAGCCACTGAAATGATTGATATAGCGAAGAATGAGGGCAATAGACGGTTGCTTCAGATTTGGCATCAGGCTAATTTCTCCTCCTTGATTCTACCATTTTTTCCCTTCGCATATTTCCTTAAACCAGATGTCAGGAAATGGAAATAAGGTTAAGAAAATCGCCTGACCTTTACTTTTTTACGAAAGCTTTTTTAATTTCTTCCAGGCTTACTCCAAAAATTTTTCTGACAATAGGATCAAGTTCTTGCTCCTCTCCCTGGAGATGGATAGTAGTATGAATATGCCTTAGAGATTGACCTGGATTAAGGGCCGCTCCTGGCGAGGAGGATTCCAGCTCATAGAAAGGTCCAAGAGGTTTGGCTCCAGGAGAAGCTGGCCCGTCGTTGTAACTGTTGACAACATCTCCGGCATAGGGGTCTTTCTGAATTTCCCACATAGAATTTACATAGCTGCTTTCAGCTGGATTTTCTGGGAGACTGACATGTACTATAGTCAGGGCTTTGTTGGCCGCATCATAGCTTCCAAGAAAGGGCAGAACACGCCTGGGGGATATTCCAATTTTGCTGCGATATTGACCGTCTCCTTTGAAAAAAATTACTTTGTTGGTAATTACCAGGCGGTCAGCCGGGACTTTTCCGAAATAGGCATCATTGACAATAGGACCCAGCTCTTCTTCTGGACCTGGTTTATAAGGTATTACCACGGTGGTCGTAGGTGAGGGACTGAACATTCCCAGGATCCAGATAGAAACTAACCCTGTCTCTTTTTTCCAGGGAAGATCACCTATATTGGTAATTAAATTGTCAGAATGAAAAGCCACCCAATGGAGTTTAGTGGAAAGAGGTATCCCGAGAGCTTCTACCTGGGTCTTATCCAGTAACTGGATTATACGATCAGCTCTTATCCTGAATTCAAAATTTGAATAATTGATTAGGTTCATTTCTTTTTTCATAACTACTTGAGTTCCATCTTGTGAGACCAGCTCGAAGGCCCCTTCGTTAATTGGTGGGGGAGTGAACCAGTGATCAAGGTCAAAGGGAGAGCCATTTTTAAAGAACAGCGAAAACTGGCCGCCTTCTGGTCCGAGCCAGAATCGGTCCTCACCGCCAAAGGCATTCATATGTGGATTATTTTTACCGGAAGAAATTAATTCGCGGTTAATCCAGCCGAAGCTCATTCCATTTTCTCCAGAAGCGCTGCTGGTCATAACTCGTCCCTGAATATCAGGGTTAACTGCGACCAGACCCTGGCCATTGGGAGCTGTAAGGACGACAACTCCGGTATGTTTTTTCAGAAAGTTCAGGTCATCTTTAAACAGAGTGCCCTGAACCTGTGATGACGTTTTAGAGCAGGAGAGAGTCAGAGCAATAGAGACAAAAGATAAGATCAGAAAGAAAGCAGTTAAAAAATGGCGCATTTTTATTCCTCCTTATTGGAGTAGATTTAAGATAACAATTTGAAATAATTTTCTCAAGCAAAAAATAAAAAATATTAAATATTTCAACAAAATTATCTGCGCCTTCAAGGAAGAGTTAACAATCAGGTAATGATAGCTTAAGAATCTTACCCCCCTGAATTGAAGATAATCAATTCTTGATAATAACAAAAAGTATTTTCAACTGGATTTGGCTTTTGGCCGATTATGATTCTTTTTCATCGTTTCGGCGAACCATTCCCAGATTTTATGATGAAATTCAAGGCTCGGAGGGTTATTTTTCAGAATTTCCCAGTAGCTAAAGGGCTTATCCCCTGGACTCAAGCGAATCTGAAACTTTTCATCCCAAAGGCGATAGTTTTCCGGGTGGAACTGAATTCCCAGGACATTGGGGAATTGAGTGTGATGGATGGCCTCGACAATTTTGCCGTCAGGAGAGAGGGCTATTACTTTAAATCCTTTTCCCAGCTTTTTTACAGCCTGATGATGGGAGCTCAAAATTCTGGGATGATCATTTTCGGAAAAACCGAGCACTTTGACAAAAAATCCATCTGGCAGCAGTTTTATCCAGTGGAAGTTATAAGCGGTTAGCCTTTCATTCGGATAGAGTTTGATGAATGGATTGTTGTGCCAAAAATCTGGGCCAAGGGCGATGATATCTTCGACAAAAGTTTTGCCATAGACTTCAGACCAGATGTCCTGAATGAGTGTTCCACCGGTTCCGACATTGAGGCTCTGAGCGCCCAGACAAATACCCAGGATAGGTAGCTCGGGATTACCTCTAAGTAACGGCTGGAAGCTTTCGTTCTGATAGCCACCAAGAAAATGGAAAATAGCTGAAAGCTCAAGATAATGACGGTAAGGATCTTCAATTACTGTGAGCAGGCTGGTTTTTTCATTGAAGAGAGCAGGCGGGATATCCGGACCACCGAAGAAAATTATTCCATCAGAGTCCTTGATGATTGCAGCAAACTCCGGAGTGCAGGGATTATTCTGGAAGATATTTTTCTCGTTGATCTCAGCGGAAATGGGATGAAAGATGAACCAGTCGAGCCTGTTATCCTGAACATACTTTTTAGCTTCTTCATAGTTGGTCAGTTCTTTGACGTGATAGACACCGGTGACTTTAAGATTGGGAATGTTGATGAAGCCCTTTTCTCTTAAAGCTTGTAAATTTTTTATGGTCCCGACTGAGGGATAAAAAACTGTCAGGTTTATTTCTTTGGCCTGAGCTGACACCGGAATCTGAATTAAACAAAATAAGGTTGTCAGCAGAATTAACCAGAAGGCGGCAATAAAGATAAGCTGCTTTTTTATCATCTTTTTTTCCTTATTCCTATTTTTTTTAATTATATTTTTTCGGGAGTGAGGTTTCAATTATTTTCTTTTCGTTGGTAAAATTGAGGAGTTTTAAATTAGTATAGACAGAGAAATGCATAATAATTTAATCATTAACAAGCTCTGTTGTTTTTAAAGTTAATAAAACTGCGCTATAATTTACACAAGAGAAAAAATGAAAATTGATAGAGTAGAATACTATGCTGGAGGATGGGGAGAAGAAAAGCCATTGGCTGTCTATAAAGGGGATGAACGAATCCTGGTAAAAAAGGTAATTTTGGCTGAAAGAATTCTCGATAGCCTTACCGGCGGGAAAAAAGAAGTTTTTGATTGCCTGCTGATCAATGGGGAGAGAGTAAAGATTGAAAAACTCATTGGTACTCCACCTTGAAATGCCTGTAAGCTATTATTTGAATTAGGCAGGGCGAAAGAAAAGTGAAAGGTTGTAGACCTTAGCTTCTATCTCGTCTAAAATAAATATGTGAGTCTTAGCTTCCTTCTGGAGCTACCAGAGTTTAAGGCCCTGGTAGAAAAACTGGAAAAGGGGGAAGTCTGCTTTGGCCTCTCCGGCCTCATCCCAGAAGCCAGGCCATATTTTTATGCCCTGCTGGCCGGGAAAATTACCCGGCCGCTGGTAGTCATCGGGCCCTCTTCGTGGTCTCTTCAGGAGATAAAACAGGAAACAGAGAATTTTCTTCGTTTTTTTTCCATTAACCGGGAAGTACAGATTTTACCTGCCCTGAGTTCTGATCCTTATCTTGAAGTCTCGGCTCCTCTCGAAGCCATAGCTTCAAGAATGAAAGTTTTTTACAGCCTGAGTCTCGGCCATCGACCTTTGATTTTTACCAATTTGCCTGGTTTGCTTAAGCCCGTGCCCCGGCCTGAAGATTTGGAAAAATCTTTCATCAGGGTTAATTCCGGTGATGGAGTAGACCGGAATGTCCTGCTGCAAAAACTTCAGGACTACGGTTATACAAAAGAAGATCTGGTGGCTTCAGCTGGAGAATATGCTTTCAGAGGCGGAATAGTTGATATCTATTCAGTCTGGTCTGAAAATCCGTTCAGGATTGAGTTTTCTGAGGATCGGGTAGTCTCAATCCGCGAATTTGATTCTTCAACCCAGAGGTCACTGCGGAGACTTGAGTCAGTTGTTATTCCTTCGCTCAGAGAATATCCTGGCGGGGCCGATTTTATTGATATATTTTATCGGCGGGCCAGAAGCGAGAGAGCCTGGCGTGGAGACCTGGAGAAAAAAGTTGAACTCCTGCGGGAGAATGATGCTTTTCCCTCTTTTGTTTATTCTGCTCTGGCAATCAGGGAACATTTTGTGCCTCTTATTAATTATTTGGAAAATCCGCTTTTTGTCATTGAGGAAAAAGATTTAGTGGAAAAAGACTGGCGGGAAAAGATTAAAGAGTGGCAAAAAGCTTTTGATGAGCAGACTCAAAAAGGTTCTTTCTATCTTTCTCCTGATGAAATTTTTCCATCTGAAACATTGAAGCTTATTAAGGAACAGGCTTTGGTCATCCAGGAATTTTCAGACGAAACCGAGAGAACCAAGATTCATTTTGGCTTCCAGCCCGTGCCCCGATTTGATAACAAAATCCCTTTTTTCCTTCAGTATATAAAAAAGCGACAAGAGGAAAGAGACCTTGTCTACATCTGTCTTTCTAACCCCGGGAAAAAGGATCGCTTGGCCGGGCTGCTCAGAGAAAACGAAATAACGGTCAGAATGTTGACCGAGCCGCGGGAAAAACCGCGGAGTGAGGAAGTAAATCTAATTGAAGGTAACATCAGGCGCGGCTTCAGTTATCCTAAGCAGAAGATTTTTATTTTTGCTGAAAGCGATGTTTTTACTGAAGAAAAAGTTATCATCAGTCGCCTTCCTCGTAAGATATTCTTTTCTCAGTTTCAGGATTTAAAACAGGGTGATTATGTTGTTCATACCGAGTACGGAGTCGGGCAATTTAATGGATTGAAAAAGCTGGATATAGACGGCCGTTCGCATGATTTTATCGAGATTATCTACCGTGACGACGATCGACTGCTGGTTCCGGTAGAAGACCTGAATTTTGTCCAGAAGTTCTCAAGTGCTCCCGGCATTGCGCCCCAGCTGGATAAACTTGGAACTCAGACCTGGGCTAAGACCAAAGCTAAGGTGAAAAAAGCGGTCGAAGAAATTGCTCATGAGCTTCTGGAACTCTACGCTAAAAGAAAAACCGTTCAGGGAATTGCTTTTAGCCCCGAAGGCCAGTGGGAAAAAGAATTTGAAAAAATGTTTACCTATGAAGAAACAGAAGATCAGCTCCGGGCAATTGAAGAAATCAAAAAAGATATGGAATCACCCCATCCTATGGATAGGCTCCTCTGCGGTGACGTTGGCTACGGTAAAACAGAAGTGGCAATGAGAGCAGCTTTTAAGGCGGTGATGGATGGGAAACAGGTGGCGGTTCTCTGCCCGACCACTGTCTTAGCCACCCAGCATTTGAACACTTTCCGCCAGCGAATGCTTCTTTTTCCGGTCAGAATTGAAGCGCTAACGAGACTCCAGCCAAAAAAAGAGCAGAAAAGGGTTCTTGAAGATTTAAAAAAAGGTTTTGTCGATATAATTATAGGCACTCATCGACTGCTTTCAGCCGATGTTGAATTCCACGACTTAGGCCTTCTTATCATCGATGAGGAACAGCGGTTTGGAGTAAGCCACAAAGAAAAGATTAAACAGCTCAAGACCAACATCGACGTTTTGACTATGACCGCCACCCCAATTCCCAGAACCCTCAACCTGGCGCTGAGCAGTTTGCGTGATATCAGTTTAATAGAAACTGCCCCTCGCGACCGCTTGGCAGTTCACACCGTGGTGGCGCCTTTTAATTCCAGGTTGATTGCCTCGGCCATAAAGCAAGAACTCGACCGACAGGGCCAGGTTTATTATATCCACAACCGGATTGAAGACATTGATAAGATAGTCAAAATGGTGGAGAGGTTGGTACCCCAGGCTAAAGTAATTGATATCCATGGGAGGATGACTGGAACCGAGCTGGAAAAACGAATGCTCGATTTTATCCAGCAAAAATATAATGTGCTGGTTTCTACCACTATCATTGAAAACGGCATTGATATACCTTTGGTGAACACCCTGATTGTGGATAGAGCGGACCTTTATGGGTTGGCCCAGCTTTATCAGCTTCGAGGTCGGGTCGGCCGTTCTTCCAGGCAGGCTTTTGCTTATTTTCTTGTTCCCCCCTTAATTGAACTCAGTCCAGAGGCTCGAGAAAGGCTAAAGGCCTTGCAGGAATTCAGCGAGCTTGGCTCTGGTTTCAGACTGGCTGCCCGTGACCTTGAAATTAGAGGTGCCGGAAATATTTTGGGGCACAGGCAGCATGGCTTCATCGAGGCTGTTGGCTATGAATATTTTATGCAACTTCTGGATAGAGCTATTAGAGAACAGAAAGGTGAGAAAATTGAGGAAATTAAATGTGAGATAAACCTCAGGGTTGATTTCCGCATTCCCGAGGGTTACCTTCCCCAGGTTAATCTCAGGTTAAATCTTTATAAACGGCTTTCCAGTGTAGAACGGGAAGAGGAAATAGCAAAAATTAGAGAAGAAGTTGAAGATCGATACGGGCCTTTGCCTCCAGGGGTTGAGAACTTATTTTATTATGCCCAAATAAAGTATTATGCCCAAAAAATAAAATTAAAATCGCTTGATCGCAGTGGCACCCGACTGCTGATTAAGTTCCCGCAGGAAATTAATTTCCTGTGGAGTAAAATTCAGGGCTTGCTCAGCCGCTACTCTGGAAATTTTTCGCCTTTGGGGGTAATGAGCCTCAATTTAAGGGTTGAGGGTGAAAGGGAATTTCTCCGAGAAACTCTCTATATCTTGAAGGAACTCGACCACTATACTATAATCAATTAAGATTAATGATGAAAAAAGCATCCCTGATTATTTTCCCGGCGGCTGTTTTAATGGCGGCTGGACTTTATTATGGGTACTCGCATTTTAAAGAACAAAAAAAAGCCAAGATAGAATTTCAAAAGGCTCATTTGCCCGTATTTCAAATTGAAGAAAAAATTTATACCCTGACTGATTTTAATAATTACCTCAGGGCGCTTGATCTTGGTCAGGAAAAACTTGAAGCAGAAACTCTTAATGAGCTCTTTACCCAGTTTATTGAGGACCGGCTGATTCTTTATTCAGCCAAAAAACAGGGTTTGGAACTGACTGATTCGGAGAAGCAAGCTTTTCTCCGGCGGATGGTAAAAGATTATCCGGCTACAAATGATCTTTCTGACAAGTTAGCTCAAGATGAAAACTTAATGGATAGTTTACTGATAGAAAAATATAAATATGAAAAAGTAAAAGAAGCTACTGTTTCAGATGAAGAAATAAAACAATATTATCAGGAACATAAAAAGGATTTTCTAACGCCAGAAAGAATCAGAGTCAGCCAGATTTTAGTCAAATCGAGCGATTTAGCCGTCAAGCTACTGGAGAAATTGCAACCTGCCAGTGAAGAAGAATTTCGTCAAGCGGCCAGAGAATATTCTGAGGCGCCTGATGCTTATAAAGGCGGAGTAATGGGAACTTTTAAGCCCGGTGATTTGCCTTACGATATGGAAAAGGTGGTCTTTTCCCTTGAGGAAGGCAAGCTTTCTCAGGTTTTTCAGTCTCCCTATGGGTTTCATATCTTTAGATTGGATAAAAGATTCCCACCTTCGCTATTAGGATTGGAGGAAGCCGCTCCCAAAATAAGAAACCTTTTGCTGGAAAGAAAAGTTAAAGATATTATAGCTAAGGAGATTGAAGAATTGAAAGCTACTTACCACTGGAAAATATTCCCCGAAAATTTGCCTTTTAAATATGAAGGGAAAAATGATGATTAAGAAAAAAGTATTTATAGCTCTGCTTGTTCTGCTTTCCGCATTTACTTTGCTTTCGGCTGACATAGTGGAAGAAATTGTGGCCATTGTCAACGGTGATGTCATAACTCTTTCTGATTATAAGGAACAATTTAATTCAACTGTCCAGATGCTGCGCTCTCAATTGAGCGGCGAGGCTTATTATAAAGAATATGATCGGCTTAAGGATAATCTTCTGGATATGATGATTACTGACCTGCTTTTGTTGCAGCAGGCTAAGGAAAAGGGACTCAATGTCAAGGAACAGGTAAAAGCAACCATTGAGCAAATAAAAAAGCAAAACAATCTCGAATCAGATGAAGACCTGATGAGGGCGATGCAGAGTCAGGGTATCGATTACAATCAATGGATGAAACAACTTGAGGAAAATATGATGAGGCAGGCAGTAATCTACACTGAAGTTGATCGTACCATAGTTGTTGATGATTCCGAAATTGTCCAGTATTATAAACAAAAACCGCAAGAATTTGTTGTTCCTCCCGAATATCGGATAAAGGCCATTTATCTTTCCAATTCAAATGCTCCGGCTTCAGCTGTGGAACAAAAGAGAAAAGAAATCACTGATAAACTTAAAGGCGGTCAATCATTTGAAAGCCTGGTAGCCGAGTATTCTGAAGGTCCGAAAGAAAATGGGGGAGACCTTGGGTTTTTTAAAAAGGGAGAACTGGATAAAACCATAGAACAGGCAGTAGAAAAACTTAAAGTGGGAGAAATATCAGGCTGGATTGAGGCTCGCAATGGATGGTATCTGGTTAAATTACAGGAGAAAAAGGATAGCTATCAGAAGACCTTTGATGAAGCCAAGAAAGATATAGAAGATAAACTGTTCCAGGAGAAACGTCAGAAAAAAATTGAAGAATATATCAAGAAACTTAAAGACCAGAGTTATATTAAAATATTAAAACCAAATCCTTTAAATCTTTAATTGCTAATTTTAACTTCGATCGCTAATAATTTTCTGAAAGCTGCTTAAAATACCTCAGGTAACAAAGACAGCTGCTGCTACGGCTGTGGTCCATAAGCCTTTGGCTCCGCTGGCTACTTGAGAAATACTTCTGGTTTTAACTGTGATCTGATCGGATAAACGGTAGTAATTTTCTTTACCTCGCTGAAAGTTCTGAGGAGAATAAGCCTGCCCCAATTTGGTAGTTAACATTTCTGCCGCTAATTCCTCGGCCTGAAGGCTGGCTTCTTTTTCTGCTTCGCCAAAACCCTGATGTTCAGCGATATATCCATATTGTTCTTTGTCTTGAGGTATGGCCAGTCCAATTGAAGCAGAAATCAAGCGATGGGCTTCGTCAGTAAAGTTTTCACTTAAAACCAGGAAAACAATCTGACCTGGTTTAAGTCTTTTCAATCCTTCAGCCCGGCTGATTAGCTGACAGTGAGGAGGAAAAATGCTGGAAACACGAACAAGGTTAAAGGGTGAGATACCTGCCTCTCTTAAAGCCAGCTCAAAGCTCACCAGCTTCTCTCGATGTTGTCCTTTTCCTCTGGTCAGAAATACCTGCTTGGGTAAAATAAGATCCATTTCTACCATCCTTCATCTAATATGGCTTTTATTTTAATTATTTTTTGGGTTCTTCTTTTTTTTCTACTATAGGAGCCACTGCCTGATCTTCTTTAAAATCAATTGTTTTAGAGACATCATACTCGCCTAAGAGTACAAAATCTGAACCATGAGCCCGGGCAAAAAGCTGAACGATGACAGGTTTCCAATAGGGGTTATTCTGAAATGATTGAAGCGTTTTCCCCTCTACTCCATAATTACTCTTGAGGGTGATAACATCGCTTAGCTCACCGGGCATAACCGGCTTTTTTCTGATTGCAGCCAGAAAATTATCGCCCAGGTTTTTGGTTTCGCCTTTGAATTTGAAAATAGCATTAAAATTAATATACTCGAGTGGTTTATCGCTTACATTTTTCACCCGGAAAGAGATAACCGGGACCAGAACCAGCTTGGGAGGCCACACCCGATATTCTTTGCTTACCCATTTGGTCTGGACGTCAACAATTTCCATTGATTTCTTCAGCTCCTCAGTGGACATTTTCTTGCAGGCGGGGAGAGAAAATACTGAAATCAGCAGAGCTGCTGTCAGAGATATTAGCATAAGTCTTTTCATTTTTCCCTCCAAACAAACTTTTCACCGATAGTATAGCAGAAAATAAGCTTATTAAAAAATTGATAAGAAAAATTTCGTTTCAGTGCTGGAGAAGGGCGGAAACAGGTACCAATTTTACCCCATATTCAGAAGCCCGAGGAAGATAGGTTCTAAGATTTTCCAGGGTTTCCGGGAAAGGATGCCCTATGGCGATTGACTTTCCATTTTTCCGGGCAGAGCTGAACAGTTCGAAAAGCCGGTCTTTTATTTTGTTGTGGTCTTTGTCAGCATCAAGAAATACCTGTCTCGAAGCGGCCGGGACTTTTTTCTTGATGGCCAGGTCAAAGGCAATTGATCTGGGAGTGGTTTTGCTATCCAGAAAATAAAGATTTTTCTCTTTAAGAAAAGAGATAATTATTTCCATTAATTGCTCGTCGGCTGTCGCTTTGGAACCCATATGGTTATTCAAGCCGCGGGCGTTGGGCACCAGAGTCAAGTCTCTTTCCAGAATGGCGGTAATCTCCTCCCGGCTCATAGAGGTTCTGATTAAGCCTTCAGCTCCGGCTGAAGTAATCTGGCTATTCAACGCTTCTAATGGGAGATGGATTATAACTTCCAGGCCGTTTTTTTCTGCCAGCTCCGCCGTTTCCCGCGCATGAGAGGATTCAGGTAAAATAGCGATGGTCAGGGGAACTTTCAGGTTAACCAGCTCCTGAATAAAATTCATATCTTCTCCCATGTCGTCTATGACTACGGCCACCTCTGGCAGATGCTCCTTGATTTCCGTAACAGGGCTGGTAGCGGGAGGGGTGATGCTACCAGCTATCTCCTCTGGTTTTAGATGAAAGACAAGCCATCCTGATAGTCTGGCTTTTTGCTGAAGTTCAACCGAAGCTATGATTTCTCCATTGCTTGTTTTTCGTTCGGTCAACTTAATTTTAATTTTTTGTTTTTTAAGAGCTGAAAAAATATGATCTTTAAGCTTTTTATATTCAGCTGGAGTTGTTTTTATAGAAAAATAGATTAGGCCATCTTCGGTCCTTTCTTCAAAAAGATTTTCTTGGGCTACACCTTCTTCCTTTAATTTCTGGCTGAGAAATTTACTTAAATCCAATTCAGGCTTTTTGGTTTCAGGCGGTTTTTTCTTGGAATAAGCCTCGCTACTTATTTTTTTTTCGGGCCAGGGAAGATAATAAATTTTTTTATGTTGGAAATTAATATAATCCAGTAAGCTGGCAGAAAGAAGAGCAACAAAAGCCAGAATTGAAGCCAGCAAATAAAAAAGATTGCCCTCTTTTAGCTCAAATTTCTTTTTTTTTATTTTAAGGCGCATCAATTATTACTGCTGAGCAGCTTTTTCGTCGTATCAAGATATACCTTATCCATATTCGAACTAAAAGGAAGCTTGGTGGAAAGAGGTATGCTGTTATCCCAGAGCTTAACGCCAGATTTCAGGGAGAAAATTTCTGTAGTCAGGACAACCAGGCTGCCATCGGGAAGAGGGAAAGATTCTTGCTTGCCTACCAGACCAGGAGTTTCTACGCCAATAACTCTGGCTCTCTTAAAATCTTGAAGTACAGCGGCTACCAGCTCGGCCGGCCCGCAGGTAGCCTGATTTACCCAGATTATCAGCTTTTGATCCGGAAAAAGCGCTTTTTGGGGACAGCTAAGAGATTTTTTTTCTCCCCGTCTTTCAAAATAACCGATTTCTTCAGCCTTTAAAAAGAGATTTATAGTTTTTACCGCTTCTTCATAATTGCCGTCCTGGCAATCTCTTAAATCGAGAACGATAGATTTAATATTGGCCGTCTTTGACTTTAGGCTGGAAGAGAGGTCTTTTTTAATTTCCTGAGATAATCCAGTGTAAATAGAAGGCGTTTTCAGCAGTATTAACCCTGATTTTTCTTCGGCTTTAAGTTCTGGAGCTATGACAAAATCCGGAATAACCTGAAATTCCAGGGTATCATTACCTCTGACCACTCTTAGTTTAATAGGCTTATTAGACTCGGGCTCGGCGGTTTCAAGAAGCAAATTAACTTCAAGGAGACTCATATTAAGAGTGCTTTTATCGTTAATGGCGCTTATATTGTCACCAACCTTTAATCCAGCTTTAGCTGCGGGGGAATTTTGCCGGACACCAGTTACTACGGGGAAAATCCCGTACTTCTTGAAGAGAATTAATCCAGTAGAAGCAGGAGACTTTTTCTCGTTCAAATATCGAGCAGCCAGGTCTTTATCCAGATAAGCGCTAAGAGGGTCCAGAGAGTTGATCAAACCCCGGAAAGCACCTTCAGTTGTTCGGATTGGATTGGGCTCTTCTAAGTAATCAGTTTTTATTAATTGCATAACGGTTCCAATAAGGTCGGCATTGCTTCTGGATAGCTGTGGACGGGGACTATTTCCGGGCAAAAATCTTTTGTCCAGCACAAGAATGGCAATCAAAGCGAGGATAATTACTGTTAAATAGATATTTAGTTTATTATTTTTCATTTTATTTCTCAGTAGATTTTATCATCTTCTCTTTAACCATTTCAAGGGATCCTCAGCCCGGGTTTTGTGACGGACCTCAAAATAAAGGCATTCACCTTTGAGGGAATCAGAATCGCCAGTGATGGCAATAGGCTGACCGGGCTGGACCAAATCTCCTTTCTGGACAAGAAGCTTGGAGCAATGACCGTATAAAGTATAGTAGGAAAGCCCGTGGTCAATGATAATGAGATTCCCATATCCCTGGAAATAATCTGCAAAAACAACCCGGCCACCATGTACAGCTTTTATTGTTTTTTCTTTCCCCGTAGGGGCGATTTCTATTCCATTATTAAAGATTACTGTATTGAACTTAGGATGTTTTTCAGGTCCGAAGTAGGTAATGACTCGGCCGGCAAGCGGCCAGGGGAGCTTACCCTGACGCTCATTAAGTGGAATGAAGGGTGAAGGTAAAGCAATTTCCTGACTCTGGAGGCGACTCAAGAGTTTTTGTAACTGAGCAGCGCTTTCTTCCAGTTCGGCCATCATCTGGATAAAGGTATTCTTGTTCTTTCTTATTTCATTCAGTAACTGCTGATTTTTTTGCTCCTCTGCTAAAAGGCGTTCTCGATTTTCTTGGGCTTGCCTTAGCAAAGATTCGTCCTCAGCTTCTTTTTGTTTTAATTGCTCTTCTAATTTTTGCCATTGGGCAAGAGTTTGAAGATAACCTTGAATGGCTTCCCCCTGATAACGAGCCAGAAAGGTTAAGTTCTTACTTTCTCGAAGAAAAGTCTCAAGATTATTAGCCTTCAAGAAAAAATATAGGAAGTCAAGCCGGCCGAATTTATAAAGAGTGACCAGTGTTCTTTCCACTGCTTCCTTTTCTTTTTGCAGAGCAATCTCGGTAGCCGTTCTTTTTTTATTAAGCTCGACTAACTCCTGGTAAATCATTATTCGCCTGAGGCTGATAGCTTCTATTTCATTTTCTATAACTTTTTTGTTTAACCTTATTTTTTCCAGTTCGGAGAGTAAAGATTTTTCTTTTTTTTCTTCTTGCTGGAGGCGTGCCTTGAGCTGAGTAATTTGCTGGTTGACTTGAGCCAGACGCTTTTCTACATCAGCAGCGGCTGAAGATTTTTCTTGAGAAAAAAGTATCTGGTTAAATAGAATAAAGCTGAACAGAATGAAAGAAAGCGAAAAATCCAGGCAGAAAACAAGCAATTTATTCAGTGGATTTTTCCGGGAAGAGGTTCTTTTTTTGATAGCGAATAGATACATATCTTGGATCCTGATAATATTTATCATAAGAAGATTAAAAGTAAAAGCGGCAGCTTTTTAAAAAGGAGTACGGCGGAAAAATGGATTTTCAAGAAATTGCCAAAAAAGCAGCCCAAATTGCCCTGTCCTCAGTGAGCCCAGCTCGTTTGATTGCCGAATCTGTGAGGCGGGAAGGCCAGTATCTCTGGTTTGGGGGAGATAAAATTGATCTGGATGAATATGAAGGAATTAATTTAATCAGTTTGGGCAAGGCTGGCCGGACTCTTTATGAAAGCCTATATCCCCTGGTCGAAGATCGTCTAATTAGCGGAGTAATAACCGGGGTCGATAAATTTGAAGTAAAAGGGAAATTGATGTTTTATCCGGCTTCTCATCCTCTACCTGATGCCTGGAGTTTAGAAGCAGGAAGTAAAGCATATCAGCTGGCGCTTTCATTGAGCGAAAAAGATTTGCTGCTGGTTTTGATCTCGGGCGGGGGGTCTTCGCATCTTTGTCTTCCGGATGATGGTCTGCAGCTGGAGGATAAAAGAAAAGTTACTGAATTGCTTCTGAGAGCTGGAGCGGATATTAAAGAGCTTAATATCGTCCGGAAACATCTCTCCAAAATTAAGGGTGGACGTTTGGCCAAAGCAGCCTGGCCCGCAAGGATTATTAATCTGGTGATATCTGATGTGCTTGATAATGATCTGGAGAATATTGCTTCCGGGCCTACCTGGTGGGATTCCTCCACTTATTCTCAGGCTCTGAAAATATTAAAGAAAGCTGGAATCTTTTCCTTCTGCCCTGAGTCAGTAAAAAATGTCCTTTTTGAAGGGTCGCAGGGCTGGCGAGAAGAGACAGTCAAAAAAGGGGATAAAGCTCTGGAGAAGGTAAGTTCTTTTATTATTGGGGATAACCTCAAAGCCCTTTATGCTATGAAAGAAGAAATGCGACGGTTCGGTTTGGAAACAGTTATTCTGACCTCAAATGATAGTGGCCAGGCCCGTGAGGCTGCCCAAAGATATATTCAACAACTGATGAAGTTTGTCCGGAAAGTAAAGGAAGAGAAAAGAGCCTTTTGCCTGCTGGGCGGCGGGGAATTAGTGGTAAAAGTAAAAGGACAGGGGAAAGGAGGTCGCAATACGGAATTTGTTTTAGCCTGCTTGATCGAGATACTTAAAGAGTGGGAAAATTTCAGCGATTGTCAATGGTTAATTATGAGTCTGGCTACTGATGGAGTTGATGGGCCTACCGATTCAGCTGGCGCCTGGATTTCTTCAGAAATTGCCGAGCTTATCCGAAAGAAAAAATTAAAGCCGGAAGAATTCCTAAAAAATAATGATTCTTATAGTTTTTTTAAAGAAGTTGGAAGCTTGCTATTCACCGGGCCGACTGGTACTAACGTTATGGATGTCAGGTTGTTTTTGTTAGCTCCAGCCCGGAATCCAAAATAAAAAAGAAGTGACCTAATTTGCTTAAAAAGCTATGATGATATAATAATAGCTATGGAGATGGGATATGAATGAAGAAAAATGGAAAAAAGAATTGAATCGTTATTTCGAGGATTTAAGAATTATTGAAAAGTGCCAGCAAGAAGCCAGAGAACACTTTGATCAGTTCTGCGAATTTATTGTTGAACCCGCCCTGGAGACTTTGGAAGAAGAATTAAAGGCAAGAGGAATTAAAATAAAATTTTTTCGGGAGAAAGATAAATTTATCCATCTTCAAATTAATTTTCCTCATAGTAAGGCCGATAACTTTCATTATCGCCTAATTTTGCCGCCAAACTCACTGGATTTAAAGTTGGTTCTTAAAACTGCAGGCCGGAAAAATAAGAAATCACCATTGGTAGAAAAAGAGAGGCCTTTTCTTCCTGATGTAAAGCCTGAGGAAATATTAAAATTGACCAAAGATGATATCATATTTGATATCATAGATAAACTTAAAGAATTTAATTATGCTGCTCGAACCTCTCCTGATTAATTAAAATTAGAATTCAGAGCTCATCATTTTTTCTGGCGTATAATTTTCAGAACGACGATGCATCAGACACCAGCGGTTAAGGGCAGCATACCCCCGAGGGAGAATAATCATAAGATTTTTTGCTTTGACCCTGGAAAGTTTTAATTACGGACTCTGATATGGGGAAGATGAAATCTGGTTGCGGTTGTTCCTCAGAGTCAGGCAAATCTGAAATTCCTGGTTCTGGGATAAATTGTTTTTGGTTAGGTAAAAATAAGAAAGCAAATGAGAAAAAAAATAGTAAAAACCGTCTTTATTTTTATAGACAGCTAATTTAAATAAATTAGTTTATTATTTTGCCTTGATTAAGGGAAGAAGCAAATAGGGTTAAAAAATTTGACAGCACAAAAGAAAAAAGATATTTAAATTATCATCAAAAAATGAGAAGAGGGATATTTATCTTTTTTTTAACCATTGCTGTTGTAATTCTTCTGGGGTGGCTGATATGGGGGATGGATGAGGTTGAATTTGCCCCTGATAAGGAAATAACCCCTGGATTGAAGAATTGGCAAAAAGCCCAATGGCTAAGGGAACAGGGAAAGTATGAAGAATCGATTAAGATTCTTGAAGAAGAAATTCACAATAAATCTTATGATAACAAGATATTGGAGAAAGCCATTTGCTGGCAAAATATTAGCCTTGATTACTGGAATTTAGGTGAGGTGGACAAAGCACAGAGCGGTTTTGCTTATGTTCTGGCTTTACTTAAAGAAAGGCCGAATGAGCCTTTAAGGGAATATGCCACTACAGCCATAGAGGTAATTGAATTATATAAAGAAGCAAAAGCTAAACGCCAGCAACAAAAATATAAGGAATCTGAGCAACTCTTTCTAAAAGCCATCCAGATTTCACAAAAAAATGGAATGAAGGAGTTAGAATTAAAGAATTTAAGGCAAATTTCTTTTTTATATTTGAACCCAAGATATTATCAATTAGAGGAGTTTTATAAAATCTCAAATCAAGCTCTAAAAATAGCTACAGAAATAAATCATTATTATGAACTATGCTTAGCTTTAAACCAAATAGGATTATATTATTCTAAGAAAAATGATTATAAAAGAGCCTATAAAATTTTTTATAATGCAGCTAATATAGCAGAGAAAAAAGGCAAAATCGATAAAATCCCAGAATGCTTAGATAACTTAGCAGTTATTTCATATTATTTTGGGAATTATGATTTATCAGATCAATTTTTTAAAAAAGCTATAAAAATATACGAAAAACAAGGTGATATAAAAAGTGTGGTAAGCGACCTCATAGAAATTGCATTGGGTAATTATAAAAAACAAAGAGAAAATAAATTAGAGTTAGATATAAATGAATCAATCGGAATAATGCTAACAGCATTAGAATATTCAAGAAAAATGGGATTAGGGGAGTTGGAATCTATTTTGTTAAATGATATTGGATATATATATATTGAAATTGATAATAAAAAAGCTCAACCTTATATAGAAGAAGCTTTGAAAAAAGCTCTTTCTATCAATAAAAAAGAGGCGGTTGCTGCTGCCCTGAATAATCTGGGGACGATATATTTACGTCGGAACCAAACTCTTGAAGCTATGAAGAATTATCAACAATCTCTTTCCCTTGCCTTGAAAATAGATTATTGGCCAGAAATCTGGAATGACTATGCTGGCCTTGGCCAATGTTATGAGAAGATGGGTAAATATGAGATGGCTCTAAATTCTTATGAAAAGGCTCTGGAAACTATTGATAAAATAAGAGAAACGATTGATCTTGATTTCAATAAAGTCAGTTTTGATCGGGAGAAAAAGTCAGTTTATGAGGGGATTATAAGATGCCTGGTTTTATTAAAAGAAGAAGGTAAAGTAGAAAAGAATATAGATGAAGAGATATTTTCATTTATGCGCAAGGTAAAGGCCATTGCTTTCCAGGAAGGGTTGGTGGAGATAAGTGATGTAGAACAAAATAAAGATTTGGCCGATGAGTTGAGCCGGACAGATCAACAGATTAGTAAAATAATAGCTGACTATGAGAATGATCATAATGAAGAGTTTTCCAATCGACTTTTGGAGTTGGAATATCGTTATCTTCAGATATTGGAGGAAGAAAATAATACCAGAAAGAATGGAGAAGATAAATTCACTAACAATCTTAGCCTCTACAGATTTCAGAAGGAAGCCCTGAGTGATGACCAAGTTTTGTTAGATTATTATTTAGGGGAAAAAGAATCTTACTGCTTTTTAATAGGTCAAGATACCTATCAGATAATAAAATTGCCTTCAGAAAAAGAAATCGAAAATTCAATTAAGCTGTATATAAAGCTATTATCAGATTCTTCTATTGATGCAGAGGATCTGTATTCTGCTGGTTATAAAATAGGGACGATGCTCATTCCACCACTAAAAAATCTGCCAATGCAGATAACTTCTCTGTCCATAATCCCAGATGGGCTGCTGAATTACCTTCCTTTTGAAACCCTTGTTTTTGAAGATCAGAAAGATAAAGGCCGAAGAAAATATCTGGTCGAGGATTTTAGCATTTCCTATGCTCCTTCGATAACAGCTTTCTATAAATTTAAAAAAATGCTGCCGCTAAATAATTATAAAAAAGAACTTTTAGTTTTTGGTAATCCTTATTATGATTCCAGTGAACAAAAAAGAGTTCGTTCTTTGACTTTTTTCTTGAATGGTCAACCGTCTGCGGAGGGATTTAAATTACCTCCATTGCCTTACTCTCAGCAAGAAGCAAAGGAAATTAGCCGACTCTTTTCAAGATCGAAAGCTGATTTATTTTTGAAAAAGAAGGCTACAGAAGAAAACCTCAAAGCTCTATGGCTTAGAGATTACCGTATTTTACACTTTGCCTGTCATGGTCTGATCAGTGAGAATTATCCCCAGCGGTCTTGTCTGGTCCTCTCGCTGTTACCTGGGACCCGAGAGGACGGATTTTTAACTGTCAGAGAAATTTATAATCTAAAACTGAAAGCAGAGCTGGTAGTATTATCTGCCTGTGAAACAAGTCGGGGTGCTCTGGAGAAAGTGGAAGGGATTATTGGATTGCCCAGGGTTTTTCTTTTATCAGGGAGCAGAGCAGTAGTTTCCAGTCTCTGGTCTGTTAATGATCGAGCCACCCAGAAATTTATGAAGGATTTTTACAGTTTTCTCCTGAATGGAGATGCCAAAGATGAAGCTCTAAGAAAAGCCAAGATAAAGATGATAAAATCAGGGAGATCCCATCCTTACTATTGGGCGGCTTTTGTTTTAATAGGCAATTCAGATAAAATTTATTGATTCTGGATTTTAGCTTTTTTTACCTGAGATTCAATAAATCTTTTGTCATTTAAGTAAGTGATCAATTGCCAGAAAAAAAACTTTTTGTTCTTAATAATATTAACCAGGTTGTCGGGCAGATTTAAAATAGTTTCAGTCTGTGATGGGCTTTCCCAGATCAGTTCCATATTTTCATCAAATATCTCTATCCTGTAAAACAGGGCTGAGTTCACAGGATTCCAGCGAAGTTTGATACTGGGCTCTCCTGAAAGTTTTATTTCTTCTATTAGATCAGCCTGCCTTAAATTAATTTCTCCCCTTCTGGTTTCTAAGTTCCTTTGATAATTTATTAATATATAGAGACCCAAAATAGAAAATAAAATGATAAGGGAGGCCGTGACTAACTTTCTGCTAAAGAAAAAGCTGGAAATGGCCAATTTTATCTGACGGCAAAAATGGGTAATATTTCTTTTCCTGAGGATCTTATCTTCTATTTCCTTAACCAATTGATAGGAGTTTTTAATGAGCTCAAATTCCCTCTGGCACGCTGGACAGTGGCTGATGTGGTCGATTATTTTCTTTTTAAATTCGATGGTAGTTTGTGGATCGAACGATTGAATTATTTCTTCCGGAGTCGGGCATCCATTCCTAAAAACCGGACGATCATTAATTTGTTCTGTTAAAAAAATTGATCTAAAGATTTCCTTCTTTTTTTTCATAGTTGAATCCCATATCTTTTAAAATTTTTTGTAAATCATTTAGGCCCCGATAAAGAAGATTCCGGGTCTTGTGATGGCTATAATTAAGGTAGTCAGATATTTCGCGAAGATTCATATTTAATAAATATAGCTTAACTACGATTCTTCTCGATTCCATAAGATGATCAGTAGCTTTCAAAATATACTCTTTCAGGGGACAATCCTGATCGAGATAGGGATTAAATTTAGATTCATTTTCAGATATCAATTTTTGCCTCTCGGAAATATAAATTTCCTCTTCTTTCCTGACTTTTCTGATTTGATCAATCACTGCTGATTCCACCACCTTCTTTAAATAAGACGGAGGATTGGCTATATTTTTCTCATCGTCTATTATTTTCCAGATTTTAAGCTTGATTTCCTGAATAATGTCTTCTGGATCAAGGCCGAAGCGCTGCAGATTGTATCTTAGAACATGAGCCCGCAAGAATGAGGAAAATTTTTCAATAATTTTTTGAAATTCTTTTTCTTTGCGCTTTCTTGAATTCATAGTCGCTGACTTCTAATGGCTTCAATATTATAGATGATTTTGAGCCTTAAAAATTCTCATTAAAAATAAAAGTTTTTCTTTTTCCCGTAAAAAGCCCTTTACTTTGCTTCTCCTAACCCTGACTATTTTATTTAAAAAATGGGTTTGAATAAAACGATTTTTTATTAAGACATAAATTTCTTGACAGCGAGCCTGGTTATAATTATTATCAAAAATAGTAAAAAGCCATTCAATTATAAATACCAGGTACCTTACCAGGAAGGGTAGATGAATAAAACGCGAAGAAGTAAAAAAAGACTGTGGATTAATACGACTTTAAGTTTGGCCAGTCTGGTCTTAATCCTGGTAGCAATTCAGGGATTAAACATTATTTCTAACTGGCGAGAGATTATTGTCAGTTCAAGCCTGTTGAAAATTCTGTCTTATCCTTTATTGATTTGCTTTGGGGTACTTATTTTGGGGATGACTTTCCGTGGCTCCCTGTGGTTGAAATATAAACCTGATACCTGGAAAAATAGTGATCCGGTAGAGTTACCATTTATTTCAGTAGTAATGCCGGCCTTCAATGAAGAGAAAGATGTGGGTAAAGCTGTAGAAGCAATTATGTCAAGTGATTATCCAGAAAATAAGTTGGAATTAATCTGTGTTGATGATGGCTCTACCGACCAGACGTGGGAAATTCTCAATGAGTTAAGAAGAAAATACTCTGGAAATTTAAAAATTGTCAGTTTGAAAAGAAACAGAGGAAAAAGGAAAGCCCTCTATCAGGGGATAAAAAAAGCTCGGGGTGAGATCATTGTCACCACCGATGCTGATAGCCAAATTCAGCGCCGGGCTCTTAGAAATCTAATTTTACCCCTGTTAAGAGATAATCGGGTAGGAGCAGTAGCGGGCAAAGTGGCTGTTCTTAACGAGAGAAGGAATTTAATAACTCGGATGCTGACCGCTCAGTATGCACTGGCTTTCGATTTTGGCCGGGCCTATCAAAGTGTTTATGGAGGAGTGCTGTGCTGTCCTGGAGCCCTCAGCGCTTTTAGGCGCGAAGCAATTGATCGAGTAATCCGAGCGTGGGTAAAACAAAAGTTTCTTAAGGTGGCCTGTAATCACGGTGAGGATCGAGCCCTGACTAATCTTGTTTTGAAAAAAGGCTATTTGGTCAAGTATCAGGCCAATGCAGTAGTTTATACTCGTGTTCCTGAGAAGATAAGACAGGTAAATCGTATGTACCTGCGCTGGACCAGGGGCTCAATTCGAGAATCATGGCTTTTTGCCCGTTACCTGCTTATGCCACGGAAAAAAAAGTATTATTTATTGCCGGCAGTCGATTTCTTTTTTCAGCTGATGCTTCATCCGCTTCATCTGATGGTAATCGCCTTGCTAATCTATTCATTTTTGATGAAACCAGATTTTATATTTCCCCAGTTGATTTTTTTGCTGATTCTGGCCTTTGCCCTGAGTCTGAATAATTGGAAGATTATGAAGAGTTTTAAATTTATTTATACTATTCCTCAAGCTCTGTTCACTTTTTTCTTTCAATGGTGGTTGGTTCCCTATGCGGTTATTACCATTAAAGATCAAAATTGGCTTACTAAATGAAAGGCATTCAATTAAGCCGGGAGTTAGATTTTTTTCTTAAATAAAAAACAGCAGAAATAACCAGACCTAACAGGATAGAAGCAATTATCATTAAGGGAGTTCGGTATGGATTCCCAAAAACCTTAGAGGAGCCGTCGCCGCTCAGAATAAAGGTTGCCCAATAATAAGGGTGCGAGACCACCTTGGAATCTATCATTTCTAACTTAACCTTTCTCAGAGCTTCGGCTACTGTTTCCCCTGATTTCAGGTGAAAATAAAATCTTTCCATAAATTGAGAGGAAACCTGATCGTTTATTGTCCAGAGACTCATCAGGACAGAAGAAGCTCCGGCGAAAAAGAAAGCCCGGCTGAGACTTTCTATTCCTTCCCCTCTGATGAACTGTCCCAGGCCAGTCTGACAGGCAGAAAGAACTACCAGGTCAGCATTAAGCTTTAAATTCAATACTTCCCTCATCTGTAAAAAGCCATCTTCGGTGGGGTCATTGTCCAGAGTGAGAACAATCGCTGAACGAGCCGGTTTCTGATCGTCTATTAGCCCGTGGGCCGCAAAATGAAGTATTTTATAATCTGAAAGATTAGCACTTTTGACCAAATCTTCAGTAGCTTTTTCTCGTTCTAACACCGTGGATTTCGGTATGAGGTTGGAAATTTTCTTTATTTCCTCATGAGAATATTTGAGGCGGTAAAATTTAAGGTTGGCCAGGCTATAAAAATTCTGGAAAATAGCCTTGGTTGAGAGCTCTGGATATTTTTCTTCAAATTCTCCATAATAGGGGTCGCCAACAGCCAGCAGGTTATGTTTAGCCTTGGGGCGATTTTTTCTATTTTGGTGGCGGACCAGTTCCCTTAAAGAAGAAAGGGAAGGAGCGTAGTAAATGTTATAATGTTTTATTAGCCAGTCGTCAGATTGGTTACTGGTTAAGAGACTCTCGAAGGGTAATAGGTTGAGTATATCATCAGGAATAATGATCAGATTTTTGAGGCCTTCAATCAGACCGGGTCTGATTAATAATTCATAAAGTTCCTGCCCTGAATGAAAATCGCGGTTATCTGTGTCAGAGATAGCTTTGCGGTGATTAATTATCTTAGGTCTTAATTCAATTTGGGCCGGAATAGGATAAACTTTTAGACCTTTTTTGGTTAAGACAAAGGCATAGGCACTCTCTTTTCCGACAATAAAGTTAAAAATAGCAGTTTTAGCATCCACAAATTGGCGCTGGGCCTGGTTATAGTTAATTATTTCAGGATAGGTCAGATTGGCATAAGCTGGATTTTGAGAGCGGACCTGCCTGCGGACATTATCCAGCTGGTCCTCGAGGTTTTTCACTTCTTTTAATAAGTTATTTCTTTCTTCTTCGCTTAGCTCTGGATTAATCAGCTTGGTATAAAGTTTGGACATATCGCTCATTATTTCTTTTTCCTGATTAACCAGCTTGATATTGGCTGGGGCCTCCTCGCTCGTACGGGACGATTCTATACTATCAAGGAAGGCCCGGGCCTTTGCCCTTTCTATAAAGCCGAAGGCTTCGCTTAAAGTTGAGGGGGATTGACGATTCCGGTTGATATTTACCAGAAGGTCAACCAGGTTTTGATAGGCATCAAGCCTTTTGTCAGTCCCGAGAAAGCTGGCTTTATCTTCTTCCATAGTCAGCTTGGACCTAAGACCTTCAATGATATTAATAGAATTTAGATAATAAAATCTGGCTTCATTGAATTTTCCCTGTTTTTTCAATAGATTGCCTTTTTCTAAATAACTTTCCCAGAGAGTCCGGTTTTCATTTTCAGCCAGAGCCAGATTAATGGCTTTATCATAATAAAGAGAAGAGTTCTGGTAATCTCCCAGACGGGAGTAAATAATACCAATATTGGTGTAGATAGAGACGAGGTAAGAATTAAGCTTGAGCTGTTCAGCCAGAACTCTGGCTTTATTGAGATAATAAAGAGAGTCCAGATTTTCTTCCATCTGGGCTTTAAGAGAGCCCATGTTATTAAGGACAGCCACCTGAAATTCTTTATTGTCTGCTTTCTCGGCTGCGGTTAAGGCTTCAGAAAAGTAAGAAAATGCTTTTTCGGTATCATCTAAATTCCCTCTATCAAAGCCTCTTTTTTTGTAGCATATTCCCAGATTGCTGAGAGTAGCTGAATTTTACGCATGGTGAAATCCTCCATCCATTAAAATTAGCCTTGAGGAATGACAGATAAGGAGGGATGAAGATTGTTAATCCAATACCCCCTGACTCTCATTCTCATCCAAGGCGCATAAAAAATTTAAAACTAAAAAAAGCAAATGTCAAGAAAAATTTTTATAAAAATATGAAATATTTTTTTTATTATCTGTTATTTAAAGAAAAATTTTATTTCTTCCTCGGCTGTCTGGGGGCTATCAGAACCATGAACAGCATTTCTTTCCACTGAAAATCCGAATTCCCTCCTGATTGTTCCAGGCTTGGCCTGAGCTGGATCGGTAGCGCCCATGACTTCCCGCCAGTGTTTGATGGCGTTTTCTCTCTCCAGAAGCAATACGACTATCTGACCTGAAGACATAAAATTGGTCAGGCTCTCATAAAAAGGTTTATCTTTATGGACAAGATAAAATTTTCTGGCCTCATCCTGGCTTAGCTGAAGCATTTTCATTCCCAGGATTTCAAAGCCTTCATCTTCAATTCTCTGAATTATTTTCCCTATTACTCTTTTTCTCACAGCATCCGGCTTGATTATAGCCAAGGTCCTTTCCATTTTTTTCTCCTCTTTAGTAATAATCTTTGGCCTATTTAACTTTATTAACCTGAATTTTACATATACTTCAAATCTTATCTTCGGTCAACTATGAAGTGTTTAACCAGAGTTAGCTTATTTATTTAAAGTTACTTAAAGTAATTCCTTAAGATTTATTTTTAATAAATATATCGGCAAGTTATAAGTGCACTGATTTTTTCTTTTATCTAAAAGATGGCCACCTCCATCCTTGCAGCTCCTTTCTTTTTTTATTCAAAAATCAGTTGCTATTATTTATTAAATCCTTTCTAAATACCTGAATTTAAAATTTTGACATATATCTTTGCTGGCTATAAAATGCAAGAAGTTATAAATGGAAAAGCAAGATTTATTAGACAATTATAATCGGTTAAAGAGCTTTGCTCTGGATTTTCTTGGCCTTGATTTATTTGGAGTGGCTGATATTCGATCCATAAGGGACAGTTTTCTTTTACCTCCCCGCCTGGTTAGCCGTTATGATTACGGAATATCTCTGGGGAAAGAAGTCCTTTTATCCGTGCTTGATGATCTGGAGGATGCCCCAACCATGCTGTATTTTCATCATTACCGCCAGTTAAATGCTTTTCTTGACCGAGCTGCCTTACAGATTTCTTCGTTCATTACTGCTCGAGGCTACCTGGCTCTGCCCATAGCTGCTTCTCAGGTTATTGATTGGAAAAATCAAAAAGCCCATCTTTCCCACAAAAAAGTGGGGGAGCTGGCTGGATTAGGCTGGATTGGACGCAATAACCTTTTGGTCAATCCTCATTTAGGATCGAGATTCCGCCTGGTAACTGTACTGACTGATCTCCCCTTAAAAACTGATAAGCCTCTACCTTTTGGCTGTGGTGATTGCCATCGCTGTCAGGCTGTCTGCCCGGTTCAGGCGATTAAAGATTCACCGGCAGAATTTGACCATTTAATTTGCTTTGAGAAGCTTAAAGAATTTCGTAATCGTGGCCTTGTGGGCCAGTATATCTGCGGCCTCTGCGTAAAAGCTTGCTACGGTCAAAAAAATTACCTTTCTTCCAAATAAATTTATTTGCTTTTCCCTTATTACTCCTCTGGGCAAAATCTTTCCGGTCTTTTAATTTTAAATCACATCCGCTTTAGAATTTTTTAAACTTCCTACCTATTTTCCCCTTTAATTTAATAAATTTGTTAATCCTCAAATAGTTAAGAAATTGAAAAAACGATTCAAAAAGCGGAGAAATTCACGTTTTAGATATTCACACCTTTTTGCAGGGCAGCCAGATTTCAGTTTTTAGATGATCGGGTGTCGTTTTGGAAGGGTCAGAATCCAGGTAGCGCTCTAAAACAGGTCCGTTCTGAACATAGCCATTATTTTCAAGCCACTCTCTCATTTTTAAAATAGTCTCGCCTGTCTTCTCATAGGGCCCTTCGTGAACTCCGACTGCCACAGTGGTAAAAGTCCATTGCTTTTTCTGAAGGGGAGCCTGGACAAAAGCCTGCTGGTCAACGGGAAAGCCTATTTCCCACTGAATTTTATTGGGATCGGACAGAGTCGGATCGCCATGGAAAATGCCGATCATGGGACCGGTAGGAAAGACATTCTGGAGTTGCATATATCGCATCAACTCGGCAATGGCTGATTCTATTTCAGAAAATGATCCCTCTCGGCTCAATGAACAATAAACGAAAGGCTCAACCTCTCTGATTTCTACCTGGCCTGGAGCTGGGAGCTGTTGAGCAGATAGTTTGGCCGAGAATAAAAATAAACTCTGGCCGGTTAATGAGGTCAGAAAGAAGGCTTCTGCACAAAATGTGTGCAGTTTACCACAAGTTATTGATTTGGCAAATGATAAATAATTTTCAGGCTAAGATTTCCACAAACTTTTTCACAGGATTTGTGGAAAAGTCTTTTATTATTTTTTCTTAACATAACGGTCGAACCATTCAATCATTTCTGCCAGGACATCCAGCACCGATTCTCTGGCTGAATAGGAGTGACTTTCGTAAGGCAGCATCACCAAGCGGGCTGTTCCACCCAATCCTTTAATAGCTGCGAATAGTCTTTCTGATTGAATGGGGAATGTTCCTGAATTATTGTCAGCTTCGCCATGGATAAGCAGAATCGGTTCATTTATTTTATTTGCGTACATAAAAGGTGATATTTTCCAGTAGAGATCAGGAGCTTCCCATAAAGTCCTTCTTTCGTTTTGAAAGCCGAACGGGGTTAAAGTCCGATTGTAGGCTCCACTTCTGGCAATTCCTGCTGCAAACAAGTCGGAATGGGCCAGAAGATTGGCAGTCATAAAAGCTCCATAGCTGTGTCCACCCACACCAACTCTCTTGCGGTCAACAATTCCCATCCGGTCAAGGGCGTCAATCGCGGCTTTAGCATTGGCAACAATTTGAGGGATGAACGTGTCGTTCATTGTCTTGGGGTCGCCCACAACTGGCATTTGTGCATTATCAAGGACAGCATATCCCTGGGTCAAAAAGAATAACTGACTGGGGCCCCGATAAAAGGTAAAACGATAGGGAGAGCCGCGGACCTGACCGGCTGTGGCTGGGTCATTATATTCCATGGGATAGGCCCAGATAACCACCGGCAATCTTTCTCCCTCTTTATAGCCAGGCGGTAAGTAAAGAGTCCCGGAAAGTTCAACGCCATCATCTCTTTTATATTTAATCAATTGTTTTTTTACCGCAGTTAATTGAGGAGCGGGGTCAGGGAAGTTGGTTAGGGCTGTTTTCTTCTTTGATTTTAAATTTACTAAGTAATAATTGGGGGGAATCGTCGGGGACTCAAAGCTGGTAATAATTACATCCTTTTTGTTTCCATAGAAAGCGATGAAACTTTCATAGACCCCTTTCTCACAGCGGAAAAGTCTGGTTTTCTGCAGGGTCTGGAGGTTGAATTTGTCCAGAAATGGCCTGTCGCCCTCTGGAGATGAGCCAAAGCCATTAAGATAAATAAAATCACCCTCTTTTAATGCAACCTGGTCTCCAGAAGGAAGGGTGACCATAACCGGACGGCCTGGATCGTTATATTGATCCTGAACACTGAGGTCAAAAATCTTTTTCATAAAGTTAGGTTTGTTGGTATCAAAGAGGTATGTTGTCCGCCATCTTTTCTTCCATTCATATTCAGTAACCATTCCCTCACCAGCTTTGCTTAACCAGATAAGGCTTTGATACCGCTGGGGGAGCTTAATAATTTCCACCGCTTCCTGATTAAAGGGGGCATTAAGAGAAAGTATCTTATCCCTGAAGGGAACATTTTTTTCAGGATCGCCATCGTCTAAGGCTTCGACCCAGATAAGTGTCGCTGGCTTGAGTGGCTGCCATTCGAAGGCTCTTGGGCCTTTGGGTACTCCGTTTCTGGGAACTTCTTCAGCTACCGGAAGCTCAGCAATTATTTTTATTGGATTTCCCTGGGCGTCCCAAACCTCAATATCGTGAGTAAAAGAACTAAAGGGCACACTATAAGAAAAAGGCCTTTTTATTCTTTTTACCAGCAAATATTGCCCGTTGGGAGCAGGGAGAGCAAATTGATATATTCCTGGCTGGCCAATTTTAGTCAGTTCACCTGTATTTAGGTTAAATCTATAAAGCTGAGTGGTAGCAAAATATTCAAATAATTTTTCATCGAAAGGATTTTTGAGTAGATCCTCGAAAGTTGGAACGGAAGCAAATTTACCCGAGACTTCCTGAACATCAGGTCCTACTGGAACTCTCGGGGCTACTGGCTCTGGCCCTCTGTCTTCTGGATTAGAGAAAAGAATTAATCCTTGGCTATCTGGGCACCAGACAAATCCTTCTGACAGGACAGAATTAAGGGAGGGTCCGAAGACTTTTCTGACCTTTCCTGTTTTAACTTCTGCTATCCATAGTTCCAGGCCATTATTTAGATATTTTTTGAAGGCCAGAAATCTGCCATCGGGCGACCATTCTGGCAGACTATAACAGGGTTCATTAGGGATGTTTAAGGCAATTTCCTTTCCAGATTTTAAGTCTTTTAAAACAAATTTATTAAAATATCTGAGAGTCTGTTCACTGTTGTTGTGAGGAGTTATCCTAATTCCAGCTAACCTGTAGAATTGACGGCTAACTTCCACAATGGAGGGCATAGCCTGATAATAGCTCAGCAGCATTATTTGCCTGGAGGGATCAAGGCTAACTAAAGGCAATGGGGGAGTATCAAGTATTTCTATTATTTCCTTTGGCGGAAGTTTGTAAGGCTGCTGGGCCGAAAGGAAAGAAAAAGAGGGAGAAAGAATTAATCCCAAAAAAGCAATAAATAACAGATTTAAAATAGCTCTCCGTCTCATAGATGCCTCCTTCCTTTTTGAAAGATATATTTTATAAAACACTTTTCCCTGTGATTCAACAGAATTTTTTGTTTACTTTTTAAGCCCTTTTTTAGAAAAAATTAAGATATTGAACTTATAGAGCCATTTTCTCTGGCTGGGGTAATTTTATGAATTTATCTTTTTTTTAATTTTGCCAATTTACCAGAACTCAATCGGCTTCGCTTATTTTTATCCTGCCGGTGATAGCTATAGATATGTATTTAAGTCCGCTATCATTTTTTACTTTAATTGAGGCCAGATTAGAGACTGTTCCCTGTGGGTAAAATACCGGTGAATTGTTGGCAGAAATTTCTACCCCTTCCAGAATTTGTCTGGATTTGGCTGTCCAGGATGAATTTTCAGCATCAAATTCTAATAATTCACAAAAATTTTGATTAAAACTGACTTTCATCATTACCTGACGATGAATCGAACGAAAGCGGGCCAGGGTCAATTCGGAGCAAATTTTTTCTACCGCTTGATCGAGTTGATATTTTTTATTATTGCCCTTAAATGATGAGCCGAGAAGCAATAATAGGGCCATTAGACAGAGAGCCAAAGTTGTTTCCAGAAGCGTAAATCCACGTCTTCTATTTTCTTTATTTAAGTTGATTTTCATTAAATTGACCTCCATTCTTTAATCCTAAAATCATTCAGGAGAAAAAGCGGCCTTTCAGAATAAACTTGAAGATCCGCCTCACTTCCATTCTCTTCCTCTTTCTCGCCACTTTTAAATATCCTGACCTGGCTGGAATTTAAATTAAGGTTGTTTGCGGCCAGGCTTCCTATTATCTTGGTTTCTGTTATGGTATTGTCAATTTTAATCCCCGTGCCTCCGCCAATTAGACTGGCAGAAATAATCAAATTCTGAATAGAAGAATTAATTAAATTAATGCCCCCATCAGTTAGCTCCTCAGATTGGAAATCTTTACCGGTTGACCAGATTATAAACTGCGATTGTTTACTCCGAAAATATGGTAATCCGTTTCTCCACTCCAGCCCTTCAGAAATAAGATTGGAAGTTATATTTATTTTCCCTGAACAAACTAAAGTAAGCTTTACTCCAGAACAGAAAGCCGGTGGATCATTTTCCGAGGCGGTCAAATATCCGTCTGGTTTAACTTTTCCTGAAGCCAGAGATTCAATTTTGCCGTTTACCACAATTACCGGTACAGGCAAAGAATCAAACGATTCGCTGGCTTGAGGGCTGTAAAAATAAGTCTTTGCCTGATAAGGATCAAACTTAAGAAGCCAGCGGTTTTCTTCCTGAGTAAATTGAACTAATTGGTAACGGCCATCTACCCCCAGAAGCAGCTCATTAAGAGGGCCTTGAACATATATACCACCCAGGCCAAGATTATCTTTAATCAGGTAAACTCCATCGGGTACAGGTTCGTTGCCCGGTTCGAGCCCTAACGCCTGGCGTAAAAGCCAGTTAGGAAGTCGGTCGGGCTTTAAAATTTTCAGTCCTTTAGAAATTAAAGGCAAGGCATTTTCGGGAATAAAAGTTCCGCTTAGGATTGTTGGATTTTGGGGCAAAAGGTTGTTTTTAATGGTAGAAATTATTTTTAGTTTATCTCTGGTTTCCTCTTTAAATCCTGTTTTTTCTACCGCCAGAGCTATTTGGTTTAAAGGTAGGTGACCTGCATAAAGACTGAGAAAAAGTGTTACTGCTTCTCTTTTTTTCCCGTTAAATCCCTGGATTTGCCCGCTTGAACCTATATCTATTTCAAGGATAGCTTTGAGATAATTTTCATAATTTTCTAATTCATATATCTGACCGGTAGCCGTTGTTTCCCAGCTCATTCTGGAAAATTCATCTATTGATTGATATACAGCTTCTGTTAGAAGAAGGTTGATAAAATCTAACTTTCCTGATTCCAGTTGATTTTTGAGTTGCTGGAAGAAACTCTCTTCTATTTCAGTTTCGCTGTATAATTCTTCTATTTTATTTTCCATTTTCTCCAGGCTCTGTTTTATTCCATTTTCAGCTGCATAAGAACTTAACCTGTTTATTTTTCTTATGCCCTGGACTTCAAAAAAGATCTGAGAGTTTAGAAGAAGGCCTAATCCTAAAGTAACAAATAAGCTGAGCAGCAGAAGACAAACCATCATAGCCGAGCCTTTCCTTAAAGTGGTTTTTGCTCCACCCTTTCTTCGGCCATAGTAATTGGTTAATTCCTTAATTTTTTCAGAATAGGTTTTTGGGAAATAGAAAAAGCTCATAGGTTCTCTCCTTTAGTTTGCCAGCCATTAGATTTAAAGTTAGCAGGTTCTTATTCTGGTCATAAAAAGTTTCGAATTGGGTTACTTCTTCCAGCAAAGGCTGGCCTGAAGTATCGTTTACTTTTCGTCTTAGGATGCTCTGCTTTTCATCAAGAAAAATTTCAACTTTTTCCAGCAGGAGGATCTCACTTTCCTGGGCACCGTAGGTGTAGCTTATAGCCGGGGAAACGCTGAGGCGATTGTTAGAGACGGCAGTAATGGATAGGAATTCGCCCTCTCGCCGATTTTTTATTACTATCTGTCTGCCTTTTCTCAGGGAAGAACTTAATTCTGAATCGGGGAAAACTATGATGATGTTAGCCCCTGGTTCTATGTTTTCCTGAATTTTAAATTTTTTTTCTTTCGAATAAATTACAAGCCGGGAATTTTGAGCAACTAAAGGCCTTAAATTTTGGATTTCAAAATCAAGATTAAGTCCAGTTCCGGCTTTTACCAGGTCCTCTCGTATTTTTTCTAATCCTGTTACGGCAGTTAAAATTGATTCATGTTCCTCTTTAAGACGCGAAAAAATTTGTTTTCCTCGGGACAAAATCTCAGTTGCCGAAACCAGAATTATCAGGCTCAAACTTAAACTCAGAAGGCATTCCACCAGGGTAAAACCATGAAGATAGTGCTTCTTTGCCGGTTTTTCCTCCTGGTAGATAACATTTAGCAGACCTTTAAAAATTTTAGGGGAAGCAAAAAATCTTTTTTTGCCGCCGATTTTATTTTTTTGGTAGTTTAACTTTAGGAACATATCTCTTCCTTTATATTTCTTTAGAATTGAAGGCTATGGGAGAGAAAGAAGATCGCTCTGGTGGGAGACTTGCTTTCATCTTTTCCTGGATAGAGGCAGAATAAAATTTTTTTCAGTCCTTTTTCTCCGACAGATATTTCCCACTTCAGAAGAAAAACCCGCTCTGAATTTTTATCTTTAATCATTTCCTGATAATTTCCAGGAAGAAGTTCTGGATCTTCTGGACCCAGGCTTTTCAATGTTTCGATTTTTTCAGAGATAACGTCGGCAGCAATTCTCTGAGTATCGGCTTTTTGTTTTAATAAAATAGAATAACAAAATATTTCTGCCAATCCGACCAGGAGAAAAAAGACGAGGGCCATAGCAATCAGGACTTCTATCAGACTAAATCCGGAATTTCCCCCCTTTCTTTTTAAAAGAAATTTTAAATCAAAAACATTAAAGCCGAACATTGTACTCTTCCCTTTCCTTTTCCGGGATCTAACTGCTGTCTTAATAAAACTAAGCAGAAAATGTGCCATTTTATCCTGATGTCTCTTGCCTGATTTTTATGAAATGTCAATTTTTAGAGTAAACAAAAGTTGACTAAAAAACAGATTTTTAATAACTTATGGTCAACAAAATTTTACTTCGGAAATTTTAAAATTTTTTTCTTCGACCACTTGACAACTAATAAAATTATCTCTATATTATATGAGCCTTTTGGCAGTCGATAGACATATCGTCAAAGTCTTAAAATAGAAAAAGCCGAAAAGGAATTTCTTTCTCGGGATAGAAAGAAATCAGGTCTTTGAAAGAAAAAGCGGAGCGACCAGCGATCGATCTTATTTGTTTAAACTCACCAGACTAGAACTCGCAAGAGTTCAAATAACTGGAGAGTTTGATCCTGGCTCAGAGTGAACGCTGGCGGCGTGCCTAACACATGCAAGTCGGACGGGCTAACGCTCCGCGTTAGCCTCTTTAAGGGAA